>ERZ773062.812-NODE-812-length-14660-cov-70.069428_pt1 | contig 14660 bp, 8 predicted proteins | sample MGYA00580626_ERZ773062 | MGnify/ENA primary metagenome ERZ773062 (study PRJEB29015, sample SAMEA2738003) | human oral metagenome | biome: human oral; feature: human-associated habitat; material: dental | place: China | collected 2058 ...
CTCCTCCTGTCTGAAGGTGCAAGACATCAAAGCTGGTCGGGAAAACTCCTGGCGCTTCTAGTCGGCCCCTCTTTGCGATGGTCCCTAGATTTGTCAATGGTTTTCCTACTACGATTCCTTTGGGTTCAAATTGAGAACCATAATAGAGGGCCGGGAAGGTTCCCATGGATAGTCCAGATAAGATCAAGTCACTTCTATCCAAACCTAGATAGTCTAAATAGTACTGGATGGTTGCTTGAATCTTATCTTCTAATTCCTCAGTTCCTAGGTAAAAGGCTCCTCCTTCTAATCGGGGATCCGAAAAGAGGAGGAAGGGGCATTGGAGATTCTTCATCATCCAGTAACCCTCAAAGCCTTCTGCGGGACGGTAACCTGAGAAATAAACAGCAAGTGGTGGTTTGAAATCTCCCGGGTGAAAGAAATAGTTGATTTCCTCACGTTTTTTGTCATGTAGGATATTGCCTCCGAGAACAAACTTTCCAAACTGTTTTCGGCTCCAGCGTTGGTGGAGATTGCCGATGTTGACTTTTCCCTGACCACGCGCTTCGAGAGAAATGCTCAGATAAGCGTCATAGTCTTGTTCTACAATGACTGCTTGGGCAAAGTCTGCTTCCTCGAGGAGGATTTCCTGGCTAATCTCTGAGATAGATCCTGCTGGGAATTTTCGCAAACGCAGGCGCAAGTCTACCGTCTCAGTCTTTTCATATTCGAGCCAGAGTTCGATTGGAGCATGGGCTTGGGCAAACTGATTATAGGCCCAAGAGGTTAGCTGGGTATAGTTCTTGCCAAAATCACCTTCCAGCTCCAGATACTCAAATCCTTGATAAGAGGCAGATCCTTGAAAACTCGGATGAATCCGTATCGCAGCCGGACTCAGCTTGTCCCCATAACCACCTTCAAAGAGGGAGGTGGAAAGGTCTCGAACAAAGCCCTGTCGGTCTGACAGGTCCATCGCTTGCATGCAGTGCTGTTTTATGAGGTCCTGAATGTTTTTATCTTGACTTACAAACTGTTCTGGATAGAAAACCGTATAGGGTTCCAAGCTAGATGAAAAAGGCAGCAAATCTCCTAAATAAGCTCCATCCGTAAGAATGACAGCATGAAAGTGCTCTAGATCATTCTCATCCATGATTTTCTGGATAGCAGACGGTGTATTTGGAAGAACATGGTACCAGTCTAGTTGGGCTGGTAGGGCAAGTGTATCTCGCCAATCCTCTGGACCGATTTGCAAAATCTTATATTTCTTTTCCATGAGTCACCTCCTCCAACCACTTTTCTAGCTTGATCAGGAATTGCTCCCCAGTATGTTCCTTTATTTTTTCAATCGATTGAATCAGGGAGTCGTTCCATACTTGCAGGCTATCGAGATAGTAATGGGCCGCTTGCGCAAAGTCCGCAATATTTTCCAACAGATAACCATTCTTCTTATGGCTGACATACTCTGTTTTGACCCTGTTGATTTGAGGGATGCCAGCACTGATTCCCGCTATCTGGGTATAAAGGAGAGGCTGACTATTCAAATCGACAATCAAACGAACAAATTCCAACTGCTTGATTAACTCCGACTCATCCTTCATATTGACAAACGAATAGCGCATGGCCTGATGGCGATTATCCTCAAGCGGATTTTCGGCTCCTTGGTAATCTACTTCCTTCTCCAATTCCTGATTTCTAAACCGCTCTGCGACCATCTCTGCAACTCGTGTTTCCAAATGCTTCATTTCTTCTTGATCAGCAGCAAAGGCTCCAAAGACCAGCTCTGTATCCTTATTTTCAGAAAGGAAATGCAAGACCTGATAGAGAGCTTGATCATCTATCCCCTGCTCAAAGTCAAGTTGATAGTAGAGAAGCGACTCTTTTCGAGTCTGGCTCTTTCCCAGCTCCAAGCGGGTATCAAAAGGCGATAAATGATGGAACTTCTCTGCTTGTTCTGGAAAGTCAGATTGAGCCAAGCACAGGGTGTCCTCCCTATCAACCAGAACTAGGTCCACCTTAGGCAACAAATCCACCAACTGAGGTAGTTGCTCTTGAGGATTTCGTCCGATAAAAAGACTGAGAACCTTGGTGGTTTGGCGAGGCAATCGATCTACGAGGAAAGCATTGTGGTGATCACAAGCAGGCAGAAAATAGACCGCTTCTTCCTCTGGGAGTTGAGCCAATCTCTTCTCAAAAAACTCAGCAATCAATTCTCCCATATCTCTGTAAGTCTCTTTTTGGAAGCGAAAAGCAAAGATAGGATTGACCTCGATACGCCCCCCATCGTGCAAGTGCTCTCTAAACTGCCACAGTCCCTTGGGATTGAGGTAGTCTTGGTAGATAGCCTGACCATCTTCGTAGTAAATCACACTGGAGACCAGCCCCCGATCATCCATCAGGTAGTTGGCAGACAAAAGCCCATTTTCCTTGAAATACTGAATCGTACTGATGAAGCCTTCAATCCCATGCTCCACCTGAGCATAGGGCTTGCCATTCCTCAAAACTAAAATGGTAAAGGGACTGTAAACAAACTCGCAGTCCTCTTCCCACTCAATATCTCTGACCTGCAAGACCTGCGGTCGAATCTCGTGAAAATCCTGCAATTCATCAAAAAGGGAATCGACCTGTGCTTCTAAAATACCTTGACGATGGAGAAAATAGCGCAGATGAGGCTGATAGGACAGGAGGAGGACCTGAGCAGGAATTCCTTGGCGCTGCATCAGACGAATCTGATTGAAGGTATCATCAAATTCTAGCTTAAAATGAGAAAAATACCAAGGTGTCAAATCGGCATGCCAGGGACGCTCCTTGCCATACCAAGCTGGGATAAAATAATACATCAAAACCTCCTAAAATAGTGGCTGATACCTTTCATTTAGTCTGAGCGCCTGCAATTCGTCGTGAATCGTAAAGAGCATACCACTCAAAATTAAAAAGAGCCCGGGAATCATACTAACTTTTAACAAACCCTCATCCTGCAAGACAAACAACATTGGAAGCCCTGCCAAGGTAACATTAAAAAGGCCACCTATCAGAGCAAATCGCAGAACCAAGCGATTGATAAAGCGACTGGTATCCTCACCAGGATAGACTCCGTAAATGTAATCTCCTGATTGTTTCATCCGATCTGCAATCTGTTGACCACTCACATTGACAAAGGCAAAGGCAATGCTAAAGACAAAGAGGATAAGGATATAGGCATAGATCCATAAGGGTTTTCCCATAGCATATTGCTCCAGTATAGCTGAGTAGAGAGGATTGCCCTTATCCAGATATTGAAGTAAAATCAAGAGATAAGAAGGTAAACCCATGAGACTCATAACATACATATAAGGCATGCCTCCCGCAGGATTGAGCATGATCTCCAAATACGAATAGCGTTTAAAGCGAGAATGGAGGCCAATTTTATTGATAGGGACACGGTATCTGGCCCGATAAAACAAAACGACTAGGTAGGTAAAAATCAGCCCAAGCACTACTAAAAGGAAAAGTATCCAAGGGGAGACTTTATAAACTTGGATCGACTGGATGATGTCCTGTGGGAGAGAAGCCACCATACTCGCAAGGAGAATAACGACAGGGCCTCCAACTCCGATAGTCGCATTAATGTCAGACAACCAAACTAAGAAGAAGGTCCCCGCAACCAAGAGACTGGTATTGAGGAGAAAGACCAAGAAAGGATTGTAGGGAGCTTGGACAGGAAGGTTTGTAGTCAAGGCCAATGCCTGAATCAAGGCAATTCCTAGCGTCAAGTACATTTTTCTTCTATCCTGAACCTCTGAAGGAACAGAGTTTAGACCCAGTTTCTTTGAAAAGGAAAAGACCTGCCACAAGATCATAGCTGACATCCAAGGTGAAAGCCCGATGGAAAAGAGAGAGAGATTGCGAAGATTTCCACCAGTCAGGGCTACTGAAAAGTCCAGATAGGCTGCACTTCCTCCGAGAAAATTTCGACTATTGAGGTCAACAAAGGGAAGAGCGATACGACTTCCGAGCACATAAATAAAGAGCAAAAACAGGGTACCTATCCCTTTTTTTACTGCAATTGATGAAATTAACTTTCTCACTAGCTCCTCCTTATTCTTTTTTATCTTTCTATCATCATGTTATACGGAACCAATCCAGCACTTCTCTCTTAGCCTTTTTAAATCCTTATCTCAGTCTTGCTGAGATTTCTCCTCCAGATAAGCCTTCAGAGCTACTACCATTTCTTCTGGTCTTTCTTCTGAGAAAATACCTGCATAGGCACTCTCAGCCAGTTCTTGAGCTTTGGTATTCTCAAAAGTCAAGAGTGGTTTATCAAAGCGTAAAACATAGTCATAAACGACACTTAGTTTATTATCATGGTTAATATCGAGGTAGACATCTGCCTGCTGAATCAGTCTCTCAACCAAGAGGGGGAAGGTGTTGGGATAGAGGGTAACATTTTCAAAACGCGATAAGAGCATGAGTTCAGGTGCCATCATCGTATAGGCTGCAATGTAGAAATGCACCTTAGGCAGGGCTTGAACGAGATAATCGATTTTCTCTAGACACCAAGAATTAGTTAGGGTGACACAAGTCATCACTGGCTGGTAAACTGCGACTGGATAGGCAAGGCCAGCCTGACGCCATTTCTCAGTGATGGTAGACCACTCCATCAGATGATAGTGCCACCAAATCTCACGCAAACGCCCAACCGAATAAGTGTTCCAAGGCTTGTCTGGAGATAGATAATGCAAGATTGCCGGCAGAGGCTTCAGGGGAATATCGAAGATAAATTCATGTCCATGTAAGGCAGCCCCACTGTCAAAGCCTATCTGGAAATTATAGCAATGGTCTAAAGGAATGTAGCTGTCTTGAAAGAGCATATTGAGGATGGACTGGTCTCCCTCACTCACATGCTGGTGTTCTCGATCAGTCAGCTCAACTAGCTTTTGTCTCACAGCTTCTACTCGCCATTTCTTGTTGTTTATCAAGAGAACACCTGCATTAAAGCCAATCCCAGCTCCAAAACAAGATGCTGCTGCAGCCAGATAGTTGTCTCCCAAGTCCATTTCAAAGAGAGGTGTCAAATCAGCCGTCACTACCAGATCACTGTCCAAGTAAAGAACCTTGTCCTCTTCGACAAAATCAGGGATAAAATAACGAGCATAGGCTATCTGACTAATATGATTTTGAGTCCCCCAATTTTGGAAAATATTGCCCTGAGGTAACTTTACATCAATCACATCGCCCCCTAAAAGACGCGCTATTTTTCTTGGTTTTCGAAACCAGTCTGGCATGATATCTTGATTTAGAACATAGACATTTATATTTTTATTATGATAGAAAATTGATTTTAATGTCGTCTCTAATTGAGATAGATAGTGACAGTCTCCTGCCATTACGATTGTTTTCTTCATCTGTTTTTCCTACCTTACTCCCAGTTGAAAAATAGCCTCAACCAAGATTTTTTTCGTAAAATATCCCTCTTTTAATAGATAACTAAACATTTCGATACGCGCTGTCATATCACGGTATTTTTCTTCAGTTATAGATGAGACAAGCTGACTCGCTTCTTCTAGAGTCTCAACCGCAAAACCCAAGCCCTGTTCAACAATAAACTGCATCGTTGAAAGATTTTTGGGAACAATAACAGGAATTCCAGCAGCTAAATAAGTACTAACTTTGTGAGAAAGATTCATTCCATAATAGTCTCTATTTTCTCCTGGATTTTCAGTAGTCCCCCATACCAAACCAAATCCTCCTTTTGAAAGCTCTAAAAGGAGTTCCTCATCTCGTTTCCAGCCTTCTACTATAAAGGTTGGTGCTTGATTTTTTCCGATTGGTTGATTTGAAAAGACTCTCAAGGGGATTGGGTGGGACCAATTTAGCAATCCTGGAAAGCGTTCCAAACTTCCTGCAAAGAAAATTTCTCTTTTGAAGATTGGCTTATAGAGCGCTAAAGAATGAGGGTGATCCCACATCCCTTGAATCAATATTTTGGGATTTTCTAGCCCTTCCTCAAGCAATCGTTTCTTCATTTTTTCCGAAGGCACTATCAATACATCTGCCTGCTGATACAAATAAAGATAATCCTTCATAAGATAATAATTACTATCAAACATTAGGGGAACAACATCATGAATAAAAAGAACCAACTTAACTTGCATGTCTTTAAGTTTATCAATAAATAAGCGATCAAACTCAACACCATTCCACGTAGGTGACTGAAAAACAACAATATCCCCGATAGAAACACTCGACATAATGCCATCTATGCGTTTGTTCATTTCAGACTTGCTATCTGCTGTGATAGGATAAAAATAAACTCCTAGTTCACGAAAACCTAAAGTTGAGGCAATATTTTGGACTGCATTCTGGGCTAAGATGACTGTGCTGTCTCCCGCCATCCCATATAGATTCGTTAGATGTAGTTTCATATTGACCTTTCTAGTCTTTAACTATTTTCTTGGCTTGATCAGGATATCTCCGTTATTGTAGACAATGCTGTTTGCAGGAATATCTTGGCGTATCAAACAACCGGCTCCAATTACAGTATTATCACCAATTCGAACACCTTTCAAAATGGTTACATTGCTACCAATCCAGCAATCCTTCCCCACCATTATGGGAGCCATCTTCCACTCCCACTTTTCAATCCTCTCTGCTGTATAAGTATGATCATGGTCATAAAAACGGACACCTTCTCCAATCATGGTTCCAGATCCGATTTCGATGCGGTCAATACAGTTTATACTACAGTAGTTATTCAAAAAGACTCCTTCATAAAGAATAAGCTTTCCAGCAGGTAGTTGAAAACTCTCAAAATTACGGCAAACAACTTTCTGAGCGACACATAGACTAGCTGAAGAGCCTATCTCAAAGGAATTCCATATGCCCTCCTGATAAATACGATCCAAATCATTTACAGTTATATGAGGCTGATTCAAATAATCTAAAATCGCTTCAACCATTGCTTGAGGAGTAGAGGAAGAATAACATTCTTGTCCTTGTTGACCATGCACAGTATTATCAAAAGCAAGGACCTTCTTGCCCGACTGAGAAAACCGTGCCACCACCTGATCTACTTCTTCATAATGGTTGATATCCAGTAACACATCACAAACTCTCATCAAAAAAGAAATACTAGCTTCATCAGTTACTGTATGTAAGCGCACATTTCCCTTTGATTGTAATTCTAACATTCTATCTGAAAATACAACGGGAGCTGCAATATGAAAGCAAACTTGTGGGAGCTGGTCCAAGAGATACAGCAAGTGTTCAATCTGGTCACTAACAGTTAAAATTAAAGCATCACCAATCATCTTCAGCTCCATCCCCTTGCACATTCTCTCAGTTTTTCAATCATATCTCCGACTTGATCTGTCTGATACGTTAGCTGCCCCATGTCTATCGTTTTAGTATTTTCAAAAGCCAAGACTGGTTTTCCATTTTCTGTAAAATATTCTAAAAATTCTTCCGTCTTTTCCCCGTGATTGATATCCAAAAGAACTTGACAGTCCTCTTTTAGCTCTCTATCCAAATCAACTAAATAGTTGATTCCTGAATAGAGGATGACATTCGGATACCGAACCATTTGCGCCAAGGAGTCACTGACCAATACTCGTGCTGCAATTTTAAATTGAATCTCTGGTAAGGATTGAACCAATGTTTCAATTTGTTCAATATGGTCTGAGGCTGTATAGGTGAGACAAGTGAACGGTTCCTTTATCGGATAAAGGTGAGATTTTTGTAATGGATGTAAATGATGATTTTGTCCCAATTCTGTCCATTCAAGCCCATGGTAGTACCACCAAACATCTCGATAGGTTTGTGCCGCCAAATCTTTCCACGGTTTCCTATGGGAAAGATAATGAATAATAGTAGGATAATCCTGACCTACAGGCAACTGATAATCAGTGAACTGCTTATGAATGACAATATGATTATAATCAAAATCCAATTCCAACCATTTATGTTCAAAAAGCATATTTAAGATACTCTGATCCGCCTGATCAACCTTATCATGCCATTCATTGGTCAAATCAATCAACCTTTGAGTCATACTTTCTTGCTTCCACAAATCATTATTAATTAAGAGAACACCTGCGTTAAAGATTTCCCGACCGAATAGGCTCTACCTCCAAAATCTCTAACAGCAGCCAAAGGATAATCTTGTAAGTCTGTTGCAAACAATTCATCAAGATTTCTCGTTACAACTAAATCACAGTCCAAGTAGAGGGCCTTGTCTTCTTGCACGAAATCAGCTATAAAATAGCGTAAAAAAACAGTGTAACTAATATCTGTCTTATACCTTGAAATCTGCTCGGATGTCACCCTACAATTGATAATTTCTGAATCAAACTTCTCTATGCGCTTATTTAATTGCTTAATCCATTCATTAGGAAAATCGCTATTAATCAGATAAAAACGAATCGAGCGATTGTGGTAACAGATAGACTTGATAGTAGTCATTACTTGGTCTACATAGGAATAGTTTGCTGCTAGGACAATGGCTTTCTTTTGTATTTTCTTAGTTTTTTCAAGCTTGTCTAGTAGATATTTTTTTGCCTCAAACTCTTTATAGGTGGGAGTTTCTTCTAAGCCACTGATCTTCCCATTAGAAAGACTCCCTTCTAACATCTGACGATAAATAGCTAAATGTTTTTCTAAAGGATATCCTAGACTAGCTAATAAAGTGATACGTTCAGACATAGCATCAACCAAGGCATGCATCCACTTTTCTGTCCAAGATCTGGATAAACTATTATTTCTGATGCGATAAGAATAGATTCCATTATGGATATAAACAATCTTTTCTGCCAACAGATAAATCTTTTGATTGAGGTAACCATCCTCTCCTAATTTACCTATGTCGAAGCGCAACCGCTCGAATAATCCTGCCTTATAGAGTTTACCCCAAGCAGATATCAAAGCAAAACTCTTCATTTCTTGGGATTCATATAAGTTCTCAAATATGGAAACATTATCATATACCCTCTCGTAATAGGAGTCTCCTGATATATGAAAGTAGAACATTCCTTCACTTTCGTTGAAAGAATAGTAATTCCCAACTGCAATATCAGCCTGATACTCTGTTATTTTTTTGTATAGGGTTTCTACATAATTTGACTCAATCCAATCATCTGAGTCAACAAAAGTTACGTAATTTCCGGACATATTATTCAGACCGGTGTTTCGTGCGGCAGAAATACCAGCATTTTCTTGTTCTATATAGATAATTCGGTGATCCATTTCTGAAAATTCTTTACAAATCTCACCTGAAGCATCCGTAGAACCATCATTAACGACAACAATCTCAATATTTTTATATGTTTGAGCAATAATACTATCTAGGCATTTTCTTAGATAGCTTTCCACATTGTAAACCGGTACAATGACCGTTATTTTATCATCCACTAGCGATTTTCTCCTTATATTTATTATACAATTTTTTAGTCAAAATTTCAGCTATATAATAGTAAAAACCCCTTGAAAATTCTAATTTTTCAAGGGGTTTCTATGATTTACGTGCACGAGTTAGTTTAGCCTAAATTTATAGGTTATCTTACTCTTCCTCATCACGTTTACGGCGTTTCGCAACCAATCCAATACCTGTAACTGCTGCTAAAGCTCCTAAAAGCACGGATGATTTGGAAGCTTCTGTACCTGTATTTGGCAATTGCTGTCTAGTCTTACCTGCTGACTCTGAGGCACTTGTTGAAGCGGAGACGCTCGCTGACGTACTTGCACTTGCTGAGGCGCTTGTTGAAGTTGATACGCTCGCTGATGTGCTTGCACTTGCTGAAGCGCTTGTTGAAGCAGACGCACTTGCCAATGTACTTGCGCTTACTGAAGCACTTGTTGAGGCAGATACGCTCGCTGATGTGCTTGCTGAAACTGAAGCGCTCGTTGAAGCGGACGCACTTGCCGATGTACTTGCACTTGCTGAGGCAGACGCACTCGCTGATGTACTTGCAGAAACTGAAGCACTCGTTGAAGCAGACGCACTTGCAGATGTGCTTGCACTTACTGAAGCGCTCGTTGAAGCGGACTCACTTGCCGATGTGCTTGCTGAAACTGAAGCGCTCGTTGAAGCGGACGCACTTGCTGAAGTACTTGCGGAAGCAGACGCACTTGCAGATGTGCTTGCACTTACTGAAGCACTTGTTGAAGCTGAAGCACTTACCGATGTACTTGCGCTTACTGAAGCGCTTGTTGAAGCAGATACGCTCGCTGACGTACTTGCACTTACTGAAGCACTCGTTGAAGCAGACGCACTTGCCAATGTACTTGCGCTTACTGAAGCACTTGTTGAAGCAGATACGCTCGCTGATGTGCTTGCTGAAACTGAAGCGCTCGTTGAAGCGGACGCACTTGCCGATGTACTTGCACTTGCTGAGGCAGACGCACTCGCTGATGTACTTGCAGAAACTGAAGCACTCGTTGAAGCAGACGCACTTGCAGATGTGCTTGCACTTACTGAAGCGCTCGTTGAAGCGGACTCACTTGCCGATGTGCTTGCTGAAACTGAAGCGCTCGTTGAAGCGGACGCACTTGCTGAAGTACTTGCGGAAACTGAAGCGCTTGTTGAAGCAGACGCACTTGCCGATGTGCTTGCACTTACTGAAGCACTCGTTGAAGCAGACGCACTTGCCGATGTACTTGCACTTGCTGAGGCAGACGCACTCGCTGATGTACTTGCAGAAACTGAAGCACTCGTTGAAGCAGACGCACTTGCAGATGTGCTTGCACTTACTGAAGCGCTCGTTGAAGCGGACGCACTTGCTGAAGTACTTGCGGAAACTGAAGCGCTTGTTGAAGCAGATACGCTCGCTGACGTACTTGCAGAAACTAAAGCACTCGTTGAAGCGGATGCGCTCGCTGATGTACTTGCAGAAACTGAGTCACTCGTTGAAGCAGATGCACTCGCTGACGTGCTAGCTGAAACTGAAGCACTCGTTGAGGCTGATACGCTCGCTGACATGCTAGCTGAAACTGAAGCACTCGTTGAAGCAGACGCACTTGCCGATGTGCTGGCTGAAACTGAAGCACTCGTTGAAGCGGAGACGCTCGCTGATGTACTTGCACTTACTGAGGCACTTGTACTCGCTGATGTGCTAGCACTTACTGAGGCACTCGTTGAAGCAGACGCACTTGCAGATGTGCTTGCACTTACTGAAGCACTCGTTGAAGCAGACGCACTTGCCGATGTACTTGCGCTTACTGAAGCACTTGTTGAAGCTGAAGCACTTGCAGATGTGCTTGCACTTACTGAAGCACTCGTTGAAGCTGAAGCACTTGCCGATGTACTTGCGCTTACTGAGGCACTTGTTGAAGCGGAGACGCTCGCTGACGTACTTGCACTTGCTGAGGCGCTTGTTGAAGTTGATACGCTCGCTGATGTGCTTGCACTTGCTGAAGCGCTTGTTGAAGCAGACGCACTTGCAGATGTGCTTGCAGAAACTGAAGCACTCGTTGAAGCTGATACGCTCGCTGATGTGCTTGCAGAAACTGAGGCACTTGTTGAAGCGGAGACGCTCGCTGACGTACTTGCACTTACTGAAGCACTCGTTGAGGCAGATGCACTCGCTGATGTACTTGCTGATGCTGATGCGCTCGTTGAAGCGGACTCACTTGCCGATGTACTTGCTGAAACTGAAGCACTCGTTGAAGCGGAGACGCTCGCTGATGTACTTGCACTTACTGAGGCACTCGTTGAGGCTGATACGCTCGCTGATGTGCTTGCACTTGCTGAGGCGCTTGTTGAAGCAGACGCACTTGCAGATGTGCTTGCGCTTGCTGAAGCACTCGTTGAAGCTGATACGCTCGCTGACGTACTTGCGCTTGCTGAAGCACTTGTTGAAGCTGAAGCACTTGCCGATGTACTTGCAGAAACTGAAGCGCTTGTTGAAGCAGACGCACTTGCTGAAGTACTTGCACTTACTGAGGCACTCGTTGAAGCAGATACGCTCGCTGACGTGCTAGCACTTACTGATGCACTTGTCGAAGCAGACACGCTCGCTGACGTGCTAGCACTTACTGAAGCACTCGTTGAGGCAGATGCACTCGCTGATGTACTTGCTGATGCTGAGGCACTCGTTGAAGCCGATGCGCTTGCAGATGTACTTGCAGAAACTGAAGCGCTTGTTGAAGCAGATACGCTCGCTGACGTGCTTGCACTTGCTGAAGCACTCGTTGACGCTGAGACGCTCGCTGAAGCACTCGTTGACGCTGAGACGCTCGCTGACGTACTTGCACTTGCTGAAGCACTTGTTGAAGCGGAGACGCTCGCTGATGTACTTGCTGATGCTGAGGCACTCGTTGAGGCAGATGCGCTCGCTGATGTACTTGCTGATACTGATGCACTTGTCGAAGCAGATACGCTTGCTGATGTGCTAGCACTTACTGAAGCACTCGTTGAAGCGGAGACGCTCGCTGATGTGCTTGCAGAAACTGAAGCACTCGTTGAGGCTGAGACGCTCGCTGACGTGCTAGCTGATGCTGAGGCACTTGTCGAAGCAGATACGCTCGCTGACGTACTTGCACTTGCTGAGGCACTTGTTGAAGCCGATGCACTCGCTGATGTACTTGCTGATGCTGAGGCACTCGTTGAGGCAGATGCACTCGCTGATGTACTTGCTGATGCTGACGCGCTCGTTGAAGCCGATGCGCTCGCTGACGTGCTAGCTGAAACTGAAGCACTCGTTGAAGCTGAAGCACTTGCCGATGTACTTGCAGAAACTGAAGCGCTTGTTGAAGCAGATACGCTCGCTGACGTACTTGCACTTACTGAAGCACTCGTTGAAGCAGACGCACTTGCCGATGTACTTGCAGAAACTGAAGCGCTTGTTGAAGCAGATACGCTCGCTGACGTACTTGCACTTACTGAAGCACTCGTTGAAGCGGACGCACTTGCTGAAGTACTTGCGGAAACTGAAGCGCTTGTTGAAGCTGATACGCTCGCTGACGTGCTAGCTGAAACTGAAGCACTCGTTGAAGCTGAAGCACTTGCCGATGTACTTGCTGATGCTGAGGCACTTATCGAAGCAGATACGCTCGCTGACGTACTTGCACTTGCTGAGGCACTTGTTGAAGCCGATGCGCTTGCTGAAGTACTTGCACTTACTGAGGCACTTGTTGAAGCCGACGCGCTTGCTGATGTGCTTGCACTTACTGAGGCACTTGTCGAAGCCGATGCGCTCGCTGATGTACTTGCTGATGCTGAGGCACTCGTTGAAGCCGACGCACTCGCTGACGTACTTGCTGATGCTGAGGCACTCGTTGAGGCAGATACGCTTGCTGATGTGCTTGCACTTACTGAGGCACTCGTTGAAGCAGATACGCTCGCTGATGTGCTTGCACTTACTGAAGCACTCGTTGAAGCAGACGCACTTGCCGATGTACTTGCAGAAACTGAAGCACTCGTTGAAGCTGAAGCTGAAGCACTTGCCGATGTACTTGCAGAAACTGAAGCACTCGTTGAAGCAGACGCACTCGCTGATGTACTTGCGCTTGCTGAAGCACTTGTTGAAGCAGATGCGCTCGCTGATGTACTTGCTGATGCTGATGCACTCGTTGAAGCCGACGCGCTTGCTGAAGTGCTTGCTGATGCTGAGGCACTTGTCGAAGCAGATACGCTCGCTGATGTACTTGCTGATGCTGATGCACTCGTTGAGGCAGACGCACTCGCTGACGTGCTTGCACTTACTGAAGCACTCGTTGAAGCAGATACGCTTGCTGATGTGCTTGCACTTACTGAGGCACTAGTTGAAGCAGATACGCTTGCTGATGTGCTTGCTGATACTGAGGCACTGGTTGAGGCAGATACGCTTGCTGATGTGCTTGCACTTACTGAGGCACTCGTTGAAGCAGATATGCTCGCTGATGTACTTGCACTTACTGATGCACTCGTTGAAGCAGATACGCTCGCTGACGTGCTAGCACTTACTGAGGCACTCGTTGAGGCAGATGCACTCGCTGATGTACTTGCTGATGCTGACGCGCTCGTTGAAGCCGATGCGCTCGCTGATGTGCTTGCACTTACTGATGCACTCGTTGAAGCAGATACGCTTGCTGATGTGCTTGCTGATACTGAGGCACTGGTTGAGGCAGATACGCTTGCTGATGTGCTTGCACTTACTGAGGCACTCGTTGAAGCAGATATGCTCGCTGATGTACTTGCACTTACTGATGCACTCGTTGAAGCAGATACGCTCGCTGACGTGCTAGCACTTACTGATGCACTTGTCGAAGCAGACACGCTCGCTGACGTGCTAGCACTTACTGAGGCACTCGTTGAGGCAGATACGCTCGCTGACGTGCTGGCGCTTACTGAAGCACTCGTTGAAGCAGAGACGCTCGCTGATGTGCTTGCGCTTGCTGAAGCACTTGTTGAAGCTGAAGCACTTGCCGATGTACTTGCAGAAACTGAAGCACTCGTTGAAGCGGAGACGCTCGCTGATGTGCTTGCAGAAACTGAAGCACTCGTTGAGGCTGAGACGCTCGCTGACGTGCTAGCTGATGCTGAGGCACTTGTCGAAGCAGATACGCTCGCTGATGTGCTGGCGCTTACTGAAGCACTCGTTGAAGCAGATACGCTCGCTGACGTGCTAGCACTTACTGATGCTCTGGTTGATTGTCTTTGACTTAGACTAGTTGAAGTACTGCTACTCTTATACTCACTATCAGAAAGTTTTACAGTGAACGTATCCGTAGTC
>ERZ773062.817-NODE-817-length-14603-cov-24.716043_pt1 | contig 14603 bp, 13 predicted proteins | sample MGYA00580626_ERZ773062 | MGnify/ENA primary metagenome ERZ773062 (study PRJEB29015, sample SAMEA2738003) | human oral metagenome | biome: human oral; feature: human-associated habitat; material: dental | place: China | collected 2058 ...
GTGACGCCTCTGTCGGTGGGCTTATTGGGTTTAGTGCAACCCGCGACGCCTCTGTCGGCTCGTTGAGGCCTGATATGGGGCGTTTTGGTTCATCGGTGGTGCCAGTGGTTTCGTGCAGGTTTGGGTGAGCACCGTCGGTGGTGCTGCCTTGACTTTCATGCGGCCAGAACGCGCTTCGGCGCTCGCGCGGGAGCGGCCATGCGGCCCGGTCACACCGGGACAGGCGGTCTATCAACTGACATCAAATGCCTCGAAAAGTTCGACAGAATAAAGAACCACTACCAACACAACATCGGATGAGAGACGTGCCACAGAGGCTGTTGTGAGCCTCCCCGTGAGCGGATCCAACCATCCCTACGAGCAATTTTGTGTCATTCGGTTAGTTTCAGAAGAGTCGGAGACAAACGAGGGAGGTGCCGCCCCATCGCTGGGGCGGCACCTCCCTATGCGCGTGTGCGCGGTGCTATCAGAAGCGGGCGGCGCTGGCCTGGTCCGTCTGCTGGTAGTTGGAACGAGCGGAGTCCACGGCCGCGGAGGTGCGGGACAGGACGTCCTTGAGGCCGTCAAGGCCCTGGTTCCACTGGCTCTGAGCGGCCTGGTAGGCCTCCTGAGCCTGGCCTTCCCACGAGGAGCGCAGCTGGTTCAGCGTGTTCTCGAGGTCGTCGAGGCAGCTCTGGAGGTTGGAGGCGCCGGTCTTGATGTCGGCGGCAGCGCTATCGAGAGCGCCGTAATTTACCTGGAAATCCATCGTCAGTGTCCTACTTTCTCTCTCACAGTCCGCCGAGGATCTGGGCGAACGAGCCCTCGGTGTCGGCCTCGTTGGCCTGCATTGCCTTGTCGGTGCTGCGCAGCTTGTCTGCGAGGTCCTGCAGGGCCTGGTTGATCTTCGCTGCGTTGTCCTGCCACTGCTGCATCAGCTGGGTGAACTGGACCGAGGCGCTGCCCTGCCACGAGCTGCCGATGGTCGACAGGTCGCCCTCGAGGCGACGGAAGTGGCCCTGCAGATCGTTGTAGGTACCCTCAATCGCGGAGACGCCCTGCGCTAGGGCGCCATCTACGGCCCGCTGGTCTGCCATGTGAACCTCCATTTGTATGAGTGAACTCTCTCGCGGGGATGCGTGAGAGCATGGGGACACATGAATACTAACCATGTTTTGATCGTTTTTTTGAATGTTACGCAGAAATCATGACAAAACCTGACCGACAACCTAGACTTACAGGGTTGTGTCGTGTAGCCAAAGACCCCATCACGCGGCAATCGGGAGGATCCAATGGCATCGAAAGTAGCTCGTGGAGTGGCGATGATTCCGCTCACGATTACCTATGGCGTGGATCGAAGCGACGTGACGGTGCCGCAGTCGATCCCCTTGGTTGAACTCCTGCCCGGGTTTGTTGAATCCGCCGGAGCGTTCAGTGATCAGCCCACAAACGACGGTTTTGCAGTCCGAACCGCTTCTGGCCGTCTCCTCGATCAGTCCAAGTCTTTGTCTGCCCAGGGGGTGCGCGCCGGAGCCGCGCTGACGCTCGAACCCCTCGGCGAGGGCGCCGCCGACATGGTCTACGACGACCTGACGGAAGCAGTCGGGCAAGTTGTCGAAAGGGTGTCCACTCCTTGGACGCGTGACAACGCTCGCACGCTCGCCGCGCTCTCTGCTGCCGCACTGGTTTTCGTTGCCGCCCTCCTCCTGGCAACCACGCCCCAGGATGCGCTCGTTTCCTTGGACCCCAGCCGCGTCAGGAATCTCAACTTCATATACGGTGCGATCGGCATAGTCTCCGCACTCCTCGTCGTTGGAACATCCGTGGTCGTGAGCCGCAAGTACACCGGACCGTCGGGCATTGCGATCGCGCACACTGTTCCGTTCCTGACTGCAGCATCGGCGCTTCGTCTGTCGCAGAGCCAGTGGGACGCGGGGGGCTGGATCTTCATCGGTCTGGGCATACTTGTCGGCTCTGTCGCGGTGCTGACTCTCCCGAAGAAATACAGGATTTCGATCGTGGCACCGCTTGTTGTAGGAACGATGGTTGCCACCACGGGCCTCATGGTGAAGGTCGGCTCCCTGTCTCAGGTGGGCGTGTCTGCCCTCCTCTTTGCTTTTGTTGTCGTCCTCCTTCAGGTAGCGCCGTGGGTCGCTCTTGCTCATATCCCCGTCAGGATCCTGGATGCTAATACCGCCGAGCAGATCCCCGCGCAAGGAGTGACCGACCAGGTCAGCACCTCATTCGTATTCGTCGTGTCCCTGCGCGCGGGCGGCGGCCTCGCCGCGCTCTTCCTCACGGTGTCGATGCTGAGCGCGCCCACCCTGCGTTCCGTGTCCATTCCGCTCGTCCTGGCCGTCCTCGGCTCTGCCTCCCTGATCCTGCAGACCCGCTCGATTCGAGCCCGCGTCGAGGTGCTCCTCGGCGCCCTAACGGGACTGACGACGATCCTGGTCGCTGCGACGCTCGCCACCCGCGTCCACCCGACGAGCCTGTCGTGGGTGACATTCTGTGCGATCGCGGCTGCCCTTGTCCTCGTGGTGACGAACGTTGTCGGCCCTCGCGCGCGCCCGCACCTCACGCGCGTCGCGGACACGATGTCGGTGCTCTCGCTCTTTGTCCTAATCCCTCTGGCCGTCTACCTGTGGGGCTGAGTCATGCCGTCAAGTAAAGATATTCTCGAAGCCCAGCGCTTCAACCGTCATCGTCTGATTACGGCCTTTACGTCGGGCACTCCCGATGGTCGCGAGGTTGATCCCCCGTCGCCGGTGCGGCCTCTGATTTTCGGCGCGCTCGTTGCGATTATCATGTGCGTCATCGGTGTAGGTATGCGTTTCTTCAACGCAAACCCGAACCTGGACGGCAAGAACTTCGTACTCGTTGATGTGAAGTCCACGGGAGCCCGTTACTTCCTGGCCAACGGCGTTCTACACCCGATCTCGAATGTGACGACGGCGCGCCTCCTGTCCCAAGAAGGAACGCTTGATGTGATCTCCGCCAGCGCCTCGTCCCTGGCAGACAAGCCGCGCGGCGCACAGATCGGCCTGCCCGGCGTTCCCGACGACGTGCCGATCAGCAGCCAGCTGGGGAGTGCGTGGCTGTCCTGCGATCTCGAGGGCACGTACCACACCTGGGTCGGGCAGAAGCTGCCGGAAGAGAACTTCCCCCTGACTCCCGCCGTCTCCGCGCTCGTCACCCCCGATCACGGCAAGACCACGTACTTTGTCGACGCTGCGACCGAGAAGAAATATCTCATCGACGAGACGGATTCCCGCTTGAGCGACTGGACACTGGCTTTCCAGAACCGCGTCGGTTATCCCGTCGAGGTGGACCCACAATGGGTGGATCTCTTCCCTTCTGGCACGCCGCTGCGTTCCTGGAGCTACAGCGAAATTCCGAACGCGGGAGCGCCGGCGACCGACCTTCCGGGACCTCTCAAGGACGCGAATCTGACGATTGGCACCGTCGTCGAGCAGACCGACGCGAAGGGTGAGGTCCAGTTCTCCTACCTGGTCGTTAACTCCTCCCAGCTGGCCGTTTTCAACTCGACGGCTGCGCGTCTGTACCGCGACGCTCCGGCCACGAGGCAGTTCGGCACGGACATGTTCAAGGATGTGACTCCCGTCCACGCGGATTTCATCGGCGAGGACTGGCCGCGCTACGAGGATTTCTCGGACCCGGTGTGGGATGACCAGAAGGCTGACGCCTCGAACCGCACGGCCCTGTGTGCCCACATGTCGACGACGAATAAGGCAGTGCCCAAGCTTGGGCTCTACACGATGCCGCACCAGCGCGCCGTGCAGGCGTCGTACGATGCCGAGTCCGTGAACTCGCCCTCCGGTCCGACCACGACTCGCACCGTGACAGTGGCGGGTGGCTCTGGGGCGCTCGTCGCGATCACATCTGCCGGCGGCCAGGCGGCTGCCTACGCCTTCGTCTCCGACCAGGGGTACATCCATTCGCTTGGCGCGACGCCCACCGTTTCGATGAACGCCCTGGGGTGGAAGCAGGATGATGTCGCTTCGATCCCAGAGACGTGGGCGAACTTGATTCCGCCGGGCACTGACATGACTCCGCAGGCGGCAGCCTCCTCTGTGGGGCTCTCGTGACCCGGGGCGGCGTGCGCGCGCGGGTGCTCAGCCACGGCCTCGTCGGTGCCGCAGTGGCGACGGGACTCGCGCTCGCATCGGTTGTCGCCCCAGTGTCCTCCTCGGACGAGGCCGGGGCACCCTCAGCGCTCGGCCCGACGATCGCGCACGCGGACCCGGCCCCCACACCGAGCGTTCGTCCCACCCCCACGGCTCCGCCTTCGGATGCGCCGACGGAGGCTCCGGAGCAGCGCGAAGAGGAAACCTGTCCGGTGGACTCTCCTCGCTACATTAAGCAGCAGCCGGTAATCCTCGACCAGGTGGGCGTGCGCCGTGCGTGGGATCTCACGCGCGGTGCCGGCGTGACGGTAGCGGTCGTCGACTCCGGTGTCGCCGCGGGCAACGAGCACTTTAACTCGGGGGATCCCTCCGTGGTCCTGCCCGGTGTCGACCTGAGCGGTGAAGGCACCGACGGTCGCGTCGATGTCGGAGAGCACGGCACGGCGATCGCCGGTGCGATCGCTGCCCGCCAGCTTCCCACCGCGAAGGGGTCCGGCCTCGTTGGTGTCGCCCCGGAAGCGAAGATCCTTCCGGTGCGCATCGAGACCGGTCTTGAGCAGGGAAACCCCGACAAGCCGGGGCAGGAACCCTTCATGTCGCGCGTGGCTCGCGCGATCCGGTGGGCTTCTGACAATGGTGCTCAGATCATCGTCGTCGCCCAATCCTCGAAGGATCCGAACTCGGATCTGGAGGCAGCGGTCGCGGCCGTGCGCGGGCGCTCGCTCGTCGTTGCGTCCACCGGAAACACCTATCAGGATCAGAAGAACAACGAGGTCGTCTACCCGGCAGCCTACGAGGGCGTCCTCGCGGTCACGGCCTCGGATGCCTACGGTTTCGCGTCCGACCAGCAAGTGCATGGCGCTCACGTGGACCTAGCGGTACCCGCAGCGGTTATCCTCACGACCTGGTTCGATCAGGCTGATTGCCTCGTCGGAGGGTACTCGGGTGACACGCCGCTGCCTTCCTCCTCCTACGCGACTGCCTACGCGGGTGGTTTCGCGGCCCTCGTGGCCTCCAAGTTCCCCAACGAGTCCCCGGACATGTGGAAGTACCGCCTCGAGGTGACCGCGCTGCGCGGTGCCGCCGATCAGCGTACGAACGAGCTCGGCTGGGGCGTCGTCGCCCCCTACGATGCGCTCACCTTCGACGACATTGGTACGAGGTATGGGCCCCCTCACCCCGACCAGGCGGCTCACCCCGTTCCGAACCGTCCTGCCGTGGGATCTCCGACGCTGGCCAACAGCAATGACATTCTGACGGTTCGCACCTCCATCGTGTCCGGGATCGTGGTCGTGGGTGCGGCTATCCTGGGTGGCCTCGTGATCCTGTCGCACCTGCGCGGTAGGCCGGTGGCCCACGAGAAGGATGACGAGGACATCGCATGACGTCCGCCGCCGTGCGTCGCTGGCGGCGCGTATGCTGCCTCGGAACGGGCAGTCTCGCCTTCGCTGTTGGTTCCGCCGTCGTCCCTGCCGCTCCCGCGATCGCGCTCGGGCCCGAGGTGAGTGCCGCCGACCAGGAGTATTACTCCTACTACCAACTGGGCTCGTTGCATAGTCAGGGCTATAACGGCGAGGGTGCGATCATCGCGATGATTGACGGGCATGTCAATCCGAACATTCCTGAGCTGGCCGGTGCGACCATCGAGAATAAGAGCCCGTGCACGGTCAGATCCCTGCCCGATAACGCGGATCACGGCACTGCTGTTGCCCAGGTCCTCGTGGCTCCGAAGTTCGGAGTAGCCCCCGGAGCGACTCTGTACACCTACGACCTGGGGTACAGCGAGGAGGAAGTGGGCGCCGACTGTGCGAACCCCGGCGTGTATGCGCGGGGCGAGGCCGATACGTCGCTGCTGATCGAGCAGGCGATCAACGACGGTGCTGACATCATCTCGATTTCGAGCAGTTACCCGATGTACAACGAAGACCTGCGGTGGGCCATGGCGCGAGCCATTTCGCAGGGCGTGATCGTCGTTGCGGCGATGGGTAATGACTCCACCGAAGACCCCGAGGATACGTTGCCCCTGTGGTCTGGGATCTGCGGAGTGGGTGCCATCGATACGAATGGGGCTCTGACCGAATATAGTAACTGGGGCAACGGCGTCGAGACCGTCGCCCTGGGGACGATCACTGTGCGCAGCGGTACCCGAGGAGAGGTGCTCACGATACAGGGAACGTCCTTTGCGACTCCTATCGTCGCAGGCTTCCTCGCGATTGCGTGGCAGAGGTTTGACGACGACGTGACAGCGAATCAGATCCTGCAGGCGATGACGACGACGGGGAAGGGGAGCAACGGGGAGTGGAACTACAGCACGGGCTTTGGTGCTGCCGACCCGTGGGGGCTGCTGAACGCGAAGGCCGCGTCCCTGCCCGATGTGAATCCGTGCGAGTCGAAGGCCTACTCCTCGAGCCCGAGCTGGCAGGACGTTGAGGACTACATCGATGGCACCGTTAACCCCCTGTTGATGAGGAACGATGACGACTACGTCTACCGCGGGTTCAACGAGGAGGCCGCCTTTAGTCCGGATAACGACTACCCCGTCCACCTTGGCACGAGTCCGCGCTATCACCGGGACTGATGGATCCGCTCCCGTCGGGTGGTGAAAGGATGGCGGGCCATTGACTTCGACGACGAGGCGTGGGCGCGCTCGAACCAGACGGCTCGGTGGACAGCTACACGAGCTGGGGTGATGGAGTGTCGGTCGCCGCCATCGCAGAGGGGTGGAGCGGTCCTTGACCGAGGGGAAAACTCCATTGTGAGTGGCACGTTGATGGCGTCACCGGTCGTCGCAGGAATCCTCGCGTCCGTACCGGCAGGGCTCTCCAACAGGCACCCATTGATCATCCATCGGTGCAGGCAATGATGCACAGCCGACGGTTCAAGAGAATTGGAATGATGTGGAAGGGTTGTGAACACGCTAGTGAACGTGAATGACCCATCGTGTGTCTAACGAGCGACCGATGAAAAGAACGCGTTGAGTGACGAACAATAGTGCTCTGTTGGCCGTGGGAATCAGCCTGCGCTATCACCGGAAGTGACGAGTCGTCGAGGCATTGGGTGGCAAGGTGTCAATCATGAACGACCACCAGCCCGGTGTATTTATCCAGGAAAAAGGGCATTTTGCGGGTTGGAGCTCACCTCGCAGATATGCTCAGTCGGTTAGAATAACCGCATGGTAGATGTGATGGGGCAGACGCCCGAAGAATTTGAACAGATGCTGAATGACCAGATCGCCGCCGCCCAGATGAAGGCGAACGCGATCAAGGCGCTCGTTGAGCGACTGAGCTCCGCCCGCGTGTCTGGTATGGACAGCAACCAGGATGTCGAGGTTGAGGTGAATTCCGACGGTCGCATGACCAAAATCTCCATCGATGAGAATGCGATGCGTGGAAGTGCCGAGGATCTCGAGCGCTCAGTCATGGAGGCTTACGCGGATGCCGGACGCAACATGGCGACCTTCGTCCGCGAGCGCGTCTCGCAAGACGTTAGGGACGAAGGTGGCGCCATCGAGGCGTATGCCGCCACCGTCGAACCCGTGCTGAACTCGCTCGGGCGCTGATAGCGATGGCAAACTACGATCTCGCAATCGACCTGGAGCGGCTCGTTAGCCACGCGGGCGAGGTGGACAACTGCGCCGACACCCTCGACAACTGCTACGACACCGCCACCCAAACCCTGGGACAGGTCATCACGAATGCATTCGGCCTGATGTTCATGCAGTACACCGCCGTGTGCACCTATCAGTTCTCGAACATCGCGGCCATGATCAACGACGCTGCCGAGGCAGAACACCGCCTGAGCAACTGCCTCCTCGACCTCGAGCAGAAGATGCGCGACGCCGAGCTCGGAAATAAAGATCTTATTGAGGGGCCCGGGAACGAACTTGAGCCGACGCCCACGCCTCCTAGTGGAAGACCGCCTACGGAAGTGAGCGCACCGTATGACGGCCCCGGCGGAGGTGGCGGTGGGGCTACTCCCTCGCTCGGCGGCGGTGGTGGTGCTACTCCCTCGCTCGGCGGCGGAGGCGGTGGCGCTACGCCCTCGCTCGGCGGAGGTGGCGGCGTCTCGAACGGTCCCACCAGCGGTACCCCCACCATGCCCAAGCCGAGCAGCGCCGAGGACATCATCAAGGGCCTCGACAAGGACAAGAAGGACGGCGAGAACTCCTTCGCGAGCATGCTCGCCGGACACGACAAGGTGTGCGTGGGCGAGGATGAACTCCGTGCCTTCCTCGAGAAGCAACGCGGCGACGAGAATGCTGACCTGAAGACCTTCTACGAACGTCAGAAGGAAGACCAAGCAAAGGTCCTCGAACGCTACGCCGAGGCGCACTCGGGCGAGGATATTTCCGAGGTCAAGACGCTCATCGAGGACAACCAGAAGCACCAGCAGGACGCGACGACCGACTTCCTCGCGAAGCAGCGCACCGATGAGGAAGCCCAAATCCGAGAGTTCGTCAAGGACAATCCGAAGGCAACTCCCCAGCAGTTCGACACCTTCCTGTCCAAGCAGCGCAACGAACAGCAGGCCAGCTTCCGTGCCTTCGTTGACGAACAACAAAAGACCCAGAACGCGCGCATCGACGAGTTCACGAAGGCTCATCCCGAATCGAAGCCGGAAGATGTGCGTTCCCTTTTCGACAAGCAGGACAAGCGCGGTGACCAGGACATCGAGACCTTCCTGACCCGTCAGCGTCAGGACGAAGAACGCACGCTGCGTCGCTTCATTTTTGAAGGAGTGAAGAAGTGAGCCCGCAACAGCCGGTATACACCCGTAGCGAGTGGATGGATGGGTCCGACGACGCCCTGGGCCCCATCGGCGATATCCGCGACGCTGTCATTCAGCTCCAGGCCGGCCAGTGGATGGGTGGTGCCGAGTCTGCCCTCAGCGCTGCCCAAGGCATTGGCGATATCGCCTTGGGTGGGCTCAGTGGCTTGATCAGCTACGGCGTCAACATGCTCCTCAACTACGTCGATCCCCTGAAGTTCTGGATGGACCAGCTCACCGGCGACTCTGCGCAGGTGAATGGTATGGCCATGACGTGGGCGTCCATCGGAGACTCTCTGCGCTCAACGGGATCCGAGATCGAGTCCACCTCGACCAGCGCCATGCAGAACATGAAGGGTGCAGCCGTCACCCGGTACCTGGAGCGTCAGGGACAGGTTGTTCGCTCGATCAATACGTTGGCCGACGCGTCCGCCACCGTGGGAGGAGCGGTCGCGAAGGCCGCCGAGCTCGTCAAGAAGACCCACGACTACGTGTGCAAGCTGATCTCGGACATCATCGGTGAAGCGCTTGAAGGAGTGGCGCTATCGGGCCTGACGTTCGGCATGTCGCTCCTTAAGGCCGCGGAAGCTGTTGCCCAGAGGGCTGCTGCCGAGGCTGCGAAGGTCGAGAACATCCTGACGCTGCTGAAGATGGCGTTCGATGAACTCAAGTCCCTCTTCGACATCCTCACGGCGGCCGCTCCCGCCTTCCTCAGCGCAATCCGCGAAGTCGGCAAGGATTGCGGTACCCCCGGCGGCGGTTGCTGCGGCGAAGGCTCGTCCTCGAGCAGTGACAAGCCGAAGCGTTCTCCCCTGGATGAACCCATTCGCAGGCCGCCGGCAGACGAAGAGAAAGATAAGCACATCATCGATCGGCTGATCGATCCGCTTCTCGAGCCCTTACGCGTTGCTGAGGATATCGGCAAGCCAATCGTCAAGCCTATTGGTGATGCGGCGAGGAAGGTCGCCGAGGATCCCGAAGGATACGGCCTCACCCGTCCCTTCACACCCGGGATCCACGTTCCCCCGTCGACAGTGGGGAAGAAGACCGAGCAATAGTACGGCAGTGGTCCTTGCTTCAAGGGAGCGAGTGTGTCGAACCCCGAGGAAAACTGAGGCAAGGATTCGAGCGTCGTCAACAGAGGTTTCTCTTCTTCCTCTGGTAGCTCCTAGGAGCTCTCGGAGTCGCATTAGCGACCACGACCGGTAGGGGTGCCCCGCGCAGAACCTGTGCGGGGCACCCCTTATGTTCGCGCAGCTGAATGCCCGGGTGCGCTTCGTGCGCTACACGTGTGCGTACCGATGTAGGGGGAAGCGTTTCTGCCGCTCCTACGTCATCGGGCGTGTTCTCCTGCCGACTGAGCGGGCGGGCGGAGCGTAGAGGGGGCCTCGGCCTCACTGCGTCGCATGCGAGCGCCCTATCTGGTCACGGAGCGTTAGCCTGCAGTGATCCTGCGCGCTGCCGGGGTGCTTGTGGCGAGAGGACAGCTCTGCTCTGTGTGACCGTTCGTGTGCGTGCCGGTGGCGGCCCCGAGTGCCTACGTCTCGGATCGGAATGCATTCGCCTATTATCCGTCCGTCACGAGCGTTCGTTTGCCGCGCGCATCTTTTTCGGCCGGCGTTGATCATCCGCGGCCTCGTGCGTGCGGCTACCCGCCCCGGCCTCGTCGAATCCTGAGATCGTCGGACCGACGCGACAGCCACACGCTCCCGGCCTTGAAGGACCGCTACGGGCGGTTCGCGAAATACTCCAGCAGGTGCGAGTCACCCGACACAATGATCTCGTCGTCAGCGTTGATGCGCGTGGTCGCGTCCGCGTACTCGAAGCGCTGCTTGGGGTGGCGCACCGCCAGCACGTTGACTCCGTATCTGCCCCGAAGATCCAGCTCTTCGAGTGAGAATCCGTGGACCTCCTGCGGGGGACGCAGTTTCATGATGGAAAAGCCGTCCTTCTCCATCTCGATGTAGTCAACCATGCGGCCGCCCACGAGGTGCGCGGTGCGCTTTCCCGCGTCCAGATCGGGGTAGACCACGTGGTGGGCACCCACGCGTCGCAGGATGCGGCCGTGCTGGGAGGACGTGGCCTTCACCCAGATCGACGAAATACCGATGTCAACGAGGTTCGCGGTGATGAGGACAGCTGCCTCCAGGGACGAGCCCACACCGACGACGGCGCTGCGGAACTCACGTGCGCCGAGCTGTTCGAGGGCATCCTTCGAGGTCGCGTCGGCCTCGACGAGAGGGAAACGACCGGCGAATGCCTGTACGCGCGCCGGGTTCTTTTCGACGGCCAAGATCTCGTATCCCAGCTGGTCCTGCGTCACCGCGACGGCGGCGCCGAAACGGCCCAGTCCGATGACGAGCGTTCCTGACTGGAGTTCCTTTGACTCGCGTTCATCTGCCATGCCCCCATTCTTCCCTGCGGGAGCGTGCGCCGCGAGCGGTGCGGGCGCGTGCAGCGGGTGCTGCGGGTGGGTTGTGGGTGCAAGTTGTTGGTCCGGGTGTGTGTCACGGGCGCGGGGGCCTGGGATGTGGGTTGTGGGTCGGGTGTGTGCATCGTGGGGGTGGGGGCGTGGGGTGTGCGTAGTGGGTGAGGGGGCGTGGGGTCTGCGTAGTGGGCGCGGGGGCGTGGCGTGTGGCGTGAGCCAGTGGCCGATCCAGGAGCGTGAAACGCGCGTGAAACACGCAGTGGTGCGGAGTTCTTGATCCACTGGAAGGTACGACTGCTACGGGGCAGAGAGCACCATGTTCCCGCGCAATGCCAGACGTAATGAGGGAGTGTGTTCCGTGTCGTCGGTTTCCGCGGTGGTTGGTTTCCGCCGCGGTTGTAACCGGTGGGGCCTTTGTTGGTTGTGTTGGTGGGCTGGTTGTAACTGGTGGGGCCTTTGTTGGTGGTTTTTGGGCAAGATTGCGGTGTTTTGCGCTGTCAGTGGTGTCTGCGGTTTCGTTCGGGAGTGTCACGTTGCGGCGGTGGTGCCAGTGGTTTCACGCGGAGTGGGTGTTGGTCGGTTGGGTGAAACCGGTGGGGCCTTTGTTGGTTGTGTTGGTGGGCTGGTTGTAACTGGTGGGGCCTTTGTTGGTGGTTTTTGGGCTAGATTGCCGTGTTTTGTGTTATCGGTGGTGTCTGCGGTTTCGTTCGGGAGTGTCGACGCTGCGGCAGTGGTGCCTGCGGTTTCATGCGGGTGTGAACGCGTGTTGGCAGTGGTGTCAGTGGTTTCAACTGGGGCTGGGTGTTGGTCGGTTGGGTGAAACCGGTGGGGCCTTTGTCGGTGGTTTTTGGGCTAAATTGCGGTGTTTTGTGTTATCGGTGGTGCCTGCGGTTTCATGTGGGCGTGTGCGAGCGCTGGCAGTGGTGCCAGTGGTTTCGATCGGGAGCGTCACGTTGCGGCGGTGGTGCCAGTGGTTTCACGCGGAGTGGGTGTTGGTCGGTTGGGTGAAACCGGTGGGGCCTTTGTTGGTTGTGTTGGTGGGATGGTTGTAACTGGTGGGGCCTTTGTTGGTGGTTTTTGGGCTAAATTGCGGTGTTCTGTGTTATCGATGGTGCCTGCGGTTTCATGCGGTTTGGGTGCGCGCTGGCAGTGGTGCCTGCGGTTTCATGCGGGTGTGAACGCGTGTTGGCAGTGGTGTCAGTGGTTTCAACCGGGGCTGGGTGTTGGTCGGTTGGGTGAAACCGGTGGGGCCTTTGTTGGTGGTTTTTGGGCTAAATTGCGGTGTTCTGTGTTATCGATGGTGCCTGCGGTTTCACGCGGGCGTGTGCGAGCGCTGGCGGTGGTGCCTGCGGTTTCACGCGGGCGCGCGCGAGCTGTGTCGGTGGTGCCTGCGGTTTCATGCGGGCGTATGCGAGTGCTGGCGGTGGTGCCAGTGGTTTCGCGGGGAGTGCGTGTTGGTCGGTTGGGTGACACCGGTGGGGCCTTTGTTGGTTGTGTTGGTGGGCTGGTTGTAACTGGTGGGGCCTTTGTTGGTGGTTTTTGGGCTCAAATGCGGTGTTCTGTGTTATCGATGGTGCCTGCGGTTTCATGTGGGCGTATGCGAGCGCTGGCAGTGGTGCCTGTGGTTTCATGTGGGTCTGGGTCCGCGCTGGCAGTGGTGTCAGTGGTTTCATGCGGGCGTGTGCGAGTGCTGGCAGTGGCGTCTCCGGTTTCATGCGGGCGTGTGCGAGCGCTGGCAGTGGTGCCAGTGGTTTCGATGCTGTCTCCCTGGTTCTTCTGGGTGTCGATCATCTGAACCGGTTGAGTGCTCGCGCAGCTACGTGCATGTGGCTTGCTCGTCATAACGCTTGCCCACAGTCAGGTGTGTTCGGCAACAGCCTGGGAGCCGCCGTCGCGCATGGGACGTGCTGCTGTCTAGTGGGTCCTCTGAGCGCGGATTGCGACCAGAACCTGGGCGACGACCTCATCGATGAGTTTTAGATCCGACCAACGAACCCGAATCACCTTCCAGCCAGCGCGTTCGAGGTCCCTCTGGCGACGCTGCTCCGCCTCAATGCTGTCGTGGACTTGATCGATAGTCTCCCCGTACTTGATGCGGCCATCAAACTCGATGGCGATCTTCAGGTCAGCCAGAGCAATGTCGATAAAGTACGTGCGGCCGTCAATGTGGACCTCCTCTTGAGTGCTGATTCCTATAATCCCAGCGCGCAGCAATGCGAGTAAGACGAGGGCTTCCCCGGGAGACTCGCATCCAGCGTCAGCGTGGTTGATGATCCACTTGGCTTGTTTTCGCCCCGGGGTGTTGTGCGGCATCTGTTGAAGCTCGGTGAGTATCTCCTCTCGTGCGCTACTCGCTTTGGCGCGCGACTCCTTCAGATGGAAACGGTCGAACTCTGATGTTCGAGAGAGGCCTGCACATACGAGAGGGAACGATTGCGCATCTTTATAGTTGCGGGCGCAATCGATCAGAATCCGGGTGGGCGTAGCAACCCTAAAACCCAGATATTCCATGGAAGGAATCGGATGTTTCGGTCTCGATGTTTTGAACATCGCGCCAGAAATCTTGGAACCATCAGGTAGCCGGAGTGGAGGAAAGAGGACTTTTCGAGCCCCACCTTGAGTAGGGGAGTACGCGATGGTGTCCTTGATGCGACAAGAGGTGGGAAGCCCCAGAAGAATCCCTGCACTTGCACCACTCAAGACGTATCTCGGATGACGAATACTGAATGCCGACAAGCGAGCTATGAGGACGATCTGTGGGTATTCGCTCAATGGGTGCCCTTCAAAGCTCTCTACGGGAAGATAAACGCCGGTCAAGACACGCAGCACCTCTCCCGATTTGAGCTGTCTGTGTAGTTGAACCTTCGTTCGGTGGACTCCCACAATCAGGAGGGAGGAACGAATGGATGTGATGAGTTCGGACAACATGGGGGCATCACCGTCAAATCATGCGTGTGCGGTTGTTCTGTGAATGGTCTCCCAAGATGGGCCGGCCTGAGAAGCAGAAACACGAACCCTGTGGATACAGGTCCTTGACTGGAGAGGCCTGTGGATAAAAAACGTGCAGTAAAGGGGAATGATGCGAGTCTGCAGGACGTCGTAGGTTTCGTATCTTTCCGAGCTGGAGTTGACAATGGTGCCTGCGGTTTCGATCGGGCGTGTGCGAGCGCTGGCAGTGGTGCCTGTGGTTTCACGCGGAGTGAGTGTTGGTCGGTTGGTTGTAACCGGTGGCGCTTTTGTTGGTTGTGTTGGTGGGCTGGTTGTAACTGGTGGGGCCTTTG
>ERZ773062.821-NODE-821-length-14579-cov-3.752341_pt1 | contig 14579 bp, 10 predicted proteins | sample MGYA00580626_ERZ773062 | MGnify/ENA primary metagenome ERZ773062 (study PRJEB29015, sample SAMEA2738003) | human oral metagenome | biome: human oral; feature: human-associated habitat; material: dental | place: China | collected 2058 ...
ATTGCTGTTAGCACTTGCCTTCGATCGGGACCACTACGATTTGATCTTAGAGCGCTGGGGTGACCGCATGACCCAGCATGAGTCCAACCTCCAACTCATGGTCAATGCCGAATGGGTTGAGAAGCTAGTTTCGGAAGGATAGGGTTATAGGTTGACATTCTACAATTGTCGTGTTATCATAAAGACAAGATAAAAGTATAGGAGGTCTTTACTATGACACTGAAGAAAAAATTGACAACAGCCTTGGTGGCCCTCTCCCTAACTGCTAGCTTAGCACCGACTGTATTGGCTCAATCCTCAGACTCAAGTGCTAGCTCAACTGCGGCAAGTGCTAACAGCAATGAGGCTAATAAGCCAAATGCAACGACCTATGACCAAGTAACTAAGACGGCAGAAGAATTCATCAAATTCTATCGCGATGCGCATCCTAAGCAAGATTTAACCAATGTTGAATTGAAGTTTGACGATGATTTGAGATTCTATGTGGTAGAATATGATGCAGTAGACGACAATAATGAATACGAACTCAAGATTAATGCTGCGACTAATGCTGAAGTCGCTAAGTCTGAACAAAGCTTAGTTAAGGCTAAACAAGGGGGCGTTGAGCGCCGTGAGGAAGGTCTGAACTTAGATAAGATGAAGGACTTCAAGGACATTAAGGCGGCTGCCGAAGCGGGGGCCGATGTTAAGGACTTGAAGCTAGATCATTGGGAATTAGACCGCGAAGGTGCCGCGACTGTATGGAGCCTGACTTACAAGAAAGGTGACATCGATGTTGAAGTCAAAGTAGATGCTCAGTCTGGCCAAGTGGTAGGTATCGATGATGATCGTTTGGATGATTAGACGCTATCATCCAGAAGCTGCAGGGACTAAGTCCCTGCTTTTTTGTTGTGAGTAAGAGGGCTACGGTTCTTTTTTATATTGACATCATGAAAGGAAAAGAATATATGTATATACATCTTCGTGATTATTATGATAAAGTTATGTGGATATGCTAAAACTCTCATAATAAGCGCCGAAAACCTTTGTGAATGTGAGTGGTTTCTGATATACTGAAACTACATTAAAAAAGAACGATAGGTGAAGTAATGAAGCAAATTCAATGCGAAAAAAGGCAACGTTTTTCTTTGCGAAAATATGCCATAGGGACTTGTTCCGTATTAATAGGAGCGAGTTTATTTTTTGTAGGACTAGGTTCTCAGCCGGTAGCAGCTGCAGAAGCTAACATTAAAGAAATAAGTAACCACTATGTCGATGAGCAAGATTTAAGCCACATGCTTAAGACAGAATTACAGTGGTTCGAAGAAAACAAGGTTCAGATAAAAGAGGGAAAAGAATACTACTTTGTCTATCGAAAGCTTGCTAACAAATTGCCAGAGACAGGGTCTCTGTCCAATGATGGCATGCTCTTTTTGGGCGCCAGTTTCTTGCTAGTGTCTTTAACTTTAATCAAGAAGAAGAAGAAAACAGCCTACTTCCTTGTGACGGTTTTTGCTTTGGGGGCAGGGGGAGCAAGCATCCAGGCTTTAGAGCAAATTATTGAATTGCAAGCAGCTCAGATTAAAAGGGTAGAGGGTGATTTTTTACCTAGTCCGGAAAAAATTCAAGGCTATGAATTTACAGGCTATTATTTTGAGAGAGAGGCTACAAAGGCCTACTCTAGTCATGCCTTAGTCTCCCCAGTTTTTGCCCAGGATGATCAAAATGCGGAAGCTCCGTCTAGAGATAGCAAGCCTGACTTAGAGATGCCACTAGTTCCACCGACCAATCATGGTGGCCTAGCAGGTGATGTAGGACTTCCAGTAGTTCCACCGACAAGTCAAGAAGTCCCAACTGGAGATACAGGAGCCCAGGCAAGTCAACCGCCGGTTCAAGAAGTCCCAATTGGAGACACAGGAGTTCAGCCAAGTCAACCGCCGGTTCAAGGAATCCCAACTGGAGATACAGGAGCCCAGGTAACTCAACCGTCGGTTCAAGAAGTCCCAATTGGAGACACAGGAGCCCAGGCAACTCAACCGCCGGTTCAAGAAGTCCCAACTGGAGTCACAGGAGCTCAGCCAAGCCAACCAACGTCTCAAGAAGCCCCGGCCGCAGACACTGGAGTTCCAGCAACACCACCAACCAATCAAGCTACTCCAACTGGAGACACAGGGGCGCAAGCAAGTCCTCCAAGCAATGAAGGGCAAGTAGGCCAAGCACTAGTTCAACCAGAGCTTCCAGCCTTTGAAGGCGGGGTAGCGGGTGAGCCCGAGATTCAAGAGGAACTTCCTGTCTATCAAGTAGCCACGCCACTTCCGCAGTCTAGAGTCGAAACTAGAAGGATTGCTTATGAGACAATTTATCAAGCCAATGACAGCTTGGAACGGGGGATCAGCAGGGTAAAAGTTCAAGGGCAAGAAGGGCAAGAGCAAGTGACGACTACTTACAGTCTTGATCAAGCCAGTGGTAGTATGAGTGAGAATAGGACCGTCAATGTCCTAGTCAATAAAGTTGATCAGCTAGTTGAAGTAGGGACTAAGCCGACTCTTGAACGCACTCCACTCCCAGCCAAAACCATCTATCAAGCCGATTCGACTTTGGCCTTTGGGCAAAAGGAATTAGCGCAAGCAGGTCATGATGGGGAGCTAGTCACTACTACTAGCTATCAAGTAGATAGGACGACTGGCCAGGTGACGGCAGATAGCCCAAGTAGACAAGTGAGCCCAGCCCTTAACAAGGTGATGAAAGTTGGTAACCTTGAAAAAGTAATCCAAGCCATTCCGATTACTGAGGAAAGAAGAAATGATCCATCGCTAGCTAAAAATAGGGAGAAAGTAGAATTTGCCGGTCAAGCTGGGGAGCAGACAGTGACCAGAACCTATACTGTCAATGAAGCAACAGGTGACTTGCTCAATCCTCAAGAAAGCCGTCAAATCACTAAGCAAATGCAGCCAAGAGTTATTTTAGTAGGCACTCAGGAGGATAGACCTCATTTGCTACCAGCAAATCCTAGCTTAGAAAATGCGGTAGATGTGTCAGCCCTAGCCGAAAGTCTCAAATCAATGGATTTCTTAAATAGCCCTGCTATCCAAGCACAGTTAGAGCCACACTATGATCCGCGCGATATTGCCTTGCGTAAAATCTTACTCAAAAAAACACGGCCTAATATTAGCGACCAAGAAGTCAAAGACTTGCTCCGTCCAGAGTATCTGCAAGAACTTTCGCTTCAAGAGGCCTTTGATCAGACTAAGGCCCAGGCCGAGGCTAGCTTCAAGAAGATTGTCGCTCATACCTTAGGTATTCTAGGCGATACAAGCGAGAATAGACGCAAGGTTAAGCAGGACTTGGAAGATAATAAAGAGCAGATTCTACTAGGGCTTGCCTACATTCAACGTTTCTATAATATTCAATTCGGCGATACCAATATTCGAGATATACTGGCCTTTAACCCAAGTTCATTCACTAATAAAAAAGTAACAGCTTTAGATAGCTTGAAGAAATTAGGCTCCATGTCTTATGAAGAGATGAAGTTGAGCAACAGTCCTCAGACCTATAAGAAGTACCTAGCGGATCTTACAGGTAAGGCCAGTCTAAAAGAATTTTTCGATAGCAACCGCCAGCTCTTTACATCCGATGATGCCGAGACTTGGCTTAAGAAAGCAAGTAAAGCCATGATCGTGGCCACACCATCCAAGGAAAATCCTGCCGCCCCTGTTGGACTTTATCGTAAGTTAACAGAAGGGGAGCCAGATCCTCGCAAACAAGATGCTAATATGGCAGCCATTTTGGGGCTCTTGAATCTGACTGAGCCAAGTGTCTATGTGATAAGCAACATGGCCACCATTAGCTATGGGAATATAGGCACCTATCTGGATGCCTCACTTGCCCAGTCTAACCCAAGCCAATACAAGACAGAAGTCGCTAGGGTCAAGGCCTTAATTGACAAGGCCGCCCAGCAACAGGCTAACTATGTTGATACCCTCTATCGGATCACTAAGCCAGAAAATCGTGATAAGCTAGTAAGCAATCGCTTGATTATTGATACTATGAAGCAATATTCAAGTAGGCAAGATGCTCAGATTGAGGCCACTTGGTCGCCAGCTTTTGGTAGCAGTGCTGACAAGGGTGTTGCCCAATTTATGACGCCTATGAATTACTATTCTCCGGTAAGTAAAGTGGGGGCTGAAGCTAATGGCTTAGGCGTACGTTATTTCATTGATCGAGTATTAGACGATCGGGGCTCTGCCACATACTCTCATGAAATGACCCACTTATTGGATCGGACCGTCTTATTCAATAATCAGGGACGTCGTGATGGGACAGGGGCAGAATTCTATGCCCGAGGGATGTTTGAAAATTCCTATACACCAGAATCTGACACCTACTTCAACTTGAATTTTGTCTATGATCAGAGTGACAAAGACGGCTTTTATAATAAGAAGCCTGACAGATTCCAATCACCAGAAGACTTGAAAACCTACATGCAAAGAAGTTTTGATGTCCTTTACACGCTCGATTACCTAGAGGCGGAGGCAAGTAAAGACATGTCTCCACAAGATAAGATCAAATACTTCAAAAAAATGATCCCGGTAGCTACAAAGGGGTCTAGAACCTGGGTAGACTACCGCAATGCGGCAGTGAAACCAAGTCATCTAAGTGAAGAGATTCAGGCACTTAGCTTGGAAGAGGCTAATCAACTATCCAATATCGATAGCTTGATTGACCACCATATCCTAGTCAATCGTTACATTATTGCTGGATTTAGAGATAGAGGCCTGATCGAGGCCAATGGCTACTATACGGTTGATATGTTTGACACCATTTATGGCGTTAGCCAGAATGATTCGGGTATGAGCGGTGATATTAGCTTCAGAAAACAGGCCTTTGAATTGATGGCTGCCTTAGGCTACTATGAAGGTTTTGTCCCTTATGTATCCAATCAATACAAGCAAGCAGCTGAAGCTGAGGGCCAACCTTTATCTGATACTTATATCTTCAGTAAGATTTTGAAGGGCAAGACTTATGCTGATTTCAAAAAGGATCAGATTAAGGAAAGAGTCGCTAAACTTGGCCAATTGAAACCTGTGACCATCCAATATGAGGGTCAGGAGATAGTCTTAACTAGTCAGAAAGTCAGTGACTTGATGAAGAAGGCTGTTCAGCAAGAACTAGAGCAGATAAAGGCAGGCCATACTAAGGCGCTAAAATATGACTTTATCGAAAGCCCAGTTCAAAAACTGAAAAAAGCCATCTATAAGGCTTACCTCAAAGCGACAGATGATTTTAGATCCTCAATTTACAAATAGTTGATGGACAAAATCAAAACTAATCAACCCTCTCTGCTCATAGAAGCAGAGAGGGTTTTCTGATGATATCATGAGGAAGTAGGGATTTGCCTGGATTTTAGTTTAAATCAGCGGAAGAAAGAGATTGCGATATAGTATTTATTATGATAAAATTAGGATAAAGGAGCGATAGATATGATTAATATTCGACCAGTATCTGATTTGCGTAATAAGTATCCTGAAATCGAAGCTATCGTACAAGAATCTCAGGCTCCAGTTTACTTGACTAAGAATGGGTATGGTTCTATGGTCGTCATGAGTATCGAACACTATGCTAGTTTAACTGAGTCAGTAGAATCAGCTCTTGATATGGCCGATCAAATGGCTACCCAAACGGATATCCGACTAGAACATGAGGAAGTCTTTTCAGACATAAGAAAGCGGATCGATGGAAAATAAGACTTATCGCATACAATGTCTTAAACGAGATTGCTATAAATAGACTAGTTAATTAACCCGCCTCCAAGGAGAGGCGGGTCTTTGTATATTTACTAATAGTGAATAGAAAATTAAGTATGCCTCAGTAGTCAATCCTACCTTCTAAAATCCTCCCTTAGGACCAGTTCGACTTGATACCGGTAACCGCTTTCCTTGTTCTTGTAATAGGGATGGAATTCTGCTAGCATGAGAGTGACAAGGAGTGACTTTATGGAATTAAGCAGTATTTATCATCGTCCTGAGTCGGAGTTTGCCTATCTCTACGACCAGGAAAAGATTCACCTACGTTTGCGCAGCAAAAGAGGCGACCTAAGTAAGGTGCGAGTGGTCTTTCAAGATCCCTTCCTGACCGATCAGGAAGAGGCCCAAATGACTCACGTGGCTCAGACTTCGATCTTCGATTTCTGGCAGGTCCAAGTGACGGTGCCATATCGCCGTATCATGTATTACTTTGTCTTGGAAGACAGTCAGGGTCAGACCATGGTCTACGGCGATGATGGCTTCCATGAATCGGAGTCTGATCAGGATATCAACTTTGATTCTTTCTTCCGCTTGGCTTACCTGCATGAGAGCGAGCGAGCAAAGGTGCCGGAATGGGTCAAGTCTACTGTCTGGTATCAGATTTTCCCGGAACGCTTCAAGAATGGGCGGCCTGAACTCAGTCCAGAGCAGACCCAGCCTTGGGATGCCAAGATTAGGCCGACCTCCACGGATTTCTTCGGCGGCGACTTAGAGGGGATTATTCAGGAGCTGGATTATCTGGCAGACTTGGGCATTACGGGCCTCTATCTCTGTCCTATTTTCGAGGCGCCGACCAACCACAAGTATGACACCATCGACTATCTCAGCGTGGATCCACACTTTGGCGATAAGGAAACCTTCAAACGTCTGGTGGAAGGCTGCCATGCTCGTGGCATTCGGGTCATGTTAGACGCCGTCTTCAACCACATCGGGGCCCATTCCAAGCAATGGCAGGATGTCAGAGAGCGAGGGGCGGATTCTCCTTACACAGACTGGTTCCACATCCACAAGTATCCAGTTGTGGACCCATTGACGCCAGGGGAGGTCCACCGGGAACAGGGCTTGACCTATGAGATGTTTGCCTTTGAAGGTCGCATGCCTAAGCTCAACACCCAGAATCCAGAAGTTCAGCGTTACCTCTTAGACATTGCCAGCTACTGGATTCGCGAGTTCGACATTGACGGTTGGCGTCTGGATGTAGCCAATGAAATTGACCATGACTTCTGGCGGGCCTTTGCCCAGCAAGTTCGAAGCATCAAGCCTGATCTTTATATTCTGGGCGAAATCTGGCACAACTCCCAACCTTGGTTGGCGGGCGACCAATTTGATGCGGTCATGAACTACTTGGGCACCACTCAAACCACCCGGTATTTCTTAGAACATCGAGGTTCTGCTCAGAAATTAGTGGACGCGGTCTTGAGCCAGCAAATGCTCTACCGTCGTCAACACAATGAAGTCATGTTCAACCTCTTGGATTCCCATGATACCTGGCGGATTCTCAGTCTAGCCAAGGGCAATAAGGACCGGGTCAAGGCGGCCCTGGCCTTCAACTTCTTGCAGTTGGGCAGTCCCTGCCTCTACTATGGCACCGAATATGGCTTAGATGGCGACCACGATCCTGGCTGCCGCAAGGTCATGCCATGGGATCCGGCTCAGCAGGACCAAGACATGCATGCTTTTGTGAAGGCTCTGATTGCCTTACGTCACCGCTACAATGACTGGATTATTCAAGGGCAAATTGACTATGAGGCCCTGGACAATGGGGTCAAGATTAGCCTGACGCACCAGGGCTCACGTTTGCTGGCCTACTTCAACCATGAGGGAAGTGTAAAATTCGACCAGCCGGCCAAGCTCTGTCTGGCTAATGGTTACCAAGACAAGTGTCTGGGACCTGATGGTCTCATCATCTATGAGGAGGAAGTATAATGGCACTTGATACAGCTTATGATTTACGTCGCAGCGTCATTTACTGCGTCTATGTTCGCAACTTCAGCCAGGAAGGGACCTTTGCGGGGGTTATTCCCCAACTGGACCGGCTTAAGGCCCTAGGCGTGGACTATATTTGGCTAATGCCCATTCATCCGATAGGGGTGGATAAACGCAAAGGCCGTCTGGGGTCGCCTTATGCCATTCAAGACTATCGCGCAGTCAACCCAGAGTACGGGACGCTGACTGACTTCGAGGCCCTCTGCCATGCTATCCATGAGCGGGGCATGAAGGTCATGATTGACGTGGTCTATAACCACACCTCACCTGACTCTGTCTTGGTCAAGACTCATCCCGAGTGGTTCTACTATAAGCCTGATGGCAAACGTGGTAACCGGGTAGGGGAGTGGACGGACATTGTGGACTTAGACTACCAAAACCGTGGACTCTGGGACTACCAAATTGAAAGTCTCCAATACTGGGCCCATTACGTGGACGGCTACCGTTGCGATGTAGCTTCCATGGTGCCCGTTGACTTTTGGCGGGAAGCCCGTAAGGCCGTGGCTCAGGTCAAGGACGATTTCCTTTGGTTGGCAGAGTCCGTCCATGCGGAATTCGTTAAGGCTTTACGCCAAGAAGGGGTAGAGGCGGCTAGCGACAGCCAACTTTATGAGGCCTTTGACCTGACCTATGATTATGACATTTGGACAGCCTATGAGCGCTATGTCCGCGGGGAAATCCCTCTGGACTGGTATCTGGAGCGCCTGTCCCTACAGGATATGATTTATCCTGACAACTATGTCAAGTTGCGTAATCTGGAGAACCATGACCAGCCTCGCTTTGCCAGTGTCATGCCACAAGGTGCTTCGTTGCGCCACTGGGTGACCTTTAGCTTGATGCAGCGGGGGACCAGTCTGATCCATAACGGTCAGGAAATTGGCGCCAGCCATCTGCCTAATCTCTTCGACCGGGATCCCATTGACTGGCAAGGAGGGCAGGAAGACTTAAGCGACTGCCTAAGCCGTCTAATCGAGATTAAGAAGTCGGCGCTACCAGTCCAAGGGGCTTATGACTTGGTGGGTGACAGGGACTTAGACCTGGTGAAAATCTCCTACAAGCATGCGGGCTCCCAAGACCTAGCCTTGTTGGCGCTGGTCTCTCTCAAGGGCAAGTCAGGCGACCTAGCGGTGGATCTGCCAGACGGAGACTATGTCAATGCCTTGACTGCAAAATCTGTGACCGTCAAGGAGGGCAAGTTGACCGTGGCCGAGGACCCGATTGTGATTATCTTATAATAGGAAAGAGCCAAGCAAGGATGGCCTTGCTTGGTTCTTTATTTAGTGGAATTAAGGCATCAAATTAGCCATAAACTAGGAGCCTTTACAAGCTAAGACTGGTCATATTTTCATGACATAAGATGTTATCGGTAACACCAAAATTTAACTTGAAAGCCGTTTCGTTTTATTGCATAATAAACTTGTAACGTTTGACGAAAGCGTCAACATACTATCTTTAAGGAGGATTTCGTAATGAAATTTAACTGGAAAAAAATTGCAATCGGGACTATGTCTGCAGCTATGGCTTTAGCAGCATTCCCATTCGGCGCAGTGAAAGTTGCGACTGCCCAAGAAGCTAAATTGGTGATCTCTGGTGGGGGCTTAACTGACTACCTCAAAGCAAACATCAAAGACTTCGAAGAGAAAAACAACGTGAAGGTTGAAATCTCTGACAACACTGACATGTTCGGTATGTTAGATGCTTTAGCTTTAGACGGCCCTGCTGGGAACGGTGCAGACGTTTATATCGCGCCTAACGACCGTGTAGGTGCTTTAGCAAAAGCTGGTCACTTATCAGAAGTGAAATTATTAGACGACGCTAAGTACGATGACAAAGACAAACAAGGTGTATCCATCGACGGTAAAGTATACGGTGCGCCATCTGTTATCGAAACCATCATCATGTACTACAACAAAGACTTATTGAAAGAAGCTCCAAAATCTTTCGATGAATTAATGGCTTTATCTAAAGACGACAAGTATAAGTTCGCAGGTGAAGAAGGTAAGAACGTTGCCTTCCTCGCTCAATTGACTAACTTCTACTTCAGCTACGGTATCTTAGCTGGTTACGGCGGTTATGTATTCGGCCAAAACGGTACAGATCCTAAAGACATCGGTTTGAACAATGACAAGTCTGTTGAAGCCATCAACTACATCAGCGACTGGTACAAGAATGTATGGCCAAAAGGCATGTTAGACGTTAAGTCTTCTTACGACTTCATGAAACAATCCTTCATCGAAGGTAAGACTGCTGCTATCATCACTGGTCCTTGGGAAGCTAAAGCTTTGAAAGATGCTAAAGTTAACTTAGGTGCTGCTAAATTACCTTCATTACCTGGCGGTAACGAGTACAAACCATTTGCCGGCGGTAAAGCATGGGTTATCTCAGAATACTCAGAAAACAAAGAATTGGCTCAAAAATTCTTAGACTGGGCATCTTCTGAAGAACAACAAAACAAATTGTACAAAGGCTTCGGCGAAGTTCCTGCTAACCACGTAGCACGTGAAGCAGCAGCTAAAGACGATAACGAAATCACTAAAGCGGTAATCGATACCTTCGCTAACGCAGTTCCAATGCCAAACATCCCACAAATGGCTGAAGTATGGGCAGGTGCTGAAAACTTAATCTTCGACGCAGCTTCAGGTAACAAGTCTGCTAAAGAAGCAGCTGACGCAGCGGTAGAATTGATCAAACAAGCGATCGAACAAAAACACGGCGAATAAGCTGATAACTAACCACTCAAGCTGAATGATCTGGTAGCCTTCGGCTACCAGGTCTTTTTGCAAGAGAAGCGCAACTATTAGTATATTGAAATGGAGGTATTATTATGGCAGACACGGTTGCACCGCGTCAAGATGAGCGTAAAGCCATGAGCCTGTCTCTGATTCCAGGTCTGGGACAATTCTATAATGGCCAAACCCTCAAAGGGATTATCTTCCTGGCTTTGACTGCACTCTTTATCTTTGAAATGTTTACCTTCGGTTATGGCGCCCTCGAGGGCTTTGTGACCTTGGGTTCCGTTCCTAAGCAAGACCACTCCCTCTTCCTCTTAATTCGTGGGAGCTTGCAAATCATCATTACCATTATCTTCTTGGCCTTCTATGGGGCTAACATCTTAGACGCACGTTTCATCGCTCGCAAGATCAACAAGGGCGAGAAAATCTCTAAGACCTTGAAGGAAATGCTCCACAACATCTATGCGGATGGTTTCCCTTATCTCTTAATTATTCCATCTTATATCTTTATGGCCTTTGCCATTGTCTTCCCAGTATTGGTGACGGTATGTACAGCCTTCATTAACTATGACTTCAAACACACGCCACCTGCTAAACTCTTAGACTGGGTAGGGATTGAGAACTTCTGGAACATCTTCAACCTCTCAACCTTCCGTGATGCCTTCATGGCGGTCTTCACTTGGACCTTGGTATGGACCATCTGTGCGACCACCTTGCAAATCGTGATTGGGGTCTTCACTGCCATTGTGGCTCACCAACCATTTATCAAGGGTAAACGTATCTTCGGGGTTATCTTCCTCTTGCCTTGGGCGGTACCAGCCTTCATCACGATTATGACCTTCTCTAACATGTTCAATGACTCTATCGGGGCCATTAACACTCAGGTTATTCCATTCTTGAACCACTTGATTCCATTTGTGGATCTACCAACCGTGGCTTGGAAGACCGATCCAAACTGGACCAAGGCAGCCATTATCATGATTCAAGCTTGGTTAGGTTTCCCTTATGTCTATGTTATGACCACTTCTATCCTGCAGTCCATTCCTGAAACCCTCTATGAGGCAGCTAAGATTGACGGGGCAGGGGCTGTCAAACGCTTCACCGCCATTACCTTACCGGTTATCTTGTCGGTGGCAGCACCAATCTTCATGACCCAATACACCTTCAACTTCAACAACTTCTCCATGATCTACCTCTTCAACGATGGGGGTCCGGGTTCTGTTGGGGGCGGTGCCGGGTCAACCGACATCTTGATTTCTTGGATCTATAAGATTACCACTGGTCAATCACCACAGTTCTCCATTGCGGCGGCCTTGACCTTGATTATCTCCTTGATTATCATCTCGGTATCCTTATTCGTATTCAAGAAGACCAACGCCTTTAACATTGAGGAGGCCTAATCATGAAAAATTTGACTAAATCAGCGAAATTTTCCCGTTATGTAGGCCAATTCCTGACCTACTTCTACATGGTTGTCCTCTCCATCGTCATTATTTACCCGCTCTTAATCACCGTAAGTTCGGCCTTTAAGGCAGGGAACGTGACCGCCTTCTCCCTAGACTTGGGGATGCAATGGTCCTTGGACAACTTCACCCGTCTCTTCAACGAGACCAAGTACCTCTCTTGGTACCGTAACACCTTATTCGTTGCGACGACCACCATGGTAGTGCAAGTCTTCGTTGTGACCTTGGCAGGTTATGCATACAGCCGTTACAACTTCATGGGCCGTAAGAAATCCTTGCTCTTCTTCTTAATCGTGCAAATGGTGCCAACCATGGCTGCCTTGACTGCCTTCTACGTTATGGCCGTCTTGCTCAACGCCCTCAACCAATTCTGGTTCCTCTCTCTGATCTACATCGGCGGTGGGATTCCAATGAACACCTGGTTGATGAAGGGTTACTTCGATACCGTGCCTTACGACTTGGATGAATCTGCTAACCTTGACGGGGCAGGCCACTTCCGAATCTTCTGGCAAATCGTCTTGCCATTGGTGCGCCCAATGATCGCCGTGCAAGCCCTCTGGGCCTTCATGGGACCTTTCGGGGACTACCTCTTGGCTAAGTTCTTGCTGCGTAAGGAAGAATCTTATACTGTCGCAGCCGGTCTGCAAACTCTGATTGCGGACCAACGTAACCAACGGGTTGCGCTCTTCGCGGCCGGTGCTATCTTAATCGCCGTGCCAATCTCAGCCCTCTTCTTCATGTTACAGAAGAACTTCGTGACCGGTTTGGTCAACGGGGGGACCAAGGGCTAATCTTAGCACTTTATGGGGCAGGAAGTTTTTCCTGTCCTTTTTGTTTAGAGGGGGAAGTCTTCCCTCATGACCTCTCGGCCTGGTTTTCCGGCGGGTGCTTTTATGGTATACTAGAGAGGTAGAAATCAATGAAAGTAGGAACCTGCATGTCCACAAAAGCATTTCCCCTTAATTACTTTGCTGCCATGGCAGGGCCAGTGTCGGCCTTCAAGGAGCGGCAACCCCTCAAATTCAGACAGACCCTGGCTGTGATTCTCTTGATTATTAGCGTCATGATTCTGCCCATTGCGGTTAAAATTGGCCAGCTTAAGATTGTCAGTTTGGAGCAATTTGCTTCCCAGTCTATGGCCCTGCTAGACGACCAAGTAGCGGAGCAACTGTCTCATTATGCGACAGGCCCCCAAGGTCAGCTGGTCATGCCTAGCCAAGATATCAGTCTGCGTGACGATGACCAAGGCCGTGTCGTGCTCCTGGCTCAAGATGATAGCCAGCAGTTAGAAGCTAGCCTGTCAGGCAAGGCGGGGGTAGCTTTCACACCTGACCGTTTCGTGGTGACGGCGGCAGGCAATCGCTTCTTGTCCCAGCCTTATGACCCAGAAGCTGACTTTAGACCGGCTACTAGCGCCGATAGTCTCAACCGGCTCCTGTCTGGCCAGTGGTTCCAAAATAATCGCCTGGCCATTATTCTGACCATCTTGATTAACTCCTGGCTCTTGCTAGCGGTCAGCTTCTTGATTATGCTCTTTGGGGTGGCGGGCTTCCTGTCCTTTATGAAATTCACGGATATCTTCTCCATTAAGTCTTATGGCCAGGCCTTCCGGGTCTGCCTCAACTGCTTTGGTTGGCCAACCTTGGTGGCCGTCCTAGTAGGCTTTGTGACGGGCAACCCGGCCCATGTCCTAACGGGATTGGGTATTGCCTTTATGGCTATGATTATGTGGGTTTACTGGGCGACGCATTTCCAAGATGCCTATGTAGCAGCCAAGTTGGCGGCCCAGGAGGATAAGTAGATGCGGATTCTGCTGGATGGGGATGCCTGTCCTGTTAAGGCCGAGGCCATTAGCCTAGCCGCCAAATGGGACTTGCCCGTCATCATCGTGGCCTCCTATAACCATGTCAGCAAGACCGATTATCCGGCTCATGTCCAGACGGTTTATGTGGAGCGGGGCGCCGACCAGGCCGACTATAAGATTGTGGCCTTGGTCCAGGCGGGCGATATCGTGGTCACCCAGGACTATGGTCTGGCGACCATTCTCCTTAACAAGGCCATTGTCTTGCATCACATGGGCTGGCGCTATCGGCCAGAAGCCATGGACCAGCTCCTAACCCAACGTTATATGGGCCAGGTCAGCCGGCGCAAGACGGGACGCTACGGAGGCAAGGGGCCCAAGCTCTTTGGTCGCCAGGACAGGGAGCGTTTCTCGGCCTCACTAGAAGCCATCATTAGACAAGAAGAGCATCAAGAAAAGGGAGTCGGCCAGTGAGCTTGCTCCCTTTTGCTATATTAGAAAATTAAGCCCCGCTTGCATAAGACTAGCAAGTGGGGCTTGTGCTTTAGATAGCTTCATCAATTTGAATGACGGTCACGCCGGCCTCTTCGATTTCCTTGAGGCGGGCAGGGTCGCCATAGGTGTCGGTAATGAGGATGTCGATCTTTTGAATGCCAGCTACCTGGAAGTTGGAGGTGACACCAATCTTGCGGTAATCGGCTACCACGATGACCAAGCCGTGAGAGTTCTGGACCATGAGTTGGTTAACCTTGGACTCGCGGAAGACGCCGGTGGTAATGCCGACTTGGGCGTTAATGCCGGAGCAGCCCATAAT
>ERZ773062.823-NODE-823-length-14563-cov-15.596430_pt1 | contig 14563 bp, 13 predicted proteins | sample MGYA00580626_ERZ773062 | MGnify/ENA primary metagenome ERZ773062 (study PRJEB29015, sample SAMEA2738003) | human oral metagenome | biome: human oral; feature: human-associated habitat; material: dental | place: China | collected 2058 ...
TCTCTTAAACTCCAATTATTTTCAAATGCTTCTATCTCATAGAAATTTCTAGCATTTATATCTTCCATTCTCATTAGTATAAGATAGTGAGACCAACTTAATTTGAATTCCGCAGACACTGTTTGCGAAATTGAGTATCTAAGATAAAATGTTCTCATTTGTTCTAAATTTCTTTGAGAAAATCCTCTTCCAAATTCTTTAGTTAATTTTTCAGAAAGAGTTTTCATTAATTTTTTTCCATACTCAGCCCTTTTATTACCATCTTGTTCTTCTTCAACTATTCTTTTTCCAATTAAAAAATAAGTTTTTGTCATTGTGTAATTTACATTTGATATTATATTTTGTCTAGCTTTATGTAGTAAATCATGTATTTCTTGATAAATATCTTTCTTTATTTCAATTTTCATAATTTTACTCCTCTCTTAGCTTTACCAATTAATATTTTATTCATATTTTTATTATATTATATATAAGATACCCTTTCAATTTTTTATATATAAAAAAGAGAATTCTTAAGTTTTTAATTCTTAAAAATTCTCTTAATTCTCTCAGGTTATAGTCTAAACTTTTTTATCAACACTATTTGACAAACAACCAAAATCTTAACTATAAGATCAGGGTTACAGTTTTTTTATATTTTTTTATCTTAAAGCGCTTTCAATAACTTCATTATCAAATTCTTCAACTTTTTTTAGTATCTCTAAAAATAATTCTTCATAATCTGTTTTTAAATCTCCTATAATATTACTTTTATCAATACTTGCCTGATGTATAGATGTTCTCTTATGAGTTCTCACATAAGAAATTTTTTTTAATTTTAATTTAGGGTAAGATATTGGGTCAATTTTTATATCGTAATAAGTATCTATATTTGTTTTAATAGTTATTGTTGAAATCGGTAAAACAGTATAGTCATTGTTCCTAGTATCAGTTAAAATTAAAACTGGTCTAGCCTTAATTCGTGTACTATTTGTTTTAGAATCAAAAAATTCCGTCATAGACGTGTAGATTTTTCCTATCATTGTATCACATCTTCAAACTCATCATAATACATATCCCAAATATAGTCGTAAGGTCTCACTTTTTTTGCATCTTCTCTGATATCTTCTAACTCTATTTTTTTATTTCCATTTTCATTTTCAGATAATCCTTTTCTAGAATTTAACCAAGAAATCTCTTTATGAGTCATTTCACTCAACTTCCATGAAGCTAACGAACCATACTCTAATATCACATTATTTACTATATATTTATTTTCACTCTTTATATCTTCTGTATAAGTTTGTATCCCATCTTCTTTAGTAAAGTATGTTCTAACTTCTCTAGAAACTGGTCCGTATTTCCATCCTTCAAATTTTTCACTAAACATTGGTTTATTTAATATAGCTAAACTTTCTCTTTGTGAAAAATATAAAAGTTTTTGTAATTTCATCTCATCAATATATTCCCCAGTCACTCTTTGATATTCTTTAAAAATATACTCAGCAACATTTAAAATTTTTTCCATATTTCTCACACTCCCTTTTACATAATATAGATTATGATACAATATTTCCTACTCAATGTCAATTGCTTTTATATTTTTATACAAATTCTATTATACCACTACACCATTTTCTCCCCCTTAGTATTATTCTTCTATAATCTTTTTAAATTCATCCAAAGAATGCTTCTATCTCATAGAAATTTCTAGCATTTATATTTTTCATTCTCATTAAAATAAGATAGTGAGACTAGCTTAATCGAAATATCTCAGACAGTGTCTGAGATATTCCATAAACTTTAAAAAATTTTCTTATCTACTCTAAATTTATTTCTGAAAATCCTTTTCCAAATTCCTTAGTCAATTTTGTATTATTCCAATTAGTACTTAATTTTTTAATACAATAATGTAATTTAGTTTCAATAAAAAAGAGAATTTTTAAGCTTTTAATTCTCAAAAATTCTCTTAGTTCTATCAGGTCATAGTCTAAACTTTTTTATCAACACCATTTGGCAAATAACCTAAAATATATAATAAGAGATACATATAAAATATAGAAATTAAGATAGAAAGGGTAATCGTATAATTGATAGGAATTATACTAAATATCTATTTTTTTGATGCTGATTCTTTATTATCTGATCTAGCATCAATAGAAACTATTTTTATATCAATATCATGGGATTTACAAACCTCATAACAAACATTTCGAATATTTTTTAAACGTTCTATATCTTTATCTGTGTAAACTATTATAAGAAATATACCTTTATCACAAGAGTCAACTTTCATATAGAGTGGCAATTGTTTTTTTAGACCATTCCAGAACTTTGTGTTTTTAGCTAGTTTTATTTCTAGTAACACTCGATTTGAATATCCAGTACTAAATCTAAAATCAATAGGTCCCATTCCTTGATTTACTTCACGAGTTAAATCAATATTATGTGCCCGACAATGTTCATCAAGTATTCCTTTAAACAACAATTGAACATCTTCTTCACTTCTAGGAACGTTTTTGGTCTCGTTCCATAGAAGCTTGTATCCTGAACGAAATTCAATAAATTCTTTATAATAATTTACAAACTTGTTAATCTTCTCGAAAAAAGTTTCATCATTTACAATACTATCAAATGCAAATGGGTTGTTGATAGATATGTTTTTTGATAACCCATACCAAACATAACGTAAAGTTTGTTTCATTAGGTCACCAAAAGGTTTTACTTCCCGTTTTTCAACAATATCAATGTATTCTTTTACAAGGTCATAATTATCAATTGCAATTTTGGTAATAGCTTCTTTATCAAGGTTTATATCTACCTCATAATTAAAATCGTTTCGTAAACGTTCAGCTAATTGTATTGTTTCAGAGAAATCATCACTGTTAATTTCAGGCAAAACATTTAAAAAGTTTTTTGGCAATAGTAGTATTGGTGAATTCTTTTTGTATGGATTTACTGGTAAAAGATATTCATCACTACACCAACGTTTATATTTATAATCAAAGTATGCATTTTGAACCCTTTGTTTCTTCATTGGAACATTATGCAGATTGCAAATTTTTTGTGTATATGTAATCAAACGGGTCTTCAAAAGATTAGCAGTCATATCACTCAATCTATCTGGGCCGATTCCTTCGCAAAATATACCCAATTCTTCAAAATGAGAAATATGCATTACACCTTTAGCAATTATTTTACTAATATTATATGTTAATGTTCTAGCCCATTTTGGTCCAGTTCCAGAGCCTTGTTGTGAATTTGAATACCCCAAACAAATTGCATTAACTTCTGGAAACATTAATATGCTTTCTGCTTTTTTATAACTTAAGTGGCTTTTTACACCACCAGAATGAGCAATTAGTTCAAATGCCTGTTGAAAAAAATACATTATTTCAGAATAACTGTCTTTAAACAGTTCATCTTGAGACTTAAATACAGAAAAAGGATCAATAAATAAAAGTGTATCTTGATGAAGAATAGGGTCAAACCATTCTTCATCACCAATACATTTAATACTGAATTGTTCAGAAAAAAGCATTAAATCACATCCCTGTCATATCATTAATAAAAGTATAAGATTGTTCCACTCTCTTATTCGCTTGTTTTGAATTATCTTATCATATATATAATTAGTAGTATGAAATTTTTTGATGACAACTCTACATACTCATTGCATTACTGTTTCTCTATCTGCCTTTTTTTCAAGAATTTTAATTTTTTTAGGATAGAATAGCTTCCAATCCTCAAACTCTTCATCTATAATTTTAGCATTGTAATGTTTTTTCACTTCATCTCATTCTACAAGAAAATCGTTGAACTTCATATCATGTGACAGCAAAGAACTAATTATATCATTTATCTTTGGTTTAAGTTTTATATTTTTTGTAGTCAAAGCTTTTTTAATTTTTGCCTAGATATCATAGAAAATTTTTTTTCTAAAAATAAACAGATTTTATTTTATTACATTTTATCACAAAATTACACAAAATCCAACACAAATGTCTTATATAAGAGATATAAGAACATTGGAATAAAAGGTAATTTGAAAAATATATTTAAAAATTACTGTTTACAGATTATATATAAATAGTTATAATAAAACTAAACAGAATAATAATTTATTGTTTGAATGCAAGCTTATAAAATTGCTGTTTGTCTTAATTCAAGATCAAGTGGAGAATCTTGCACAATTTTTGATTGATTTCTGTGTCTGTAAAGTCTTATTTCAATATATTTACTTTTTCAGTAACCGGCTTGATATTTCGTTATGAAAGATGCAATTTCACCTATTGTTTTCTCGACTAAGCTATATTCTTCTGTGAGCACTACAATAGGGTTTTCCTTACAGATACAAATCAATGATTTTTTATTTAAATTTTTTGATATATTTATTACTCTTGTAAGGCATAGTGAGACATTTTCTTTCTAAAAAGATTACAATCTATCTCACTCTTTATGCCCACTAAATCATACTAATAGCATATAATAAACAGTAATGTCTAATAAAATTTTAATTAAAGAGAGGAGAATTTATGGATTTTAATTCAAAACCAATAGTGTTGCAGACATTTTTTACTGATAAGAAATATATAATCCCTAGATATCAAAGAGAATATTCATGGAGTAAAGAGCAGTTGGAAGATTTCTATTCAGATATTGTGTCTAACATAAAAGAAGAGGAAAAAGGAATTTATAAAACACAGGAATATTTTTTTGGGACTGTAATTTTAGTTGGAGATATGGAAAAACCAAATAAACCTATTGAGATTATTGATGGACAACAAAGAATTACTACAATCACAATATTTTTATCTGTTTTATCAGATATACTTTACAATTATGATGATAATCTATCCACATTATTATGGAAATATATAATTGCTCAGGATAATGATGGAAATTTTTATAATGTTATGGAAAATGACTCTGCTTCTCCATACTTTCAAAAGAAAATTCAAATGAGAGGTATAAAACCAGAAGATGATAAAAATAAGGATAGTTATCCAAGAATTAATATTGGTGATATAAAAATTTTGGAAAAAGAACTTTCAACAGAAGCAAAACTCATTAAAGAAGCACATGATTTTTTCAAAAGAAAATTGGAAGATGAAAATTTATCAGCACCTATTTTCAATAACTCTAATCTTAGTAAAGTAGACAAATTAAAACTAATTCGGGATCAGCTTTTAGGGAGTACATTTGTTTATATCATTTCTGAAAATGTTAACGATGTAAATGTCATATTTGAAAATATAAATTCAAAGGGGCTTCAACTTTCAACTTTAGATTTGATTAAGAATGAAATTTTTTCTGTTCAAAATGAGACTGTTCCTCTTGATGAAGCAAAGCGTATATGGTCAAATATTAAGCTAAATCTCCAAAATGATGGACACTATATCTCTGTACAAAAATTCTATAGATATTTTTGGTTGTCAAGATATACATATAGTACAGATAAAGATTTATATAAAGTATTTAAAACAAAGATTATAGAAAAAGATTATATGAATTTTTTAAGGGAATTAGAAACAGCATCAAAGAATTATGCCCATATAATAAAACCAGAACATGATTATTTTCGCACTAGCTCAAAAGGTAATAATGTAGCTAAAGGGGACTTGGAATATTTTGTAAAATCCTTAAATTTTCTACAAAATATACTAAACATTGAACAAGTACAAGTATTACTCATTACACTAATTGATAAGTACAACACTGGTCTGCTTAGTTTCAAAAATATGAAATCAATGGTTAAATTTTTAGAGGAGTTTCATTTTATTTACAATGGAATTATGACAGAAAGAACAAATACATTAGTGAATAAGTATGGAAAAGTAGCGAGAGCAATTTATAAGTCAGAAGATCAGAATCAAATAATGGCTGAATTTAACAAACTAAAGGAAGAGTTTATGTCATTATTACCTAAAGATAATAAAAAATTTATATCAAAATTTGTTCAAATAAATTATTCGTCAAAAACAAATGGTATGGATAACAATCAAAAAAGAAAAAATTCCATAACTAAGTATTCTATCTATAAAATAGAAGAAAGATTATCAGAAGATAATAAAACAAATTTTGATACTATATCAGCAACAATTGAACATATTATTCCAGAGTCAAGTGAAAAAGATAGAGAATTAGTTTTAAATATTGGAAACCTAATTATCTTAGAAAAAAACTTAAATGAAGAATGTGAAAACTATAATTTTGAGGAAAAGTTACCTATTTATAAAAAATCCACGTATCATTTTGTAAAAGCTTTTTTAAAAAAATATTCTAAAAATAAAGAAATTTCTATTGCAGAAAGATCAAAAGATATGGGAGAGAAGATTTATAATCTTATTACTAACAAATGGTAACCTGTGATAGAAATTAATTAGTCTAATTTATTTACTAAATTTAGAACTGGATCTGAAATAAGTAAAAAAAATCTAGAAACTACCTTAAATTAAACAAATTTTTCAGTGCTCGAAAAATAAAATTTCTTTAGTTTGAATATTTTTAAATGTGTGGAGCAAAAAAGATTGTATAATAAATGGTATTGATGGAAGAAATTTTTATCAATGCCATTTTTAATAAAAAAAGAGAATTCTTAAATTTTTAATTCTCAAAAATTCTCTTAATTATGTCAGGTCATAGTCTAAACTTTTTTATCAACACTATTTGATAAAGAAGCTACATATTTTTCTAAAAAAATATTATAATCAATTTTAAAGTTTTCATCACTCTCAATTTTTTTAAGTACATCTTTATTTAATAATGAAAAAAGTGATATTTTAACATCAGTAAATCACTATAACATCTATTTAAATCTGATTTGACCACTTTTTCTAAGTACTCTTTTATTGTATCTATTGATATTTCTATAATATCCCTTTTTATAGAATCAACTAAAATGCGTTCAAATGGATCAACAAAATGAATTTTTTTTGAATATTGGCTGTATTGAAGAATGTAATAATTCTTATATCCTATATAATCTGTTAAATCTTTAAGTGTATTTATTTTTTTACCATTAGTGAAACATTGATAATACTTTATATTTTTACTTTTAATATTATTTATTTCATTTTTTACATCATTATATTTTAAATCTTCTAACTTTTTTTTATCATTTTTATAATCATCTGAATTTATTATTTTTTCTATATTTTCTCTAAAATTTTTCAAATCTTTTTCACTATTATCATCGCTTTCTCTATTTTCAAAATAATTATTTAAATGTTCTTCATTTGAATTTATTATTTCTTCTATTTCAGGTATGTCTATTCTAGACTTTATTATAAAATATTCATATGCATTAAGTTTTTTTTCAATTAATTTTGGTTCTTTTATATTAAAACAAGCCTCTATATAGCATCTAGTTAATTCTTCAATACCTTTAAGATGACCTTTTTCAATTAAAAAGCCTATATTTTCTAATAACTCAAGATTTGATATAATCAATGATTTTAAAAGATAAAATTTTTTTGCATCTGTATAAAAAATTTTACTTTTAAAGTAATTAATAATTAATTTAAACATTTTTGGTACCTCTTCATATAGAAAATTCTTTTAGATTAACTTTTCAATTTCATCTAACTCTTCATAAATTATTTTAAAGTTTTCTTTAAAGTTTTTTTGACAGTCACTGTATGTTAAAAAATAAAAATTTATATCTTTAACCTCTTTAATAAAATTAAATATATTATAGTTAATCAACTCATTTAATTCTAAAATATAATCTACTATAAGATTTAATTCTTTTTGATCTGTTAAGTTTTCTTTAAATAATATCTCAATACCTGGTATCTTATATCCTGATTTTAATTTCATTTTTAAAGTATCTTTATTATAACTTCCTGTTATTACTTTAAAAAATAAACATTCAGATAAAAAAGTCTCTAATATTTATATAATACTGTGTTTCTTCTTTTTGGTATTCTTTCATATTACTTTCGCTAATAAATACTTTAAGCTTCTCTACTGATTCATTTATCCTATAAAAGTTTTCCTTCATGTAATTATAACTTTCATCACACTTTCTAATAGCAGTCTCAATTTTAAATATCTTATCTGAAATTTTTAAATCACATAGTAAAGGATAATTTTCTTCTAAATACTTTAAATCTAATTTTTTAAATTCTTCCAAAAATTGAGTTTTTACTGAATAATTTTTTTTATTATATGAGTATATCATCAAATTAAAAAATTTATAGCTATCGTATACTTTGGCTTTTTTATTACATTTGATAATATATTTTAAATAATTTTTCAAATTACTTTTTTTCTCATTTATTTCTTTTTTAAATTGTAACTTTATTCCATATAATGCTATAAAAGAACCACAAAAACCTAAAAATCCAGCTAAAAAAGTTGCCCAATCACTATGATTCCATTTATTATGTAATAACAATTTATTCAATGGAGAAAAAGGATAAATTGTAGCTATTATAAATACTATAATAAAAAAACAAATTTTCATCTAATCCCTCTCAAAATATAAAATTATTTTTATCTATTTTCATACATTTCTTCATAGTATTTTTGATAATCTCCTGTCACTACTTCGTTAACCCATTCTTGATTTTCTAAATACCACTTAACAGTCTTTCTTATTCCTGTTTCAAAGTCTGTTTCTGGATACCATCCTAAATCTTTTGCTATCTTAGATGGATCTATTGCATATCTCATATCATGACCTAGTCTATCTTGTACATAAGTTATTAAATCATAGTTAATATTTGATAAATCAGTTTTTAAAACTTTTTTATATTCGTCATTATTAGTAATTTCTTCTTTTAATATATCTATTACTAATTTAACTATATTTATATTTTTTTCTTCATTGAATCCACCTATATTATATATTTCTCCAACTTTTGCTTCTCTTAAAACTAAGTCTATTCCTTTACAGTGATCTTCAACATATAGCCAATCTCTTACATTATCTCCCTTTCCATATACTGGAAGTTTTTTACCTTCTAAAATATTTTTTATCATTAAAGGTATTAATTTTTCAGGAAAATGATAAGGTCCATAATTATTTGAACATCTTGTTATATTAATTGGTAACTTATATGTTTCACCATAAGCTATAACAATATGGTCTGCCCCCGTTTTAGAAGCTGAATAAGGACTTCTTGGATCTGCTGGACTTTCTTCTGTAAAGAATTTATCTCCATAAGTTTTTAAATTTTTTCTATTCTTAACAACTCTCTTTACAGCTTCATCATTAATTACAAGTTCTATAGGTTCATCATAATCTTTTGATAAACTTCCATATACTTCATCAGTTGATATTTGAAGATATTTTACCCCTTCTCTATATATTGGATAACCATTTTCATCTTTTGATATAGTCCAAGCTTTTTTAGCATTATCTAATAAATTTTGAGTTCCTAATATATTTGTTTCTAAGAATATTTGTGGATTTTCAATAGATCTATCCACATGTGATTCTGCTGCAAAGTTAACAACATAATCTACTTTATTTTCAGAGAATATTCTTTCTATTTCTTTTCTATCTCTGATATCAACTTTTTCAAATTTAACTCTGCTATCTTTTAATTCTTCTTTTATTGTTCTAAGATTCCCTGCATAGGTTAAAGAATCTACAATAATAACATTTATATCTTCATATTTCTTTAAGATATATTTTAAAAAATTTGCTCCTATGAAGCCTGCTGCTCCTGTTACTAGATGTGTTTTCATAATTATTTTTAAAGCCTTCTTTTTAAATTATTTAGAGTACTCTTTTTCTCTTCTCTTCAAGTGATAAAAATAACACTAAAAAAAGACATTAGAATTCTATTATACCATTACAGATTATTTGATACTCCTATTCCCATACTACTTTTGCTTTTTTTCTAAATTATCTTTACTCTCTGATACTTTAAACTCTATAATAAATCCTTTGCTATCTTTATCTTTAGGCTCTATCATCATATCATATCTTCCAAAACCACTTTCTTTATTTGATGTTACATAGTATTTCTCTTCTAAATATAAAAATATACCAAACATCATTCCATAATAAAAAGATTCTTTTCCTGTATCAAAATAACTTGTTGATTCTCTTAATACTTCATTTAATTTCTTTTCAAGCCCCTTTATATTTCCATTTATTAGAGTTCTCATTATTTTTGTAAAATTGCTACTTCCTAAACTTAAAACTATAAATTCTTTTTTAAATAAATATCTTATTTCTCTATATAGTATTTTTAACCTATATATATCATCTTCTATTCTCTCTACTATTCTCAAATAGCCACTAAACAATAAAAATTTCCATATCTCTTTATATCCTAATAAGTCCCTTAAATCTGATGTTCCTACTATATCTGTTTCTACAGTACCTTCTATTTAATAATATTTCAAAATCATCTTTTACACTTTCTGATGTATTTGCCCTTGCTGCTCTATATATTTTGACTTTTCTATATATAAGTTATTAAATAATTTCCTATTTTCTTCTTTTTTTTCTATATCAAAAAATATTTTAGTGTTGACATATTTAAAGTTTTTCCAAATCTTCTCGGTCTTGTCACTAATTTTACCATTGAAGCATCTTTCAATATTTCTTCAAAAAATTTTGTTTTATCTATATAATAACTATCATTTTCTATTATATGTTTAAAGTCATCTCTTCCTATTGCTAAACTTTTCATACAAGACCTCCTCGTATTTATTATATATTTTAGTTTTTAGATTTTTTAAATATTTTTTATTAATCTAATTTAGCTATTTCAATTTTTTTCATTTTATATCTATTTTGTAAATAAATAACATATAATAACTTTAATTTTTCTCTAAAATTAAAGTTTAAATCAACTATATTATTGTATACTTCTTTATTTATATATCCTCCTTTTCTAACTACATTAATATATATTGCTAAAATAATTCTATTAAAATAATTATTTTCTATATTATTACTTTTTTTAAATTCTAGTAATTTAGTTATTATATAAAGCATGTGCTCATAATTTTTTTTATTTACTGTATGTGTTATACTTTCTAAATTATTTCTTCTATAAAAATAAAATTTTTTATTAAAGCATCTTACTTTTTTTGCATAGAAAAAAGCTTCTGGAGTAAACAGATTATCCTCATGTAATAAACCTTTTTTAAAAAATAAGTTATTTTCTAATAAAAAATTCTTTCTATAGATATTTTGCCAAACAGCAAATCCAAAGCATTTATTTTTTACACCATTTTCAATAAAAAATATTCCTTCTTTTTCTAAATTTTTATCTAAATTATAAAAACTTATCTGAACTATGTAATTTTCATTATAGTATTCTCTATAATTCCCTATTAAAATATCAACTTTTTTATCCAATCCAAAATTTATAAATTCTTCTGTCTCAGTGGGAATAATAAAATCATCACTATCTATAAAAAGAATATATTTTCCATTTGAATTTTTTATTCCTGTGTTTCTAGCTTCTGATAAACCCTGATTTTTTTGAGTTATTAATTTTGTCTTATTAGGATATTTGTTTTTAAATTCATTTAATATATTTATAGATGCATCTGTTGATCCATCATTGACCAATACTACTTCTTTGTTATCTAAATTTAAAGAATATACACTATCTAAACATTTTCTTAGATATTTTTCTACATTATAAATTGGAATTACTATACTTATATCATACATTTTTCTTCTCCTAAAAATTAGAATATGCCTATTACTCCTAATATTCTTCTTTATATTTTTTCTAGTTCAAAAAAACTCATCTTTATCATTAATTAATTACAATATTAATTCTATATTTTTTATTTTAGAAATAACCTCATCTACTTTAAATCAAAAGTACCTTATTATATATATGATATCACACATTTTTTCCTTTCTAAATATTTTTACTTTAAAGAAAGAACTTTTTAAGTTTTCTATTCTCAAAAATTCTCTTAATTCTATCAAGTCATAATCTAAACTTTTTTATTAATTCTATTTGACAAATAACTGTCAATGAATCTACAACAATGACATCTATATCCTCATATTTTTTTAAGATATATTTTAAAAAATTCACTCCTATAAAGCCTGCTACTTCTGTTACTAAATATGTTTTAATAATTTACTATTTTTTTATATTTATTAAAAATAGCTGTTATTTTTAATTTTCTATTTTTTGTATTCTTTAAAAACTACATAACTCAATAAAATATTCTTTTGTTTTTATTTTTAAAAAATAAATATATTTCTGTCTTTTATAAATAAAAGAGAAAGAAAAGCGATTTTCATTATTGTCTTCAAGTAAAAAATTAGATAATTCATTTTCCTTGCAATTAAAATATTCTGTAATTTCTTTCATAATTTTAGTATTTGATAAAAAAGTAGGCTCAAATTTTCTCAGTTCTTCCAAAGAATCAAATTCAAAAATAACTCCATTAGGATATTTTTTTATTTTCATTTTTAAAGCAGATATATGCTTAATATAAACTTGTTCCCATAATTTTTTTTTGGTTTCTTCAGTTTTATATTCATTTTTTAATATTTCTTTAAAAGAATCTGAAAAAACTTTATCAAAATATACATGTCCTAACATAACATAGGAATTTTCTCCACCAATTGTAACTTTTGTAATAAAATTTTCTTTGTCATATTGAATGCAATATTCATCAGTTTTTCCATTTATATATATTGCTGAATAATATGCATGTTCTTCATCTTCTAAAAATACATTTTTTGTAAAATAATTATCTGAAGAACAGATATAAGTATTTTCAAGTTTATCTAGAACTCTCATTAAAGAAGATGTATTATTATATATATGATAGTCTTCATTATTAACTATTGAAACATTGTACTTATCTTTTAAATAGTAGAACAACTCTTTTTTATAACCAACAACCACTGTTATATCATAAATACCAGCTTCTTGAAGTTGCTTAATTTGTCTTTCAATTAAAACTTCACCACGAATTTTTAATAAAGATTTAGGAATTTCAAAAGAAATGGGTACAAATCTTGAAGAAGTTCCCGCTGCTAAAATAATTGCATTTTTTTTCATTTCTTACCTCTACTTTCTTTTGTTAATATAATAATAGAACAAAACATTGCAATAAAAGCAACTACAACTCTATTATTTAAAGTTGTTCCTAAAATCAGAATATCTATTAAAACAATCCAAATTACATAAGTACTATTTAGAAGCATTCCAATTGCTCCACCCAAAATATCAATTGCACCATACCAAAGTAAATATGAAATTGAACCTAAAAAAGAAGCCAACAATAACAATAATATTGTATTTTTAGATAATGCTTCTTGAATTAAGTTCACTTTAAAAAACCAAGGAATTACAAAAAATAAATAAAAAATTGAAGAACTTACTTGACGAATAAAAATCGCAACTTCAGAGGGTATATTTTCTGATTTCATAAAATAAGAAGCTATGTTTCCCTCTAAAGCCCAACCTAAAATACAAGTTATAGAAAATATAAATCCTATTTTATAATTAGGATAAAGACTAATATTATCAAATGTTAAACATAATATAAGTAGTCCGATCGTACTTAAACAAATCGAGAATATCCTGTATTTATTTAATTCTTCATGAAATAAAAACTTTGCTAATAAAGCTCCTAAAACAGGATAAAGTATAGAAATTGAAGCTGAATAAGAAGGACCAATATATTTTGTACTCATCAGATAACTAGCCATTCCTAGAGGTCCACCAAAAACTGCAGCACCTATCATAACCAACAATGCTTTTTTATTAACAGTTTTTAGAAAGCCTTTTACTTTGTACTTTAATCTTTTTAAATTTATATATAAATAAATAGAAGAAAAAAAATCGTGTAAAAATGCAAAAAATAATGGTAAAAAATAAATATTTTTTCCTTCAAGTAAAATAGAAAGAATAATAGTATTAAATGACCAAAAAATAGCTGATGATAAACCGTAAATAATTCCTTTATTTTTGAATTTCATTCTCTAATTCCTCCAACAATTGTATTCCTCTATGATATCTATTTTTTCCATAATCTCCAAAATTTTCTCCATTTTCTTCTTTTAATATTGTCCATAAACTCCATAGAAAATCTTGACATATTTGATATATAAGTACTTTTATTTTATTTTCTTTAGTTACTTTTCCTTCAAAGTATAAATCAATAAACTCTTTAGTTTCTTGTTTACTAAAATTACATTCTAAACAATGAGCACCTATATCCCACTCTATTTCATTCATACCAGAATACTCCCAATCTATTAAATATATTTGCCCTTCTGATATAATAAAATTTTCAGGAACTGTATCATTATGACATGAAACTAAGTTAATTCCCATTTTTTCTAAAATAGCTTTCAAATCAAAAACTTTTTTTCTTACTACTTCGTAATTTGGATACTTTCTAGAAGTTAGTTTTTCAATTTCAGATTCATATTTTATAATTTCTTTAAAAACATCAAATTGATTTCTAAATATAAGGTTGCTACTATGTAATTTTCTTAATATAGAGACTATTTTATTTTTATGTTTCAAGGCTGTTATAGGGTTTAATGTTTCTGCTCTATCTATATACTTCGCAATTTTTATACCAGAATTTTCATTAAAGTGCATAATTTCAGCATCAATCTTTA
>ERZ773062.826-NODE-826-length-14464-cov-7.907488_pt1 | contig 14464 bp, 22 predicted proteins | sample MGYA00580626_ERZ773062 | MGnify/ENA primary metagenome ERZ773062 (study PRJEB29015, sample SAMEA2738003) | human oral metagenome | biome: human oral; feature: human-associated habitat; material: dental | place: China | collected 2058 ...
CGCGCCGACCCGGACGGGGCGAGGGCGGCCGGACCGCCCCCTCTCCCCGGGGCTATTCGGCTCCCAGGGCTCTCGTCATCCGCGCGAAATGCGCCGGGTCCGCCGTCCTGAAGTAGTCGAACCAGGCATCGGTCACGTCCTTGCCGTACAGCTCCAGCCCCTCGAGGATCAGCTTGGCCCACAGGAGGGAGCCGGCCGAGCCCGCGGTGATGACGTTTCGGTCCGCGGTGGCGGGCGCGTCTTCGTACAGCTCATTGCCCCGGTACGCGGCGATCGCAGCAAGGAATCCCGGAGCATTGCTCGTGTGCCTGCGGTCGTTGAGCAGGCCCCTGCCGGCGAGGCCGAGGGTGGCGCCGCATGGTGCCGCAACGATTCCTCCCCTGGTCAGCTCCGTTCCCAGGTGGTCTTGGTGATCGTACTCGCACAGGGGTGGTGCGGATCCCTTCTCGTCGACGGAGCGGTTCCTCTGCGGACTCGAGGAGGCGATGAGGCTCGGCGGATCCGACAGGACACGAAAAATGTCAGTGGCGTCCGCGAACATGACGTGTATGAAAGAAACGTGCCCTCGAGCAGTCAGCGTTGACAGCACCGTGCGCCACGCTGCGTACGGCCGGCGCTCCTCAACCGGAAGACCGTGGGGAGTTCGGCTCGGCTCCGAGGGCGCCTGGCCAGTCAGAGAGGGAAGATCATGACGGAGCTCACGCTCACCACCTTGCAGAAGAAGCTGTCGGACACGGAGTGGGCGGCTGCCCGCATCGTGGCCGCGTATCAGCCCAGCGGAGGGCCCGGGAGCCGCGTGTTCCCTCCGACATTTCCCACCACGGCGACAGATCCTTCGCCGTACCTGATGGAGGAGAGGCGAGCGCGCGATGGCGAGGTCCACGAGGCGTCCATCTTTGACCAAATGCCTGCGCAGGCGAACAGGTGCGAGGAGGCCACGGCCGCGGCGTGGCGCCGAGGCGCTGTGCGCATGCCGATGCTTCGGCTGGTTCACAGGGGCGCGTCGAGTTTCGAGCTCACAGGGCTCGATGCGCCGCACCGGGCGTTCGATGCCTATTGGCGCGACTCGTTGCTCGACGGGGAGAAGTTCGACCCGGAATCACCCGGACCAATTCCTCACAGCTGATCTGGCGCGACTCGTTGCTCGACGGGGAGAAGTTCGACAGTACCGAGATCGGGAAGGCCCTGCTCAGCTCTTCGCTGACGGATGCGACGGCGTTGCTCGAGTACGACCCCGGCACGCTCGTCTACGGCGGCTGGAACAGCCATCGGAAGGGAAGGCAGGCCAAGTTCCCCCGGATCTACAGCAGTGAGATGCTCGGCTGGGATCCCGTGACGGGCGTCCGCAAGGCGGGGCGCATGGACCCGGCGAACCTCACCGGGTCGCGGAAGGGCGAGGGCGACGAGTGGTCGTACTCGTCGATGGCGGACAAGAAGAAAGACACCAAGTTGAGCGAGATCGGGCACGGCAACATCGCCCCGAACGCCACGCACGGCGGCGTTACGATCACCGAGGTGACTCGCACCGCTGTCCTCAGCCTGACTGCAACCCGCCGCATCCGGTTCGGCTCCCTCGACCGTGCCACCGTCGATGCTGCCCATGTCCTGCTCGCCGCCTTCGGGCTGCTGGGGGACCGACTCGCCTTCGGGCAGGCGGGTTTGTGGCTGCGCAGCGGCTGCGATCTGGTGACGGAGTCCGAGACCCTGGAGTGGATCGGCCGTGGCGGAATGGTGGAGCAGTTCGCCCTGTCCCCGCGCGGAGCCGTTCAGCTCTACGACGAGGCGCTTCGCGCCGCCCAGGAGGCCGGGGTGCCGTTGCACCTGGAAACCGTGGAGCTCACCCCGTCCAAGGCCTTGGCCGAGGCCCTCGACTTCAGCCTGACCAAGGCCGAGTCGGCGGGAGACTGACATGCCCATCCGTCTGGACATCACGTTGCTGAGCGGGCGTTATGACGCCGGCGGCGGAGATGACCCTCATGCGGCGGAATGGCCGCCGCACCCGGCCAGGGTCTTCTCCGCCCTGCGGGCAGTGGCGGCAGATGACGAACTGACTCCGCTGGCCGAGCTGGAACGGCTCTCGCCTCCCCTGATCCATGCCTCTGCAGCAGGGGCGTACCACGCCAGAGGCTATGTGGTGACGAACGCTCGGGAGAAGAGGGGCACGCATCAGAATCACCCTGCGCGGACCGCCGGTTTCCGCCAGCGCTCCGGCAGTCTTCCCCACGATGCCCGGGTCCAGCTCGACTGGCCTGACGGGGATGCGCTGTCCGACGACTCCCTGGCCTCCCTCGACAGACTCGCCCGTCGGGTGCCGTACCTCGGGCGATCGACGTCCCCGGCCATCCTCACCTTCAGCCGGGTGAGGGATCCGGAACCGCTGCCCGGGCTGACCACCTACGAACCGGTGGAGGGGCCCGGAACGGTGAGCATCAGAGTCCCATACCCCGGCTATCTCGACGAACTCGACGCACTCCATGAGGCGGACCAGCCCGCATGGCAGGCCGCCGGGGCGCGGTCACGGCGCTCCTACCGTGAGGCGGGCGCCGAGGGGGAGCCTCCACGCCCGCAACCACCCATCGAGTCTCCCTACCCCGACTTGGTCGTTCTCAGGTTCGTCGGCCAGCGCCCGCCCGGGAATCTCGTCGGGAGCTTCACGGAGGCACTCCGTCGGAAGGTGATGGGGCAGACCGAGGAGCCACTGCCGCCGGCCCTGCACGGTCACGGCCTTCCCGGGGTGCCGCACGTCGCTTACCTCGGGCTCCCGTTCGCCGGCTACGAGCATGCTGACGGGCAGTTGATGGCCCTCGCCGTGGCCATCCCCGGGCTGGGTCGGGCCGAGCGGCGGCGCATCCTGCGAGGCATTCTCGGTGACGATCCGGACCGCAGCGTGTCGCTCTACGTGCCTGGTATCCACGGGAACTTCGAACTGCAGTACGCCCCCAACGATCCGCTGCCTCGCAGCGCCACCGTCGCGCGGTGGGTCAAGCCCTCACGCGCTTGGGTGACGGTGACGCCCTTGGTGCTGGACCGTTACCCCAAGGATCACGACCTCGTCTCGGCTGTCGGTACATCTCTCGTCCAGGCTGGCCTCCCGGCGCCCTGTGAGGTCGAGCTGAGCAAGCAGCCGATGACCCAAGGGGCCATTCGCTTGAGGCCCGATGAACTACCGAAGCGCTGCCGCGGGCGCCTCTACACCCATGCTCGCGTCGTGTTCGACCAGCCGATGAGGGGGCCTGTTCTCGCCGGCGCCGGCCGCTACTTCGGGGTCGGGCTCTTCGCCCCGGAAAAAGAGAAGAAGGAGGGGACAAACGATGAACGTCGAGGACTTTGATTCGTTCATGGGGCAGGTGCACGGCCACCCGCCCTTCCCCTGGCAGTCCCGGGTGGTGACGGAGGCCCTCGAGAGGGGGACATGGCCCGCGCTCGTCGACGTACCGACGGGTCTGGGCAAGACCTCGATGCTGGACATCGCCGTCTTCCTGCTGGCCATGAGCGCAGGCGGGGAGGCGCCGGCCGGCCTGGGGCGCCGCCGGATCTACATGGTGGTGGATCGGAGGATCGTCGTCGACCAGGCGGAGCAGCACGGCCGGCTCATCGCTGATGCCCTGGCTGAGGCGGGGCGAGGGACGATCTGCTGGGAGATCGCCGAGCGACTGCGGGGTCTCTCGTCCGCTCGTGAAAACGAGCCAGCGCTGCGTGTGGTGAAGATGCGCGGGGGTACGACATGGGACGCGGCGTGGCTGCCGCGCCCCGATCTTCCGGCCATCGTCACCGGCACCGTTGACCAAGTGGGAAGTCGACTGTTCTTCCGCGGCTACGGAGTCAGTGCTCGGCGACGTCCCATTGACGCTGCTCTGGTGGGCACCGACTCCGTCATCATGATCGATGAGGCGCACCTCGCTCAGGCCTTCACGGCCGCTTTGGCGGCGGCCTCGCAGCTGGATTCCAGTGAGGTCCTCGGTCTTCCGAGCACGTCGATCGTCCACCTGAGCGCCACGGCAGTCGAGCAGTCCGACGGGTGGAGCGCCCCGTTCGACGAGGAGGCTCATCTTCGCAACCCGACGGCGGATCGGCGGTTGCGGGCCGCCAAGATGCTCAGTTTCGTCGACTCCACTGAGACGACCATCGTCAAGGAGATGGCCGGGCGGGCCGCTGAGCTGGCGGACAGGCCCGGGGCCCGGGCGCTGGTCGTGTGCAACACGATCAACCGGGCGCGTGAGGTGTACGACGCCCTGACCTCCAAGAAGAAGCCGTCCTGTGCCGCCGAGACAATGCTGCTCATGGGCAGGTCACGTCCGCTGGACCGCGAGCGGATCGCCAAGCGGGTCACCGAGCTGTTCGGAGCCGAACGTGAGCAGACGCCTGCGTCGGCCATCCTCGTCGCAACCCAGACCATCGAGGTGGGCATCGACCTTGACGCCACCGGCATGGTCACCGAGACCGCTGCGTGGGACGCCCTGGTGCAACGATTCGGGCGGGTGAACCGTCGCGGGGACTTCCCGGACGCCACGGTGACGGTCGTCGAGGACGGAGCTGAGGACCCTCCGGTTTACGGGCAGGCCAAGAGCAGGACAGCCGCGTTCCTGCGTGCTGCTGCCCGCGATGGGCTCGACGTGTCACCGCTGGCCCTGCGGCACGTGGACGTGCCCAGCGGCCTGACTGCTGAACCCCCACTTCTGCCCGTGCTCCTTCCGGCGCAACTCGACGCGTGGGCTCGTACCGGCCCCGCCCCCTCGAACGATCCGCCGCTCGAGCCCTATCTGCACGGCATCAAGAGGGCTGCCGCCCAGATCACTGTCGCGTGGCGGGACGGCTTGGCCGATGCCATGGGGGAACTGTTGCCGGCCTCGGAGGCGGGGGCCGCTGTCGACGCGCTGCCCGTTCGCAGCGAGGAGTGCGTCGAGCTCTCCCTGCGGGCGGTGAGGGAATGGCTTCTCGACAAGAAGCCGCCGGTCATGGCGGACGTCGACGAATTCGACGACATCCCCTTCGGCGAGGGCGAGTCCGACACTCGGGTGCTTCGTCGTACGGCCGATGCCGACTGGCAGTGGGTCTCGGCCTTCTTCCTGCGGCCTGGGGACGTCATTGTCGTGCCCAGTCGTTACGGCGGTCTCGATCGCTTCGGATGGAACCCGGTTGATCACGAGAACGTCAGGGATGTCGCCGAGCTGGCGTCTCTGCGCCGTGGGCGTGCCGTGCTCCGGCTCGATCCGGGACTCGGCGACAGGCTGGGGCTGGAATCCCCGCAGGTGCTGACGGAATCGAGAGCAGCGTGGTCGAACGCCGAGGATCCGGCAGAGCGCGACGAAACGGCGCAGCGTCTGGTCGAGGCTGTTCGTGAATGGCTCCGGGACGGGGCCGTTCCCGCTGACGACAGCCCGTGGACCGCGGATGACATCACCGACTTGCGGAAGGCCTTCTCCCAAGGGGCTGAGATCTCCGGCGGCGACGATCCCACGGCCGGTTCGGTCCTGCTCCTTCACTCATCGTCGACCAGAACGGGGTGGCAGGGGGTGGACGAGGGGGCGCCTACTGACAGTTCCAGTCTGAATCGGCGAGTGAGCCTGGCCGATCACTTGAGGGCGGTCGGTGCTCGCAGCGAGCAGATCGCCGATGATCTCCGCCTGCCACAGGAGCTGCGCCGCGTCATCATCGATGCCGCGCGCTGGCATGACGTGGGGAAGGTCGATCAGCGGTTCCAGGCCATGCTCTTCGACGGCAGCGAAATTGCTGCCGAGCTAGCTGAGGAACCGCTGGCCAAGTCGGGGATGTCTCCGGACGACAGGGCTCGGCGTCTTCGTGCCCTGCGGCTCAGCGGCCTCCCCAGGGGTGCCAGGCACGAGGCATGGTCCGAGGCCATCGTTGCTGCACACGTGGAAGGCCTGAAGGAGCCCTATCCGGGTGATGAGGATCTGTTGCGCCATCTGGTGGCGAGCCATCACGGCCATGCCCGGCCCCTGCTGCCACCCGTCGACGACCCGGGGGTGCACACCGTGGATGCCGCCATCGAAGATGTTGATGTCCACACCGCGCTCCCCACTGGTGTTCGGCTGGACGACGCCGACAGATTCGCTGAGCTCAACGCCCGATACGGAAGGTGGGGACTTGCCCTGCTGGAAACCGTTGTGCGGTGCGCAGACATGACTGTTTCATCGGAGGGATCATGAAGGACGTCAAATTCCCCGCTCTGGTGGGCGACTCGCCGCTCGCCGTCCTCGCCGCCATCGGCACTCTCAAGCTGATCCGAGACTTCGTCGACGATCATGCCCTACTGTCTTGGGACGTCACGGATCGTGCCCCGGTGCTGCACTCCTCGATGACATCAGTCAATGATGTGGTGGCGCGGCTCGCCGAGGTCGTCGAGTCGATGCCCGAGGGTGTGGTCGTGCCCGGCGGCCCATCAGGTTTTCCTCCTCCGGGAGCCGCTCCTGACCGATTGCGTGTGGAACTGGGCGAGTTGCGACGTCTTGTCGGTGTCTTCAGCAAGGATCGATCTTCAGCTCCGGCAGTGCAGGCGTGGATCGCATGCTTGGTGACGGACCTTGTCGCTGATCCTTCTTCAGGGCGTGGGGCGATAAGTCAGTTCGCGGCGCCTTCGGGGAAACAGTCCATGGCCACGATGCTGCAGAAGCCGTTGGAGATGGTGCGTGATACTCCGGATTATCTGCGTCAGGCCTTGGTTGGTTGGCGGCGCGTTCCGGGCGTCACGGGTGAGTACTTGGACCACAGGGCGAATTGGGACAGCAGCGAGGACGGTCGTGGGAAAGCGGAGATGCGCGGCGTTCCCGGGGCGACATGGCTTGCGTTGATGTCGTACCCCCTGTGGACCACGACTGCCAACGGACCGCGTGTGCGGACCAGTGGCTGGCACACGGTGAACGAGGGGCACCATCGTGAAGAGGAGCTCAGGCTTCCTCTGTGGAGCGAGCCGTTGGGCCCCTCGGCTGTGAAGGTACTTGTGGAGCATCCTGTGTTCGAGGGGGACTGGAACGGCATCGATCATGATGCGTTCCGAACACTGGGTGTGATCCACGTGTGCAGGGCCCGTCGTCGCAAGGCAGAGGGCGGTAAATCCGCTGGTGTCCTGGTGCCGCTGCCATGAGTGTCATCAGACCGGATCTTCCGGGGTTGCCGGAGACGCTCCCGGCCCGCATGCTGAACGAGTTCCTGTACTGCCCGAGGCTGTTCCACCTGGAATGGGTCCAGCAACAGTTCGCCACCAACGATGACGTCGAGGAGGGCCGCTACCTTCACCGTGTCGTCGATCAGGAGACGGGGGACCTTCCCGACAGGTCCGAGGCGTGGGCCGGTAGGGCTGCAAGATCGGTTTCACTGTCATCGCGGCGACTCGGTTTGGCCGCGCGAATGGACTTGGTGGAGGACGGCGGCGACGGCACCGTCGTGCCGGTCGACTACAAGAAGGGTCATCCTGACAGGAACGGTGAGGCTTGGCCGAGCGATCGTGTGCAGTCACTGGTCCAAGCGCTACTGCTCCAAGAAGCCGGTTACGTCGTCGATCGGTCCGAGATCTGGTATGCGGAGACTCGCCAGCGCGTACAGATCACAGTGGACGATACTGCGCTCAAGGAGATCGCTGACACGGTGAAGCGTGCATGGGAGGCGGCGGCTGATGCCGCGCCACCACTGCCTTTGCGGGACAGTCCGCGGTGCCCGCGATGCTCTTTGGTGGGGATCTGCCTTCCTGATGAGATGGAGTCTCTGCGCGTTCCTCCCCGGCAGCGACGTCCGTTGAAGCGCCTGATGGCACCGGTTCTGGAGGGTCGCCCCGTGTACGTGACCATGCAGGGAGCTGTCATCGGTGTCCGGCATGAGCGCTTGGAGATTCGTCTCAAAAGAGAGCTGCAGGTCAGTTATCGGCTGATCGACATCAGCCAGGTCTGCGTGTTCGGCAATGTGACGGTATCTGCTCAAGCTGTGAGATCATTGATGTCACGAGACATCCCGGTGCTGTGGTTCAGCTACGGGGGATGGTTCTCCGGAATGGCTGAGGGGCTGCCGGGAAAGAACGTCGATCTCAGAATCGCGCAGTTCAGCGCCACGGAACAAGGCAAATTGGAGATTGCTCGTCGGATGATCTCCGGGAAGATTCGCAACAGCCGCACAATGCTGCGTCGCAATTCGCGCGCCGAAGCCAGTCATGTCGGGGATCAGCTGAAGTCTCTCGCTATCCAGGCGATGAGGGCTGACTCGTCTCAGCGGTTGCTGGGGATTGAAGGTGTTGCGGCGCGTCTCTACTTCGAGAGATTTCTTTCGATGGTCGGCGAGAATGTGAGAGTCGATGTTTCCGGATTCAGTGAGGGTGGGCGAACCAGGCGTCCGCCCGAGGATCCGGTGAACGCGCTCCTGTCATTCTGCTACTCGCTGCTCATCAAGGATCTGACTGTGACACTTGAGGCGATTGGCTTCGATCCTTATTACGGAATGTTCCACAGGCCTCGGTTCGGGCGCCCTGCTCTGGCGCTGGACTTGGCGGAAGAGTTCCGGTCGCTGATCGCTGAGAGTGTTGTGCTTCAGGTGCTGAACAATGGCGAAGTCGGCCCTCGGGACTTCAAGTTCCGTGCTGGTGGGTGCATGCTGGAGGCTGGTGGTCGAAAAGCCGTCCTGAAGGCATACGAGCGACGACTCGATCAGGAGATCACGCATCCCCAGTTCGGGTACAAGGCATCATATCGTCGTGTCATGGACATCCAGGCCCGAGTGCTGGGCGCGGTCATGATCGGGGAGCTCGACCAGTACATGGCGATGATGACCAGATGAGGACGAACAGACGGAGATACTTGATCGCCTATGACATCCGCGACCCGGTGCGGCTGCGCCGGATCTGCAAGCTGATGGAGGCCAATGGTGAGCGTCTTCAGTACTCTGTCTTCGTCTGCGACCTGAACAGGACCGAACTCGTTCATCTGCGGGCGGACGGTGAAGATATCATGAACTTGGCTGTGGACTCGGTTGTGATCGTTGACTTGGGTGACCCCAGCGGTGACCGTTTCACGTTCGTCGGTCACCGTAGGCGGCTCCCCGCGAGAGGCCCCCAGATTGTCTAGCGAGCGCTCTGGTGTCGACAGAGCCCCTCGGCAGTGCTCGCGCCCTAGTCAAGGCTGGGTCTACCTATCCTGTGAGGCGCTTCCCGCCCTCGGGTGGGGTGCCGAGCGGCAGTCCTCGCAAGAGTGTGCAACACTGGTAGCCAGCGACTACGAAGCCAGCGAGCTGTATTCCCGGTCTTCATGGCCGGGCTCCATTGAGGCCCTGCAGAAACCGTAGCCGGTTTCGTCCCCGACCTCTGTATTCCCGGTCTTCATGGCCGGGCTCCATTGAGGCGTTCGGGTCCAGAGATGGCGCGCCTCGAACGGTCTGGTATTCCCGGTCTTCATGGCCGGGCTCCATTGAGGCCGGTGCGCAGCCGCAGAGTGACCTCGCCGCGCACGTATTCCCGGTCTTCATGGCCGGGCTCCATTGAGGCACCGACTTCTTGCCCATGATCACCAATCCCTCTTCTGTATTCCCGGTCTTCATGGCCGGGCTCCATTGAGGCGACTTCTCCATGGCTGCCTGCGCGGCCGCCATCTTGGTATTCCCGGTCTTCATGGCCGGGCTCCATTGAGGCATCCGACAGGTAGCGCACGGCGCCCCCCGGGGGCAGGTATTCCCGGTCTTCATGGCCGGGCTCCATTGAGGCCATCCCATTCTTCTGGCGGCAGTAATCGAGGACCTTGTATTCCCGGTCTTCATGGCCGGGCTCCATTGAGGCATCCCGGCATCCCACTGGCCAACCTGGGCCTCATTGCGTATTCCCGGTCTTCATGGCCGGGCTCCATTGAGGCTCGCCACCTGCACATCAGCGATCTCCCCGGTGGAAGTATTCCCGGTCTTCATGGCCGGGCTCCATTGAGGCATCCGACAGGTAGCGCACGGCGCCCCCCGGGGGCAGGTATTCCCGGTCTTCATGGCCGGGCTCCATTGAGGCACCGTGATCGAAGGCGCCTTCTCGGTGCGGCTGATGTATTCCCGGTCTTCATGGCCGGGCTCCATTGAGGCTTGGCCTGCTTGACGGCGGCGATGGCGGCCCGGTAGGTATTCCCGGTCTTCATGGCCGGGCTCCATTGAGGCTCGAAGGTGTCCATGTCGTGGGCATCGTCGCGGACGGTATTCCCGGTCTTCATGGCCGGGCTCCATTGAGGCTCATTGAATGCTTGGATGGGTCCACAGCGGATGCCGGTATTCCCGGTCTTCATGGCCGGGCTCCATTGAGGCAAGAGCCTCATCGGGAACCTGATGGACGGGCTCGGCTGTATTCCCGGTCTTCATGGCCGGGCTCCATTGAGGCCATAGGAGAAGGGGGTGGTGGCTGTGGCCACCGATGTATTCCCGGTCTTCATGGCCGGGCTCCATTGAGGCAAGGCGGGGCTCTCGTCCGGTCAGACCCCTGCGGCGCGTATTCCCGGTCTTCATGGCCGGGCTCCATTGAGGCGGTAACTGGCTTGGCGCGGTGGATCAGCTGCTCGCCTGTATTCCCGGTCTTCATGGCCGGGCTCCATTGAGGCGTCCCGACCGCCGAACAGGTCGACTTCCTCGTCGGGTATTCCCGGTCTTCATGGCCGGGCTCCATTGAGGCGAGGAGCAGCTGCTCTCCGACGCGTCGAAGCTGACCGTATTCCCGGTCTTCATGGCCGGGCTCCATTGAGGCTGGGCGAGTACGGTCCGTGCTCGACGCAGGCGGCCGTATTCCCGGTCTTCATGGCCGGGCTCCATTGAGGCGACGGCATCGACGCCCGCTTCACCTGGCCACTCCGTGTATTCCCGGTCTTCATGGCCGGGCTCCATTGAGGCGTCCAAATGGGCACGCACTCGGTGGCGGGAATGGTCGTATTCCCGGTCTTCATGGCCGGGCTCCATTGAGGCTTGCAGGAATCGACCATGGCCGATTCGGGGCTGCCGAGTATTCCCGGTCTTCATGGCCGGGCTCCATTGAGGCTCGTCCCGGGAGCGGCAGACGACGCAGAACCAATGCTGTATTCCCGGTCTTCATGGCCGGGCTCCATTGAGGCCTCGATGAGGGGCATGAGCCGGCCGTCCATGTTGGGGTATTCCCGGTCTTCATGGCCGGGCTCCATTGAGGCTCGTAGACGTCCAGCTGTGAGCTGGGGGCGGCCGGCAGTATTCCCGGTCTTCATGGCCGGGCTCCATTGAGGCCTCGTCCGTCAGGGCGCCCATCTTGGCCGGCGCCGAGTATTCCCGGTCTTCATGGCCGGGCTCCATTGAGGCACGATCCCAGAGATCGAGTCCCAATCCCCGGCCCGGTATTCCCGGTCTTCATGGCCGGGCTCCATTGAGGCTTTCTCCCTGTGTCTCTCGGGGGCTTTCCCCTTTCGGTATTCCCGGTCTTCATGGCCGGGCTCCATTGAGGCCACCGAGCTTCTTCATGAGGGCACGCTCACGCCGGCGTATTCCCGGTCTTCATGGCCGGGCTCCATTGAGGCGTCGATTCCTTTCTACCACCAGACACCCTCAAGACTCGTATTCCCGGTCTTCATGGCCGGGCTCCATTGAGGCTAGTCGATGTCGAAGTCATCGAAGAAGTTGACCTCGTATTCCCGGTCTTCATGGCCGGGCTCCATTGAGGCAAGAACCGGCGCAGAACCATCTTCTTGGCCCCGTATGTATTCCCGGTCTTCATGGCCGGGCTCCATTGAGGCATCATCACCCTTCTCGGCTTCCGCCGAAATCTTCTGTATTCCCGGTCTTCATGGCCGGGCTCCATTGAGGCAGATGGGTGGGCTTCACCAACGCACGATAAACGACCGGTATTCCCGGTCTTCATGGCCGGGCTCCATTGAGGCGGGAAGCTCACGGCGGGCGTCGGGGCCCCGTCGGAGGTATTCCCGGTCTTCATGGCCGGGCTCCATTGAGGCGACGAGGCGGTGCAGGTGCTGTCGGCGGGCGGCACTGGTATTCCCGGTCTTCATGGCCGGGCTCCATTGAGGCCATGTGGACGCGCTTGTCGCGGAGGGGCGGACGCCGTATTCCCGGTCTTCATGGCCGGGCTCCATTGAGGCAGCGGCTGGACCTGGCCGCGTACCGGCCGGGGCAGGCGTATTCCCGGTCTTCATGGCCGGGCTCCATTGAGGCCTCGCCGCCCTGTACGAGATCGACCCGCACACCTGCGTATTCCCGGTCTTCATGGCCGGGCTCCATTGAGGCCGAGGGTGGCGGCCGCCCACATGACGGTGACGCAGGGTATTCCCGGTCTTCATGGCCGGGCTCCATTGAGGCGGGTCGTCGGTGAGGTTGCCGGCCATGGTGATGGGGGTATTCCCGGTCTTCATGGCCGGGCTCCATTGAGGCGTGCCGACCGCGGAGCAGGTCGACTTCCTGGCCGAGTATTCCCGGTCTTCATGGCCGGGCTCCATTGAGGCTTGCGGCACTCGCTGTGCAGGGCATCTCACCCACCGGTATTCCCGGTCTTCATGGCCGGGCTCCATTGAGGCGGAGAAGGTGCCGGACGAGGTGCAGCTTCAGGTGGCTGTATTCCCGGTCTTCATGGCCGGGCTCCATTGAGGCTCGGCACTGCCATCCACGCCGCCGTCCTGGGTGTCGGTATTCCCGGTCTTCATGGCCGGGCTCCATTGAGGCACATCCCACCCCACACGGCTATACACTGGGTGACACGTATTCCCGGTCTTCATGGCCGGGCTCCATTGAGGCGAGGTGGCTGATGAGCTGTACCACGTCGTGTCCGACGTATTCCCGGTCTTCATGGCCGGGCTCCATTGAGGCACGTCGTGGGTTGAGGCGCCGGCCCAGAAGACGGCCCGTATTCCCGGTCTTCATGGCCGGGCTCCATTGAGGCTCTGCGGCGGCCCGGATGAGGGCGGCCGAGACGGCGGGTATTCCCGGTCTTCATGGCCGGGCTCCATTGAGGCTTCGTGCGTGTAGAGGCCGGACAGGTCTGCGGGGCAGGTATTCCCGGTCTTCATGGCCGGGCTCCATTGAGGCGGCCATGGGCAGGGTCCGGAGGCACCTGTCTGCGATGTATTCCCGGTCTTCATGGCCGGGCTCCATTGAGGCTTTGCACGGCACGGCGTGCACATGTGTGCAAGCCGGTGGTATTCCCGGTCTTCATGGCCGGGCTCCATTGAGGCGTGTCGGCACTCGACGCGGTGCTGCGGAGCTGCCCGGTATTCCCGGTCTTCATGGCCGGGCTCCATTGAGGCCTGATGGGCTCATCGACATCAGGATCACTGAGGACGAGTATTCCCGGTCTTCATGGCCGGGCTCCATTGAGGCTCGGCACTGCCATCCACGCCGCCGTCCTGGGTGTCGGTATTCCCGGTCTTCATGGCCGGGCTCCATTGAGGCATCTCCAGTTCATCCTCGTAGAGAGTGAAGAAACCGGTATTCCCGGTCTTCATGGCCGGGCTCCATTGAGGCTGCTTGTGCCGGCCGGCGGGTCCGGCCGTAGCCGCCAGTATTCCCGGTCTTCATGGCCGGGCTCCATTGAGGCGTGGGTGGCGACCCACTGGCAGGCTGCCTGCCACACGTATTCCCGGTCTTCATGGCCGGGCTCCATTGAGGCGACCCGCTGTTCGCCTTACCATCCGTCACGTAGCCGGTATTCCCGGTCTTCATGGCCGGGCTCCATTGAGGCACGATGAACGCGGCCACGTCCTCCCGCGTCCGCGCCGTATTCCCGGTCTTCATGGCCGGGCTCCATTGAGGCCACAGTGAGGCTCATCGGAGCGCCTCCTCTGCTGCGGTATTCCCGGTCTTCACGGCCGGGCTCCATTGAGGCCCGGCCAGGTCAGACCGGATCGCCGACAGCATGCCGAGTATTCCCGGTCTTCATGGCCGGGCTCCATTGAGGCGGCGTCGGCTTCAAGCGACGCCTGGAGCGACGCGAGTATTCCCGGTCTTCATGGCCGGGCTCCATTGAGGCGCGCCGCCGGTCTCTTTCGTGATCATGCCCATGGCGAGTATTCCCGGTCTTCATGGCCGGGCTCCATTGAGGCGCCCCGCGGGGTATGACCGGCATCAGGTCGGGGATCGTATTCCCGGTCTTCATGGCCGGGCTCCATTGAGGCGGTGTGCCCCGGTCTGTCCGGGTATGTGACCAGTGGTATTCCCGGTCTTCATGGCCGGGCTCCATTGAGGCTTCACCATCGCGTCGCGAGCCTTCAGCGCCGACTCCGGTATTCCCGGTCTTCATGGCCGGGCTCCATTGAGGCCAAGCCAGCACCGCCGGCAAGGCCGGCCCCTGCCCCGTATTCCCGGTCTTCATGGCCGGGCTCCATTGAGGCCCGAGCATGAGGGCGGGCATGCGGCGCCACATGCCTGTATTCCCGGTCTTCATGGCCGGGCTCCATTGAGGCCTTACGCCGCCGCCGAAACGAATATAGCTTTCATTTAACAAAATTTTTGTTGGTGGTGTGGCGTGTTTCTCGGTGGG
>ERZ773062.832-NODE-832-length-14324-cov-15.227556_pt1 | contig 14324 bp, 17 predicted proteins | sample MGYA00580626_ERZ773062 | MGnify/ENA primary metagenome ERZ773062 (study PRJEB29015, sample SAMEA2738003) | human oral metagenome | biome: human oral; feature: human-associated habitat; material: dental | place: China | collected 2058 ...
AAAGAAAAAAGCTGTCACAAATTAATGATAAAAATCATCAATTTGCAACAGCCCCATTTTTTATTATTCTATAGTTCTATTTTACATTAGTACCTTTACTAAATAGATTAAAGGAACTGCAACTACAATTGAAAGTACAACTCTTTCAAACCATATAATTAGGTAGTCTTTAAAACTTATAGGAATATCTGTTGCCATCATACAAGGTATTGAAGCTGAGAAGAATAAAACTTCAGATACGCAAGTTATTGCAACTAACATTTTAACTTCAAAGCTTAATTTTGTTACTAAGACAGCAGGTAGGAACATTTCAGCAATTCCTAGTGCTAATGCTTTTGCAGTTAAAAGTGGTTCTTCAAATCCAGATATTAAAGTAAATGGATATACTAGATATCCTATCCAATCAAATATTGGAGTATGATTAGCTAAAACTATTCCTAAAGTACCCACTGCCATAAGAGAAGGTCCTATATTGAATGCTAGCATTACTCCATCTTTTAAATTTATTATTACATTATCTAAGATTGAACCACTGTTTGCACAAACTTCCATCCCTTCATTAAATGCTACTTTAAACTTATCTTTTGGTATATCTTTTTCAACATCTCCTTCTTGATTTTCAAAATAAGCATTAGATTTGTTTCTAATTGGATAAATTCTTGCAGTTATTGCAGTAACTACAAATGTTACTATAACAGTTAACCAGAAATATAAGTTCCAACTATCCATTAAATCTAGTGTTTTTGCAACTATTACCATAAATGTTGCTGAAACTGTTGAAAATCCTGTTGCTATAATTACAGCCTCTTTAGATGTATATTTTCCTTCTTTGTAAACTCTATTTGTTATAAGAAGTGCTAATGAATAACTTCCAACAAATGAAGCAACAGCATCTATTGCTGATCTTCCTGGAGTTTTCCAAATAGGTTTCATCACAGGTCTCATAAATACTCCAACAAATTCCATAAGCCCATAACTTATTATTAAGCTTAAAAATATAGATCCTACAGGTACTATTGTTGTTACAGGAATAACAATTTTATTCCAAATAAAAGGAATTACATCTTTATTCATTAAGAATTCAGGTCCTTTATTAAATAGAACCATAAATAAAAATGGAAGTGCTAATATTTTTAACAATGAGAACACAATAGAAGTTGTATTTTTATTCCAAGTTTTTTTGTAAAAAGGTAAAAATACTCCCACTAAAATAACTATTGTTCCATATACTTCTTTAAAATAAGGAACTTTTAAAACAAGATTCACTATATGGTCTAATGGTATTGTCGATTTTCCATTAAAACTTACAGGAACAAAGAATAAAAATATTCCTACTAAACTACAGACTAAAAATTTAATTAAAACAGAACTTGGATATTTTTTATTTTCCATTTTCAGCACCTCCATGACTAATACTAAAACTAGGACTATTAAGCAAACATTCCACTGCTGGCACTTTCCATATTACTAGTGCTCTGGTGTAATTCATAAGCTGTAATAGTCCTAGTTCATTATACTTTTATATTTTTTATTTTTCTAAATAATCTTAGAAGAACATTCCTCCAATAAATCCACCTATTAATAGAGGGATATTATAGTGTATGAATGTTGGAACGCAAGTATCCCAAATATGATCGTGTTGACCATCAGCGTTAAGTCCAGATGTTGGTCCTAATGTTGAGTCTGATGCAGGTGATCCAGCGTCTCCTAATGCAGCAGCTGCAGCAAGAACTATAACTGATCCTTCTACTGATAAACCAAGTTTTAAACATAGAGGAATATAAATAGCTGCAACAACTGGAATAGTACCAAATGAAGTTCCAATTCCCATAGTTATTAGAAGTCCAACTAGTAGCATTACAGAAACTCCTAATGCCTTACTTCCACCTATCATTCCGTGAATACTATCAACTAATTCTGTAACAGCACCAGTTTCTCTGATTATGTTTCCATAACCAGCAGCAACTAGCATTATAAAAGCTATAAGCCCCATAAGTCCAACTCCACCATTGATATATTCATCAATATCTTTCCATTTAATAACTCTGAACACTAACATTGCAGCTAAAGCAGCTATTGCTCCTAATGGTAAAGAACCTGTTACTAATTGAATTACAAATGCAGCAATAGCAGCAAGTAAAGTTAGCCAATGTCTTCCTTCCATATTTGTTGCTTCAACTTCTTCCATTCCTTTTAAAGGTAAATCTTTATATTCTCTATTTCTATTATAAGTAACAAAAATTGCTAATAATAAACCTATTATCATAAATAGTCCTAAAACCCATGTAGATTTCCATACATCTGTCTTAGCTATTTCCATACCATTTTTAGACATTTCAGCTGAAAGAATTCCGTGGAATATTAATCCGAATCCAACTGGTAAAGCTATATAAGGAGCTTTTAAACCAAATGTTAAAGAACAAGCCATAGCTCTTCTATCTAATTTTAATTCATTCATTAGTTTTAGTAAAGGTGGAATTAATATAGGGATAAAAGCTATATGAACTGGTATTAAGTTTTGTGAAAAACATGAGAAAACTGCAATTACTATTAATAGAATTTTTTTCTTACCATCAACTAATGAAGCAATCTTTTTTGATAATATAGATGCAACACCTGTACTATTTATAGCAACTGCAAGAGTTCCTAATAGAACGTAGCTTAATGCTGTTTCAGCATTTCCACCCATACCATTAATTAGGTTACCCATGATATCTCCTACTGGCATACCTGCAGCAAAACCAGCAACTAGTGCTGAAACGATTAAAGCTAAAAGAACATTAAGCTTTAATAGACATAGAACTGTCATAACAATAACTGAAAGAACAACTGGATTTAATAAAATCATAAATTTACCTCCAACATATTTTTTTATTTAAAATACAAAAGATAATTATTAGATCTTTAAAAAATTCTTTAATTGTGTATAGAATTCTTTATTTTCCTCTATTAATTTATCCACATCGCCAACTACAACGATTTCATTCATTGTGTCGCCTTGTTTGATACTATCTACAACATCTTGGTCTTTAGGTGATACTACTTCTCCAAAGATTGTATGTTTGTAGTTTAACCACTCTGTTGGAACATGAGTGATAAAAAATTGTGAACCATTTGTGTTTGGCCCAGCATTTGCCATAGCAAGTAGGCCTTTTTTAGTAAATTCTACTCCTCTTTTAAATTCATCTCCAAATTGATATCCTGGACCACCTGCACCAGTTCCAGTTGGATCCCCTCCCTGTATCATAAAATCCTCAATAACTCTGTGGAATTTTAAACCATTATAGTATCCACTTTTAGCTAGAGTTACAAAATTAAGCACAGTTACAGGTGCGACATCTGAAAATAAATTTAGGTTTATCTCCCCCTTGTTTGTTTTGATGATTGCTTGTAAACTCATCTCTCCTCCTTTCCATTAAATTTTTATATAAATTAATTTTTAATTAATTTCTACTTTGTATTATATGCTTCTAGAAGAGTTTCTTTGTCAGTTGTACCATAGATTTCATAGTACCATTTTTTTGAAAGTTTATTTTCTGTCTCTTCTAATTCTTTTTGATATCTATCAAACTGTAAAGATAAACTTCTAAACTCTGCTCTCACAGGTTGTAGTTTTTCAATTATTTCCATTTGCTCTACTTCCTGAATAGCATTAGATAAATCTAAGTTTAGTTTTTCTTCTTTATCCAAAACCTTATTTATTTTTTGGATTAAATCTCCCTTTATTTTCTTTAGCTCTTTTATCTTATATTTAAAAAATCTTTCCACTACTTCTGAGCCAGAATTACCTTTTAATTCTTTTCTCTTCTTTATTTGTGACTTTATATACTCATCTTTTATTTTGTTATCTTCTGCCATTTTTTTGATAGCTTCTTCTATTTTTTCAAATACTTTTCCATCTTTTTTATAGATATCTAAAAGTGTAGTTTCATCTAATAAAAGATATATATTTTCATATTTTGAAATAACTTCATTATCTATTCTTTCAACTTCATATAGATTATCTTGACTTTTTAAGTCCACTTTAATATTATCTGCTAAAAGTAAACTTTGAAGACAAACTTCTCTAGCATAGTCTATAAAGTTTTTTATTTTAGTTTCTATATCCATTTTTTCTATCTCCAAAATATTGATAATAATAACACTTTATTCCACCATTATATAGTTTACGATTTTTAGTAGCTACTTTACCAAAAGCTTTTTCAAAGTCTTCATAAGAAGTTATTATATAGTAAGACCATTTAGCTAAATTTTTTTTACAGAATTTTCCAAAATCTCTATATAATTCCTCAATATCTTCATCATTCATAAGTCTTTCCCCATAAGGAGGATTAACTATTACTGCTCCATATTTTGCAGGACTTTCAATATCTTTAAAGTCTTTAACTTCAAAGATAATATCCTCTTCTACCCCAGCTTTTTCAGCATTTTCCTTTGCTACTTCTATACTTTTTTCATCTATGTCTGAAGCATATATTTTTAACTCTTTTGATAAATCTTCATTAGAAAAAGCTTCATCTCTTATATCAGTCCAAAGTTTTTCATCAATCACAGACCATTTTTCAGCAGCAAAATTTCTATTTGCTCCTGGTGCAATATTTCTAGCTATCATAGCTGCTTCTATTGCAATAGTACCTGTTCCACACATGGCATCAAGTAAAACTTCATCTGCTCTCCATTTTGATAAGTAGACCAAGGCAGCAGCTAAAGTTTCCTTTATAGGAGCTAATCTCTTTACTGCTCTATAGCCTCTTTTTGTTAGAGCTTCACCTGAACTGTCTAACATAACTATAAAAATATCTTTATGACATTGAATTTTTATAGAGTACAGTGCTCCATTTTCTAAAAATATCTCTCTTTTGTATTTTTCTTTTAATTTTTCAACTATAGCTTTTTTACTTATTCTTTGAATATCTGACTTTGAGTATAATTTAGATTTTACTGAACTAACCCAAGAAATTGGAAATTCTCCATTTTCATCTATGAAATCTTGCCATTCAATAGCTTTTACATTTTGAAATAATTCTTCATAAGATAAGGCTTTGAACTCTGCCATTTTTATGAAAATTCTGTCAGAACATCTCAAATATATATTAGCTTTTACTAGGTCTTTAAAATCTCCTTCAAACTCAACTCTACCATCAAATACTTTTATATTTTTAAAGCCTAGAGCAAGGCATTCTTCTTTTACAACACTTTCCAAGCCCATTGTTGCACTTGCTATAAATATCATTCCTTGCCTCCTTGCTCGGCTCTTTTTAATAAATCTACATAGAATAATTTTATTATTGATAATATAGGTGTTCCTAAAAACATTCCCATTATACCAAATAAGTTTCCAAAAATTATCATAGAAACCATAACCCAAAAAGTGCTTAAACCAACTTTATTACCTATTATTTTAGGTCCTACTATAAAGCCATCTACCAATTGAGATATGATTATTGCTATCAATAATATCAAAGTTTTTATTGGAGCAACTAGTAGAATCAAGAAAAATGCTACTATTCCTCCAAAAATTGAACCAACATAAGGTATCATATTTCCAACACCTAATAAGATAGCACTTAAGGCTGCATAAGGTGTTCCTGTTATAAGTAAAATTATATATACACATAGTCCAACTATAAAAGATACTATTATTTTTCCTGAGATATAACTTATAAAGATATCTTTTGACAATTTTAATTTATTCATGACATAAGGAGTATTTTTCACTCCAAAAATTATTTTTATAAGATTCTCTGATGTTTTCATAAGATTTTTCTTATCTAATAAAATTAAAAATGCTAAAGTGAATGCTATAATTAAGTTTGTAAAGCCTAATGTCCAGTTAACTAAGCCTCCAACAAAGGCAAATACAAATTCTTTGATATTACTTGTATTATTACTAATAAAATTAGTAATAGAATCATTCAGCTCTTCTGTATTCACTGTATATATATTCTTTTCTGCTAAATAATTTGTTACATCTTTTCCTATTGTCAATACTTTCTCAGAAATAGCTGGATACATATCATTAAGAACTTTTAAAGATGAAATTATTTCTGGTATCACTATCAAAGACATAGTTATAACTATTAAAACTACAAAAACTATTGATAGGCTTATTGCCAAAACATCATTTATCTTACTCTTCTTTTTTAAATATTTTTCTATTGGTTCTAAAAGAATGGCTATAAAAATAGCCATAATCAAAGTCATAAAATATCCTGTCCATCTTCCAATTATAGTTGAGAAACTTTCTGGATTTGTAAAATATGACTGTAATATCACAAAAATTAAAATTATTCCTGTAATTTTCATTATATTTTTTAAATTCATTTAATTTTTTAACCTCTTAATTTATCTTGCTACAAAATCTAATTCTGAATCATCTTCAGAATCACCTACTACCTTAACCACCAATCTATCTGGTATACCTATTATAACTTCTCCTGGTGACTTAATAAATCCCTGTTTAACTGCTATTTTAAGTGGAGAATTAGAAGTTGTAACCCTTACCATATTATCTTTAAATTGAATATTACAACCACCTAAATTAGTCTCAACAAAAACATTTTTTTCTTCTTCCTGTAAAGGATAGACATATTTCAGCTCTCCATCTACCCATATTTCGGCTTTTGCTCCTTTAACATCTTTAAAACTACCTATTTTCAATGTCAGTATTGAAAAGAATATAATTAAGAAGCCATAAATAACTAAATCTCCAATTTTAAAGTATTTAGTTTTTTTCATTTCCAAATTTTTCTCCCATATAAATTCTTGTTTCTATCTTATTTTGAGTATTCTCTAATATGTCTTTATCTATTTCAACCTTACCTTTTTCAAAAACTAAGATACAAGTTGACCCACCAAAAAGAAAATATCCTTTTTCATCAGCTTTTTTTACTAAGCTATTTTCCTTATATGTTTGAACTATCCCACCAACCATAGTTGCTCCTACATCAAACATTGCAATATCTCCAAAGTTTTTAGTTTTAAGTATTGCATATTCTCTTTTGTTTTCACAGAATATTCTAAAATTAGTCTTTATTGCATGGGTTGAAACTGAGTAATAGTCTCCAGAAATTTTTTTAACTTCTGAAATTTCTCCATCTGTTGGAAAATGAAATCTATGATAATCAGCTGGTGCCAATCTGATTATTACAAAAGTTCCATCTTCATATTTTTTTGCTAATTCTTTGTCATTAAAAAATTCTTCTAAAGTAAATTCAGAGCCTTTGACAAAGAACTTATCAACTTCTTTTATATTTTGATAGGCTAATATCTTCCCATCTGCTGGAGAAACTATTACCTTTTCATCATAGTCAATATCTCTAGCTCCTTCTTTTAATTCACGATAGAAGAAATCATTAAAACTTGTATACTCATCTATAGATCTCTTGTACTCGCTCATATCTATACCCATTTCTTCTACAAAGCCTTTTATCTTCTCTTTAGATTCAGGTTTAGACATCTTGCTTCCATACCAATCAGAAACAAATTTTCTTTTAACAATAGTATTTAAAGCTAATTTTCCAAAAGGATTATAGTACAGGAACTTTAATGCTCCCTCTCCCATAACCTTTTCTGTTTTTATTTCTCCTGTCTTTCTTTCTATATATTTTATTTGTTCAAATTTCATCGTACTTTCCTTACAATATATTATTATGAAAAATAGTATAAGTAAAAAAATTAATATTTTTTTCTTAGACATTTTTTATCTTATTTATTAAACCATATTTTAATTCTATTAAATCAGATGACAAGTCTACCTTATAACTATGTGGGTTTTCAAGTCTTTTTCTTTCTTCTGAAACCTTAGCTAAAGAATCAAAATAGTGTTTTTGAGATTTCATAATATCAAACAATTCATCATATAAATCTTTATCAATCTTACCATCTTTTATATATTGTTTAGTTAATTTTGTGTATGTATATTTATCTTTTTCAATAAGACTTGATTTGAAATCATATTTTTCATCTCTTATTGTAAAGTCCTCATTATTCAATAGTTTTTCTTTATCTTTATCATTTTTAACTAAACTTATTAAATCTGCATATGCATAACCATCTTTGTCAAATATTCTATATACTTCTTTAAATCCAGGGTTTGATATTTTTATAACATCTCCTGAAATTTTTATTAATGGCTCTTCATCTAACTCAACTATTTTATATACTCCACCAAAACAAGGATATGACTTACTTACTGCTATGGCATCTCCAACACCATACATATCAACACAAGCTCCTTGTTCACGAAGTGATCTTATCAATTGTTCATCTAAAGAATTTGTCAAAGTAATTTTTGCCTTAGTAAATCCTTCTTCATCAAATCTCTTACGGCATTTTTTAGATTGATATGCCAAGTCACCTGAGTCTAATCTTACTCCATAGATTCCTTCATAATTATCATCTATTCCACATTCTTTAAATGCTTTTATTGCATTTTCAATTCCAATATGAATAGTATCATAAGTATCAACTAAAAGAATTAAAGAATTATTTTTTCTTTGTCTTCTATGTTTAATAAAAGTAATAAAAGCTTCTTTTTCTGCTTCAGCTCCAACACCAAAGGCCTGAATATATGAATGAGACATAGTCCCATTAGATGGAATTCCATATTTGTATTCAGTAACTAAATTTGAATGTCCATAACAACCACCAATTATAGCAGCTTTATTCCCTTCAACAGCACTGTCAAAACCATGAGCTCTTCTACTTCCAAAAGCTAAAACTTTTACTGGATCTGCAGCTCTTGTTACCATAGAGGCTTTTGTTGATATTGCCATATTCATATTCATTATATTTAAAATAGGAGTTTCTAAAATTTTAGCTTGTATCAATGGAGCCTTTATAGTTATTATTGGTTCATTAGGGTAAACTATTTCTCCATCTTGTATTGCATATAAATCTCCTGTAAACTTCATCTTAGATAAAAAATTTATAAGATGTTCTTCTTCTAAAATTTTAGAAAAATATTTTCTTTTTTCTTCTTCTGATGTAGTATTTAAAACTTCTATAAGATGTATAACTTCTTGTATTCCTGATACAACTGCAAAACCACCATCTTCTGTTTTTCTAAAAAACATATCAAAGACAGCTATTTTATTTTGCATATTTTCCATAAGAAAAATGTCACTTTCTGTATATTGGTATCTATCTGAGTTGATAACTCTTGCAAATTCTGTTAAAATAATATCATTATTCATTTTATTAACCTGCCTTAAAAAATTATTTGATTAATTATATCATACTTTTGTTTTTTTACAAAGTACTAATTAAACATTATATATGAACTTTATATATCTAAAAATAAACGAGGTGATTTTTATGAGAACAGTTATACAAAGAGTTAAGTATGCTAAGGTAAACGTTGACGGAAAAACAATAGGGGAAATTGACAAGGGACTTCTAGTTCTTTTGGGTATTACTCATGAAGATACTATAAAAGAAGTAAAATGGCTTGCTAACAAAACTAAAAATTTAAGAATTTTTGAAGATGAAGAAGAAAGAATGAATCTTTCTTTAGAAGATGTAAAAGGAAAAGCTCTAATAATTTCTCAATTTACTCTTTATGGAAATTCTACAAAGGGAAACAGACCTTCTTTTATTGATGCAGCTAAGCCTGATTATGCTAAAGATTTATACTTAAAATTTATTGAAGAATTCAAAAGCTTTGGTATAGAAACTCAAGAAGGTGAATTTGGTGCTGATATGAAGGTTGAACTTTTAAATGATGGACCAGTAACAATTATTATAGATACTAAAGATGCAAGCATTAAATAAAATGCTTGTATTTTTTTAGTTGTATATTTTAATAATAAATATGATTTCAGTATCTATATATAATATCAATATATATATCAAATATATTTTATTTATAATATATTGATTTTATTGACAAGCTATAAAATTATGTTATACTTTTTATGAACATCTTTAGCAAATATAAGGGAGGTGAAATATAATTGGAAAAAGTCTATAAAAGTAGGATCTATAGAATTCTTTTTAATCTTTTATGTGGTGCTGCACTTTCATTTTTCGTCTTTTACATATCACAAATCTGGTTAACACAATTAACTTCAATTATCATAACTGCTTTAATTTTCTTATCTTATATATGGTTAGTAATCTGGGGAAATTTTATTACTATAATTGTAACTGATAAGGAACTTATTGTTAAGAATGGAAAAAAAGAAGATCACTATGAATTTAATAAATATCATTTTCGTGCAAAGACTGTTTCTTCAAGAGGTGATACAGAGTGTACTTTGTATGCTGTTGATGAAAATGGTAATGAAACTATTATTGATTGTGAATTAATTGGAATTGGGCAATTTATACAATTAATAAGTGATTTAAAATTAGATGGTAGTGAAAAAGTAAATAAAATAAACACAATAAAAAAAGATAAGTAATAAAAATTAAAGGAGAGAAAAATTATGAGAAATATATATCTTTATGTTGCAGTATTTATTATTTTTGGAGTTGGATATCAAATTTTTATGTATATGTATGCAAACAGAAGAAAGAAAGAATTACTTGAATGGTTAGAAAAAAATCCTAAGGCTGCCAAAGTATATATTGCAAAAACTTCAAGTTTACTTGGATCTATATTTACTCCAAGTAGTATAAGACTTATTGCTATTGATGATAATTATCCAATGACTTCTTTTGCAGAAGGTTTTAAACAAGGATTCTATCTTGCACCTGGAAAACACAAAATAACTTCATCTTTTGAAAAAACTAGACCTGGTTTTTTCTCTAAAACAGTTACTACTCAATATGCTCCTTCTACTCAAGAAGTTGAAGTAGAAGCTGAAAAAATATACAGCTATTCTTTTGATAAGAAAAATGAACAATATACTTTTACAGAAATAAACTAAAAAAAGTAAAAAATATTACAAAATAAAAAGTAAAAAATAAATGAAATTACGAATGTAGATTTTAGATAAAAAATCAAATAGAATGAGCCGAGTAATTGTCAGAGTGTCTGAAGCCAACTTGTTGGCAATCTTAGAAAGTCTTAATGAACTTGTTCATTTAGAGTTTCTTACAGATCCAAAATTACAGCGAATTCTTGATTTTTTATCGTTAAGAAATCTACTCAGTAATGAATTATTTTTTACTTTTTTAATTTTTATCTAAAGAATATTGATAAGATGTATATCATAATAGTTGTTAGTATTGTAATAACTATTAGAAGTGGCATTACAAATTTTAACCATTTGTTATAAGGTATTCCCACTATTTGTAAAACAACAAATATCAATCCTGTTGGAGCAATAAATAGAATTACTCCTTGTCCCCAAGAAAAAGCATCAACAACAATAGCCCTTGATAATCCTAAAGTATCTGCAAGAGGTGCAAGTATTGGCATAGATAATACTGCTAAACCTGATGTTGATGGAATAAAAATTCCTAAGAATACAAATATAAATAGCAATGCTACTGCAAATAATCCTTTACCCATTTCTGAAACTAGATTTGAAGAATAGAATAATAAAGTATCTGAGATCATTCCATTTTCCATTATAATGTTAATTGCTCTAGCTAAACCTATGATTAAAGCTACCCCAACAACATCAGATGCACCAGCAATAAAGGCATTAACTGCTTCTTTTTCACTAAGACCTGATACAAACATAATTATTATTGATACAAGGAAGAATAAAGCTGCTGCTTCTTGGAACCACCAACCTTGTGAAGCTACCCCCCATATCATAATAGCAAATTGAACTATAAATAGAAATAAGATTAATTTTTTACTCCAGTTAAATTTTATAGTTGCTTCTTCTTGATAATCTTTTAAATATCTTTCATTAATTTCATCTTTTTCTTCTATAACGATAGATTTCTCTGGATTCTCTTTAACTTTCTTAATATATCTGTAAAGATATGCTAAAGTTATCATAGAAAATACCACAAGAGCTCCAAATCTAAATTTCAAACCTTCATTAAAAGAAATCCCAGCTGCATTTGATGCAATTATTGTAGAAAAAGGATTTACTGTAGAAAACATACAACCTATAGCAGAAGCTAAAAATATAGTTGCCATTGGAACCAAAGGATCAAAGCCATTTACTAAAAACAAAGGTATAAGTATAGAATAGAAAGGAATTGTTTCTTCCCAAGCTCCAAAAATTGTTCCACCTGCTGCAAAGAAAATAAAACTTATCATAACAAGCATAAATTCTCTTCCCTTTGTTTTTTGAGATATAGCCTTCATAGCAAGAGAAAATGTTCCTGTCTTATTCACTATCCCTACTATACCACTTAATATTAAAACAAAAATTATTATATCTATAGAATCAGCTAATCCAGAAATTGGTGCTAAAATCAAATCATCTACACCTTGAGCATGCCCACTTACTTTAGTATAAGTATTTGGAATAGCCATAGGTTTTTTGATAGTTCCATTTGTAAACTTATCTACATCTATGTTTATATTTAACCTATCTAAAGTTTCTTGAGTAGCTGATAATTTTTCATCATCTTTTCCATAACTCTCTATCACAAATTCCTTAGTATTCTCTTGATATGAGAGCCTATCATATTTTCCTGCTGGTATAATGTGTGTTAACACTGTCACCAAAATTAAAATTAAAAACAATACTGTGTATGCTGTCGGAAACTCCCAATTTTTCCTTTTCACCTATCATTCCTCCCATCATATTTTTATTTTAAATACAGGAAATTTTATAACATTGAGTAGCTTTTGTCAATAGAAATTTTTTAAATAATTTATTAAGTGTGTTAGAACACTCGTGGCTTTAGCCGTGAGACATGTACTCGTAGGGTGTTAGTCATGAGAGGTTCAGAAGAATAATAGTATCACAAAATAAAAAAATAGGCATGATGTGCCTATTTTTCTATTTTATTAATATTTTTATTTTTTACTAATTTTATTCAATATCCAAAGTAAAATGCAAGCTCCTACTACAGATACTAAAACACTATGAAGGTTAAATCCTGTTACCCTCTGTGCTCCAAAAAAATTAAAAACTACTCCTCCAATAAAAGCACCAATAATTCCTGTTACTATATTAGCAATCGCTCCCATTGAAGCATTTTTACCCATTATTATACTAGCTATCCACCCAGAAAAAGCTCCAAGTATTAGCCAAGCTATTATTCCCATATTTTCTCCTAACTATTTTTTCTTTCTGAAGATTGTTTTAAATATATCCCAACAATCTAAAATTGTATCTAGCATACCTATAATACCTCCAGCATTACTAGATTCACTATTTTTTCCAATAAAGTTGTGAGCAATAAATCTACTAGACTCAGCAACATTGCTAGAAACATTTTTGATATTTTCTAAAGTGCTAGAAACACTACTAGAGGTATCAACAATATTTTTTTTAGAAACTTTTAATATGTCAGTAACATCTTCTACTAGTATATTTATTTTTTCTAAATTGTTATTAGTATTTTCTAATATTCTTTCACTATTTTTTACTAAACTAGGAATTTGATTGATACTATTTTCTAATTGTTCTTTATTCTTTTCTAGTAAAGAATTTATTTTTGAAACAATAGAAATAATCTTTATTAATATCACAAAGACCAATATAAGAAATATTGTAAGTGAAATACCTAGAAGAACTTTTAAAATTAGATCTAAATTTATTGTTACCATATTTCCTCCTAGTTTCTAACTACTTTTTTGCCTTTTCTTTTACTTCTTTAACTTTTTCCTCAACTTCTTCTTCTATTTCTTCAACCTTTTCTGGAATAGTTTCAGTAGTAAGTTCATCATATCTTTCAGCAAGAGCTTCTTTTATTTCAGAAGTTTTTTCTTGGATATAATTTTTAGCATTAGTAAGATTTTCACCTACATAATTAGCTCCTTTTTTAGCAGCATCTGAGATATCTTTTCTAGTTTCTTTTCCTGATTTTGGAGCAAATAAAACACCTAATGTAAACCCTGCTCCTACTCCAGCAAGAACTTTTAATGTACCAAGTATTTTTTCATTTCTAGCAGCTCTTTCTTTTTCAAGACGTTTTTCATGAATATAATTTATTAATCCCATATCATTACCTCCTAAAGTTATCATTATATAACATTTAAAAATCTTATACAATTCCATAATTATATAATTTAAAAAATAATAAATGTTATATTTAAATATATTATACATTATTTTTTTACAAATTGCAAATAAAATACTTCTAATTATATCTACTATCTTTGTAAACAATGAATAATAGTACAATCTCACATGTTCTTATTTTTATACTTGAAGACTAATATAATAATTTTAAATTATTTTCTATAAAAAAAGCCAATTGCAGATTTTAAAAAAATCTTTTGCAATTGGCTCTCTTTT
>ERZ773062.837-NODE-837-length-14277-cov-20.180847_pt1 | contig 14277 bp, 14 predicted proteins | sample MGYA00580626_ERZ773062 | MGnify/ENA primary metagenome ERZ773062 (study PRJEB29015, sample SAMEA2738003) | human oral metagenome | biome: human oral; feature: human-associated habitat; material: dental | place: China | collected 2058 ...
GTAGTTCAGTGGTAGAACATCACCTTGCCAAGGTGGGGGTCGCGGGTTCGAATCCTATACGTAGGTTGACTTATAACATATCCAGAGAGAAGGCTACCCTTGACCTTCTCTTTTATGGCTCCTTGTCAACTGTAATAAGTGATTGATAAAGCGTGCGAGAGAATCAGATTGGTTCTCTCTTTTGTGATGTTCAAATTTTTAGTAGCTAATATAACTAAAAACACTCCTAAGTTGGACTTTTGTATCCAATTTTAGAAGTGCTTACAAGTGAATTGCTTTTAAATTACCATTATTTGAAAAGTTACAAATCTATGTCCAATTCATAAGGGAGAATAATAGTTTCTCTGCCATTATTATCAATAATTTGAACGATTTCTGGATAGAAAGGGTCAAATTTGGTTGCATAGTCAGATACAATAACGGTTTTACTGTATTTATCGTAGTACTTAAAACTCAGTTGCCCTTGATTATTCACTAATTGAAAGGTTAAAAGAGTGTCAAGTGTGAAAACGTCTTTTAAGTTATTATCAAGAATTTCCCAAAAAACATCAATCAATTCGGGAGGTAAACTTGTTACCACACCAAAACTTGCATACCGTCCCTTTGTATTTGTAAAGGCCATGATATAAGAGACTCCTTTCTATAAAAAAGAAAGCACCACTGAAGTGCTTTTTGACAACTTTAACGATTCTTAAGTTCAAGATAACGTTTGTACCAAATATTGATATAGGATTGTGAAAAGGGTCCTTTACCATTATTAATCCAGTCTACTAAAATTTTGACGTTTTCTTTCAAAATGTAGTCAATATCAGAAGAATATCCCATTTTTTGTTTATGTAACTCATATTCATCAACATCTAGAAGTTTTTTTTCACCATCTGCAAAAACCTTAACATCTAAATCATAATCGATATACTTTAATGCTTCTTGATCCATTATATAAGGACTAGCTAAGTTGCAATAGTAAGAAACGCCATTATCTCGAATCATTGCGATGATATTAAACCAGAATTTTTTATGAAAGTAAACAATAGCTGGTTCGCGGGTTACCCATCGTCTCCCATCACTTTCAGTGACTAGCGTATGATCATTAACACCAATAACGGCATTTTCTGTTGTTTTTAGTACCATAGTGTCGCGCCAAGTTCGGTGCAAACTACCATCATGCTTATAACTTTGAATTGTAATAAAGTCGCCTTCCTTAGGTAATTTCATTGCCTTACCAACTTTCTACAATTAAGCTTGTCCTTTACAGTTTAACATAATTTCAAGAAAAAAGCATTTTTTTCTGTCAGAAAGGTTACAAATACTCCCGTAAGGCATTTTTAATAGCATCAAAGGCAAAGCCTTTTCTGGCTAAGCTTTGTGTCAGGCGTTGTCTGAGTTCATAATTTTCATATTTTTTACTATATTTCCGATATTGTTTATCTAGTTCTTTATAAATAAGTTCTTCTTCATTTTCAGAATTGTTTTCAATATCTAAATCTTCAAGAGCTATTTGGGCTTCTTGATAGGAAAATCCTTTGGTCGTTAAGGCTTGCTTAAGTTTATCCTTGAGAGCTCTTTTTGGGAGCTTACTTTGATATTTTTTAAGGAGTTTTTGGGCCGTTTTAATGCAAATACTGCTGAAATCAAAATCTTTTAACATGTCTTCAATTAATTGAGATTCGATTCCTTTTTGAAGTAATTTCTGTTTAAGGACAAAGGCGCCTTTATCACCAGAATGAAGATTTTGCTGCAATATATTGTCGATATATTTACTGTCATCAAGCCACTTTTCCTCTTTTAATTGGGTGAGAATCTGAGAAATAACAGTAGTGTTAATATCATGTCTTATCAGATAATCTTTGACTTCTTTTTCCGTGCGCTGTTTAAAAGAAAGATAATACAGAGCAAGGTTTTTACCATAAGAAAATTGGGCAAAGGTCTTGATTTCTTCTAGTTGCTCAGGAAGAATTTCCTTATTCTTGCTGAGCATAAAATGGACAATGGTATCTTCAGTGATATAGAAATGTTCAGCTTCATCAATTTCAATCAGATAAAGTCTTTTTTTCTTTTCAATTTTAGTAATTTTCATGCCTTTATTATAGCAGAAAATGATAGAATAGTAGTATGAATTTACGAGTAAAACAAAAGATTCCCTTGAAAATCAAGAGAATGGGAATTAACGGTGAAGGAATTGGCTTTTATAAGAGAACCTTAGTTTTTGTTCCCGGTGCTCTGAAAGGTGAAGAGATTTTTTGTCAAATAACCAGTGTTAAACACAATTTCGTGCAAGCCAGACTATTGACCATCAATAAAAAATCTAAATTTCGGGTGCGGCCTGCTTGTCCTATTTATGAGGAATGTGGCGGCTGTCAAATCATGCATTTACGTTATGATAAACAATTGGATTTCAAAAAAGATTTGCTAAAGCAAGCTTTGAAAAAATTTAAGCCGCAAGGTTATGAGACCTATGACATTCGAGCGACAATTGGAATGGAACACCCTCAGCATTATCGCGCCAAGTTACAATTTCAGACGAGAAAATTTGGCGGTTCTGTTAGAGCGGGACTTTTCAAAGAGCAAAGTCATCATTTGGTAGATATTAAAGATTGTTTGATACAAGATGAGCTGACCCAAAAAATCGTCAATCGAGTCTGTCAGCTTTTGGACGACTACAATATCCCTGTTTATGACGAACGGCGTCATTTTGCTGGTGTCAGAACTATCATGGTCAGAAAGTCACAAGCCACCAATCAAGTTCAGTTGATTTTTGTAACCAGTAAGGAAGTTAATCTCGTCGGAATTATTCGTGATTTGACAGGATATTTTCCAGAAATTAAGACGGTTGCCGTTAATTTTAATTCCAGCAAATCCAGTGCTATTTATGGTCAGAAAACAGAAATTCTCTGGGGTATTGATAGCATATCAGAGGAAGTTTTAGATTATTCCTTTTCTTTATCTCCCAGAGCCTTTTATCAACTTAATCCTCAGCAGACGCAAGTTCTTTATCATCAAGCACTTCAAGCTCTTGATGTGACTGCAGAAGATCATTTAATTGATGCTTACTGTGGTGTCGGTAGTATTGGTCTTGCTTTTGCTAATAAAGTAAAATCAGTTAGAGGGATGGATATTATTCCTGAAGCTATTACAGATGCTAAAAGAAATGCTGAGCGTATGGGATACACAAACACCTATTATGAAATGGGGAAAGCCGAAAATGTTATTCCAAAATGGTACAAAGACGGCTATCAAGCATCGGCGCTTATTGTTGATCCACCTAGAACAGGACTTGATGAGAAACTTTTAAAAACTCTGCTAACCTATCAGCCAGAAAAAATGGTTTATGTCTCTTGTAATGTTTCAACTCTTGCCAGAGATTTGGTTCAATTGGTTAAAGTCTATGAAGTCAATTATATCCAATCGGTCGATATGTTCCCTCATACAGCAAGAACTGAGGCTGTTGTTAAATTAGTAAAACGAAAACAAAATAGTTGTTCTAAAAAAAGTAAGGAAGTAAAATGACAAAAACAATCACTTTAATTTATATTAGTTTAAGCGGCAATACCAAAAGTTTTGTAGCTCGCTTGACAAACTATCTACAGTCAAAAACGGACTTAACAATTCATTCTGTCAATGTCAAAGATTTAGTTAAAGATCAGGCAGATTATTTTGCCCTATCTGATTATTTTGTTGCTTTCTTACCAACCTATCTTGAAGGTGGAAATGGTCTTGACAGTGGGGATATTGAAATTTTGACAACCCCTTTACGAGAGTTCATAGCTTTTGCAGATAATTATCGTTATTGCTATGGCATTGTTGGTTCAGGCAATAAAAATTTTAACAATCAATATTGTCTGACGGCTAAGCAGTATGCTGAACAATTCGGTTTTCCTGTTCTTGATAATTTTGAATTGCGCGGTCTGGCCGATGATGTTGAACGTGTTGGTGATAAGATTTTAGCCTTATACGCAGTTAACTAATATTTTTATTTAAGAACAAGTAAATCAACAAGCAACAATAGAAAAAAGGAACTGAGATAATTTTTCAGATCCTTTTTCAATTAGTATTATTGCCACCACCGAGAATCGAACTCGGAACGGAGCATTACCATTGCTCTATTATACCATTTAACTATAGCGGCGACTCATCTATCATACTATAAAATAATGAAGAATGCAAGGAGGGAAACTTAATATCATTTGTTCATTAATTTAAATTAGAAAACGAAATGGCTATCTCTTTTTCTCTTAAAATGGTATAATAACAGTTACAGAATTTTTTACAAGGAAGACATGATGTCATACGAACAGGAATTTTTACGAGAATTTGAAGCTTGGGTCAATTCACAAGTGACCATTAACGAAATGGCCATGAATGCTAGTCGTAAAATCATTGAAGAAGATAAAGATGAGCGTGCAGCAGATGCCTATATTCGTTATGAAAGCAAACTGGATGCCTATAAATTTATCCAAGGAAAATTTGAAAATTATAAGGCCGGCAAAGGATTTCACGATATACCAGACGGTCTTTTTGGTGAGAGAAATTATTGATTTCTAAAGGTTAATCTGATAAAATAAGGTCATTCAGAGGTGTTTTGAATTCCATTTGTTATAGGAAGCGGCGTTACTGGGAAATCCGCACAAATGTCGAAACTGGTTGCTGATGTGATTTTTTGAAATAAAATGAGTTGCGGGTCTAGCCCGAAACTGGGTGGTACCGCGGAGATCATAGAATGACATTCGTCCCTGTCAATTGGCAGGGACGGTTTTTTGTTGAAGGGAGGTCTTGCTTGATGGAAACTTACGCATTGGTCGACAATGTCAAAAGTTTGCCCCATTCTTTGACGCCGCATGTCACTCTAGCTTATTATCATATCAATGGTTTGCCAGCCGAGCAGGTGGGGAAACTGAAAAAGACGGTTGCAGAGCTAAACGAAACGCCGCATGATTTTATTTTGGATAATGAGAGACTTTACTGTCAAACCTTTACCAGCATGAAAGATTATCGAATCGTTTTTCCTCTTATAAAGGAGTAGAATATGAAAATACCTTTTGAAACTGAGAAACTTTATTATGGCTTTCCTATCTTTCTTTTGGGCTATAGAGATGAAACCTGCGGTTACAATATCACAACTTGCTCTTCCTCTTATAGCCTAGGAAATATGCTTGTTGTGGGAATTGGCTTGAAAACCAATGCCGCCCAAAAAATTAAGAAATTTGGTCGTTTCACAGTCAATATTCCTACAGAAAAATCAATGCAAGCTATTGAGCAAGCAGGTTTTGTCAGCCATCGTGACAAGTTCTCCCTAACTGGACTTGATTATAGTCTCTCTGATATTGTTGATGCCCCTATCTTAACAGATTGCCCTCTTGTTTTAGAATGTCAAGTCGAAAAAATCATTGAAAAAGATAATGTTGCCCATATTTTTGCTCATATTGCTGGTCGTAAGATTGATGAAAAATTAATTGTGAATCATCAGTTCATGAGTCAAAATTTTGACCCCGTTTATTTCATGGGCGATGGTAAGGAGCGAATTTATCGTTACTTGGATCAAGAACGGAGCGATAAGTTAGGACGTTTTAGACGAAAGTCACAAGAACAAAATTCAGAGGATCTGTAATGAAAATTCTAGAAACTTATAATGGCAAAGAGTTGCCAAAAGTTGAAACAGAACGCCTCATCTTGCGTCAGCGTACTTTGGAAGATGCAGAGGATATTTTTGCCTATGCTAGTCTGCCAGAAATTTGCTGGCCGGCTGGTTTTCCACCTGTTAAAACGGTAGAAGATGAGCGTTATTATTTAGAAACTGTTTATCCCCAAAATTTAACAGACAATAAAATTCCTTCTGGTTATGGTATTACACGCAAGGGACAAGATAAAGTCATTGGTTCAATTGATTTTAATCACCGCCATGCTGCTGATGTACTGGAAATAGGCTATGCACTGCATACAGACTACTGGGGCCAAGGTATCGTTCCAGAAGCAGCAGCTGCTTTGATTGAGCTTGGCTTTACTCTTCTCAATCTTCACAAAATCGAAATCCACTGTTACGACTACAACAAACAAAGCCGGCGCATAGCCGAAAAACTGGGCTTCACCCTCGAAGCTCGTATCCGTGATCACAAAGACGCCCAAGGCAATCGCTGTGCGGATTTGATTTATGAATTATTGAAGAGTGAGTGGGAGGAAAGAAGATGAACTAGTGCAACAGTTACATAAATTGGAGTCTCTTAACTTGTAAAAAAATTTTACAAGTTGAACAGTTCGAAAAAATCGAACAGTTGAAGAAAAGGAGAGGATAAGTTAGTGAAAACAGATGAAATTATCAAATTAATAGCAGCCTTTGGAATAGGTACGATAGTTAGCGCCATCTTTTCTTTTATTAAGTCTATTAAAAGAAATCAGTTAGACTATATCACGAAAGAGAGGTCAGAATGGAGAAAAGGCATAAGAAAAATCATTGTTAAACTCTTAGGGTCAGACTTAGATAAGAAAAAAATTGCAGTCAATCAATTGAAGACACAGCTTAATCCATATGGTTTCCGTAGGAACTATAAGTACGGTAAAGATTATTATATGGCTGATGGACATATATGGGATGAATTGGAAGATTTTGATTTCTCTGAAAATAGAATCCAAAGAATTGTCCAATATCTAGTATTACTATTAAAATTCGATTGGGAACGTTCGAAGGATGAAGTTGGCATCGATCAAAATAATATTATATGGAATGCTTTAAGGTGGATTTTAATAGTATTAAATAGTGTAATGTTGGTTTGGGCTGGTCAGGTAAATAACGAAAAAAATACATACTTTGCATTTATTTCTTTGATCTTGTTACTATTACAAAAGCTTACACTAAAATTATTATCAGGTTTAAATTTAGATTCACGAAAGTCACAATTTGCTTTCTTTATTGCCTTTATTTTTGTTTTTCTATTACCATATATTTATTCAATATACTTAGTTGTTTTACTATTAAATTTTTATAAAATAATTAAGTTGAGTCTAATTTTAAGTATGCTACCTATATTATTTATAGTTATTGTTATTTCATCAGAGGTGTATGTGTTGTATCAAATTTATAATTTGGATTCTAAATATGTATCAAAAATAAAGATACTAAATAAGAATGTGTCTTCTTCTGAGAGTGAAGAATTTGAGCTCTACAATAAAATTTATGAACTTGAAGAGGAAATAGACAGAGTAAAGAAATTAAAAAAATCTAAAGACATTGAAAAAACTAAAAAAAGACGTGATAGATTACAGAAAAAATTAGATAAATTAATAAAGGAGAATAATTAATGTCAAAACAATTATCATCAAAATACAATCCAGCAGAAGTAGAAGCTGGGCGCTATCAGAAATGGCTTGATGAGGATGTTTTCAAACCGTCAGGCGATAAAAAAGCGCACCCTTACTCTATCGTGATTCCACCGCCGAATGTGACGGGGAAATTGCACCTTGGTCACGCTTGGGACACGACTTTGCCGGATATTATTATCCGTCAGAAGCGCATGCAGGGCTTTGACACGCTCTGGCTACCAGGAATGGATCATGCTGGGATTGCCACACAGGCGAAAGTAGAAGCCCGTTTGGCTGAGGATGGCATTTCCCGTTATGACCTTGGTCGGGAGAAATTCTTGGATAAGGTCTGGGAATGGAAGGATGAGTATGCGGCAACCATCAAGGAGCAATGGGGCAAGATGGGAATTTCTGTTGATTATTCGCGGGAACGTTTCACCCTTGATGAAGGATTGTCTAAAGCGGTCCGCAAGGTTTTCGTAGAACTCTATAAAAAAGGCTGGATTTATCGCGGCGAATTTATCATCAACTGGGACCCTAAGGCACGCACAGCTTTGTCCGACATCGAAGTCATTCATAAGGATGTGGAAGGTGCCTTCTACCATATGAATTATATGTTGGAAGATGGCTCGCGCGCTTTGGAAGTTGCGACCACGCGTCCAGAGACCATGTTTGGGGATACGGCTGTCGCTGTCAATCCAAATGATGATCGTTACAAAGATCTGATTGGACAAAATGTAATCTTACCAATCGTTAATAAGCCAATTCCAATTGTGGCAGATGAACATGCTGATCCAGAATTTGGAACAGGTGTTGTTAAGATCACACCTGCCCATGACCCTAACGACTTCCTCGTTGGTCAACGCCACAATCTGCCTCAAGTCAATGTCATGAATGACGATGGAACCATGAATGAATTAGCTGGCGAATTTGCAGGTATGGACCGTTTTGAAGCCCGCAAAGCAACTGTTAAGAAACTGGAAGAAATCGGCGCTCTTGTGGAAATCGAAAAGATGATCCACTCGGTTGGTCACTCAGAACGGACAGGTGTACCAATTGAGCCACGTCTGTCTACCCAGTGGTTCGTTAAGATGGACCAACTGGCTAAGAATGCCATTGCCAATCAAGACACTGATGACAAAGTGGACTTTTACCCACCGCGTTTCAATGATACCTTCCTGCAATGGATGGAAAATGTGCATGACTGGGTGATTTCCCGTCAGCTTTGGTGGGGTCACCAAATCCCTGCTTGGTACAATGCGGATGGTGACATGTATGTCGGTGAAGAGGCTCCAGAGGGTGATAGCTGGAAGCAAGATGAAGATGTGCTTGACACTTGGTTCAGCTCTGCTCTTTGGCCGTTCTCAACTATGGGCTGGCCTGACACGGACTCAGAAGATTTCAAACGTTATTTCCCAACCTCGACCCTTGTCACAGGCTATGACATCATCTTCTTCTGGGTTTCCCGTATGATTTTCCAATCTTTGGAATTCACTGGTCGCCGTCCTTTCCAGAATGTTCTCATCCACGGGCTTATTCGTGATGAGCAAGGGCGCAAGATGTCTAAATCTCTCGGTAACGGCATTGACCCTATGGATGTTGTTGACAAATACGGTGCTGATGCCCTGCGTTGGTTCCTGTCAAATGGATCTGCACCGGGTCAAGATGTGCGTTTCTCTTACGAAAAAATGGATGCTGCTTGGAATTTCATTAACAAGATTTGGAACATTTCCCGCTATATCCTCATGAATAATGAAGGCCTTAGCCTTGATCAAGCTAGCAAAAATGTTGTTTTAGTAACCAATGGCAAAGCTGGTAATGTGACGGACCGCTGGATTCTTCATAACCTCAATGAAACCATTGCCAAAGTTACTGAAAACTTCGACAAGTTCGAATTCGGTGTGGCTGGTCACATCCTTTATAATTTCATCTGGGATGAATTTGCCGACTGGTATGTGGAGTTGACCAAAGAGGTCCTTTACAGCGAAGATGAGGCTGAAAAAGTTATTACGCGTTCGGTCCTCCTTTACACCTTGGACAAAATCCTGCGTCTTCTCCATCCTATCATGCCATTTGTAACAGAAGAAATCTTCGGTCAATACGCAGATGGTTCTATCGTGACAGCAGCTTATCCAACTGTTAATCCTGCTTTTGAAAATCAAACGGCGCATTCTGGCGTGGAAAGTCTCAAAGACCTGATTCGAGCTGTACGTAATGCGCGTGCAGAAGTCAACGTAGCTCCAAGCAAACCTATCACCATTCTTGTCAAAACAAGCGATAGCAACTTGGAAGACTTTTTCAAGGCCAATGTCAACTACATCAAACGCTTCACAAACTCAGAAACACTTGAAATCAGCTCTGCCATTGCCGCCCCAGAACTAGCCATGTCAAGCGTCATCACAGGTGCAGAAATCTTCCTGCCGCTGGCAGACTTGCTCAACGTTGAGGAAGAACTAGCCCGCCTCAACAAAGAACTGGCCAAATGGCAAAAAGAACTAGACATAGTTGCTAAAAAACTCAGCAACGACCGCTTTGTCCAAAATGCCAAACCTGAAATCGTCCAAAAAGAACGCGACAAACAAACCGACTACCAAACCAAATACGACGCCACAGTGGAACGGATTAAAGAGATGGAGAGGTTGGGGTAATAGCCTAAAATTGCTGGCCGAAAATACATAAAACACGGTGGGATACCGTGTTTTATGGTATAATATCAAATATAGTTGCAAAAGTTATGAGAGGAATGCGTATGTTTGATACTGTTGTTTTAAATCCTTTAGAAATTAATTTAGATTTTAATAATCCTAGATTTTCAATGTTTGATTTTAATACTGAGGAAGAAATAATCAAATATTTGATTGATTTTGAACAGATTAAAGAACTTGCATTTCAAATTGGAGAAAACGGATATAATACAATAGGTGAACGTATCATTGTTTTAAAAAGCAGAAATGCTGGAAAAATTAGTTATACTGTATTAGAAGGTAATCGAAGAATTGCCTCACTGAAAGTTTTGTTTCAGTATTCATCCTTATTAACAAGTTCAGAAAGGAAAAAACTTGGACAATTAAATCTGAACCCAAAAGATTTTGAAGTTAGTTGTGATGTAGTAAAAGAAGATACTAGAGATGAGGCTCTTTTTAAAATTAGTGCAAAACATGTTGATGGAATTAAGACATGGAGTGCTACTGATAAAAGAGTATTCTACCATAATCTTTATAATCAATATAGAAATAAAGGATTAACAAGTGATAGATCTTTAGATAAAATAAAACTTATCACTCCAGAAGGAAAGGTTGCTATAAAGAATGCAATAAAGGAGCTAAATTATTTAACCTCTGTTTATGATGCAACAAAATTTTATAAATCTGATTTAAAGCAATTAACACATTTAGATACAGATGTTCTTATTTCAAGGGTTTTCAGACCACTAATTAAAGAATTAAATCTTAAATTTGACGATGATTTTCAAGTTGTTGTGAGAAATGGCGCAGTTTATAATAAAATTTTAGCTTTATTAGGAAAATCAGTTTGGATTGATGAAAGTCTAAACACTCGTGTTTTTAGTGTTCAAAAGCAATGGAATGAAATTATCAAAAATGACAAAGTAATACCAGGTTTAGCTGAAAAAATTAAAGAATATAAAGAATCTGAGAAAATTAAAGGTTCTAATGAAGGGACCTCAAATAATCTTCTAAGTAATGATGTAAAAACTACTGAAGACAGTAGGGATGATAATAAAGAGACATCTAACTTACCAGCAAATGATACGCGTGAGAATACCACGAATAATATTGAAACACACAATCAAGAAACAAAATATAAATTCTTTGTTCCCAAGCAATCAGTTACTATACAACAAAAAAATCATGATTTAGCTGATAATATTGAATTGCGAGATGATAAAAATAATAAAGTTTCAAAACAAAGTTCAGAGTATTCTAGGCTCTTAATTAGTTGCAAGCATCAAAACATCGTAATTATAAATAATATTATAGAGTCTATTTCTGAAAACGGAACATACAATATTGATGTTGAATATAATGGACAAATTAAACATTTTTCCATATTTTTAAATATAGCGATTAATAATCAGCAGCAGGAATATCAAATCTTATTTAACCAACAATGGTATGATGAATCTTTATCGAAGTTATCTGCTAATCCAGAATATTCTAAAATATGCGCTGTACTAAGAAAGTTGCAAAAGTACAATACTTTATCTCATGATAAAGGGGAACATTTAATTATTGTCTTTCTTTTGCGTACTTTATTTGAATACAGTTCAAAAGCCTATGCTGATTTGTTTTTATCGAAACAAAATCAAGGGAGTCTGCCTCCTTTAGTCTCCGCAATTAGGAGTCATTTATTTGATAATAAATTAATAACTCAAACTGAGATGAAGGCAATAAAGAATACAGAAGATATTGATACATTAAACAGTCAAATACATGATTATAAAACGAGCATAAGCTCTATAGCAATACAGTCAACTTGTAGTAAATATCAAAACTTTTTCTCTGTTGTATTCAACAGATTGTATAAAGGAGTGAATAATGGATAATTTTAGCCCGTTACGCTATCCTGGAGGGAAAAATAAAACTTATCAATATGTTAAATATCTGGTAGAAAATGATAATATTGATACCTATATAGAACCGTTTTGTGGCGGGGGTGCAGTAGCGTTAAAGTTATTGCTTAATAATGATATAAAAAAAGTAATGTTGAATGATTTTGATAGATCCATTTATGCAATGTGGTACTCTATTTTACATGATACTGAAGCTTTTATAAAAAAAGTAAGAGAGGCAGAATTTACAATTGAAGAATGGGATAAACAGCAGAGTATTCAAAAAAATAAAGAAAATGCTGACTTACTTACACTGGGTTTTTCTACATTTTATCTAAATAGAACAAATCGTTCGGGTATAATTCAGGCAGGTCCTATAGGCGGTAGAAATCAAACAGGCAATTATAAAATGAACTGTCGATATAATACAGAAGTGTTGGTAAATAAGATTGAATTAATTGCTAACAATAGAAATAGAATTCGCTTGTATAACTTAGATGCTATTGAGTTTATTAAAAATAATATTAGACGTACAAAACGTTCCCTAACTTTTTTTGACCCGCCATATTTTGTTAAAGGAAAGCAATTGTATACAAATTTTTATGAATACATAGATCATTTAGAATTGCGGGATACAATTGATAAATATATGAATAATTATAAATGGATTCTTACATATGATTTCCATGAGGAAATTCAAAATATGTATTCAAAGTTTGAACATTTTCCTTATCTGTTAAACTATAGTGCAGGGAGTTCAAAAAAAGGGGTAGAGTATATCTTTTTAAGCGGTATGGTATCATCTTCAAAAATTGAAAAATTTCTACATATTTTATAATAAATAATAGTATATCCTAAAATTGTTAAATTTTTTATAAGAAAGCTCTATACTATAATACAGATTGAAAAATATAAAAGGTGAAAGAAAATAAATAAAGCTTATAATAAATATCGTAAATCTAAAGAAATAAAATTAATGATTTCTACTTGTTTCTCGTCCCAAAATATAGTAAAAGATAACTACAAAATAAAAAATTCTAAAAGGCGGGATTTCATAGCTGTATCCACTTCAGTCTGCTTATCGGATGAGTTAAATAAAAAGTTAACTTTGTGGACAAATGCTCACAACATCAGCAGGTCTGAATTTATTGCGCAGGTTTTGGCGGAAAAATTGGAAGATGTCTATGATATTCAAGAAGCTGATTTGACTATGTAGGAGGAGCTTGATAATGGGCAAGTGACCTATTCTCATGATGAGATGGTGAAACGCTATGGCTAAATACCAAATTTGCTACGCTTCAACTTTTTTCAAAGCCATGGATAAACTGAATAGGGGAACGCAGAAAGTTATTGCCAGATAGATTGATAAACATTTGTTAAATGTTAATTTTCCTAAAGCACCGGGAAAATATTTGACAGGCAGTCTGGCTAATTATGTTTGCTTTCGTGTAGGTTCTTACTGCAACATTGCTAAGGTTTATGATGAGGATTTTGTCATTATGAATGTTCATGTCGCTAAGCGCTCAGATGTGTGAGAAGGCTTTGACTTACCTAAATTAGATATACTCATATTAGCTGCGTCTTTCGCGTGGGAAAATAATCTCATTCAGTATATAGGCGTATTCATCGTCCTTATCCAGACAAATCCGAAGTAAAGATTTTTGATTACCTTGATATTTACGTTCCCTATCTTGAAAAAATGTATCAGAAAAGGCAAATTGCTTACAAGATGATGGCGTATCAGCTGAATGAAAGTCACCAAAAGCAGACTTTATTTGATAATGGATCTTACGAGAAAGCCTTCAGAGAAGATTTGGAACAAGTGCATTCAAGCGTCTTTCTTTGAGCAGCCTCTATAGATAGTCAGAGAATTTATCTTTTTTGAAAGATTTGGAGAGAAAAGAATAAGGATACAAATTCCTCAAAAACATAAATTAAGTTCATGACTTAAAGGAATAAAAAAGAAAATATAGGAGTGCTGTTAAATGAAAAGCCATAAACAAGTTTAGTTATTGTTGATGAATCCATTATCTGGTATGGCAATCTTTCACCAATAGGTTATCAGGATGATGAAACTGCTAGTTTGCTTTGATTAGAAAGTACAGATGTTGCTAAAGAGTTTTTAGCCATGTATGAAAAAGCAAGTCTTAAAAGCGGATTAAGTCAAATGGTGTAAAGTTATTTGAACATCAAAATAGTAGACGTTTGCTTGTTTTGCTATACTTCAAGTGTTTGATTGATTTCATAGTTGTATTAATTTCAGTCTATCCTTGGGTTAATTTGATTTAATTATGTAAGGATAGTTCGGCAATTTTTGTCTGGCATTAATATTAGGATTTATCTTCTCCACCCCAAAATAAAAAGTTAAAACAGAAAAAAAGCGAGAAAAGCTATTGACAAAGGGGGGAAGAGCTGGT
>ERZ773062.845-NODE-845-length-14119-cov-5.776522_pt1 | contig 14119 bp, 5 predicted proteins | sample MGYA00580626_ERZ773062 | MGnify/ENA primary metagenome ERZ773062 (study PRJEB29015, sample SAMEA2738003) | human oral metagenome | biome: human oral; feature: human-associated habitat; material: dental | place: China | collected 2058 ...
GTTCCAAAAATCTTACTTTTTCAAGTCCGTATCTCTATTTTATCAATTATATAAAATTAAAAAATCTGAATTCAAAGACCACCATTTTCTGATTTTTGTGATATAATATATATGTATAGGTTCTTATGTATATGTATAATAGGCTGCCTTATTTTTTAGAAGAAATAGGACTTTATCGCTAATATCATAATTATAAATACAATAACGTACTTAAAATTGCTAACAACTTCTGAAGAGTCATAGAGGCATCGCTACATCTATCTGACACACTCGTCATAAGTAAGAGCGATTAAGCAGCAACAAAACAATTTAGGTATCTATCAAACTTATCACACTATAACTAAAATTTTTATGACTTACTATCGTTCATCTCGCGATAACAAGGTTAGCTATCCACTAGAGGATCTAGCAAGCAAAGCACACCTAAGGAGCCTCTAGTAATGAGGCATATTGTCCTTATCTGCGGTAGCAAAACAATATCTATAAAACACCTACTTTATAAACCAACTATTTATCATTTTTTCTAGATTATAACTTAAATTATAAGCCATTATCATTCTTCTCAAGATGATAAACTCAAGGAATCCTATATTTTCAGGGATGACAACATTAGCAAAGCTTCCACTATAATGAATATACCGCAGCCTCGTATAGAGGGGAGTAATGAGTAAGACAGTAAGATAACTACAACAAAAAAAGAAAAAAATCTGAATATTTCATCAGATTTCTTTCTAATCAATAGTACTGAAAAGAGATAAAGTAGTGAACAAAGTGTATAATTTTTGAATGTTTTAGAATGGTGGTCTATCCCCACCTTCCGGTAGGGATGCCTTGTTACGACTTAACCCCAGTCACTGATTCCCTCCTTAACCCATATAATGAGTCTTCAAAGAGCCTCAGCTCCCATGGTTTGACGGGCGGTGAGTGCAAGGAACAGGGACGTATTCACGGCAGCATGGCTGATCTGCCATTACTAGCAATTCCAACTTCATGTAGTCGAGTTCCAGACTACAATCCGAACTAGGGGTAGTTTTAAAGATTTGCTCCACCTCGCGGTATCGCTTCTCGCTGTACCTACCCATTGTATTATCTATGAGGCCCTAGGTGTAAGGGGCATGAGGATCTGACGTCATCCTCTCCTTCCTCTCGGTTACCCGAGCAGTCTGTTTAGACATACTAACTAAACACGAGGGTTGCGCTCGTTTCCAGACTTAACTAGACACCTTGCGGCACGAGCTGACGACGACCATGCACCACCTGTGTAAAGCTCCGTATTGCTACGGATATGCGACTTTCACCGCAGACACAATACATGTCAATCCTAGGTAAGATTCTTGGCTTAGTATCCAATTAATCTAGATAATCCACTGCTTGTGTGTTCCCCCGCCTATCCCTTTGAGTTTCATTCTTGCGAATATACTACCCAGGCGGCTTGCTTAACTCGTTAGATTACGACACTCCTACCAATAAATTGATAAAAACATCTAGCAAGCATAATTTACGGTTTGGACTACCAGGGTATCTAATCCTGTTTGCTCCCCAAACTGTCGTCCCTCATCGTCAAGTATTCTATAGTTAGCTGCTTTCGCTTTCGGCGTTCCTTCCGATATCAACGCATTTCACCGCTCCACCGGAAATTCCACTAACCCCTAGATACTTCCAGAATTGCAGTATCCATTCCCTTTCTACGATTGAGTCGTAGGATTTGAAAACAGACTTACAATTCAGACTACGGACACTTTACGCCCAGTAAATCCGGATAACGCTTGAGACCTACGTATTACCGCGGCTGCTGGCACGTAGTTAGCCGTCTCTTATTCTTGACATACCGTCATTCGTCTTCTGCCAAAAAAGAAGTTTACACACCGTAATGCTTCATCCTTCACGCGAAATTGCTGCATCAGACTTTCGTCCATTGTGCAAGATTCCCCACTGCTGCCTCCCGTAGGAGTTTGGGCCGTATCTCAGTCCCATCGCGACCGGACATCATCTCAGACCGGTTACCCGTCATAGGCTTGGTAGGCCATTACCCCACCAACTACCTGATAGGACGCACCCCCCTCCCGAAGCGATAAATCTTTCCTCACATTGGAATTTCACCATCGTGAGCATATTGGGAATTAGCTACATCTCTGCAGTTATACCCATCTTCGGGGCAGGTTAAGCACGCGTTACTCGCTCGTTTGCCACTAATCTTACTCCGTATTACTACGAGGCAAGATCCGTTCGACTTGCATGTGTTAGGCATTTCGCTAGCGTTCATCCTGAGCCAGGGTCAAACTCTTCAAAAAGTTTCACACTTTATCTCTTTTTAGTACTATTAAAGATCACTTATGTAATAGAGATCCATCTCTATTAATGGTAGCACTAACCTACTTTCCCAGCCCTGATAGAACCAGTATCATCGACCAGTATATGCTTAACTTCTGTATTCGGAATGGGAACAGGTGTTTCCATATACCGCATCAGCACCACCGTTATTAGAAATGACGAGTCAGACTATAGCGATCTACTTTGTAAATGCAATAGAATTCTGACTTTTTTCTCTTTGTATCCTTACAATACCATAATATATTACCTATTTCTTAGAAAAAAGATAAACCCGCTCGACCAATTAGTACATCTCTGCTTAACCCCTTACAGGGCTTACACATAATGCCTATCAACCTAGTAGTCTACTAGAGGTCTTAACTTCATAAAGAAGAGGGATATCTAATCTTGAGACAAGTTTCCCACTTAGATGCTTTCAGCGGTTACCTTTTCCGAGCTTAACTATCCAGCCGTGCTCCTAGGTGGAACAACTGGTACTATCAGAGGCTCGTCCAACCCGGTCCTCTCGTACTAGGGTCAGCATCTCTCAAATATCCTACGGTCACAGTAGATAGGGACCGAACTGTCTCACGACGTTCTGAACCCAGCTCGCGTGCCGCTTTAATGGGTGAACAACCCAACCCTTGGGACCTTCTACAGCCCCAGGATGCGACGAGTCGACATCGAGGTGCCAAACGGAATCGTCGCTGTGAACGCTTAGATTCCATTAGCCTGTTATCCCCGGAGTAACTTTTATCCGTTGAGCGGATCCCCTTCCACTCGGAAGATCCGGATCACTTTCGCCTACTTTCGTATCTGTTCGACCTGTCAGTCTCACAGTCAAGCTTGCTTATGCGAATACACATTCACCACGGTTTCCATCCGTAGTAAGCAAACCTTTGCACGCCTCCGCTACTTTTTAGGAGGCACCCGCCCCAGGTAAACTGTCCAACTGAAACTGTCTCCCAACCTAGGGATTAGAATTGCTACATATTTTGGGTGGTATCTCACTATTGGCTCCGCCCCAACCGAAGTCGAAACATCAAAGCCTCCCACCTATACTGAGCAAAACATGCTACAATCCAATATCAATCTACAGTAAAGCTTCACAGGGTCTTTCCGTCTAACTGTGACTACCCGGCATTTTTACCGGGAATGTAATTTCACCGAGTCTAAGGGTAAGACAGCATGGGGATGATTATGCCATTCATGCGCGTCAGAACTTACCTGACAAGGAATTTCGCTACCTTAGGACCGTCATAGTTACGGCCGTCATTCACCAGTGCTTAACCCTCGAGCTTGCACAAGAGAGCATAACATTCTGGCATTGGACAGGCATCACCCGCTATACATCCTCTTACGAGTTAGCAGCGAGCTGTGTTTTTGATAAACAGTTCCCCCCATCTCTTTCGCTGCGATCCCGATTACTCGGGACAGGACTTATTTCGAAAGTACGTCCGCTAATTTGCCAAGTTCCTTACCCATTAGTTATCTCGATTATCTTAGTATTCTCTACCACCCCACAAGTGTCTGATCTGGGTACGGGTTACATATAGATTAAGTTTAGAGGTTTTTCTCGGCACCAAAACGATGAGAATTTCCAATTCCGAGGAATTGAATCCCGATCAAACTCAGTATCAATAGCTGTGGATTTTCCTGCAACTACCTTTATAGCTAACGCTATAAAAACCTTGTTCTTTCGACTTAAATCCTTAATAAGCTCTCACAAATCTCAATGCGTCACCCCATCACTCTATATATAAGTACTGGAATATTAACCAGTTATCCATCGACTCTCCATTTCTGGATAAGCCTTAGGTCCCGACTAACCCTACGACGATGAACGTTGCGTAGGAATCCTTAGGGTTTCGATATATTGAATTTTCATCAATAAGCGTTACTCATGTCAGCATTTTTACTTCTTACTAGTCGACCACACCTCGCGATGTAGCTTCATCCTGTAAGAACACTCTCCTACCACACAGTGTATTACTACACTGGTCTTCGATTTCGGTATAATGCTTAGCCCCGTTACATCTTCAGCGCATCTTCACTAGTCCAGTGAGCTGTTACGCTTTCTTTAAAGGATTGCTGCTTCTAGGCAAACCTCCTGGATGTATAAGTAAAGACACCTCTTTTTCCACTTAGCATTACTTTAGGGACCTTAATCAGAAGTCTGGACTGTTATCCTTTTGACTACGAAACTTGCTCCCGCAGTCCCACTCTGTATTATTCCTTGAAGCATTCGAAGTTTAGTAAGGTTTGGTAAGATCTCTCGATCCCCCTAGCCTTTCCAGAGCTCTACCTCTTCAAGACCTTAAAATACAGGCTGCACCTAAATGCATTTCGGAGAGAACCAGCTATCACGGTATTCGATGAGCTTTTCACTCCTAAACACAGGTCATCGGAAGGTTTTGCAGCACCAACCCGTTCGGTCCTCCAGCATAGTTTCCTATGCCTTCAACCTGCCCATGTCTAGCTCATACCGCTTCGGGTCTATTAATAATAACTATCGCCCTATTCAGACTCGCTTTCGCTACGGCTCCAGCTATAACTGCCTTAACCTTGCTACTACTAATAACTCGCTGACCCATTCGTCAATAGGTACGTGGTCACCCGTAGGCTCCCACTCAATTGTAAGCAATAAATTTCAGGTTCTATTTCACTCCCCTACCTGGGGTTCTTTTCACCGTTCCCTCACGGTACTCTGCGCTATCGGTGTAAAAAAGTATTTAGCCTTACCCAGTGGTCTGGGCAGATTCATGCCAGATTTCTCGTGTCTGACATTACTCAGGTATTATTTAATGTGGTGTCATATTTTTAGATACGGGACTTTAACCCTCTATGGTATATCATCCAAATATTTCTCCTAATATAACATCTCTCCATTTGAAGATTTCTAGCTCTTCACAAACAACCCTACAACCCTCTCATTAGCAACGCCTAGAAGCTTACACTAATGGAGTTTGGGCTCTTCCCTGTTCGCTCGTCACTACTAAGGGAATCTCATTACGATTTCTTTTCCTTCGGTTACTGAGATATTTCACTTCACCGAGTATTGTCAACTTTGTATTCTCCTATAGAGAATAGGTTACCCCATTCGGAAATTCTTGACTCCAAGCGATTGTTGGCATCTCATCAAGACTTATCGCAGCCAGCTACGTCCTTCTTCCTCTTTTTTACCCAAGGCATCCGTTTATTGCTTTTAAATAGATTTATCTACTAAGAAATAGTGTAATATATTATGCTATTGTTAAGGATCACATCACAATCACTCACACTGTATCGCTTCAAATCTTTTGCTTCTTGATTGCGTGTATCATAATACAAATCTCCCCCCTAAATGCAAGAGTTTTTTTCATTTTTTTTAAGTAAGGTTAAAATTGGTATTTTTCTCCTTTTTGGGTCATATCAAAAAATTAATTCTCAGAAAAATCAAAAAAATGAGAGAAAAATCAGATTTTTTATCTTTTTTGTCTTTTTAGACTTTCACTCCAATAACTACCTACATTTTCTCATATTTTAATGGTGTTTCATTATTATAAGATAAAATACTATCTTTTTTTGATTGATGAAAGAATTTGATTTTTTTTGTAGTATTCCTATAATAGGAGACAAAGAATACAGAATGAAAAAGATTTTAAGATTTTTGTGAGTAAATGAAGAGAATTTTATTGGAGATACTATGATTTTATCTGTTTTCTATTACCGTTATCACCTTTTGTATACGAGGGATCGATAAATATAAGGCTAAAAAGGGGAAATGGAGAATCAGTGAAAAAACACTTCTTATACTGAGTCTTATGTGAGGATGGATAGGAGCAATCGGGGCAATTGGTTTTTTTAGACATAAAACAATAAAATCAGCTTTTTTGTGGAAGTTTTACCTTATTGGATTTGTTTGGATTATCTGAATACTAGCACTTATTTATTTTGTAAGTTGATAAGAGAGGATGCAACTTGTTATTACTTGTAACGGAGACCATATCAATACCCACTATGCTACTCTAGGGAAATGCAATGATAGACTCTCCGAAAAATGAATCTTAGAGTCACTTAGATTAGCAAAAGCCCTAAAAGAAGAGGAGTTTGACTTTATTTTTTGCAGTGACTTTTGATATAGAAGGACAACTGCAGATCTTATCGTACAGGAATTAGTACATCAGCATTTTCAGATTATCGTAGATCCAAATCTCAGAGAAAAGGATGCTGATATTTGCAATAACCTGACCAAGGAAAACCTTCTCAAACAAGAAAAAACTATTGAATCCAACAATACTGAAATCCTCAATCGTCTTTTTATTAAGCAGGATAGTATTGGAGGACTTCAAAATACAAGTGAAAGTCAAAATCAGGTTTTATCTCGTGTTCAAGCTTTTCTCCACGATCTTACTCATCAGTACCCATCTACCGCAAAAGTATTAGTAGTAGGTAGCCCGATTGTAAATTCATATCTGATTACACTCTTATTATGAAAAGAAGATTCAATGTGTGCAGTCACGACACCATGTTCAATTAGTAGATTTCAGCGTCTCAATGAAAGATGGATTCAAGAGTCTTTTAATGAAAGACTGCATTTATATGGTCCTAATAGTTTTTAGCTAATGCATTTTGTATTTAAGGAGCAGATCGAAGATTTTATTGTTGAGGAGGTTTTGGAGGAAGTTCCGTATGGAGACGGCGAGAGCTACTATATTTTCTTTGAAAAGAGAGGAATCAATACTATGGAAGTCGTTGAGCACCTCATTCAGAACCTTCCACTCAAGAGAGAAGATATCGGTATTGCAGGTCTCAAAGATAAAGCTGGGATAACTAGACAGCGACTTAGTATCTATAAAAAGAAAATCAAGCAATGCTGAGGCATTGATCAGATTTCTCATTTTCTCAAACAAAAAGTAAGACTTCTCAGCTCAAGCTGGCACACAGAACCTCTTGCTGTCGGAAAGAATAAGGGGAACCTTTTTGAAATTAGGCTGAGAAAGAGGAGCGCATTAAATAATAAACAAATACAAGCCCTCGAAGAAAAGATCGAAGAGGTAAAAAAATCTGGATTCCCCAATGCTTTTTGAGCGCAAAGATTTTGAAAAGGAAACAAGAACTATAAAAAAGTTGCACCACTCTTTATTGAAGGAGTGAGAGGAAAACTCAGCTATGAAGTAAGATTTAAACTCCAAGCATTTGGAAGCTTATGGTTTAATGAACTCTTACTCCAAAGATTTAACAATGGGAAAAAGATTTTAGACTGAGATATTATGGTGAATCAATACAATGCCTTTGGTACAAAAGTTGCTGTATACCAAGGAGCGAAACTTCATCATTTCGACTATTGGAAATGCAAGCAAGAACAAGAAAAATCAGATTTCTTTGAACCTGATCATTTCAGTTTTGTGAGTGACTATGAGGAAGGGAAATGGTTTTCTACAGGATGCGTCCTAGGAGATAACCAACTCTTAGCACCAACTGGAAGTGAGGCGAGAAAGTGGGATGAGGAGCTGATCAAACAGAGTAAATTTCTCCCTCATGGGGTAGAGGTTTCTAGATTTTATAAGCTCTATGGCTTTAGAAGACCTCTTCGAGTAGTTCCTCAATCGTTAGACCGGAGATGGGATAGCTGAGATCTCTTACTCAAGTTTGGACTACCAACGGGAGCATATGCTAGTAGCTTACTTGGCTATCTCCTCGCAGAGATCGATCCAATGGGCTGTATAAGTAATAGTCTAATCATTCCGAGGGTAAAAAAAGATGAAAACGAAATACTATAAAAAAGAATCTGAAATCAGATTTCTTTTTTGATTTTTTAGAGCTTAGAATAAACTAATAGATAGAAAAAACTGACTCTCAAAAATGAAAGTCAGCTTTTTAGTTATTTATTCTGGTTAGGAGTAATTATCTAACAAGAACATATCTCAAATCTTCTTCACCCTTCACATTACAAGATTTAGTCTTAGGATCTGGAGAAGTAGAAGTTGCCTTGCTTGAATCTTTTGTAATAGTTTCGCATAGATCCTCGAAATTTTTTGATGTTGTTGAGTTAGATATTGACTCAAGCATCTTACTCGTAGCATTTGCGATATTTAAGCTTTCTGCTCTCGCAGCAAGAAGGTATGATCCTGCATCCTTACCATCCTTTGATTTAATCAATCTATAAGTGAATTGCCCCTGAGCTCCATTTGTTTTATTGTCGCTTCCAACTTTAACAGCAGCTGTGGTTTTTAGTGGGTCTGATGGAAGCTCTTTGAGATATCCCCTTTCTACGAAGACAGTTAGTTTTGAAGTATCTCCATTTACTGGTTGAGCTGGATATTCTCCCTTAGCGGCCATATAGATTTCTATAGCACTCGCCAAATCAGCAAGATACTTTTGTCTAGCAGTATCTCTCGTAGCTGCTTGTGCACCAGTAAGAGTAGCAACTTCTTCAAGACCGATGATTTCTTCCTCATCTCCTGAGAAATCAGTATCACTACTCTCTAAACCTGGAATCAATCCTCCAAGAATACTTGCAGCATCAATAGTTTCAGTTGGAGCAGTAAATGTATGAGCATCAATTAGATTTACTTTATATTCTCCCTGAACCTTCGCAGTCATATCTTGATAAGTAACTGAGAAGTCTGGCTTAATAGAGAATCCCTTCTCAGAAAGAGCAAGAGCTAAAGATCCTTCAATTTTTACTACTTTTGAGTTTGCTGCTGCATCAGAAATAAGTACTGTAAAGTCGTATTTTGTCTTATTAACTTCTTTTACAGTGTAATCTATTAGAATAGTTTCAGATTTACTTTGCTCACTAACTGGAGTAATTGTGATCTTTCCTTTTGAGGCATCAGCAGTAACTGATTGTTGAATATTGATCTTTCCACCATCAAAGCTAATATCAGTATTTTTTGCAACCCATTTTACATTATCTGCTGCATAGATCACAAAATATGCATCAGTATTTTCAATTTTTAGATTTGCAAGAGTTTTTTCAATCTGAGCATTTAATTCTTGTTCATGAAGCTTGAATTCCTCAGCCTGTTCTCCTGTTAGAGCAGAAGTAGCATTCTTAATACTGAATTCCATCACTTTTTTGATCTGTTGTTTTAGAACATCCTGATCAAGATCAACTTTCCAAGCTGGTTGCCCTTCGTAGGTTGTTGAAGCTGGATTTTTATAAAGATCATTTGTTATAAACTCCTTTGGATCAAATTTTTGAGCACCAGATTTTCGAGAAGTTTCTAGGAGTGTAGCGAATTCTTGATTATCAAGTTTAATCCACTTTCCTTTGAATCCTTCAACCATTCCTTTTAAGAAAGCGATCTCTTGTTGATTCTTTTCATCTGCAGTTATATCTAGATTTGAGAGCTTAAGATAAAGTTTCGCATCTTGAATCAAAACATTTAATCCAAGCTTGGCAGCGATTTTTCCTGCAATACCCGCAGACTCATCAGAAATATTTGCATCTGCATTAAGTTCCAAAGACGCCTCAGCTTCTTTTGTCTTTGGGTTTGTAAAAGATTCGCTATCTACTACGATCTTTCCCTCACCTTGTTTAGCAACATTTAGGCTAATAGTCCCCTTTGTAGAAGTCTGAGAAAGCTCATCAGAAGTCATCAAAGAAACAAGATTAGAAATAGACTCATTTTGCTTATTGTAGACTGCCAACGTCTCCTCAAAGCTAAGCTCTGGAGCTTTATTTCCGCAGGCAGCAGCCACGAGCGTTAAGAGACCAGCTCCAGCAAGATACAATCATTGTTTAATTTTCATCTTATTTAATCATAAGAATTAAAAGGTTCTATTCAGATTTTCTAAATAGTGTTGCAAAGAACTATAGGTATTTGGAAGCATTTGTAAAGACTTTTTTTCTTTAAGCGGGAATAGAGAGAAAGAAATCTGAATTTTTTCATTTGAGGATAAGCGATTTTTTATCTCCAATGATCAAATTTTTTGCTCTTTTCTCTCAGAAAGATCGAGTGTATAATCAAATTGATTAAGCTTTCCTGTGATTCTCACCAGCTGAGGAAAACTCAGAAGGTTCAATCAAAAGATATGATGATCTCATTGCAAAGTAAATGAATGGAGTTTCTCAGATCAAACAGATCATTCATATCAGCTTGTAACAAGTACTCATCACGAAAACTGCGGCAATCCCTGCAATATCGTTACTACAACTGATAGATCATTATTACTCAGTGTATTAGAAAGTTTTATCAATAGCTGTATATTTTCGGAGGAAAGATTAATCTCCTTACGAGGAATTTGCCACACTTTCCCAATTAAATCAGATGAAATCTTGGTATGAAAACTATTTGCAATATTACCAGTTCATCAAAAAATTTCTAAAACGGAAGGATACATATACATACTATCTTTTCTCAAAGAGACCTGGCTAATAGCAGAGAAAGAAACATCTGATCAGAGTTTATTTGTTTTTTGCTGAAAATTTATTTCTACATTTCAATCAAGGTCACCCGAATATCTAGTAAACTCTCAGCTTAGATATCAAACAAAAGAGCCCTGAGCAGTAGAACTATTTATCTCCAGCTGCACACCAATAGCATCCCAATTTCTAAAACTGAAAAAATCTGAGAGATGATACTCTGAAATACTTTTAAAATGCATTTTCCAGAATAAAAAACAGCATCAAATCAGAAGAATAACTCACAGAAATCAGATTTTTTTCATCTTTTATACACGATAAAACTCCTATTAAATATATAAATCTGATAATGTAAATAAAGAGGTTTTTATTTGTGGCGATTTTTTTGACAAATCTAGAGTTATGAGTATACTTTAGGGTGAAGATTTTAGCTTCTGATTGATTATATGAATACTGTTAGAATTGATATTGACTCTATACTTTCAACTATCTCATCGAATCCATGAGTGTCTGATATACATCTGACCTGTCATGGAAGAAGTTCGTATAGATTCAATGGAGATATCATCAAAGATGAAGCACTTCCCCTCTTAGATATGGAGATGATGGAAGTTATTTTGAAGCAACTGTTTCAAAATAATACTCAGAGTTTTGATAAATTTATCTGTGATAGGGAGAGCGATTTTGCCTATGAAGGGAAAGATGGTACAACCTATAGAGTAAATGCTTTTTTTGAAACCGGGAAGATCTGAATTGTAATGAGAAAGATCAATAATACTGTTAAGAGACTTGAAGAGATGATGTTTTCTAATCAGGCAGATACACTAAAATCAAGTATCTTAACCGCAAAAAAATGACTCTTCCTCGTTACTTGACCAACAGGAAGCGGAAAATCAACCTCAATCGTTTCAATGCTTGAGTATATCAACTCAATTAGAAATGAAAATATTATAACGATTGAAGATCCAATTGAATTTGTATTTAAACAAAATAAATGCATCATCTCCCAAAGAGAAATTGGACATGATAGCCGATCCTTTAAGAATGCCCTCAAAGGACTGATGAGACAAGATCCTGATATTGTATTTGTCTGAGAAATTCGTGATACTGAAACAGCTGAGACAGTACTCAGCGTCGCAGAAAGTTGACATTTAGTTTTTAGTACTTTGCATACCAGTTCTGCTGGCGATACTTTGACTAGGTTCCTCTCATTTTTCCCAGCAAATATGCAAGAAAATGTAGCAATTAGACTAGCGAATATTCTCCTCTGAGTACAATCTCAAATGCTGGTAAAAATGGCAAATGCTGATTCAAGAATTGGAGTCTTTGAACTCTTGCTCAATACTATTGCAGTCAAGAATCATCTTAAGAAGTGAGATATTAGCCAAGTAGAAGCCTTAATCGAATCTTCAAGTTCTCTTGGAATGATCTCAATCTCACAGTATGCGAAAAAGCTGGTAGACAAAGGTCTAGTTCATATGAAAGAGGTTGAGTTAGTTCTAAAAGCTCAACCATCTCAGTCTTAATGCTTTTATTTACTAGTACTAATAGAATGCAAGAAAGTTATTGATGAGGAGGTAGAGTAAAGAGGCTTTCCCCTGCTCAAATAAGGAAAATGAAAGAAAATATGAGAAAAGTACCAGAAATCCAAAAGAAATCTGATCTGTATCATCGTAATGAGGAACTGGCAGCTGAAGACATTCTAGCAACTCAACTTGATTGAACGGTGGAGAAAAAAGAAGTAAATCAAGCCAATCTCGAATCTCCCACTGAGAAAACAAAAACCCGATGGGAAAAAATAAAATCTGCTTTATTTTGATAAATTAGCATCTACAATGACAACTGTATCACTTATTGAACAATTATTACCTCAAAACCTCTGGCAAGTAGCTAAGAATTTTGATATTGCTGATGAAGTTTTGAGTCAAGATCCTGTACTCATCCAACTCATTTTGGAGTCAAAGTCACTCGCTGGCGTAGATGAAAAACAGAATTGGTTTAATCTTCTTCAGATGATGAATGACGAACAGGTGGCAAAGCTTAAAGATATTCTCACTAGAGAGAAACAAAAGCTTGAAGAAATTAATCAAAAATATGCTCAAAAACAAGCTGAGATCAATCAAAAATATCAGCAAGCTTTTAATGCTGAAGCTTATTACAGAGCTCAAGCAGAACTCGGAGCTAAGGAAAATCAAAGTAGAGAGAAAGAACTGGAAGAAGCTGATAGTTTACTTGCTCAAATCTAAAAAATGAGAAAACTGAAATTTTTACTACTTTCATGAATACTTCTCTGAGGAAGTTGAGTACTAACACTAAATCCTTCTTTTGCTACTGAGGGAAGTAATGCTCATGATCTCCTAGAACAAGCCTTTAATCCTGCCATCCAAGCAAATAGTGTAATTGGAGGAGGAGACATCGGTACAACGAAAGATCAAGTAGGAAGTTATGTATTAAGAGAAGGGAATGAAATTAGTCTGAGCCTAGATAAATGACTTGAAAAGAAAAGAAGACCATCTCTTCTAGTTCAGTTTTCTAAATTTTTATTGAGGCTAACGATCATTCTTTCTATTACAATGGTTATTTATAATGGAGTAATGTATGTCGTTAAGGCATCAAAAGGAGAAAACCCAAAAGAGATTTATTCAAATATTTTATATATTGTGTTTGGAATTCTTCTAGGGCTTTCAAGTGTAATCATTATCAGACTTATCAGCTCTATTTGACAGACAACACTGACTGGTATTTCCTAGTTTTATTTTAGTTCAGCAAATGATGAAAAAGCTTTTTTCTTGGAGCCTACTGTTTGGGATTGCTTTACTCCCTTTTTTGGGGGGAATCACTGAGGCATCGAGTAATCAATGACTACTTAGAGTAAGTGTACCTTGGGATCAATGAACAAAACAGGATGATGTCAATATCAAGACCGCTTGAAAAACCTCAAATGCTGTAGTTGGGAATGAAGAAACTCTTTATTCTACACTAAATTTGATCAATGACTACCTATGGTGGTCTTTCTGAGCGATTGCTATGGGACTTACAATTTATGCTGGATATGAGGTTATCACTTGAGATGGGGACAAAAAAGCTATGAAAAAAGCCCAGTGGACACTAATTGGTGTAGCTGTTGGACTCTGTATTGCAATGCTCTCAAGTGCAATCATCAAGATTGTTGTCAATATTATATAACGATCTCATTATAGTATTCTGATCAAAAAAACTAATTCTCAAACTTCTGAATTAGTTTTTTCTATTTTTACTATTTTTATCTTCTGATACGGCTAATTCTCTCTTAGACTATTGCTGTCGATCTATCTACGGTATAGTTTGCTATTACTTGAGCATAGCTTTCTCATGTCTTGTCTTTTTTATCAAAGATTCTATAACTTCTACCGTGCTTTGTCGCATTATATTCAGCGATAATGGTTTGATAGTCATTAATGTTTCAGTTTTTCTTTA
>ERZ773062.846-NODE-846-length-14111-cov-3.881047_pt1 | contig 14111 bp, 19 predicted proteins | sample MGYA00580626_ERZ773062 | MGnify/ENA primary metagenome ERZ773062 (study PRJEB29015, sample SAMEA2738003) | human oral metagenome | biome: human oral; feature: human-associated habitat; material: dental | place: China | collected 2058 ...
TTGAAGAAGCAGCTTTAGCTGACGCCAATGTTCAAAAATTCACAAACAATAAACCACCTAAAAAGATGGTTTATGTTCCGGGTAAGTTAGTCAACGTTGTTATTTAGGCTGCACATCTACAGGGAAGAATTCTTTCGTGCCATCACCGTTAACGTCTTTTCTAGCGACAATGACCGTGTCTCCTACTTTGGAAATGTTGTAGGCAGTGCCAGTCTTCTCTGAGCTAGCGTGCCGTACTTCCTGACTGGCCTCTGCTATCACGCCGATGTTTAGGTTCTTCTGACCTTCAGACCAACCTTCTCGCTCACCGACCTCTTCCGCGGCTCGCTGCGTGGCAGAATTAACCGAGTCGCCGTCTTCTAGGGTGACAGTAGCGGTATCCTTATCGTCTAATACCGATGGGTTTTCATGGACTGCGTTAACAAAATCAACAGCGTTTTGTTCTGCAGTGGCGGCAGGGTTGTCTGGTGTTGGTGTGCCAGACCTACCTTCCCACGGATATGAGCCAACACCAAACCCGGTGACAGCCAGGGCTAACATTGCAGCGGTTCTTCGTACTCTTTTGCCTGCTTTCCCTTTTTCTTTTTCTGTAAAACTTGTTTTTGGTAATCGTTCGCTATTCATAGTTAGTATAATAGCATAAGCAGCATAAAAAGTCAAGTATATTGTGAAATATCCCAGTCTATACTCTTGAGAAAAATCGTAAAAACCGTTATAATAAAGCCCAAGTGTTAATATAAACTGATAAAGGAGAGATTATGGCACAACCTAAAAAACAGAGCAGCCCGCGAAAAACTGGCCTGCGCCGCAGCCACTTGGTATTGAAATTAGCTCGCCGTGTAAACGGTTCTTCACCAGTTAAAGCCTGGACAACCAAGCGCGAAACTGGCAAAAAAACGAAATAGTAGTAATATAACCCGAACAGGAACGTTTTACGCATGGCTTCAAACCGTCATTTAGGACGAATCGTCGCTCTTCAGACACTGTATGAATATGAATTTCGCCGTGAGGTTGGAGACGATACAGTCGAATATAAAGACATTCTTGAGAGAAATCTTGATAAGTACAAGTCATCAGTCGATGATGTCGATTTTGTGGATAAGCTGGTGCGCGGTGTGATCTCGGTGCAGCAGGAACTTGATGAGCAATTGCGTCCGCTGGCTCCCGAATGGCCAATCGAGCAGATCGCGCGAATTGACCGGGCAGTTTTGCGGTTAGCGCTGTATGAGCTCAATCACGCAAAAGACGCACCTCCAAAAGTTGTCATCAATGAAGCAGTCGAATTAGCCAAAGCGTTTGGTTCGGATAACTCAGGGAAATTTGTAAACGGTGTGCTGGGTACGGCATATCGCTCCCTCCAAGAGGATGCCGATGACAAAGGACAATTTTAGCGGAATACGCAAATATTTTAGCGGGCATAAAAAGCCATCAATTCAGGAAATCGTGCGCGAACCGACGGCTGGTGGTGTAGTGTTCCGCCGCAATAAAAAGGGTGAAGCTGAATTTTTGTTGTATCAAGACGCACGCGATCGCTGGACTATCCCAAAGGGACACATTGAGCCAGGTGAGACGGCGCAGGTCACCGCCAAGAGAGAGATCGGTGAAGAGACTGGCCTGAAAAAGATTGAAGTTTGTGGCTGGCTGGGCAAGGTCAATTTTCGCTACCGACGAATTGATAAATTGGTGCTGATGACGACACAGGTATATCTAGTCAAGGCGCTTGATCCAAATGAAAAATTGCAAAAAGAAGCGTGGATGAATGGTCTCAAATGGTTTTCATTTCACGAAGCTTTGGACGAAATCGAATACGAAGATATCGGCAAATTGATCTTACTCGCTATGAAACGTATCAGACAGGAGAATTTGTAGATGAGTGGGATGAATACTGCGCCATATCAAGAATTTGCGCGCGAAAAGCTGGGTTTTGAGTTTACAAATTTGGATCTTTTGATTACTGCGCTGACGCACCGCAGCTATGTCAACGAGCACCGAAAATCAGTTCACGAGCATAACGAGCGGCTGGAGTTTTTGGGCGACGCTGTGTTGGAACTGGCGGTGACCGAATATCTGTTTGCTCATTTCTCTGAGCCAGAAGGTATTTTGACAGCATGGCGGGCGGCACTGGTGCGCACAGAGAGTATCGGTGATGCGGGCGACAAACTGGGTTACGGACCGCTCATTCGCATGTCCAAGGGTGAGAAAAATGGTTCGGATCGGGCACACTTGCAGATTTTAGCCAACGCCTTTGAGGCAGTCATTGGTGCGATCTATCTGGAGCGTGGCTTTGATGACGCACGTGATTTTATCCATAAACACATCATCGTCAAACTAGATCACATTTTGGAAACTGGTAGCTGGCGCGATCCGAAGTCTCATTTGCAGGAGGTTTCGCAGCGGCTGGACGGGCAAACGCCGGTTTACAAAGTACTGGGCGAAGAAGGGCCTGACCATGACAAAGTTTTCAGGTTGGGTGTGTTTGTCGGTGACCGTTTGATGGGCCAGGGCAGTGGTCCTTCCAAACAAGTTGCCCAGCAAGCAGCGGCTCGGGCTGCGTTGGCAGAATATCGGCGACTGACCGACGAATCAGAAAGCAATTCCTGAGCCTGATTCTGTTATTGCTTGTGCTAAAACGTTTATGATATACTAACTATACAGTTTAATTCCGAAGGAGGGGCAGAATGTCAACAATTGACCAGCAATTTGTGGAATACATCATTAAATCACTTGTGGAACATCCAGATGATGTTGTCGTTGAGCGGTTGATTGATGAAAAGGGCGTACTGTTGACGCTGACTGTCAACCCTGAGGATTTGGGCCGAGTGATCGGTAAGCGCGGTGGCACTGCGCAAAGTGTTCGCACCTTGTTGCGAGCTTTGGGCACGAAAAATGACGCACGTTACAATTTGAAAATCGTCAACAACGATGGCTTTACTGGTGCGCAGAGCAGTGAAGACGGTGCGGTTTCTGGTTCTGCTGTGGAAAAGCCAACAGAGGAAGCTGTGGAAAGCCAATCTTCCTACGCAGAAAATGCTCGAAAAGAGCTTGCAGAACTAGACGACCTTGATATATAATAAACGTAGTTCAAGCACAGACAACATGCGAGAACAGCTCTATGCGAGCAATGGGTAACCATTGAGAGCCTTATTTGTGCTAAAAAACCGCCCCGTGATGAGGCGGTTTTTTGGGTCTTGATTTAGATCTACTGATTAGAAATAAGGTGGCTCCACGAAATTAGCATCTGGTGATGGATTTTCTCGCATATAAGAGATTTTCCCGTCGGCGCTTTTACTGATTGTGTAACCGCCTGGATCCTTAGGGTCTATTACGGGGTTGATTTTGCGGTCTGGGTCTGAGATTTCATACACGATAGTCCCAGATTCGCCATTTCCAACCAGATAGTTGCCTGCATAGCAAAGAGGGTGAGGAAGTTCGGTTGCGGCGTCTTTCTTTCCCCCTTTTGGCTTATCAACCGTGACATTCCAATCAATGGTATATGTTTTATCATCTCGGGTTTCATCGACAATATCGTAAAGCCGATTTTGCGGATTGCCTTCTTGTTCTTCTTCTGATAGTTTTCTTTTTTCGACTTCTCCAGCAACTCGAGCATCATTTTCTTGACTAGAGTCAGCGTCCATAGACCAGGTTTCACAGCCAATGGTCACCCTGTCTACGTTTCCAGTGTCACCTCTGCCATTGACGTCATTTTCGTATGACAATATTCCAGGTTTACCAAAATATGATTGTCCATCACAGGCTATAGCGACAGACATTTTGTACATGTCGGGCTTTGGTTCAGCTGAACAGCCGCCGGTGCTAAGTCCAGAGGCAGCAATCAATGCTCCTGCAACCACCTTAACGGCTTTGTCTCGCTGGAAGCTAGGTTGGTGTAATGTTTCCTTCATAACAAAAACTCCTTTAAATTGTTAGACATCATTTTACACTAAAATTAGTTTTTAGTCAAGTGTATGTTAAAATTTGAGAGATGAGAAGATTTCAAGTGATTACATTGTTCCCAGAAATGTTGACGGGTGTGTTTGGTAGTTCCATGATGTGGAAAGCGCAAAAAGAAGGTTTGGTGAGCCTGGAGACGATTGATTTACGTGAGTTTGGCTTGGGGCCGCGGCGGCAAGTTGACGACACTCCATATGGTGGCGGTGACGGCATGCTGCTGATGATTGAGCCGCTATGGAACGCGGTGATGCACGCCAAGAGCCAGGACCCAACTGCTAAAGTAGTCATCATGACGCCACGTGGCACCAGATGGAAGCAGGCGCTGGCGCAAGATTTTTCCGAAAAAGAGCACGGCTATATATTCATCTGTGGACGATATGAGGGGTACGATGAGCGAATCATGGAACTGGTGGATATGGAGCTGAGCGTCGGGGATTATGTGCTGACTGGCGGTGAGCTACCGGCCATGACTATCATCGACTCAATCGTTCGGCTGCTGCCAGGGGTTTTGGGTGGTGAGCAATCGGCGGCGATTGAGAGTTTTTCAGATGGCGAGACTTTGGAGTTTCCGCAGTACACTCGCCCTGCCGAGTTCAATGGTTTGCGGGTTCCAGAGGTTTTGCTGAGCGGCAATCATGCCATGATCGCCGAGTGGCGCAAAACGCATTCGCAAAAAGCTGAATAATACTTAAACCAACGGAAAATACCGCTACATGAAAAGCAGCGGTATTTTGTTGTGGTGGATGGTCGTAGAGCGAAAGATACGTAATTTGTGGTGTTTATTTTTGTATAGTTCGCTTATGTTTATGGTACGTATATTTTTGTTTTTTTGCAAGTAATTTAGTGAAAAATACAACAAACTTGTGGTTATAGAGCTTGCGCATTATAATAAAGGCATGAAAAAGCTGTCAGTCAAACAAATGAAAAAAGAGATGAGAAACCTTGGTCTAGGCCGCCTGGCTAGTTTATTGCTGGCGGTAACGTTGCTGCTGACGGTGCTGATGCAATTGTTTGCCTTTGAGAAGTTTCCGGGGCTATTGCAGCTCGCTGGATTTACCGAAGCGACGGCAGTGGTGCTCGCTGTGGCGTTGGTATACACGGAAGTGCTGGCGCTCCCTTGGTTGATCGGGCTACGGGCGAGAGCTTCTGTGCTACGGCTGAGCTTTTGTTGTTTAATCATAGCGCTGCAGCTACTGACGGTTTTGGTGGTTTTTGCAGATATGCGCGGTATTTCCATACTGTTCAATATATTATCCCGAGAATCAAGTATGATTGACTTTGTGTGGCTGGGACTGTTATGGGTATTGTTTGGCATCGCCATCAAAACGTCAAAAAAAATAAATACATCGCGCTAACGATGTATCGTGAAAATCAATGTGGCTGCAAATATTGAACAATGCACGAACCATTTTCGAAGAAAATGAGTGAAGCGGCCCCGCCCGCCAGCGGAGCTGGCGGTGCAAACCAACCATTTTTCTGCATTATTTTTTTGAATTTCGGCGGGGGTGATTTTTCTTTTAATGTATTTGAAAAAGGGTTGGTTTGCTACTGTCTTGCTAAAGCAATCCAGGCGGGGCCGCGCTCGGCAAAGCCGAGCCGGGCGCTTGAGCGCCCGAAACCCCTATTTTGTCAGTCGTAGTTCCTTTGGAAGCAGACTATCTACCTGTTTGTCAGACCAGACATTTTCATCGTCCTCAACTAACTTGAGGCTATTCATCGCTTTTTGATAGTCCTTAGCGGACGTTTGTAGCGAAAGATCTGATATCATCTGATATTCGCGCAGGAACTCATCGCGCTTGCGCTCGATTTTGTCCTTGCCGATTGTGCCTTTCATCAGATCGGCGATGAGTGGCTTGTATCTGTCGCGCAGCGACATATATTTCAGGGCGGAATTTTTGTGAGCAGTCGTATCCGACTCAGCGCCAAATGTAAGGTGACTGATTAGTAGCACTATCTCCGCTGCCGTAAGTCCAGCACCGATATAGCCAAGTGTTGGATTATTGATCCACATAGCTTGAACGACAAAAATGGCCAAGACAAGCGCAATCACCACGATATTCAGGATTTTGAAGATGGTAATTCGGCGGCCTTTGCGCTCGACGGCCATTTCTTGAGTCTTGTGCGACAGTACGGTATTGGCAAAACACTGGCGGACTATTGCAAGATTCTCTCGGTCAACCTTAGCTTTCATGCTCCTCCTCGCTGATTGGTACAAACTGCATGGCTCGTGCCACACAGACGCCGTTTAAGATAGCATAGCATTCAGCGTAGTGCGTACCGAGGTATCTCGATGACTCGTTATGGGTCAGCCCTCCCTCTGTAATTTTTCCACGCAAGTCATTGGCTGCGCGAGCGGCAGCGCCGAAGTTTCGTATCTTCCAGAGTATTTGACTGCCTTGTGGTGCGCCATTCACTGTAAATGTAATACTAAGGTGTTTTGGTATCTTCAAATACTTATTGATAAACTCTTGTAGTGAGCGGGTAATAAACCCCTTTCCCGAAACGGTGGCCGAGATACTAAGCTGGTGAGCCGGATCTATTCTGACCGGATGCAGGTCTTCAATAAACTCCTCGTCCTCATGCGTATCGACGGCCATAAGCTGGCGCACCTTGGCCAGGTTCTTGTCGTAAGCCGGGAACGTCCTGTTGCCGAATACCTTGCGCCACTCGTTGCAAGCGTCCGCAAATTCCTCGTTTTCCTCGCACTCGACTGCCTTTGCTGCTCTGTTAAGTGCTGTCTGGATTTGCGTGGTGTCTTTGTCGGACGCAGTTACGAACCAGTCAAAGAACGCATGGACAATTGTCGCCCATGTCTTGTCCGAAACGTCGTAGGTATCAAGAAAGTTAAGACAAGCCTGCTCGACGTCAAAGGACCTTATTGATAGCGACGGGGTCTGTATGCGCCATCGTTTTATGATTTTGATAAGCTTTCGAGCCTTGCCAGCGGTGCTGGCGTTTGCATCGTTAACTGCGTCCAGGTCGGCACGCGCGTCAAATGATTCCCAGCTTCCACCGTCTTCGCTGTTGGGTATCATGAACACGTCGCCGACATCGAAGGCTGGCAAAAGCTCCACATTATGCTTGCCGTCAGAGAACTTTACCAAAACAACCTTACCCCACGCAGAGATTTTCTCGGTGGTGGTGTACTTTTTGCCAAGCTTTGTCCTAATATCTTGCAAGAGTGCTGATGGGCCATTGCCTGAGTGGTTGTAGTACTGGTCGAAGACCTCTGCCGGAATCTTGAACAGCAGATCAACATCTGTAGGAGGACGAATATTTGTCTTCTTGCCGTACGAACCGATCAATAGTTTCGTACTGCCGGTGTACTTCGTGTCGTAAAACTGATTGTGCAGGTACTCGGCTACCCCTGTATATTTTGTCTTTGCGTCTTTTCTCTGGTTTTTTGTTAGCTTGAGACGCCTCAACATCTCCTCAAAATGCTCGTTCATTTTATTTCTCCCTCACTTTGGTCAAACGGCTTATGAATATTCCTGTGGAAAACGTATTGTTTAGGTTTTCTTTAGGTATTATAATGGAAGTATGAAACAGTTGTCAACGAAGCCATCGAAACGTCAAGCAGAAATACTTGCTTTCATCGATGCCTTTCAGGAAACAAACAAATATTCACCCTCGCTTGCAGAAATCGCCGAGCATTTCAATATATCAATACCGACCGTCCATCAACATATCTCATACCTCAAAGAGAAAGGTTTAATTTCAAGCAGCGGCAAGGGTGCAAGACGTGCAATCGAGACAGCACAGTCTCAGGCAATTAGTCAAGGTATCGTTAGTATTCCTCTACTTGGCACAATCGCCGCTGGTGGGCCTATCGAGGCAATCCGTACAAGCGAAAATATTGACGTACCGTCAACGATGATCAAAAAGAGCGCCAAATACTACGCCTTGAAAGTCAGCGGTACAAGCATGATCGAAGAAGGCATATCAGATGGCGATATTGTTGTCGTGAGAGACCAGGCTACTGTTGAGAACGGCGAAAAAGCCGTTGCATATTTGCCAGAGAAAAACGCCGTTACACTCAAGAAATTATACCGAGAAAATGGTAGAATAAAGCTAGTGCCTGCCAATAGCTTTATGAAGCCTTTTTATGAAGATAGTGTTGAGGTTCAGGGCAAGGTTATCGGGGTTATAAGGAGCGAGGTATGACAAAAACGAGAAAAGCAATATCACTATTTACTGGAGCCGGTGGACTTGATATCGGATTTGCCAAGGCTGGCATAGTAGCTGTTTGGGCTAACGAGATTGACAAGGACGCATGCGATACATATTCGCTCAACCATGATTCAGATGTAATGCAGATGGGTGATTTGCGTCAGTATATTGATGGATTAGAAAAGTATAGAGACATAGATCTTGTTTTTGGAGGTCCACCGTGCCAGGGATTTTCTGTAGCTGGCAAAATGGACCCGAATGACGAGCGCAGTAAACTTATCTTCAGTTTCTTTGACGTTGTCGAGAAAGTGCAGCCAAAGGCATTTATTATTGAAAATGTTAAGGCACTCGGGGTTCTAGCAAAGTGGAAGCCGGTAAGAGATCTGATGTTTGAGCGAGCAAAAAGCCTTGGCTACAACTTTGCTGAGATTGTCATCCTTAATGCCACCGACTATGGAGTTCCTCAGAAGCGAGAAAGGATGTTTTTTGTAGCGATTAAAGACGCTAACAAGCTGTCTAATAGCTTGGATGGCTTTAGTCCATATCTCAAAAAGTACCAGAGAAAAGCAGATCCAGTACAAAAGATATTCCACGAACTGGGCGCAGTTGGTAGTGAAATAAATAATATGCTGAGTAACGCAAAGATTACACTGGCCAAATCACCTATTTTGCGTCAGTCCGCATATGCAGGAATGTTATTTAATGGCACAGGAAGACCTATCAATGCGTACGAGTACGCCAATACACTACCCGCTTCAATGGGCGGCAATAGGACGCCGATTATTGATGAAGAGCAAATGTATAATGATGAAATAAGTTGGGTAGAAACATATCATAAAGCACTCATGGATGGCGAGGACCCCATTTTTACAGAAGTCCCTAAGCGCTTGCGACGTATAACTGCAGAAGAGGCTGCTCGCATTCAAACATTCCCTAAAGATTATAAGTTTGCTGGGAGACAAAACTCTATCTATAAGCAAATTGGTAACGCTGTGCCATGCGATCTTGCTTTTGCGGTTGGCTCAGCCCTCCAGGATGCACTAGCAGACGAGGGTTTATAGGCAAATAGCTAGCTTTGGTGGTCTTGGTGCCACACCTTGAGGTAAATCTTCACTTTTTCTGAAGTATCTACCTTATTTACATAGGCAATGAGTGATTCGTAGAAGCTTTTTCTTGCGTCTGGAGTTAAGAATAGTAAAGCCGACTGTATGTAATAGTAGATATCTACGAAATAGTATGACAATTCACGATACTGAGTTGATGCCATAATGTATGACTGATTAATTTCCAAAGACTTTGGTACATCTTGTGGCCTGCATATAACAAACACGTCCTGTATCTCCTTATCGTAATCTATGACCGATTCGTGTGATTCAAGCAGTCTGTCGTCCGTAAACTCTTTTGTCGTTATCTCATAAACAAGTTCCACGCCGTTCGTGAGCTTTTCCATAACATCACCAGGTTTCTTACTCGTAGTATTTGTCGTCGAAACGCTATCCATATAGCCAGATACCTCAACTTGAGAGTTCCTGCTTGCCTTTACTGTTTCCATAAGCAGGCCTATGAGCATTTGTGCTGTAGCACCTCTGTCCGGAACATTATCGATCAAATCAGAGCAAAGACTGAACAGAAATAGCGGACTTTCTTGTGGAGGCAAATCGACTTCCATATCTTTTATACGCTGCGCTTCTTGTTTGTACCTCGAAACAAAAGCCTGAGCAAAATCCATCAGTTCAGAGCCAGAAACTTTTTCAATCCCGTTGACTATATTAACTACACGGATTGCAATATCGCCACCGTTCTTATCAGTTGCCCAATCCTTGTTAATCTTCTTGATGTTTTTAGCAACGTTTAGAGGGCCTGACTTTCTATGTGGTATACCAAACTCCCGCAAAGCTTTTCGAATTGGCTTTTCAAAGATAGATCGAGGGTTGCATGCATAGAAATCAACTGACGCTCTAAACTTAGGATTTATTAGACGAGCCATAATGATCGTCAAAACAATCTCGCGATGGCCCCAAATCGAAGTATTGAATATTGCCTCAACATTATCCTCATCGAATGGCTCCTTAAAACTCGGCTCGTTATTTGCATTCTTAAGAAGATCAACAAGAAGTTGATATATTTGTTCGTTTCTCTCTGCTGCAGTCAATGTTTTAGGCATAATTACTCTACAAAATCTTCCAGGCTTTTCTTATACACTTTTGCAAGAGCCTTTACTTCGATGATGTCCACCCTGCGCTCACCAGACTCAACTTTAGAAACGTAAGATTGAGGCTTGCCCAGCTTACCAGCAACTACCTGTTGCGAAAGACCCGCGTCAAGACGAGCTTGCTTAAGCCGCTCAATAAGTTTCTTGTAATCATCGCTATAAACAGACTTGCTCATTACTACAATCATATATCCCAATATGGTATAATCCCAAAATAGGATATTATGAGATTATGAAGGAGTAAAAATGGCAAACCAACCCTTTTTCAAATACATTAAAAGAAAAATCACCCCCGCCGAAATTCAAAAAAATAATGCAGAAAAATGGTTGGTTTGCACCGCCAGCTCCGCTGGCGGGCGGGGCCGCTTCACTCATTTTCTTCGAAAATGGTTCGTGCATTGTTCAATATTTGCAGCCAAGTGGAATTTTCCGATTTTTCAGACAGAACGCGCCAGCGATCGCCGAAGGCGAGGCTGGCGTTTTTGTTGGTCAGGTGGTGGTTCGGCGTTGCAAGGCACCGCACAAAAACAAGTTTTTTGTTTTCCGATTTTTCCGGTGTCGCAAGCGACACGAAACAACCAGTTTTTAATCCCACGCTTTACGCTTGGAGCATAAACAAATGAGATACTACCTCTATGCCCGAAAATCCAGCGAAGACGAAGAGCGCCAAGTCATGAGTATAGAGGCGCAACTTACGGAGTTGGCTGACTTTGTCAGGCGCGAGAATATCACTGTTGCCGAGACGTTCACTGAGAGCAAAAGCGCAAAGCAACCAGGCCGACCTGTCTTTAACGAAATGATCGCCAAAGTTCATGCTAGTAAAGAGCCTGTTGGACTACTGGCGTGGCATCCAGACAGATTAGCTAGAAACAGTGTGGATGGCGGGCAGATTATTTACAGTATCGACACTGGCAAGATTGTTGCTTTGCGCTTTCCGACCTTTTGGTTTGAGCCAACTCCGCAAGGTTTGTTTATGCTCCAAGTGGCCTTTGGCCAAAGTAAATATTTTTCTGACAATCTGTCAGAAAATGTAAAGCGTGGAATTCGCCAAAAACTCAGGCGTGGCGAGTGGCCAGGCAGAGCTCCGTTTGGCTATGTTAATAATCTGAAGACTCACAATATCGAGCCTGATCTCGTGAAGGCTCGCATACTCAAGCAGGCTTTTGAGGAATATGCCAACGGCAGACATAGCCTAGAGAGTTTGCGCCGTCGCCTGAGTTTTTGGGGCATGGTGAGTGCCAGCGGAAAACCGCTAAGTCAGTCAATGATGCAGAGGATTTTGACTAATCCGGTGTATGTCGGGCTTATCAAGCGAAACGGTGAGATATACGAGGGCGATTTTCCGCCAATTGTTCCCATAGCAACTTTTGAGAAAGTCCAAAAGGTGCTCAAGAGCAAGGCCAAGCCGAGATATCGCAAACATTCCCACAACTTTCCGTTTACTGGACTTTTCACTTGCGGGGAGTGCCGTGCGGCAATCACGGCGCAGTATGCCAAAGGTAACGGTGGAACATACGCATATTACCGTTGCACGAAGCGTCTTGGGCCTTGCTCGCAGGGCTATCTTCGAGATGACCGCTTACTTGAACAGCTAAAGTTATTGGTCTCAAAAGTTGCTATCAGCGAGGACTGGCAAGAAAAGATGTTGGCCCAGATTGAAATCTGGGAAAAAGATAAAAGTCAGTCCTCGCTCGCTTTTGCCCAAAATATCGAGAGCCGTATCAAAGCCACCGAAACCAAGCTAGACAGGCTCGTCAATGAGTTCTTGGACGGCACGATTGAAAAACAAGTCTATCTTGCCAAGAAAGATGAACTTATCAAGCAGAAGTTGGCTTTGAAGCAAAAGAAGGCCGATTTTGGGAAAAAGGAGAACAACTGGATCGAACCATTGAAGCAATGGGTTCGAGACGCTCACCACGCTGAAAAACTGGCTGTTTCAAATGATTATGATGAAATCAAATCATTTGTCGGAAAAATCGGAACGAACCACCACCTGACCAACAAAAACGCCAGCCTCGCCTTCGGCGATCGCTGGCGCGTTCTGTCTGAAAAATCGGAAAATTCCACTTGGCTGGGGATGAGGGATTCGAACCCCCGATCACGGGACCAGAACCCGCTGCCTTACCGCTTGGCCAATCCCCAATGCGTATTTGATTGTACTACAAAACATGGCGTGTTACAAGCTCTGGATGTGTAGGCTGGTGGATGATACAATGATTGCATGGAAGCAATTGTCAAATTGGTAGCAGACGGTTTGGTTATACCGGTGGTCTTGATTGGTGCGTACGCATTGCTGTGCAAAGTGCCGAACAACAAAAAATATCAGACATACGCTAGAGTGTTGATGGCGGGCTTGACAGCGTATGTCGTAGCCAAGACGGTGGGAACATTCTATCAACCAGAAAGCTTGCGTCCGTTTGAACTGATGGGTGTTGAGCCAGGCGCGGCTTATCTCAATAATCCTGGGTTTCCTTCAGACCATGCGTTGTTCACCATGGCGATCACCTTGGCGGTGTGGTTTGGTACGCGCGATAAGCTACTAGCGAGCGTTTGTTTAGTGTTGACGCTGCTGGTTGGAATTGGTCGGGTGTTGGCATTGGTGCACACACCACTTGATGTCGCCGGTGGTTTGTTGATAGCGTGCATCGGTATCATCTGGTACAAACCATTGATAAAGCGTTAGCATAAATATATTCATAATCTACATTTGCTTTATTGGCAATTTTCGTGTAATATTAGAATATTATGAAAATTCTCTCAACTATATTTAAAGAGGAGATATCAGACTACTTGTTCAATATGCGAGCAGCAGTGTTTGGTCGTTTGTTGTTGACTGCGGCAGCGGCAGGCTTGTTGGTGTGGCTGGTGGCAACGGGAATTGACCGAGTTATTTTGGAACCAATCGTGTGTAAAGATGGCGCCAACCAGTTGTTATGTGGCAACAGCACCATGATGGCAGGGCATATCGCCACAGTTATCATGGCTATCATGTTGGTACCAGTGTTGATATTGTTTGGTATCAAGCGTCCGCTGGTCGTGGTATTGGCAGCAACGATTGCCTTGTGGGGTGTCAATTTTTGGCAGGTGCACACTATTGTAGCGGCGTTGATCGCATCATTGACCTATATGGTGGTATACGCTAGCCTAACATGGCTCAATAGGATTCGCGGCGACGGCGCAGCAATTTTGTTGATGATCGTGTTTGTGATTTTGGCGCGAGTTGTCTTGTCTCTGTAATCCCTGTACACTAAGGGTATGGAAATCATTATCATTATTCTCTTAGGTATTATCGTTATGGGCTTGGGCGCAACGCTGTTTGTACTACAGTCAAAACTAGGTGAGCTGAAGCAGCAATCATCAGTCGAGCTCATCAAAACTGACGTGGTGGAGCTGGGGCGAACCATCGCCAAGTTGAATGAATCAGTTAGCGACAAATTAGAGCGCAGCAATGCTCAAGTGCAAACTTCGGTCCAAAAGCAGCTGTCGGAAAGTGCCAAATTGGTGGCGGACGTGACACAGCGGCTGGCCAAGTTGGATGAAACAAACAAGCGGGTGGTCGACGTAGCGACTGACCTAAAAACTTTGCAGAACGTTCTGCAAAATCCGAAGCAGCGCGGCGTGTTCGGCGAGTTTTACTTAGAAAGTGTGCTGGACAATGTACTGCCAGCCAAGCAGTTCCAGATGCAATATCGCTTCAAGGATGGCGAGATTGTTGATGCGGTGATTTTTTTGGACAAGGGGCAGATTTTGCCGGTGGACAGTAAGTTTAGCTTGGAAA
>ERZ773062.847-NODE-847-length-14101-cov-12.818525_pt1 | contig 14101 bp, 9 predicted proteins | sample MGYA00580626_ERZ773062 | MGnify/ENA primary metagenome ERZ773062 (study PRJEB29015, sample SAMEA2738003) | human oral metagenome | biome: human oral; feature: human-associated habitat; material: dental | place: China | collected 2058 ...
AGGGGAAGGACTACTACACTATCCGCAACAAGGTCAATAACAACCTCGGCTTCCTCACCCGCGCCAGCTATACCTACGACGACCGCTACTCCATCGATGCTCTGCTGCGCTTCGACGCCAGCAACCGCTTCGGTCCCTCGCGCTATGTCCGCTGGCTCCCCACGTGGAATGTGGAGCTGACTTGGGGCGTCGACCGTGAGAACTTCTTCCGTCATCTGAAGCCGCTCTCCTCGATGCGCCTGAAGACCTATGTCGGGCTTGTCGCGGACAACCCCTCTGTCACCAACTCCCTCGAGGAGATCTATCCCAATATCCCCTGGCGCCCCAGCTCGAAGGAAATCGCTCTGGCGTATAGTGAACTCGCTAACCACGACTTGACCTACGAGAAGACGATGACCTACGGTGCACGCCTCGGCTTCGGCCTCTTCAAGGGCCGTATCTCGGCTGAGATCGATGCCTACCGCCGTCGTAGCTATGACCTCGTCGGCCCTATCTACACGCAGTCGCTCGGTGGTTTCGCGCAGAAGAATGGTAACGTCGCGGAGCTGAAGTCCTCGGGTCTGCAGTTCACCCTCTCGACGGTGAACTTCAAGACGAAGACCTTCAGCTGGACGACGGGCTTCTCTTACCTCCACAAGACGAATAAGATCACCTCGCTCCTGAGTAGCCCCACGGTCCGTACGATGGTCTCGGGCTCTGGCTTCTCTTACGAAGGCTATCCGCTCTCCTCCGTCTTCTCCATCCCCTTCCTCGGTCTGACGAACGAAGGTATGCCTCGCTTCTACAACGAGCGCGGGGTAGAGACGCTCGGCGACTTCAACTTCTCGAGCAGCAATATCAACTTCCTTAAGTACAGCGGTACGCTTGACCCAACGGATGTCGGTACGCTGACCAATACCTTCCGCTATAAGAACTTCACCCTCTCGGCGAATATCAACTATGAGTTTGGCGCTGTGACGCGTCTGCGTAGTATCTCCAACACGGACGACTACTCAGCCTTCCCACGTGAGCTGACTCAGCGCTGGAAGAAGCCTGGTGACGAGGCCCACACGGATATCCCTCGTATCCCCACCAGCTACGCCTTCGACCAGTACGGAGCGGACAACCTCATCAACGGCTTCTATGCCTACAGTGCCTCCACGGCGCGTATCGTCAGCACAGACCTCGTACGCCTCAAGGAGATCTCTATGGAGTACACGGTCTCGAAGACCCTCCTGCGTCGCACACCGCTGAAGAACCTCGCGGTGAAGCTGCAGGCCCAGAACCTTATGCTCCTCTATTCGGATGCTCGTCTGCGTGGCGATGACCCTGCTTATATGTACAGCTCTTCGGTCACCGCTCCTAAGAAGCTCATCCTCACCCTGCGTGTCGGACTCTAAGCGAGATACTATTATGATGAATAGACTCTTCGTGCCCCTCGTGGCCCTCGTGGCTCCCCTCGTCCTCGGATCTTGCAACAAGCTCCTCGATGAGCTACCCGACGAGCGTGTGCAGCTTGATACTCCTGAGAAGATCCGCCTGGCACTCTCCAACGCTTATCCTATCACCTCCTTCGCCTACGCCTGCGAGATGTCCACGGATAATGTCGATGACTACGGGACGGACAATCCGAACTTCACGAAGTTCACCTACGACCTCGTCTACTGGAATGACGGCCCTGAGTACAACCAATCCGATGGTATGCGTGCCCTGTGGCGTGCTCACTACCTCGCTATCCAGCACGCCAATGCCGCGCTGGAGGCTATCAATAAGCTCGGCGGAGGTGCAGAGCTCAACCCTCACAAGGGTGAGGCGCTCGTGGCTCGTGCCTACTCGCACTTCGTCTTGGTGAACCTCTTCGGTAAGCACTACAATACCTCTACCAGCTCCACCGACTTAGGCGTCCCCTATATGACGGCTACCGAGGTGACGCTGAATCCCCAGTACACGCGTAATACCGTCGCTGAGGTCTATGCGGCTATCGATAAGGATCTCGCCGAAGGGCTTCCCCTCATCTCGGATAGCTACTACAAGCAGAAGGCCTACCACTTCAATAAGGCTGCTGCCGAAGCGTTCGCCGCTCGCTTCTACCTCTACTATGAGCAGTGGGACAAGGCGATCGAGCACGCTACGAAGGCACTCGACGGGAAGGCGCCTCGCCGCTGGTCTGACTTCCAGGTCGCCAGCATCGTCGGTGCTAAGACGGAGGACGCTTACGCTAAGCTCTTCACTCGTGAGTCGGTCACAGCGAACTTCCTCCTGCAGCCCGTCGTCTCCAATGCGGTCGAGTACTTCTCCTACGCTCAGCTGAAGCGCTTCTCTATGACGCACCGCACGGCTGAAGAAGTCTTCATCGGGGAGAATCTCTGGCGCAGCTCCACGACACCTCAGGCCGACTACTGGCAGGTGCCCTTCGTGTCGTCCTCGTACAACTACCGCGACGTCATCAACCAGTCGAAGTATCCCTACTACGCAAGTAAGAAAGGGAACACGCTCGTCGTGCCCTTCACCGCCGAAGAGACCCTCCTGGTACGTGCCGAAGCTGAGATCATCAAGAAGCAGTACGATGCTGCTGTCACCGACCTCAACACGTGGACGGCTGCCTACCTCAATACGACCAAGAATACCTTCACGAAGGATGAGATCATCGCCTTCTACAAGGCTCTGGACTATAACTCCGCCACAGCTCCTACGATGAAGAAGAAGCTGCATCCCTCCTTCACCCTCGATGGGGGCGAAGATCAGGAGATGCTCCTTCACCACCTCCTGCAGTGCCGCCGTGTAGCTACGGCTCACGAAGGGCTACGCTGGTTCGACATCCGCCGCTATGGCATCGAGGTCTACCGCTTCGTCCACGACACGAAGGACCGTGCAAAGTACACCGTAGCTAAGACCCTCACCTCGGGTGATGAGCATAAGACCTTCCAGATCCCGCAGAACGTCCGTAACTCTGGCCTCGAAGCTACTCCCCGCACAAGTAACTAATCCTCAAGCTCGCCTCATCGCGCCACACTATGAATATGACTCTAAGGAAAGCCTCCCTGTGGGCCCTTGCTGCTCTCACGATGGCCCTCGGCAGCTGCCGCAAAGTGGATGCAGATATTAGCTCGACCTCCGTACTCAATGCCTCTGCGAACCGCACGGCAATGGACGAGTACATCGAGCGCGAAGTCACCTCACCCTACAACATCCAGATCTACTATCGCTATACCGAGAGTGAGATCGGCCGTAACTGGGTGACCTCCCCAGCCAACGAGTACAATAGCCTCCAGTTCGTCAACGTCCTCAAATACCTCTTCCTCGAGCCCTATACCGAGGTGATGGGGGTGGACTTTGTACGCCGCTTCACGCCGCAGGCCTTCGTGCTCACGGGGCTCTTGGCCTACAACCCACCGCCCAGCAACTCGAATACGCGTGCTTCGACGGTCAACGGGGTCAAGATCATCTTTATGAACATCAATAGCTTCGACTTCCCTTCGCTCAAGCAGTACTACCACACGCTGGATAGTCTGAAGACTGTGCTGGAGACCGATACCTCCGTGCAGGCAGAGTATGATCAGTGGAAGACTTGGCTGGATGGCCAGAACTCCACCTACCTCGAGCGTCTGAAGGACGTCTACCTCCGTACGATGTACCACGAGGCAGCGCATACCTTCCACCAGAGAGTCGAGCCCACGACGGACTTCGACAAGATCACCTCACTCGACTACCGTCAGGCCGACTGGATCTCTGGCTGGACGCGTGAAGGGAAAAAGTCCATCGAGTATGGCTTCATTACCAACTACGCCAGCCAGGAGCCTCACGAAGACTTCGCTGAGCTCTTCGGGAACTATGTCATCCTCAGTGCCGATGAGTGGGAAGCCAAGCTGGTCTCTGCTGACGTGATCCCCGCTGGACGCACCCGATCGGGTCGCTCCATCATCGAGGAGAAGATCCGTATCATCAAGGACTACATGATCAATACCTGGGGGCTTGATATGGATAAGCTCCGTGCGCAGCTACACGCTCGCTATCCCAACTTCGCTCGCCAGGACTTCACTACAATGACCTCATCCACGACACAGCAATGAACTATACGAAGATCTTCGCCCTCGCTACGGGCGCTCTCCTTTGGATGAGCTCTTGCACCAGCTCCAGCGACCTCGATAAGCTCCCCGAGGCTGCCGTCCGCACCCAGCAGGCGATCAGTGAGACGGTCTCCAAGCTCGAGGGACACGATGGCTACTGGCGCCTCACTTACTACCCCGACACGAAGCGTGCCTACGGGGGATACTCGATGTATGTCCAGTTCAAGGACGGCCGTGTCACAGCGCTCTCCGAGCTCTCGACGACCTCTACGAACTCAACCTATTCGGTGAAGAACATCGATATGCCTACGCTTGCCTTCGATACGCGTAGCAATGTCCTCCACCACTTCATCACCTCTACCGAGTACTTCCGTAATGCCCGTGGTGGTGACTTCGAACTCCTCCTGATGGGGCAGCGCGGCGACAGCATCCTCCTGCAGGGGCGCAAGTACGGCAATCAGATGAGTCTCGTGCCCATGACGACGGACCCTGCGACAGAGATTGCAGCGCTGCAGGCCATGGCTACGAAGTTCCAGGGTAAGAACTTTGCTCCCGTCTCCATCGGTACGGCTGGCTCGGTATCCTTCCGCCTGAATCCCACCTACCGCCAGCTGGAGTACACGTCCACGAGCGGAGAGACGACGACCACGCAGAAGATGGCCTTTGCCTACACGACCGATGGCCTTCGCTTCTACGAGCCGATCACCATCGGTGGGGTCACGATCTCGGGCTTCCGCCTCAGCAGTGACGGCATGAGCGTCACGTCTATCGAAGGGAATGTCACCACGACGGTGGTCTCGCTCCCGCTTGACTTCGTGAACAAGAGCTATGTCGCTTACCTCAAGGCCGACTCCGCTGCGGATGACTTAGTCTCCTACTTCAAGCGTGTCAATAGCACCCTCTATCGCAATCGTCAGGCTCGTATGGCTGCTCGCACCTACTTCGGTGTGAATACTGCTGCCGACCAGACGGCAGGCCTTGTGGGGAATGACACGAAGGTCGCTGGCTTCCTCACGATGCCCATCTACGAGAATGCGGATGGTAGCTACACGCGCCTCTCCTATGAGGTGGACTTCGTCCCTGTTGGCAGCGACCCCACGCAGGTCGATATCATCGCTCGCGACGGGAATGAGTCGACGTGGTGGTACTGGTATGCCTCGGCTGCCGAGTATTGGGTGAGCCGACTCGCTACGCGTGCGCCCTACACCGTCGAGACGCTGACGGACGCTGCAGGTGCTACTTACTACAAGCTCACCAGCGTGAAGTACGCTGACAAGGCGTGGTTCTACCTCTACGAGGTCCAGTAGCCTGCTCTATCCAGTAGATATATACGAAGACCGCCCGAAGCACGCTAAGTGCTTCGGGCGGTCTTTTTATGTGCTTACGCGTGGAGTGCGTCGAGCTTAGAGGTCTTCGTAGAGGCGTACCCAACCGTGGTTGTCGGGATAGTCGCCGTACTGGATAGCTCTCAGACGCTCGTAGAGGGCGGTGCAGATAGGACCTGGGTTGCCGTCCTTGCTGATGACGTAGCTCTTGTCTTCGTCGAGGTCATCTACGCGCAGGATAGGGCTGATGACAGCTGCCGTACCGCAGGCACCTGCTTCGTCGAAGGTAGCGAGCTCCTCGACATGGACGGGGCGGCATTCGACCGTGAGGCCCATATCTTCGGCCAGCTGCATGAGGCTCTTGTTCGTGATCGAGGGCAGGATCGAAGGGCTCTTAGGAGTGATGTAGCTCTTGCCACGGATCCCGAAGAAGTTCGCAGGCCCACACTCATCGATGTAGAGCTTCTCCTTAGCATCGAGGTAGATGACGGCTGAGTAGCCCTTGTCGTGGGCGAGGACACCCGAGCGAAGGCTGGCGGCGTAGTTCCCCCCGACCTTGTACTGCCCAGTCCCGAGGGGCGCAGCACGGTCGTAGCCACGCATGATAGCCATGGGGCTGGGGCGGAAGCCCGACTTGAAGTAAGCACCTACGGGCGTGACGAACATGAGGAACATGTATTCGCTCGCGGGGCTGACGCCGACCTGCTTGCCGAGCCCGATCATCAGGGGGCGGATATAGAGTGATGCACCGCTCTCGTAGGGAGGGATGAAGTCCTTATTGAGGCGGAGGACCATGTCGAGGGCTTCGAGGAAGCGCTCGGTGGGCAGCTCGGGCATCAGGATGCCTCGGCTGGTGTGCTGCATGCGGGCGGCGTTCTCCTCAGGGCGGAAGACGCGTACCTTTCCATCCTTCCCGCGGAAGGCCTTCAGACCTTCGAAGGACTCCTGCCCGTAGTGAAGGCAGGTCGAGGCCATGGGGATGGTGATCATGTCTGAGGAGGATACTTCCCATTCGCCCCACTGGCCATTGCGATAGTAGCAACGTACATTATAGTCTGTGGGGTGGTAGCCGAACCCGAGGTTCTTCCAGTCCAGCTGTTGTCCGCTTTCCATTGTAGTTCTTTTTAGAGGTGGTCGATTATTCGAAATCTCATTGGGTCCCCTAAGCGGGGAGCCACAGGCAAAGATAGAGAAAAGTGCTTATCTCCGATAGTAAGCCCTTCGCTCGCTCTTCACCTACCTATATGATAGAGGGATAGGGGAGTGGGAATGCCCCCTTCTTCCTCGTATAGAGTCGTGCTGCACCCCTCGGGAGAAAAAGTCTTGACCACTACGAGGAAAACCCGCCTCTCACTACTCCAATAAGCTCATCTACGTGCGTAGTCCTAATATCCACGTACGTGGCCCTATCGATTCTCGTGCCTGGATTTAATGTCCACGTACCTGGATCAAGGAATACCACCGCTCGACGCGCTTTCTTCGTATATGGCTTCGGTAGCGTTTCTCCTCATCTCGCGAGGAAAAGCACTATGCGGATCGGGGTGTGTAATCATTGAAATAGCCCTAGGACATACATGAAAATAGCTAACTTTGCGCCGAAGTAGGATACCAATCATAGACTGTTTTTTTTGGAATATAGTGTTTTAACCAATATTCATTCTCCTATAGCGATTGACCTGTTTGCTGGATGTGGGGGGTTGTCTCTCGGTCTTAATAAGGCTGGGTGGAGGGCATTGTTTGCTGTTGAGAGAAGTGCAGATGCGTTTGATACTCTAAGATATAATCTCATTGACAAGACGAATGAGTCTCATTTTATCTGGCCTGAGTGGCTTCCTATAAAGAACTGGGAGATTAATGAGTTTATCGAGACATATGCCGAAGAGCTATATCAGCTAAGAGGGCATATTGATTTGGTTGCAGGGGGGCCTCCTTGCCAAGGATTCTCAATGGCAGGTAGGAGGAGGGAAGATGATATCAGGAATAAGTTAGTCCTTTCTTATCTTGATGTCATACAAAAGGTTATGCCTAAAATCGTCTTCTTTGAGAATGTAAAGGGATTTACCCTTCCCTTCCAAAAAGCAAAAGCTCAGAATCGCGAGATTACCTATGCGGATGAGGTAAAGGTGCGTTTAGAGGCTTTGGGTTATGTGGTTGGGAGGCAGGTGGTCAACTTTGGAGATTATGGCGTGCCTCAGCGTAGAGCAAGATTTATTTTGGTTGCACTTTCTAAGGACTATTTCGGAGATAATCCATCTTTGGTTGAGCGATTCTTTGAGTTGTTAGAAGCTCAAAAGGAAGATTTCCTCCAACGAAAAGGTCTGAGCGTTGGGACTACACTAGAAGAAGCTATTTCTGATCTAAGGGCTCTTCATGGGAAAAGGAAGGTGTCTCCTAAGGATCAGTTTGAATTTGGATTGTATGGGAAAAGGGAGGATAGTCCCTATCAGAAACTGATGAGAATAGGTGTCTCTACAAATGGTAGCATACCAGATAGCCATCGATTTGCAAACCATTATCCTGCGACCATATCCAAGTTTGAAGAGATCCTTCGTTTGACTCGGTGCGATCGAAATCTTAGTCTTAATGATGAGATTAAGAAGAGGTTTAGCATCAAAAAGCATACGATTATTCCTCTATGTTCTTGTGCTAAAGCTCCAACGATAACAACTCTACCTGATGATTATATTCATTACGAGGAGCCACGAATTCTCACGGTCAGGGAATATGCTCGAATTCAGTCATTTCCTGATAACTATGAGTTTCGAGGGAAGTATACGACAGGTGGTAAGCTAAGGAAACGGGAGACTCCACGATATACGCAGATAGGGAATGCAATTCCTCCTCTATTTGCTGAACAAGCAGGGTTGGTGCTTAAAGAAATGCTACGATATGGGAAAGACTCTTAATTTTAAGGTTAGTGCGGGGCTGAAAAGCATTCTGGGGCAAGATCTTATTACTGATGACTATGTTGCTGTCCTAGAACTCGTCAAGAACTCCTACGATGCAGGAGCAAAGAAGGTCATCATTACATTTGAGCCTGATTCGATTGTTATTGCAGATGATGGCATAGGGATGACTATGAGGGATATAACCGACAAATGGTTGTTTCTTGCCTATTCAGCCAAGAAGGCCCCTGCCGAAAGCTCCTATCGGGATCATCTGAGACGGCACTATGCTGGAGCTAAGGGTATTGGACGTATGTCTTGTGATCGTCTGGGACAGACATTAATCATGGAGACCTGTCACGAAGGAGGAAAGCTGGAGAGACTAGACATAGACTGGAGTTTGTTTGAGCAGGATCAGAACAAAGAATTTGCGGAGATTGGTCTACCTCATCAGACACTGGATAGAGAGCCAATATTCCCTAATGACTCCTTTACTGGCACAAGATTGCAGCTTTCCAAGCTTCGAAAGCGCTGGGAGAGAAATGACAAACTGACGCTAAGGCGATCTCTGGAAAAGATGATTAACCCATTCTCCGGGATTGATGATTTTGGAATCGAGGTCATTTCAGAGGAAGATCAACTTGGCGATGCAAAGGTGTCTGATGCTTACAAGAAGGTTAATGGGCCTATTAGGAATAATATTAGAGAGGTTTTGGAGATTAAAACTACCGAAATCAATAGTCTGGTTACGAAGGAGTATATACATACCATAGTCAGAGACCGAGGCGAGCTGATGTATGAAATCAAGCGATCAAACCCCTATTGCTATGTGAAGGATGCTAGCATCAGTCTGTTTTATTTGAATAAGGCAGCTAAAAACAATTTCACTCGGAGGATGGGTGTACCCCCGACACAATATGGCTCTATATTTCTATTCCGAAATGACTTCCGAATTTTGCCTTACGGTGAGCCTGGAGATGATAGCTTAGGATTAGACCGCCGAGCTATGCAGGGCTACAATCGATTCCTTGGTACTCGAGATTTATTTGGTCGTATAGACTTACATACGGATGATTTAGAGCTCTTCAAAGAGGTTTCTAACCGAAATGCAGGCCTTATCAATAATGAGGCGAGTCGAGAGTTGTTTGATTATTTTGAGAAAACTCATCGTCGACTCGAAAGATATGTTGTGGGAGTTTTGTGGGGAGATGGATTCCTTCGCCGCGAGTATTTCAAGAGTAAGGATGATGCAAGCAAGGCTAGAAAAGAGCTTCAGGATCGCGAGCGAGAAAGTGAGACTACTGCACATCTATATCATAGCCCGGGTAGTAAGGTTGATTTTATGCAGTTGGTTCGAAGCTTGGCACAGGATAAAGATGTTACAATTGTCAAGTACAATGAGAAACTGGCCAATATCGTGGCTAATACAGATGAGTATGAGCTACTTCAAGAACAACTTCTGGATGATCTTGAAGAGCTGGCAAATAAAACGAGTAGTCAATCTTTAAAGCAGAGTATAGGTGATACTAGAGTTGTACTAGAGCAACTTGCAAGACAACGGGCTGAGCTAGAGCAACAGCTCAAGGACGCTGAGGAGCGACGTAACGCGGCAGAGCAACTGGCTGAAGAGCGTCAGAAACAGAAGGAGGAGGCTGATAAGAAAACACAAGAGGCCGAGAAAGAGCGTGATGCTCAGATTGCAAAGAATCAGTATCTATCTTCTGTGAGAAATACCTCCAAGGAGGTGGAGGATATTGTGCACACGATACTGATTTCCTCAACTAATCTCTCCTCTATTATCAATCTAGTATCAATGTCTCTGGAGGATCTCGGGATACATCAGGCGGAGTTGTCGCAACAGTTAGATAGGGCGAGATTTCAGGTTGAACGAATCGGGAAGTTAGCCTCAATGATAACCAAGGCTGATAGCACTTTGCTTCGTGAGGCCTCTAGAGTTGATCTCAAAGAGTATGTAAGAGAGTATCTAGATAATTTTAGCGCCTCTCTTAATATCTCAATTGAGGATGAGTCTAATGGAGAATTCTTCAAGCGTCTTCCTCTACTCGAATTATCGGTAGTCCTGGATAACCTCGTCAGTAATGCTGTCAAGGCTGAGGCTAAGGAGCTGCGTGTGATATTTCATAACACAAATAGTAGAACCATATATATAGACTTTGCTGATGATGGGAGGGGGGTTGATCTGACCCTATTTACCCCCGAGACTATATTTGAGGAGGGCGTTACTAACAGAAGAGGGGGCTCTGGTATCGGGCTAAGTACGATTAAGGAGCAAATGAAGAAAAGTCTTAATGGCGATATTGAGTTTCTAGGTAATGGTCTACATTTCTCCACAGGTGCAACATTTAGACTGATTTTGAAGTAATGGTGGATATGAGAATGCTAGTTATAGATGATGTAGATATGACTAGTACTGCCGATTCATTAAAAGTTACTCTCACTAGAGATCAGATTAACTTAACATCGAGCTTTATACATCTTAATAGCGACTTCTATGATGCTCAGGATAAGTTGGATTTATCTCGCATACTAGATGCCGTAAGGGAAGAACGACAACGGGGTAGATTTGATTTGATTATGGTCGATTATGACTATGGTGATCCCGGTGAACTAAATGGTATATCAATCATCCGTGGACTTAGAGAGGTCTTCCCTAAGGAGAGCATAATCTTGTATAGTGGTTTAAGGCGGGAAGTGATAAAAGAGCTCATTAAAACCGGCAGAGGTACTGGAGAGATCAACCCTGCTGACCTCGAACAAATAGCTTCTCGCTTCGATGATCTCATGAAGATGAAGATTGAGGCATTCATTAGGCGAGATGGTTTTGTGAGTGAAGCAACAAAAATGCTCAAGCAAAAGAAGTACAAAGATGTAAAAGAGCTCTTGATTGATAAACTATCACAGCATACCGATCTAGTTGTTCGTGCTCAAGGAATGCGAGGGATTAATGGGAAAACTCTCAAGGATATTATAGAAAGCCTAAATTCTGATGCTCAGGCTCAAAACTGGCTAGATGAAATATTGGATGAACTTATAGCCTATTTAACCAAGATCTATGAGTAGGATAGTCTGTGTGTTTCCCATGGATGACTCAACTAATTTTCTAGAACCTGTTAGGATAGTTCTTGAAAAGAAGCTGGATGCAACGATTATCAGAGGAGATACTACCAAGGAAGAACATCGAAAAGAAATAATGGCTCAACTTTGTGAACTAACTGAGCAAGATGTTTTTGTGTTTATGGGGCATGGCGCAAGTTATTGTTTGTACGGATCACCTCAAGGCGGGGAACTTCAGCCTCTCTTTGGGAGGGATGCTTTATCTCTTCCGAATCGATCTAGGAGTTTGCTGATTTCTTGTAGGTCGAATGATTTCACAGAATCCCAGCAGTGGGTAAATGCAATTGGCTTTGGGGAAATTCCTGCGACTTGGGAGGAAATGTGTAAGCTTCGAGAAGAGGATTGTAGCTGTTATGCAGGTGTAGATGAAGACACGATCCCAGAATATCAGAATAGCCTTGTTCAAGCTCTATGCGGGGCTCTAAGATTATGGAACCCATCGAGTCCGCTACGTCAACTATATCAGAATATTCGACTTTGCATTACAGGGCAAATAGTCCGACTTCATCTAGATCAAACACTTGCACAAGACCAAAGACAAGGTCTCGTTGAGATGCTCTATGACTTGAAGCTAGAGGTCGGTTCCCACTGAGGGTGTTGCCCTTCTCCTCTTTATTACGTTGATCAGAGAGCTGTCACTTTGCTTAAGTCTACATTCTACTCCCTACTACCCTATGGTGGCTGTTTTGAGGTGGAAGAGCTGATGAATTGGTGTGAGGTGAGATTTAGGCTGAGATGAGCATCCTTTTGGAGTAAGGAGTTGTCACTTGCTGGCTGTCGATTAGTCCGAGGAGGCTACTATGTGGTTTCGCTGTTCGGAGAATTCTGATTGATTGAATGACTTGGCAGCCCCTTCGAGTGAAGGATGTGTTATGTGTAGGTTGTGAGAGCTTTATGTTGAGAGGATGAAGGTCTGGGCCGAATAGGAATAGGTGGGGTGAAGGCGGGATGTTTCGCCCAATCGTCGGGGAAATTTGGTAGTGTGAAAGATGTGTACTATCTTTGCACTGCAATTCGAGAGCTACGAAGCGACAAGGAAGTGTGGGTGAGTGGCTGAAACCAGCAGTTTGCTAAACTGCCGTACGGGCAACCGTACCACGAGTTCGAATCTCGTCGCTTCCGCTGTTAGAGTTGCTAAGACTTATGATGGTGCCATAGCTCAGTTGGTAGAGCAAAGGACTGAAAATCCTTGTGTCCCCGGTTCGATTCCTGGTGGCACCACAAAGAAGAAGAGAGGTATTGCGACGCAGCAGCGTGTGATACCTCTCTTTTCATTTCCTCCCTAAAGTGCTTATGATTTCATCTTGCTGTTTGCTGCTTCTCTGATGAGTGGTGGTAGGCTTCCGTGTATTGTGGACCTTCTCCCCCTGATTTATCTGTATCTTTGTGGAAACGACAAGGGGACATAGCTCCCCGCTAATATCCCGTCTCTTATGAATATACAGCAGCTCGAGTATATACAGGCCTTGGATAAGTTCCGCCACTTTGGGCGGGCCGCTGACTTTTGTCAGGTGACCCAGCCGACGCTCAGCACGATGATCCAGAAGCTCGAGGATGAACTCGGGGTCAAGATCTTTGACCGTAGCCACCAGCCCATCATCCCGACGGCAGTCGGACGTCGCATCCTCGATCAAGCCGCCATCATTCTCCTGCAGGTCGCACAGGTCAAGGAGGTCATTCGCGAAGAGCAAGAGGCTCTCACGGGGGCGCTTCGCCTCGGCGTCTTGCCGACTATCGCACCCTATCTCCTGCCGCTCGTCCTGCCGCTGCTGCGCAAGCATCTCCCCGATCTGAAGATCACGATCACGGAGCTCAAGACCAGCGAGTGTGTCGCCAGCCTACTCTCGGGGCAGATCGATGTCGCACTGATCGCCTCGGCATCGGAAGACGAGCTGCTCGTCGATCGTCAGCTCTTCTTCGAGGAATTCCTCGGCTATGTGCCCCGTCGCTCCGAGCTTTTCGAAGAGACGTCGATCCGCTCGGCTGAAGTCGGGCGCTACCAGCTTTGGCTCTTGGACGAAGGGCACTGCTTCCGCGACCAGCTCGTGAAGTTCTGTCACTTGAAGAATGCGCCCAATCAGCGCTTCAGTTATAGCCGTGGGAGCCTGGAGACGTTTATGCACTTCGTCGAGCAGGGCAATGGCGTGACGTTCGTGCCGGAGCTGGCTTCGAAGACGCTGAGTGCCGAGCAGAGCGAGCTTATTCGCCCCTTTGCTCTGCCTCGTCCTGCACGCTGCATCACACTGGTGCATCACCGCGACTACGTGCGTCACGCCGTCGTCGACCGCCTGAGCGAGGTGATCTGCCAAGCCGTTCCCAAGGAGATGCTTCGTCTCCGCCCCGGCCAAGACCTCGTCTAAGTGAAGCCAAGTCCCACCCCATACAAGCAGGGAGCATACAGCCGGTGCGCTGTATGCTCCCTGCTTTTTTGCGTGCAGAGTGTGGCTTGCCTGTGGTAAGTGTATTCGTGAGAGGTGAGATTTCGAGCCTCTTTCGCGGCTCTACTTTGGTATGATCATATAATTGTACGCGCGCGAATTGCTGGGGAAAGCGCCTTGTCGTCGTATGAATTTGCGTGTGTATTTGGAAGTTTGGGTGATTTTTCCCTACCTTTGCACTCGCAAAAGAAACGGACGACCTTGCGGCGACGCGGGTAGTTTGACTTTAAGAGATCTTTGAGATAATTGATATTGACAAACAGAAGTGTAGT
>ERZ773062.853-NODE-853-length-13980-cov-19.566391_pt1 | contig 13980 bp, 13 predicted proteins | sample MGYA00580626_ERZ773062 | MGnify/ENA primary metagenome ERZ773062 (study PRJEB29015, sample SAMEA2738003) | human oral metagenome | biome: human oral; feature: human-associated habitat; material: dental | place: China | collected 2058 ...
ATTAATTGTTTGTAATTTAAAATCTTTAGAATATACTCTGTTTTTATCTTCTCTTAAAATATTATATCCATGTTTTTTAATTAAAGCTATTAAATATTTAATATTAGATTCCTGAACATTAAAAGCTTTAGCTAAAGAAGGAATAGTTTCACCATTTTTTCTTCTTTCATATATTTTGATTTTATCTTCTCTTGTTAATTTACTCACAAAAAAACTGCACCTCCAATCTTGTGTCCAAGATTTTGGGTGCAGCTCAATAGCCCCCTTGTAGAAAAAAGTTTGTAAATATTTAAAAAATAGTCTTCTATGATAGAGTGTGAACTACTCATGACTGGATATTATCTCTCACAAACAAGTTAAGGAGTTTAGCTTTATGTCACAAATGTTTTAGAATAATTTCTAAAAAGGAAGGATTGGTATGGTCTTAATTTTAAAACTCAAGATCAAAATCTATTTCACTTAAACGTTTTATCTCTTTCTCAACTTCCTCGTGTGAAAAATGTCCTATTTTCTCATCATTAAGTTTTGAAGCCATCTCCTTGATTTTTTTTTCTTGAACTTGAGGATCATATTTATGTTCTATAGCTTTACTTGCTGCACATCCACCTATAATAGCACCACCCAAAAATCCATCAGCAAAACCATCGAAAAACATCTCACCAATAATTCCTCCTAATATTCCAGAAGCAATACTAATTTTTCCCATATCTTTTAAATCTTTTTTTACATCTCTTTTAAAGTCATCTACCCCCGATAACTCCAATCTAGCTTTTAAACTTTCTAATTTCATATCTTTCTCTTTTATTACTTCTGACGACATACCTATTAGAACATTTACACTTTTCATATAAAATCCTCCTTATTAATTCTCTTCTTCATCAATGACTGTTTTATAATGTGATTTTTCAGTTCCTCTTTTATAATTGTTACAATAATAAGTATTTTCTTCATATTTACTTTTTAATAATCTACTTCCACAGATAGGACAAGTGTGGACTTTATCTAAGGGTTCAGTATAGTTACATTTTGGATAGTGATAGCAACCATAGAATTCTTCGTTATTTATAGAGTTTTTTCTCCTTATCATATGAGAACCACAAGCTTTACAAATTCTATTTTCACCATATTCATCAAGAGTTTTATCTTCATAATCAAATAATTCTCTAACAAAAATAGAAGGGCGATTTTCATCAAATAAAATAAAAGTTCTATTTCTTGTTCTTGTAAGAGCTACATAGAAAAGACGTCTTTCTTCTCCATACAGATATGAATCAGCATTAGAAAGAACATAGAATAATACAGAGTCATCTATTATTTTATTTGGGAAGCCTACAATGTTGTCATTAACGTCTATTAGAATAATTTCATCAGCTTCTAATCCTTTAGAACCATGAACTGTCTTACAATCTAATTTTATATTTTTAAGCTCATATTCTTCTTCAAAAGAAATTTGTAATTTATTATCTTTATGATTATTTTCTACTTTAAAAATTTCACTGAATCCTAATTTTCTAAGGTTTTCATTTATTCTTGCTAAAATTGTAACTGAACATGCTGTTTTTTTATAATCTTTAGAGATATTTTTAAGAATCTCATATACAACTTCATCTTTATTTTCCCAATTAGTTTTTTGATATATAATAGGAATATCTAATCTTTTATCAGATTTTAAATCTTTCTTTATTTGATTAGGATTAGTCATCACAAATCTTTGTGCAATATCAACTAATTGTTGAGAGTTTCTATATGTTTTTTCAATAAAACTAGTTTCTGTTTTACCAAAGTATTCTTCAAATTCAGTAAATATACTGATATCTGATCCAGCAAATCTATATATTGACTGCCAGTCATCTCCAACAGCTAGAATTTTACAATCATCTAATTTATCTTTCAATGCCTTTACAAGTTTAAATCTAGCAACAGATGTATCTTGAAATTCATCTATAATTATATATTTATATCTTAAGCCAAGTTGAAAAACTTCATCTTTATCTTTTTCATTTAAATGATCAGTTGCTTTATTAATCATGTCTGAAAAATCTATCTCTTTATTTTTAATTAAAGTTTCATTATAGAAGTTTAAAATAGCTTCAAACATTTCAAAGAATAATAAATGTTTATCTCTTAAAAAAGTAGAATAAGAATGAGCTATATCTCTAAACTCCTCTAATTTAGATAGTTTATAGTTATTAGATTTAAACAAAGTTAAGAAAGTATTCATCAATTTTATAAAAGCATTTGTTTCTTCTTTTCCTGATCCAACTTCTATAATTAAATTTATTTCTTCTTTAGAAATATGATTGAATTTAACACCTCTAGCTAAAAGCATTTCTTCTAACTTTTCTTTCAAAATACCTTGTTGATGATAGAAAGAATATGTTTCTATCAAATCAGTGTTATTTAATTCATGAACTTCTCTTTTCCATTTCATATTTTCTTCATATTTTTTATTTTCTATATCAGTATATTGGTGAGCTTTCATATCACTATCAACACCAAAATGCTCAATATAGATATCATAATCTGGAAGATAAAAATCAGGAGAGTAACTCCTTATAGTATTGTAACTATTTTTTGGAGTTTCATAATTTCCATCTTTATATCTGCTTTCATATTTAAAATTAATTCCATTCATATATAAAAAGTTTGCAATTATTCTTTCTTCTTCACTTTTTACTGTTATTTTTCTAAAAACTTTACTATATCCAGGTATAGTTACATGAAATAGAAATTCGTATAATTGTTCTTTAGATTCATATTTTAATTCTTTATCTTTAATATATTCTTTAATAATTTCAACTTCTGAAGTTGTTATTGTAAGTCTGTCTATCCATAAACTTTTTAACATCAATTTTATTTTTTCATTAATATTCGTTTTTTTAAATAAACTTATACAATATTTAAAATTAAATCCATCAGCTTTTTTATTTTCATAAAAATATAAAACTTTAAAATTTATCAAACTATTATATAGAATTTGTTTTAATGATTCGCTAATAGGAACTGGATTATCAACAAAATCATAAAATTCCCCTTTATTTTTAAAAGTACTATCTACTTCTGTTATATTATCCTTAGTATAATAGTTAATATAGTCAATAAAAGCATTAGAGGTTTCTTCTTTTTTTAAAAGAACTTTTATAATACTATGTTCGTTTAGATATTTGTATGGGTTATCTAAAACTTCATATTTATCATCTTCAAAATAACTTGATAGTCTCATACCTAAACTATGAAATGTTGATGCATCTACATTTATTTTTAATTTATTTTTAATTCTTTCTGTCATTTCATTAGCTGCAGCTTTTGTAAAAGTAAGTAATAGAATTTCTTCAGGTTTTATTTTTTTTCTTTCAACCAAATATTTTACTTTCCCTGAAATTGTGAGAGTTTTTCCAGAACCTGCTCCTGCTACAATAAGGTTATTATCTTCATCGATAATTACAGCTTTTCTTTGTTGTTCATCTAAAGACTTACTATCAACATTAGAAAGAAAATCTTTATTCTCCTCTAATTCTTTTTCTACATATTTTTCATTTAATTCCTTTACTTGAGAATCTTCTAATTTACAAACATTCAATTTTTCTAGATATTCATTATACTCGCTTAAAAAAATATCTTTATGTTCTTCAATACTTTTCAAAGTTTCATATATTTCATTATACTCATTTTGATATTCTTTTACTTTATATTCATTCAAATAATCATCTAAAGAAGTTAATTTTAGATATTTTTTATTTAAAATATCAATTTTTAAAGTTAGTTTCTTAAATATCTCTTTAGCATTTTTCTCTTTTTCTATTTTCTCTTTTTTTAGTATCTCTTCTTTTTTTTGTTTCTCTAATCTTTCAAGTTCTTCAGCTTTTTCTTTTCTTATTTTTTCCTCTTTAGTTTTCTTATTTTTTTTATTAATCATCAAGCTAATAATTAATATGAAAATAATAAAACATAAAGAAATAATTACCAAATTTTCAGTTTTCATATACTTAATTCCCCCCTCTAAAATAAATGAATAATGATAATATAGTTTTTTAATTAAAATTTAGATAATTGTGAATTTTCATTTTTAATATAGAAGGATAATTTTTAACTACTTCTAATATAAATTTAGTAGTTTCAAGCAATTCACTGTACTTAATATTTTTATCTAAATTATTAATTAAATCTTTAAAAATATCTAACTCCTCAGGACTATTAGTCGCATGGAGAATTACTTCACTAAAAATATCATTACCTAAAAATAAAGTTTCTAACTCAAATTCCTTACTATCTTTCATAGAAATAATAGTTTTATTAAATTCCTTTAATGGCTGATAATAGTCGTATTGTATATTATTTTTATCGATATAATCAGAAATAAATTGATACATTAAAACAGTTTCATTGTAAAATAAAGGTATTCTAGATATAACTTCATCTAAAGTCTTTTTATCAGGTTCAATTTCATCAAAGTTTGGATTTTCTTTAATAAATAAAAATTCTTTTTTTAACTCTTCTTTTATAGAGTTTTTAATATCTTCTTCATTTAATTTCATAAAAGGATATTTTTCAAATAAATCTAACATTTGTTTTTCTACCATTTTATCCAACTCTTTTTCCAAATTCTCTAAAATTAAATCATCAATTTTTTTATCCATTTTTCCCCCTCTTTAATATATTATAAATAAATATATTGTTAAATAAAGTTATAAATTATATTAATACGGTGTTATTATAGCATAAAGAATATTGTTTTAGAAATAAAATTTGTTTATTAATATAAAATATAAAATAAAAAGGATTGGTATAGGTTTAGTTCCTACATCAATCCTTATTTTTTGTTAATCTACTTTTGGATAACTGTATTTGAAGCCATATTCTTTAGCTAATATAGCTATTTTTTCTCTGTCTGCCCGATTTAAAAATAGAAATCTACAATTTTTAAGAGTTTTTCTTCCATTTTCACTTTGCCCCATATATTCAATAGCTTCTTGAATGGCATAAGTATTATCTGAAACAATTATTTTATCTTGATATTGATAGATGTAATTGACAGCTTTTTCAATTTGTTTCTTATGAGGAAGATTATTAGCAACATTTCTAATAGATTGTCCTATAATACCTGAATAAGGTTCAGTGTATACAACAACACTAGCTGTTCCTCCAGCATATAAATTTTGTTTTTCTTCTTCAGTCATTAATTCAAAAGTACCTTTTCTAAATAATTCTTCTCTAGTTTTTGGATCAACATAGGGATTGAAACTGCTACATGAAATACAAAACAAACTTAAAAAGATTAAAAATAATTTTTTCATAAAATACCTCCTATAAACTTATGTATAATAAAAATTTTAGTTATATTTTATATTTTAATTATATCATATTTAAAAAAGATAATAGGAAAATCTTTTAAATAAAAACTTGATTAATTTAGTAAAAATTTGAAATTTTATATTTTTGGGAGTATAATATTAACATCACTTGAAAAAATTTTACAATAAGAGAGGTGTTAACTATGGTAAACAAGGGAATTGTTACTAAAATTCAAGGTGATACTGTTGCTGTTAAATTATATAAAAGTTCTTCTTGCTCACATTGTAGTTGTTGTAGTGAAAGCAACAAAATGGGAAGTGATTTTGAATTTAAAATAAATCAAAAAGTTGAATTAGGTGATTTAGTAACCTTAGAAATATCTGAAAAAGATGTTGTAAAAGCTGCTATGATAGCATATGTTTTTCCACCTATTATGATGATTTTAGGTTATATAGTGGCAGATCGTTTAGGATTTTCAGAAATGCAATCTATAGCTGGTAGTTTCATAGGATTAGTTATAGGATTTATATTTTTGGCTATCTATGATAGATTTTTTGCTAAAAAGACAATTGATGAAGAAATAAAAATTGTCTCTGTTGAAAAGTATGATCCAAATGCTTGTGAGAATTTAGCAGAAAGATGTGAAGACTTTTTTTAGAAATGTGAACTACTCACGACTAACACCTTACGAGTGCTAGAGTCACTAGTGTTCTAAGACATTTTATAAAATGGGCTGTTGCAAATAAATAAAAAGTAAAAAATAGTTCGTTACTGAGTAAATTTCTTAACGATAAAAAATTAACGTTTCGCTGTAAATTCGACCAACTCGCTAACAAGTTAGCTCAGACATGTCGACATTTACTCGGCTCACTTGCTTTAATTTTTTATCTAAAATTTCCATTCGTAACTCACTTATTTTTTTACTTTTAGATCAAAATTTAATTTGCAACAGTCTCTTATTTTTTATTTATTAATAAATACAATGATATAATAGAAAGAAATATTTTAGGAGGGAAAATGAAAAAAATTAGTTTAGACTATTCAAAAATTTCTAAGTTTGTAAATGAAAATGAATTAAATGAACTTAAGAATAAAGTTGAATCAGTGAGTGAAAAATTACATAATAAGACAGGGGCTGGGAATGATTTTCTAGGTTGGCTAGACTTACCTGTTAATTACGATAAGGAAGAATTTGCTAGAATAAAAAAGGCTAGTGAAAAAATAAAATCAGATTCTGAAGTTTTAGTAGTTATTGGGATAGGGGGATCATACTTAGGAGCTAGAGCAGTTATAGAATGTTTAAGCCATAGCTTTTTTAACTCTTTATCTAAAGAAAAAAGAAATGCACCTGAAATCTATTTTGCAGGACAAAATATATCAGGGACTTATTTAAAAGATTTAATCGAAATTATTGGAGACAGAGATTTTTCAGTAAATGTAATCTCAAAATCAGGAACAACAACAGAGCCAGCTATAGCTTTCAGAGTTTTTAAAGAACTTTTAGAAAATAAATATGGTGAGGCAGCAAAAGAAAGAATATATGTAACAACTGATAAAAATAAAGGTGCTCTAAAAAAACTTGCTGATGAAAAGGGATATGAAGAGTTTGTAATTCCTGATGATGTTGGTGGAAGATTCTCTGTTCTAACAGCTGTTGGTTTACTTCCTATAGCTGTTGCAGGAATAAGTATAGATGACTTAATGGCAGGTGCACAAATAGCAAGAGAAGACTATTCAAAAGATTTCACTTCAAATGATTGCTATAAATATGCTGCGATAAGAAATATATTATATAAAAAGGATTATAACATAGAAATTCTAGCTAACTATGAGCCTAAACTTCACTATATTTCTGAATGGTGGAAGCAATTATATGGAGAATCTGAAGGAAAAGATAAAAAAGGAATTTTCCCAGCTTCTGTAGACTTAACAACAGATTTACATTCTATGGGACAATATATTCAAGATGGTAGAAGAAATCTAATGGAAACTATATTAAATGTTGAAAATCCACTAAAAGATATAAATATTAAAAAAGAAACAGAAGACTTAGATGGACTTAACTACTTAGAAGGAAAAGGACTATCTTTTGTAAATAATAAGGCTTTTGAAGGAACTTTACTTGCTCATATAGATGGTGGAGTACCAAATTTAATTATAAATATACCAGAACTTAATGCTTTTAATATAGGGTATTTAATTTATTTCTTTGAAAAAGCATGTGCTATAAGTGGTTATTTATTGGAAGTGAACCCTTTTGACCAACCTGGTGTTGAATCTTATAAGAAAAATATGTTTGCTCTTTTAGGTAAAAAAGGTTATGAAGAACTTTCTAAAGAGTTAAATGAAAGATTAAAAAAATAAACATTATATGAAACCAATAAAAGCTATTGCAAACTTAATCGCAATAGCTTTTTCTATTATTTCCCTAGCATATATAGATTTCCTTTATTATTGAGCAATTTGAGCTCTTGCTTGTTCTTCAGCAAGTTTTAAAGCTTCAGCTCTTTCCTTATCCTCTTTTTCAATTCTTTTTCTGGCCCTTTCTAAAGCTTTATATGCTTCTTTTTCTTCTTTTGGTGTTAAACCAGATGCAGTAGTAACTTCTGTAACATTGTTTTGACTTTCTTGCACTACAACTTCTTGAACTTGTTTTAATTGCTCTTCAGCTTGAGCCTGAGCTTGTACTTTAGCCTCTTCAATTCTTTTTGCTTCTTCTTGAGCTTGTTTTTCAGCAAGTTTTAAAGCTTCTTCTCTTTCCTTATCCTCTTTTTCAATTCTTTTTCTAACTCTTTCTAAAGCCTTGTACGCTTCCTTTTCTTCTTCAGGGCTTAGTTTTACTATAGTGGCTTCAGTTATATTTTGAGTTCCCCCTTGATTTCCTGTTTCTCTTATTTTTGCATAAGCCAATGATGATAAAATTAAAGAGAAAAGTAATAATCCAAATAGTTTCTTTTTCATTTTAACCTCCTAAGTTAAATCTTATTTTGTAATAGTTTATGTAATTTTTATTTTGTCTCCCCAGCACTATTAACCCTCTTAACTTAGTTTGAACCTCTCCATTTTAGTGTGAAGTCCCCTAGTTCAATCTAATGATGAATATTTTTTAAAAGTATACCTCATAAAACCCTAATTGTCAATAAAAAAATACCTCAACCTCCCATTTTATGGTAAACAAAAAACCACAAGAAATGAGGGGAGAGACTTGTGGTTTTTCTATCTACATATTCATTTTATTAGGGAGGGGTTTATCTATGTCCCTTATATGCTCTAAGTATATAGGAGAAAAATGAATTTAAAATGAATTGTAAAAAATATTTATTTATTCTATTTCAACTTTCAATTTTATATACATATCAGAGTTTTCTCTTTTCTTTGTAGTGTTTTTAAAGAAAAAACTTATAATGGGAATATCACCTAGGATAGGAATTTTACTTTCAATATTTTGTTGTATTGATTTTTTTAGACCTCCTATTAATATAGTATCTCCATCTTTAACTCTAACTTTTGTTGTTAAAGCTCTTCCAACTTTAGACCCTCCTTCAGAATTATATGTACCAGAGTTTATATCCTTTATATTTAAAACATTTCTCTTAAATTTGAAATCACTTAACTCTAAACTAATTTCTAAAACTATATAATCATCATCTTTTATAAAGGGTTTAACTTTCATAATCAAACCTGCTTCTTTAAATACAGGTTCAGTATGTCTATCATTTTTATTTTCTCTAGTTGTCTTTACTCCAACAATTACTTCTTCAGTTACTTTAAATTCTCCTTCTTCACCACTTGCTATCATAAGAGTTGGAACAGAACTTACAACCAAGTCATTAGTTGATTCAAGTAAATTTAATCCTGTACTCAAAACATCACTTTTATTATTGAATTGTCTAACTATATTAAGAGTAGATCCTATACCATTAAGTCCTGCCTTACCTAAAATTATTGCTGTTAGGCTATTTCTTTCTTCACTTGCAATATTTTGTTTGTAAACCCAGTCAAAACCTAGCTCTTCAAATAAATTATTTGATATATCTAAAATTTGAGAACTTATCTTGACTTGTTTAGGATTCTTGTCTATATCTTCTATTATAGAAATAGCATTTTCAAGAATATCTCTTTCAGCACTTACAACTAACTTATTAACTTTACTTAAACTACTTACTTTTATATTTTCTCCAAAGGTTTCGTGAAGAACTTTTAAGACTTCATCAGGTGAGACATTAAAAAGAGAAAAAGTCTTAGTATAATAAAATTTTCCATCAATCTCATAGAAATTCAACTCTTCAAGATTAGTTTCATTTTGCTTATTTGTGTAGTTATCAGCTTTTTCTTTTAAATCCACATTTAAAATAGATATAGACTTTGAGCTATCTATGATTTCTCCTTTTTCTTCATAACCTTTTTTTGAAATCTTACAAATATAGACATCTTTGTCTAAATTATCCAAAATAAAATTCCCACTTTTATCAGTGTAAACAAATTTATTCAAATCTTTTAATTCTATCTTAGCTCCTTCTAAAGACATATTATTAGAAGTAACTCTTCCAATAATTTTAGCCTTTTTAGAATTTTTTTCACTGGCTAACATAAAGATTGAGGTATTGTTTTCTTTTTTCATTGTCAAACCATAGGTTTCAGCAAGAAATCCTAAAACAGAATCTAAATCTTCACCCTTATTAAAATATGTATCTATAACTATGTCCTTAGCTTCTTTAGAACATATTAAATTTCTACCACATTCTTTAGACAAAACTGCTAAAACTTCATGGAGTGGCATATCAATAATATCTATATCACGATTTAAAACAATTGAGTAAAGAAAGCTATTTAAAAATAAGAATAATATTAGAGTAAATTTTTTCATCTGTCCTCACCTTTATCTTTTGTCTTAGTCTTTTTCTTATTATTATTTTTTTCTTTTTTTGCTGAAACTCTATAATAGGTTTTGTTACCTATTCTCATATATGAATATGAACTTTCTTCATCTTCTTTTTCTTTAGGATTAGTATTAATAGCTTGAAAAATATTTTTTTCTCCTGTATTTCTATCAAGTTCCACTACTTCTTTTTTATCTAAAACAGTGGCAATTAAATTAGATTTTACTTCTAATAAGCCATTATCAACAGTTATTTTTAAGTAAGAAGAAGAAAAATTAATATCATAATCTTCATTTTCTATATCAGAAAAGAAATTTTTTACATCTTTTTCTCTACCTTTGAAAGTCATAGTCAGATGTAACTTATTTTCCTCTCTTCTACTTCTTCCAAAATTTTGAAAGTTGATATTGTTTTTAGTAATTTTATCTTCTATATATTTAAAAAGTGCTGGGATATTATCAAAGAATTGTTTATTTTCGTCATTTTCATTTTTCTCTATCTTTTGTTGCTCTTTTTCAAATTCCTCTCTTTTCAAAGATAAGGCATTTAAAACAGTCTTTTTCTCATAGTTAAGCCTTCCTATTTTTATATTTTCTTGTTCTATTAATTCTTTTATTTCAATAAGTTTTAGAATATTTTTAAAAATAAGAAGATAAAAAACTATAAGATAACAAATAAGTAAAATTATTATCTTAAGATTTTTAATTTTTAGATCTTTAAACATGTAATCACCTCGGCACAGTACTATACTTAACTTCAATTTTAAATTCTATCTCATTGGATTTTTTTAAGATGTAATCATAATTGGATAGGATAAAATTTTTAGAGTTTGTTATATTTTCTAGAAATTTAGTTATTCTTTCGACTTTGTCTGTTTTCCCTTCTATATTAAAAATTTTATTTTCATCATATTCTATACTAGATATTTTTAAGTATTCAGGACAAAGATAAGTCAATTCTTCTAAGAATGAAGATATCTTTATATCCATATCTTCCTTTTCTACAATAAGTTCTTGTAAACTCTTATTTTCTACTTCAATTTCTTCCATTTCATTTCTAATATTCTCAATTTCTTCTTCAAGTCTGGTGCTTTCAAGCTCTAAGGCTTCTAATTTCTTTTCAGCACTATTGAGATTGTAGTAAATTATTATTGTTGATATGATTGTTAATATAGAAATTCCTAATAAAATATATAAATATTTGCTTTCTATATAGTAAAGAGAATATTTATTTCTTAAGTCTTCAGGAAGAAAGTTAGGATACTTAGAAAAATCTAGACTTTCAACAGAAAAGAAAGAATAATTCTTATTATCTAGCTCTAAATCATCAAAATTTATTTTATCTCCAGTGAAAATTATATGTATATCCTCAGTAATATTAGCTAAAAAAGTATTTATTATAGAGAATTTATCTTCAATTTCAAAATCCTCATTGTCAAGAGAAGCTTTACTTAGTTTGAAAGTATGTATATCTAAAATATTATTGTTCGTATACTCCGTTATAACTAACATAGTTTCACTTATATCGAAGTTAAAATAATGATTTAAGTCATTTTTCTCTCTAGATATAAAAAAAGAAGGAATAATAGAAATAAAACCATAGTCCTTCATATCATCAATAATACAATCGCTTAAATAATTGATATCCATTAAATAAACGACCATATTTTCTCTCTTTTTATCTTTTTTAAGAATTTCATATCTCAATACAAAATCATCAGAATTATATCTTGGAAAAACTATTTCCAATCTATCTTCTAATTTTTCTCTTCTGTCCTCCTCATTTAAGACATTCTCTATTTGAACTTTAAAAATATAAAAAAACTTATTCTCTAAAAGAAGAATAGTATTTTTTCCACCATTTATATAATTATTAATATGACTTAAAGCTAAAGTTTTTTTAGACATCTTCTTTTATCCACATCCTTGTCAAAACACCATTGTAAAGACTTCCTAAATCTCTTGAACTTCCTACTTCATATTTAATTGTTGCAAGTATGAAATAATTTTTATCTTTAATTGTTATTTTCTTTTTAAAATTTACATTTATAGTAGAACTATAGCTGTTTATCTTTATTTCATTATTTAATAAATTATAGCCTCCTAAAGAAATTCTTTTACTAGGATTAGTTGTCAGAAAAATTTTTTCTCCATCTTCATTGAGAACTATGTATTCGCTTGCATTTTTAATATTACCATTATTAATATTTTTTTCTATATGTCTTATCTCTGACTTCATTATTTCATTTAAAAAATCAAGATTTTGAAAATTTTCTTGAGTTTCATAATCTACTTTATATAGCTTAAAACTATTATTTAAAAGAATTTGTACAAAGAGAGTTAAGCTAATAAATAGAAAAGAAATTATGACAACCTCTAAAAAAATATAGGCTTTATTTTTGATCATAGTACAATATTTCCTCATATTCTTTTTCCTTATCTTTTAGATAAAATTTTAAAATATTATTATCAAAGTTGAATTTACCAAAACAATTTTCCAAAATTACTGTGCCATTAAAGAGATTAACTACATCTCCTTTATCAAAATAACTAAGTCCTATTTTATTGTCATAAAATAAAAAACATCTATAATGTTTATTTATAGTTTTATCAAGTTCATTATATGCTTCAATTTTTAAAACTAGAAGATTTCCCTCTTTTTCACTTTCTTTTAAAAAGAGATTTTCCAAACTATTTATATTTTGATTTTTAGAAACATTACTAAGTCTTATTTCAACTCCCTCATTCCAATTTATATGGCTTATAAGTAAATCTCTAAAACTTCCTATTTCTTTATCTCTTTTATAGCTCCTATTCATAACCAAAAAACTCTTATTCATAGAATAAAATGTGATAAGACAGATAGAACCTACTATTAAAGTGAGGCTTATAGCTATTATAATTTCAACAAGAGAAAAGGCTTTATTTTTGTTCATATACATTAATCCTTAAATTTTATAATTTTATTCTTATAAGTTTTTGAAGCTCCTTTGTATTCTAAATTAATTAAACTTATATTTTCTTTTCTATCAGAAAAATCTACTTCTATATCTTCAACATCTATTGTTAAATTAAATTCATCATTTTGTATATTTCTAACATAAGTTTGAAAGTCATTGAAGGAATTTAGAAAATCAGAGTAACTATTAAATTCTAAGTGACTATTTGAGATAGATTTAGATTTTAAATAGTTATTTAAAGAGTTAAAAAAATGTAACTCTTTTTCTTTATCCCTTATTTTCGAATAAGTTTTTAACTGCTGACTATTCAATTTTATGCTAGGTATCAAAACTAAAAATAAGATAAATACTGACATAATAACTTCTATTAAAGAAAAGGCTCTAGATTTCTTCATAATATACCTTCTATATAGTTGTAGATAATAAAAAAGGCTATACATATATAGGGAGCAAATGCTATCTCTACACCTCTAATCTTCAAGACTCTGTTTTTACAAAAATATACGCAAAGATAAAAAGTAATATAAAGGGTGGCAATCGAAAATACTAAAAGGTAAAAAATATAAATTTGTAAAAAAATATTAATTTCACTGTGATATAAAAGACCTCCTAGGGCTATTATTAATTTTATATCACCAAAGCCAAAGACTTCTCTCTTCAAAATATCTGAGACATAGCCATAAAAGATTAATATAGGTAAGACATAGCAAGCTGCACCTATAAAGAAATTTTCTATCTCACTTATCCCCCTACTGAACCTCCCACGACTGACACCCTACGAGTGCTAGAGTCACGGGGTTCCAAAATCTTTAAAAATATTTAAAAATTTTCTAAGAAGTTTGATAGCTT
>ERZ773062.854-NODE-854-length-13980-cov-3.484309_pt1 | contig 13980 bp, 12 predicted proteins | sample MGYA00580626_ERZ773062 | MGnify/ENA primary metagenome ERZ773062 (study PRJEB29015, sample SAMEA2738003) | human oral metagenome | biome: human oral; feature: human-associated habitat; material: dental | place: China | collected 2058 ...
GCAGCCCGAAACCGCCGAATGCAATCACCGCCGACGCGCCCAAACCCGCCGCCGCTCTTCCTCGTCAAGCGCGCCATAAGCTTCCACGAAGTCGATGTACTTCCGCTGCCTTTCCCAGCTGGACTCCAGCGTCATGAGCCCGCGCACGGCATGGCCATAGGCGTGTATTCGCTGGCCCTTCCTCAGGCGCATGTTCACCAGGTTAAGGCGTGCCACAATGTTCTGGCTGTTCAGATGATCTTCCACCGGGATCTCCGGCAGCACACAGGCAATATAGTGAAAATCCAGATAGCACTGCTGATCGCTGCCCATGCGTAGCTGGCGAGCAATCGAAGCCCCGCTACGCAGGAAGATGACCACCGGTACCACCCGGTCGGTGTCATAGAACTCGCCAATGGCCAGACAGTAGGACGCCAGCTTGCGGATGGAAAAACGTGCCGGATCCGTCTGCTCTTCCACCACGAACAGCAGCGCCTCTCGCCTGCCATCCGGCCACTCGGCCAGCAGTGGCACATCCAGCTCGAAAAAGCGGTCCCCCAGCCTGTCCTTGGGCAACTCTTCCCGCACGGAGCGGATGACAACATCAGGCGGCAAGGCCTTTGCCTCTTCCGGCGCGGAAAAGGCCAACGCCTGCAAGGGATAGTCAAGAATCAGGTTCTTGAAGTTCTGGTCATGGCTCATGGGCATGATGAAAACCCCGAGAGATTGTCTCCGCACCGCCGACCCAAGCCCCTTCAGCGAAGGCATGCGCAAGCGCTACGGCCACGCCATAATACTGTCATTACATACAGCACTCAACCATAAAGCCAAACTTTCCAAGAAGCTGTCAAGAACGCCGTCAGCCCCATGCCTGGTTCAACGCCACGCAGAGCCGGTAAAGCACCCCAGCCATCAAAAGCACATCAACCAAGCCAGGGAATCCATTCAGGCTCGACGCCTCGCCACTTGTTCGGCCGCTGATCTTCAGCCGTCACGCCCCGAAGCCGGATGACCGCTTGCGGCTCACCATACGCCAGAGCAATGTCCACAACCCGCATGAGCCGGCCACGAAAGGACATGAAGTGTAGGTGATTGCTGTACACCGCATACTCCATCTGCTGAAGCAGCTGCTCATTCATGTACCGGCGTCGTGAATTTCCGGGACGATCCATGAACTCCAGCACGACGCCAACACTTCCCGGACCAGGATCCCTATCCGTGAACAGAAGGAAATCGGGCACATGCAAGACGCCCTCCCGCCTGTCATGCGCCTTCTGCACCTCAATCGATCGAAGCCTTTCCTCTTCCTTCTCGATCAGCTTGAACATGTACTCTTTCGTGCAGTTCTGACAGTACATAGTCTCGTCCGGCTCCGTGCCCTTAAGCCACACAATCCCTTCCTGATCAGAGTACTCAATCCAGTCACACGGCGTGGATGCCCCTCCCAACGACGGGATACAGCAGTCCTTCCAGACCTTCCTCCCCCGGCGTTTCACTGTGGGCCTGACCCCAAGCCTCTCCCACCGTGACAGGATGAGCATGATGTCCAGATCATTCATCGCCCCATCCCGAAACAGATGTTCGTCAAACCAGATGGGGCCGCTGCCCACGAAACCCCGGTAATCCAGCAGGCACTGCACCAGCCCGCCCGGATACTTCTTTCGGATCACGCTGAACGGAACGATGAAATTGATGCATTCGAGTGCAACAGCCATGAGATCGCTCCTCCATGTCAGGCCAGCCTCTATGGCGAAGCATTCTGAAACAATGGATCCAGGTTGTGCATGACTGCCGACAGAAGGAACATGGACCCGGACCTGCGACAAGAACAGCGCCCTACCCGGCATGTGTAGAGCAGCCGGTGATCGCCAACCGCCATCCGCCCGCCCGCATGCCCGCACACCCGAAACCAGCCGTGTGACAGCATCGCACCCAAGGCCCGATCCCTCCGGCATCGAGGTCTCTTCCAAAGCCCCTTCCCAAGGCGCTCACTCGCCGCCCCGGCAATCACGTTGCCATGAACCTGCCCATAGCTTCCATCCTAGTACTGTTCTACACCCTGGTGGCGTGGGTCTGCGTGTGGAACATCATTGTCAACCGCAGAGCAGATACGGACGAACCCGCCCTTCACACTCACCTCATCGGCATCATCCTGGGTGCCGTCGCCGCCTTGGGCATTTTCCTCATTGGCGCTACCACCGTTCTGCCCACCAAGGACCATGAACTGAGCTCGTCCATGAACATCCTGGGCCGCTTCATCCTGGTCCTCTACATCGGTACGCTAGGCGGATCCTGGAAACAGAGCGTCAACGCGGTGCTGAAGCCATCCATGAACTCTGTGCGGATTGACGCCACACCTCAACGTAGGCGGCTCCATCAGATCCCGAAAGAACGTCAACCCCATCAGGACTTCATGTCCACGATGGAACGACGGCTGGGCATGAGCCCAGAACGCTTCTTCGATGAACGGATCGGAGACCACGTCCGACTCTGGATCATCATGCTGGCTTTGGGAACATGGGTTTATGCGCTCCATGCCATGAGCCACATCCGGGACAACGAACTCACGAGCCTGTCCGCCCTCCTGCCCCTGGTCGTGATTGGCATCCTGTTCGTCATCGTGATATTCGCTCCCCCACTGAGGTACGTGGCCGCCATCATCATCACGCCGCTCGCGTTCCTCAGTGTCCAGGTTGAAGCAGGGCTTCGGATCTGTCTCAACAGGCCTTATGATCCTTGGTCGTGATTAGTGCGATTCACTTCACTGCCAACGACTAGTACATGGGGTACATCATGAGCGCGAGACGCTCAGAGGAATAAAAGTCGCGTTTACCCCCCAGTGACGTCTAAACACAACAGCGTAAAATCAAGAAGACTTTTAATATTACTACTTTGTTGCCACCCGAGACAGCGCGATCGTCTAGCCCTCCTGGATCTCGCCAGATGTCTTCATATATTCACGAGCTCCGGATATGAGCCTCATGAATAACTCCACTGAATTTAAAGACCCGTGAGCTTCTTCACGCAGCAGCCTGGCGCTGCCTCTCATTGCCACAAATCGACCGTCTGTCATCGAAATGCTGCACCCCCATGCGCAGCATGTTAAACGACGTCAAATGATCACTTGAAACGTCGTTCCTGACAACCAAACAGTCTGAAAATTATGGGCTACCCGCCCCCCGACACCCCCACCCCAAAGGATATAAAATGCCAAAGACCCTTGAAGCTCAAGACAAATTGATTCGGGAAATATTCGAAGGAAACTACCAGTTTGAGATCCCGGAGTATCAACGCCCATATGCATGGACAACCGATCAAACCACAGAGCTCTTTGATGACCTCTACGCCGCAATGGTTGACTCACGTACATCAAGCGCGGCAATTCAGTATTTTCTTGGCAGCATTGTTTTAATCAAGAACGACAGAGACCCAAAATCATCTGTTGTGGACGGACAACAGAGATTATCCACATTGACCATCATGCTTTCCGTTCTCCGCGACGCGATGCCAGACGCAACGGACGACATCACCGAGTTTTTATACAAAAAAGGAAAAGTAAGTCTTGGCGAGAAGAACCAATACCGTCTTACTGCACGTGAGGAAGACGCTGACTTCTTCAGAACCTATATTCAGGAACCGGGCGGGATTACAAAGCTCATACAAACAAGTGACATCCTTCGGGATAGTCGACTGCGATACAGAGAAAATGCCACCCTGCTTCGAGACAAAATCTTCGCTCTCCCTGAAAATGAGCGTAACGAACTATGGCGCTTCATTGCAAACCATTGTTCACTAGTGGTGATCTCCACACCCGACCTTGACTCCGCCTACCGAATCTTCTCGGTACTTAACAACCGAGGACTTGATCTTGCCCCCATTGACATCCTGAAAGCCAATATTCTTGGACAAATTCGAAAGACAAAAGACGAGACACTTCGAAGAGAATACGCCAAAAAATGGAGCGGAATAGAACAAACTCTTGGAAGGGAGGCCTTCGGAGAGCTCTTCAGTCACATCCGGAGCATCTACGCCAAAAGGAAGCAAAAACAAACTCTGATCAAGGAATTCCTCGAACATGTCACGGAAAGCAAAAACCCGCAAGAGCTTGTTGACAACGTCATCATACCTTACGCAAGAATATGGGACTTTATTCGAAACTCAGAGTTTGAATCAAAGAAAAATGCCGAAAAGATCAACGAATACCTGAACTACTTAAATCGCGCAAACTTCAAGGACTGGGTACCTCCGACCTTGCTGTACTTCAAGACATTTGAACAGAACATGGAATTCCTTGAGAGATTCCTTCTTCTTGTGGAACGACTCACATACTTCATGATCGTCACCCGGGTCAATATCTATGAACGCATTGAGAGATTCGCCGCCCTCAGCAAGGAAATCGAAGCAAAAGGCTTTGATGGAGACCCCGACAAGCTTTCAACCCTTAATCTGAATAACGAGCAGAAGCGTGACTTCATTGAACACCTGAACGGGGACATCTATCGAAAGCTGGCACCAGACAGAATGAGCATCATGCTCCGGCTAGAGTCCCTGCTTAGCGACGGCAGTAAAAAACTCGTCTTCAACCACCTTACGCTGGAACATGTCTTGCCCCAAAACCCAGGAAAAGGAAGTGACTGGGAAAAGTTCTTCCCTAACGAAAATGAGCGAGAGTACTGGACTCACCGACTGGCCAATCTGGTCCCACTTCACACAAGAAAAAACCCCGCAGCAGGTAACTTTGATTTTTCAAAGAAGAAAAAGGTCTACCTCCAAGGCAAGGGCGGCGCAACACCATTTGTGCTGACCCAAGAAGTCGGACGCTCCCGAATCTGGACACCAAAAGTGCTTGAAAGGCGACAGAAACGTCTTCTTGATGTGTTCAAGACCCACTGGGAACTGACATCTCTTTGAGCAAGACTCCGCGCAACAAAAACAACCCTCTCTAACGACAACCCCTAAAGGAAGGGGTTGTCCCCAACCATGTCAATACAAGAACAGGACGACAAATAATGCGACCACTCAAAGACAAACCCCACCACCCAAAAACATGACAAGAATAAATCAAAAGCACGCATCAACGCCACTCAATCCAAGCCCAGAAAATTAATAATCCTCATGCAAAAAAAGGGAAATCCCTCTCTAGCCAAACGCCTGCAATCATGGATTGTCACATGAATGAATTCAACGCTACGTTCTTAAAACACAGGCTCTATTACCGAACGAACATCTCTCAAATATAATGACAAGTAAAGCATTTTCATGATTACCCATTTTAGAACTTATTCAGGATGATTACGGGATAGAACTTATTCAGGATGATTACGGGACGGGATTTCGGAACCTCACGCTTCAATCCACTTGGTCTGGACTATATCATTCATGCCTTTTTCAGACGTAGCGAACAGCTTACCTGCCACCATGATCCTTCCGTATTACGATGTCACCATGGCACCGAGAACCAACCAGAATATAGGGCAATGGGAAACGATACTTTTCAGGCGTACAGCATCAGCAGCTTACCACCTCTCGTTCCCCACTAGGCACGACCCTACGAACCTGGTTGATGGCAAGGGAACTACCTCTGTACACTGATAGCAGTCACATGACTGCGTCGCAAGAATAGAAACGCTTACGACTCTTTCACGGCGCTTTACTGAATAGGACCCGACGAATGCTCCAGCTCGTCTCTACCAACACCCGAGCAATCCTGCTACTGACGGCACCGCTCATCGTAGGGCGAAGTGTGACATCCCCGGATCTACTGGCTCCTCGTGAGTACAAACGCCTTGCACGCCGTCTGATAGAGATACAGTGCGAGCCAGCGGATCTCATAGCGCCCGATGCGGACAATCTCCTAAAAGCCTGCGCATCTGTCATCGAAGAGGCACGATTGAAACGCCTTCTGGGACGCGCCTCTCTTCTGAATCAGGCTATCGAACGCTGGCAAGCTCATGACATCTGGGTTATCAGTCGTGCAGACAGCGCATATCCCCGTCGACTGAAGAAGCGACTGCGAGAGGACGCACCAGCAATCATCTATGGCTGCGGAGATATGGCCTTGCTGGACTCCGGGGGGCTCGCGGTAGTTGGCTCTCGTCATGCCGGCAACGAATTGACAATGTACGCGACCAGCGTCGGCCGTTTGGCAGCTAACGCGAGAAAGACGCTCGTGTCAGGCGGAGCCAAGGGTATCGACAAATCAGGCATGCTTGGTGCACTCGATTCAGGGGGAAAGGTCATTGGAGTACTCGCAGACAGCCTGGAAAGGAAGGCAGTAGATTGCAATAGCCACAACATGCTTCGTGAAGGGAATCTAGCTCTGATCTCCCCCTACGATCCTAACGCGGGGTTCAATATCGGCAACGCCATGCAGCGTAACAAGCTGATCTATGCACTATCAGACGCAGCCCTGGTTGTCAGTTCCGATCTAAAAACAGGCGGCACCTGGTCCGGCGCTATCGAGCAACTTGAGAGGTTCAAGTTTGTTCCTGTCTATGTTCGGTCAACAGGAACCCCTTCAGAAGGACTCGAAGCACTACGAGATAGAGGAGCATTCCCATGGCCCAATCCACAGGATGCCAATGCACTTGATGCCATTCTCAAGACAGCACCTCCCTCTCTATCGTCCTCCTCGCAGTCAAGCCTACCACTGTTCTCTGAAGAATATCCGAGGGTTACGCCCACGCCCAAAGAAGCAACGCCTGAAGCAAGCTCTCCGGCACCTACAGCGCCACCGGCACCAGCAGATATGCTGCTTGATGCAGTTCGATCCGTTCTTCAGGCAATACTGACGTCCCCCATGAAAGACTCCGAAATTGCCACCGAACTGGATGTCTCCATCTCCCAAACCAGAGCCTGGTTAAGACGCTTTGTTGACGATGGCATTATCGAGAGACAAAATAGACCATCACGCTATATCATGAAGTGATTGTCTCTATATAACCGGAATACGCGCCCCCTGGATCAGACCGCGACAAAAGCGTTCTGATCCAGGGTAGCCTGTGCGCTCACGCACTTCTCTTCCTCAAAGAGAACTCCAACTCTTCGGCATTCCGATCTGATTTGCTCATATCGAAACTTTTTGGGACGGAGCACCACTCCGGACGATCATCGGCGAACCCGCACGAAGCCACCACGGCAACGAATATTCTGCCAACATGCCGGCTGCCTCGAAGGCGTTCACACGCCACCTCCAATGTAGCGAGACTACGACAGACATCGTCCACAAGGATCAGATCATGCCTGCCCTGCGGCATGCGCTCCTCATTGATCCAGAAGGAATCTCGAAGAAAGCCGAGTTTCTCCTTCTTGGTATCAATACGCTTCATCTGGTTGCCATCGCACCGCTTCCTGAGGAAACCGTGCAATACCTTGAAGCCCTTGACCCTTGCTAAGTGAAGGGAAACCTCCGTCACAGGTTGCCAGTCACGTTCCATGGATGGAGGCATTGGCACGATGTAGGTGGCATTGTCACCAAACCTGGAAAGAACCGAAGCCGCCAGCTGCTCCGCAATAGGCACAGCTGCTTGTCTTACTCCGTCATACTTCAGACGATAGATCAAATCACCAGCTTGGGTACGGACCTTCTCCCAGAAGTTCCCGCCTTGAGCATCGACACAGCGCCTCCGGTGACCTGGACTGTATTGATCCAGAACGTAACCATCATCCCATTGCCCACCAACAATCTTTCTGACTTCGGTCTTCATGATGACCTTCCCTTGTGATGATTGCCTTTACAGCTCATTGCATGGATGAGCCACTGTCTCCCTGGTCGGCAACATGATGACTGGAGCTTATGCCACCACGTCATCACACAAGATTCAGATTCATCTACAGGAAGCTGCCCCTTTTTCGAAGTACATCTTGGCATTCCTGTTTTTCCCGGTCAGCCCTGTATTCAAAGGCAGAGATCGGGATATCCTGCAACTTCTGACCCTGCTTGTAGAAACACCCGCCAACTGACGCCAGCGGGTGTTCGTTCTCTTTCAGCCCATCCGAGTCATACCAAAACCCGGATCTGAATCAGACTTTCGTCTGATTAGCGGCACTCGGCAGGAGCGTGGCGAGCCGGCAGCGTGCCTGCCGTCCCGTGGCCGGTGGTAGCGCCAGCTGCTTTGCAACGCCATTTGATGGAGTCGGCTACCGGAGCAAAACCGCCAGTGGTCGGGTCGGGAAGGTCCGCGGCAGCGCTCTCGGTACCGGTGAACGGGTTCAGCAGCAGCGTGTTCGAACCGGCTGCGGCAACCCGCTGTTGATACGTAATCGTAATAAGACCCGATGCAGGCGTGATAGCCACCGAGCTGACGTTGGTCGAGGCGCCAGGGGAGGTATAGCCTGTGTTATAGCCGGCCGTCATGGCGTCGTTAGAGCCACCCGAAGCAATCTCCGCCACGTTCAGCTTGGCAGCAGCAGCCAGCGACAGGCCTTCCGACACGCGAGCGCGGATCGTGTAGTCCTGGTAAGCCGGGATGGCCACGGCGGCCAGAATACCGATGATCGCGACGACGATCATCAGCTCGATCAGGGTGAAACCTTTTTGAACTTGTTTCAGCATCATGTTTGGACTCCTTGTCCAATGAGGTGAGGATGTGTTCGGGTTTCGCCTGGTGGCTGGCCCGGTCGCTTTTCACTTCGACACCCACCCTGTAGCGAGTGCCGTGCCAGCGCACGGCAACGGCATCTCTGGCCCGACCAGTGGCGGGCGGCGTTCTGGCCCGTGACGGAGTTCACGGTCAGCGGACGCAGCTTGCCGTCCGGCCTGTCGTGGTCGGTCGTTGTTGGGCAGCCACAGATGCCCCGGGGTGACGCATTGCGTCAAGGGGTGACGCAGAGGGGCAGGTTCGAGGTGGGCAGATCTGAACGTCCGCGATATGTCGCTGCATTGGACACATTCCAAGATAGCTACTGTTCCCTCTTGATAGCTGTATAAAAAATCAGTATTCTGCGATTGTGCCCTTAAACCACGACTTGATGTCATGGGGCATCAGCTCACCGCCCTTCTTCCCTGCGGCTTTGCATGAAAGCACCTGCTTCAGAGCTCATCTCATGTCCACATCCCACGATCAGAACTTCAAGAATCTGATCATCGATTACCCCCGTCAGGCGCTGGCTTTCTTTGCCCCCATCGAGGCTGCCAGCCTGCCCTCCGACGTGAAGATCACCTACATCCGGCAGGAACTGCCCAAGGACCGACTGGGCGATCGTTTCTTCGAGATGGATGTTCCGCTTCTGGTGGAATGGCCCAACGGTCAGCGTGAGGCCCTGCTCTTCATCGTCGAGGAGGAAACGAAACCCGGCCTCTTCTCCATCCATCGACTGGCCATCTACTGTCTCACGCTGGCTGAATTCTCAAAGACGGACCGCGTGGTTCCGGTGGTCATCTTTCTGCGAGGCAGCAAGGACATCCCGCGCGACCTGCACCTGGGCAGCGAACAGGGCAGCTACCTGGACTTCCGATACATCGCCTGCGTTCTGCCCGAGATCCCGCTGCACGAGCATCTGGACAGCGACAACCTGGTGGCTCGGCTGAATCTCGTGAACATGCAATACAGCCCCAGCCAACGCATACACGCCTACGGCCACTCCATCCGCGGGTTGATGACGCTGGAAAGCAATCCATCTAAGCACTTGAAATACATGAACTTTATCGACAACTACTGCACGCTTGACGACACCGAGAAACAGCGGTATAGAGAACTTTACAAAACGGAGGATGCCCAGATGATGCAATGGACAGAGCGGGTCAAGAACGAAGGCAGGCTAGAAGAGCGCCTGGAAACGCTGGCCGACCTGGTATCGCTGCGCTTCGGGCCCATGGACGCGACCACCCAGGCCCTCATGCACGCCGCCGACGACGAAACCCTGAAGCGCTGGACACGGAACGTGCTCACCGCCCAGACACTGGAAGAAGTCTTCCGGATTCAGTAAGAGAACATCGGCCAGCAATCTGGCCGTATTATGGCAGGCCCTCAAGCCCCTGCCCTGCCGAAAGCCAGGCCAGGCCTGGCCAAAAATTAATTATCAACCCGAACAGGAATCACCCTGCAACCGCTGGCGCTATACCCAAAATAAATAACGAATCACGCCTTTAAATCCGTCTGCAGACGGAGATTTTGATTATACAATGCTGGTGGACGGCTTCCACGCGCTGGGCGGACATCGTGCTGCCGACGACCACCACGGTGGAGCGCAACGACATTTCCTCGGGCGGCACCTACAACATCAACAAGTTCTACGCGATGAAGCAGGTCATAGCCCCGCAGGGTGATGCGCTGGACGATTTCGAGATCTTCCGGCGGCTGGCCGAGCCGTGCGGCGTGGAGCTGGGCTTCACCGAAGGGATGGAGCCGATGGACTACGTCAAGGCCGCCTATGAAAACAGTTCGGCCGCGAAGCTCATGCCTTTCGAGGAGTTCTGGGAGAAAGGCGTGGTCACGCTTCCCACCCCAGCTGCAGCCAACAGCTGGGTGCGACATGCAGATTTCCGCACCGATCCGGTGAAGAATCCGCTGCACACGCCCTCGGGCCGCATCGAGATGTATTCGACCACCATCGAGAAGATGAATCTGCCGGACTGCCCGCCCATGCCCAAATGGCTGGAGCCGGCCGAGTATCTGGGCAATGCGAAGAAGGGCCAGCTGCACGTGGTCAGCCCGCACCCCTACATGCGGCTGCACTCGCAGATGGCCAACGCCGAGCCGCTGCGCAAGTCCTATGCGGTGCAGCCCCGCGAGCCGCTGCTCATCAACACGCAGGACGCCAAGAAGCGCGGCATCCGCGACGGCGATCTGGTAGAGCTGTACAACGAGCGTGGCGCGCTGGTGGTGGGCGCCCGGGTGTCGGACCGCATCATGCCCGGGGTGGTCAGCATCTATGAGGGTGCCTGGCCGCAGCTGGACAGCAAGGGCCGCTGCAACAACGGTCTGGTGAACTTCATCACGTCCAGCCGGCCGGCCAGCGGGCTCACGCAGGCCGCCACGGCAGACACCTGCCTGGCCAGCCTGCGCAAGTGCACCGACGCCGATCCGAGCGGCAGCAAGGCCTACCAGGCACCGCAGATCATCCAGAAGACCAACCTGAAGATCGACGAAGACGTGTTCGGTCTGGAGCGTGCGGCGGCACTGCGCGAGAAAGCCTTGGCATCGATGTCGCCGGGCGAGAAGATCTTCTACCAGCGCTGCACGGTCTGCCACGGCCCGCGCGATCCGGCACAGTTCACGCCGCGCCAGTGGCAGGGCATCACGCAGAGCATGTTCCCGCGCGCGGGGCTGAACGAGGAAGAGAAGAAACTCGTGCGTGAGTTCCTGATGCAGAACGCCAAGCCGGAGTGACGCCATGAAGTCCCGCCCCCTCCTCCAGGGGTCGGCGCTTCGTGATCCTTCCTGCTGATCCGTCAGGAAACAGGCCGCCAGGGATGAATGTCCCCGGCGGCCTTTGTGCGTCTGAAGGCCCCACTCCCAGGCCGTCGAGGACGACGTTCACGGCGGCCTGGGGGACATCTGGCTTTAGTGTGATCCACTGACAGCCCGCTCCGGCAGCTCGAAATCGACGAAGGCAGCCTCGGAATAGCCAATGGCCTCTGCAATGGAGCGCGACTTGCCAAGCAACCTCCGGTATTCCTCATAACTCATCAGAACCTGGTCGTTGCGCCCTTCGTCGGTAATGAATACCGGAGAGATCCTGGCAAGCGATCTGGCCTCCGCCAGCTTTTCCTGGAACTCCTGGGCTGTCATTCGTCCATTCATAAGCAACCTCTACCAATGAATTAACTGCGATCAAGATACTACATGACCCACCACCCCTTCAAGAGAGGCCGCCCCCCCCCTACCCCCGAGGCAGGCATGCCATGAAAGAGCTTGAGGATATTGCGTCTCTAATAAAATCAGTAGCTTGCCAGCGAGAACAACCCGGCGAACTTACGGTCTGCACGACAATGGCACACACCCGTAACCGGATCGGCTGGCAGAATCCCGGCGTATTGGACGAAGAGACCGCATCATGTCATCACAAGAAACCGGCATGGGGCGCGATGGCATGAGTGCCCCGCCCGGCCCGGAAGGCCTCATTCCCCAGGACGAGGCGTTTTCCAGCGGGCCACTGCTGACGCATTATCTGCAGCATCTGCTGTGGTGGTTCCGTGAGGGGGTGGAGCCGGTAATGGCGGTGGACGGCAACGCCGGGCGTGCCAGCGTGGGCACGCAGACGCCCTGGCTGCAGGGGCACATCGGGGTTCAGGTGTTCGAGAGCGGCATTCTGGCCGCCGATGCCACGGGTTCGCTGGCCCTGCCCTACCGGTCGCGCTATGAGGAGCATCACTACGCTCCCCATGTGGCCCTCACGCTGAAGATGAGTGGCGGCATGAGCTGGACGGACCTGCGCGGGCATGAGCATCATCACCCGGGGGTTCAGGAGCTGTGGTTCCAGACCGGCATGATGGAATGGCAGCACAGCACGATCCATGCCGGGCCGTGGTCCTACTGCCATGTGTCGATGCAGGCGCCGGTGCTGGAGCGCTGGCTGGCCGATGATGTGCTGGCCGACGATGCCCGTCGGCTGCTGGAGCAATGTCTGCAGCCGCGCCCCCGGGGCACGGGGGCCATCCGCATCAGCAGTCTTCCCGACGCCATGCTGCAGCCGATGCAGCAGCTGCATGCGCTGCTGTCCACGCCCGGCATGCTGATGGCCGTGCCGCTGGCGCAGCAGCTTCAGGTGGAGGGGCTGGTGCTGATGCTGCTGGGCCAATGGCTGGGCCTACCGCCCCAGCCCTTGAAACGCCGTCAGGGACAATGGCGACGCGCGGTGGATGACGCCATCGACATCATCCAGGCGGAATACGGTACCGAACTGTCCATCAGCAAACTGGCCTGGCGAGTTGGTACCAATGAATGCTATCTGAAGCAGGGTTTCCGGGAGCGTCTGGGCATGGGCGTAGCCACCTTTGTGCGCCTTCAGCGGATGAAGGTGGCTCTGGCCCTGCTGGAGGAAGGCCGACACTCGGTGAAGGAGATTGCCCATTACGTGGGCTACAGAAGCCTGGGGCATTTCTCGCAGGCTTTCCGGGCGGTGCATGGCCATCTGCCCTCGCAGGTACGCGGGCGGAACCGGACTTGAGCCTGGTTCCGACGGGGCCCGGAGAGGCTGCCAGCTTCATGCGATTTACTAATATATAAATAAAAAATCAGCGCTTGCCGTCACGCCAACGACCCCGAGCAGGACACTCACTGCTCAAGAAGCCTGTACCCAGGAAACTCGCTGATCGGAAAGAATCCGGATCAGGTCTCCAGACCCGAAGTACCTGGCCAGAAAGGCCTAGGCAAGGAAACACACTGACCAGAAAATACCCTGCTCAGACAGCTCCCTGAGCACCCCAGGCATGGCGGACGCATCCCCATGCGCCTGATGATGACCATCAAGACGGGAATCGCGCGGGTCGATTAAACTGCCCTGTCCCGTTTTTTCAGGAGCCTGTCCATGGAATTCGATCTCCTCATCAGCGGTGCCGGTCCGGCCGGTCTTTGTCTGGCGCGTGCCCTGGCGGATACGGGCCTCACCATCGGTCTGGTGGAGCAGCAGCCGGAAGAGGCGTTGCGCGAGGCAGCCTTCGATGGTCGCGAGATCGCACTCACGCAGCGCTCGGCCTCCCTCATGCGTGAGCTGGGCCTGTGGAAACGTATCCAGGACGTGGACGGCGCGGCCTTCTCGCCGCTGCGCGATGCCCGCGTGTTCAACGGCTCCTCCCCCTTCGCCATGCTCATTGGCCACACGCTGACCAATCGCAGCGAGCTGGGCTGGCTGGTTTCCAACCATCACATCCGCCGCGCTGCCTATGCCGAGGTAAAGGCCGCGGCCGAGGAACACGGCCGCATCACGCTGATGACGGGCCAGCCCATCACGCGCGTGCTGGCGCAGGGCGAAGGCGAGATGACCGAGGTGCTGCTGGCCGATGGCACCACGCACCGCGCGCGCCTGCTGGTGGCAGCCGACAGCCGTTTCTCGCCCACG
>ERZ773062.859-NODE-859-length-13932-cov-10.630035_pt1 | contig 13932 bp, 12 predicted proteins | sample MGYA00580626_ERZ773062 | MGnify/ENA primary metagenome ERZ773062 (study PRJEB29015, sample SAMEA2738003) | human oral metagenome | biome: human oral; feature: human-associated habitat; material: dental | place: China | collected 2058 ...
TCATAAAAATTACCCCAGACTATTAGCGATGAATAAGCTACGGAACCATACTACTGTAGCCAGCATTAAACCCTCTGCTGGTACCTATCCGATAATTTTCTAATCACGCTCTGCAAACTCCGCACCGGCGCCGCATATGGTACGTCAATTTCTGCAAAATGCCGGCGAGCCGCGGTTATTTTACTGCGTTCGCTACTGCTTACGTGGTTATCACGAATATCATCCGAGCCCTTCGTCTCCGCTACAAAATAAATCCGCTTGTCGCCATCAAACGCCACTGCCCAATCTGGATTATATTTGCCAACTGGAGTATCAATTTTGAACCAACCTGGCAGCTTGATATAGAACTTCACGCTGACATTATCTTCCAGCGACTGCATGAATTCGCGCTCTACCTCTGAATCAACCGTTACGTAGTCGTAGATAGTTTTAGCATGCTCAGTCACTGCAATTGCCCCGCTCTTCATCACTGCATCATACAGATACGCTTGCAGCTCATCATTCTCAAATAGTGCCATATCATAGCACTCACCTGTTTTGTGATACCTAATACCATCTACTGCCAAACGCTGCTTCGCACGGTTAATCGCCCGAACCGCCTCGTCAATAACCTGTTGTGGGTTCACCGGTATGGCGTGAAACATCTGTGCTTTATCAAGTACATCAAAGATAAGGTGACGGGTCATTTGCGTTCGGCGTTGAATATCTGCTAAGAGATTTGGTATCTTCACCTCAGTTTGGCGCACCGCATATGCGTTAAAACCGGTCTCGCGCACCATAAAACCGCTATCGTTGTTCATAGAGTTAATCAACACTTTCGTCTCGGCAATGTGCGGTCGACTGATGGTAACTTGTGCTAATTCATTAGCCGCCTCCGTCACCAGTTTTTCTATATCAATTGCCACTCGGTAGGTTGTCTTATGCTTGATCCTGTCCCATAGTTCCTTGAAAGCTGGGTCAAGTGCCCGTGACTTTTGAAACCTAACCGCCCGCCGATTATCCCGATTGTTGATTCGCCCACTAAACTTAATGCCCGTCTCTTCTTCAATTTCCGTCTGGAGTTTACGGCTAAAATCAGCGTAGCTTTCATTAGCTACTACCGTTAGTACATTAATGCTATCGCTATATATTCGTTGCCCATTAGTATCGACTGGCAAGCGCAGTCCTCGCCCGATCTCTTGGCGCTTCTTCATCTGGCTTGACGTCTCATTAAGCGTACATATCTGGAATACATTAGGATTGTCCCAACCCTCGCGCAGTGCCGAGTGGCTAAAGATAAATCGCAGTGGCTCGTTAATATCTAATAAGCGCTCTTTATCCTTCATAATGAGACTATAGGCAGTGTCGTCATCCTTGGTGCGGCCACCCTCACCTTTAGTGTCGCGGGAATCCTTCCACTGGCCATTTTTATCCGCCGCAAAGTAGCCGTCATGCACCTCACTCGCCGACAAACCGTCCATCACGCCGACATATTTTGGTTTAGACGACACCTTAACGTATGCCTCCTCAAGCCACTGGGCAAATTTACCTTTCTGGGTGCCATTCGCCGTATATTCACGGTAGTTCACAACTTTATCGATAAAGAATAGGCTCAGCACTTTGACACTATTCCCCAGTCGGCGCTGTTTATCAAAGTGATCGTCAATCGTCAATTCAATCTGTCGCTTAATGATGTCATCATGCAGACTTTCGTCACGCTGACCAACGTAAACCACCTTACCATTACTAAACTCCACGCAATTATCACCGTGATTGATCGACTCGATGTAATAGCCAGCATAAGCCGAGCGCCCTGTCTTAGCCTCCAGGTCATCACCCGGAAGCGCCTTGATGACCTTGCGCTGCAAGCCATACTCATCACTCGCATCCACTTCTATCTTGGCGAATGAGCGAGTCTTCGACTGGCGCTCCAGCGATAGCACATTAATGTACGCATCATTATAATTATCCTCACTCTGGACACTATGCACCTCAATCTTTTTGACCAAGCCTTTGTCGTACGCATCGACCGGGGTTAATCGATAAAGTAAATTATATAAGTGCTTGTGCGTGGCACTATAGCGCAACGTGCACAGCGGGTGAAGGCTAGCAATAGCATTCCGTCGCGTATCCGTTTCCATATTCTGCGGCTCATCGAGAATAACTACTGGGTGAGTAGCCTTGATGAAATCGAGCGGCCGCCCATAGTCACTCTGCCGATTCATCACATTCTGCGCCTTGGCAAAGCTATCAATGGTAATCACCATAATCTGCAACGTATCGTTTGTGGCAAACTCACGTGCTTGGCCAGTCTTCTTGCTATCCCACACGTAGTGGTTCATCTCTGGCTTATTATAGATATCAGCAAAATGGTCCTTAGTAATCTCTAGGTTTTTCAATACTCCTTCACGGATAGCGATGCTCGGCACCACGATGATAAACTTCTTCCACCCGTAGTGCTGATATAGCTCGTGAATTGTCCGCAAATACACATACGTTTTGCCCGTGCCAGTCTCCATCTCGATGGAGAAATTCATACCATGAGGCAAATTCTCTACTACACTAGACTCATCGATTAGATCATTCTCATCTGGCAAGGTATCATTCCGCTGCTGCACCGCACGCATATTTTCAGCAATCTGCGCCGTGTCCAACACCAAACTATTCCCTCTGGCGATCGTCGCCTCCAAACTTAGCTGCCCATCCTGATCTATATGGCGAGCCGCACCGTCGCTATTTTTTGGCTGCCCAGCAAATATATCTACCACCGTATTGATGGCATCAAGCTGGTATTGTTGGTTAGGGTCGAATTTTAGTTTCATAAAAATACTATATACCGCTTAAGTCTTAATATCCGTTAATCCTGCGTTTATACAGTACAGGCCTACGATGCATTTTTAATCCTATTATCCTTTAAACCATCTTCTGTAATAATTTTCCTTTTTTCTCCTAGATCTATAGTTTTCTTAGTTTTACCCATTGGTTCTGCAACCAACTTATTGTAAACATGTTTTAGAACGTCATTGATGCAGTATCCAAACTTATCAACCTCTACCATCATCTCATGTGTATCGTTCAATAGCCATTCGTACTGTTGTACTGAGATATGCTCAAGATTTAAAGTAGTCCATCTATCTATTACCTTTTGGATGCTATCGTTTAAGCTATCATAGGCTAGCCAAAGAGCGTTGTATATTTTTGAATCATCCCCAAAATCAGCTCCGCTCATGTCTAAAATTCTTGTTAACTCTAAGACACTACGTTGAAGATTGTATGTTTCATCTATTATCTTTCGTGCTGGTTCAGCCCAGCCCTTAAGCAGCTCCAGCTTCTCTTCTGAGGTCGCAGCATCATGACCAGGCTGGCCATGCCATTTATCTAAAATATCTGTGGTAATTCTCATGTGCTCTCTTATGGAGCTTGTGAATGATAGGATTTTGGACAATATATCATTAACAGAGCCAAAAACTTTTTCGTATATTATATAGTTTGTTGACATAACAGAAGATAACCTTACCTGTTCTGTAGCGTCTTTGTGTGCTCTACTCCAGCCCCGTACAGTAAACACTAGCGCAACAATTGCACATAGTGCTGTTACGATTTGACTAATATTTACCATATAATCCATTACATTACCTCCAAAAATCCAAGAGTCTCAGATTTTGTATATGTCTAAAAGGTCTCTCCATTTTCTTTTGAGCTAACCAAACAATTTCGTCTTGGATCTGAATATTTATGGAGACTTTCGTGCTAAGTTTTATAGAGAAGAAAATTATTTGAGGCATCTTAAGTTACACTATCGTAGTCGTTTTCACTCATCACACCACCTCCACCTCAACACCCTGCCGCTCAGCTTGCAGAAGTAGGTTTACTTTTAGATTTACGTCGCTACCGAAGGCTCGGTCGAGGAGGATGATGGATGATGGTTTGGTAGCGAGGATGGCTGTAAATAGCTCCTCCGTCATGGAATGCGCCAGGCAAATGACGAGCTTTTCGGACGGAATAAAGTAGAAGTCATCATATTGATCTATCTGCACCAACGGCGAGATGCCACGCTTGAGCAGGAGCTCGGTCAGCAGGTCATCGTCGGTCGTACCTTTTTCCAGTGGATCAAGGTTGGCGAGTGCCTGCTGGCGAATCTCCTCTGGTTCAGAAACTAGCTCGTTCCACTGCTTGAAGTTACTATCACCCACCCGATACGCCCGAAAGCCAAGGTCAAGTGGGGCATTACGAGACGCTAGTTTGTCCGCCCGGTCAGCACAGATTTTGGCACCCGCCCGACGGATACGCTCACGAGCAATGTCGGCGATAGTGCGATAGCCGGCTTTATACGCCTCCGACTTCTCGTCAGTCAGCTCAGGTAACTGCACGCAAATCCAGCGACGGTTACCACCGTCTTCGGCGTTAAGTTCGTCAACAGCATGAGCTGTCGTGCCAGAACCGGAGAAAAAGTCGAGAATAATATCTCCGTCATCAATATTCGTGCCTATTTGGCAGATTCTCTTAAGTAATCCTATAGGCTTTGGTGTATCAAATACATTTTCCGGTATTAGTTTCTTTATTTCTTGTCTTGCCTTATCGGTGCTACCAACTTCGTCATATTTCCATAAACTCACTGGCACAACATCGCCCACTTCACTAAGAAAGCGCTTAAAAACAGGTACTGAATTATTGCTTTTTCCAAAATATATCCGATTGTCTTTTTCTAGTTGAATAATTTTGTCCTGTTTGAATCTATTAAAGGTTCCAGCTGGCGGATTCCACGTACGACCATTCAAGAAACTTATCTCCTGGGGCTTATTGCCACTTCTCGCATGGAGAGGAATTGCTTTCCATGGACCCCTAGAATCATTGTCTGGGTTAGTATATCGACTATTCTGTTGCTCTGTACGAGGCAAGCGGTTCAGTATAGAAGTCTTTTCATTAATTGAACGAGCATAACATATAACATATTCGTGAGTATATGATATATTTTTAGTATCGTTACTTTGTGTGTATTTCTTCTGCCACACAATCTGCGCCACAAAATTCTCCTCCCCAAATATCTCATTCATCATCAAGCGGAGGTTGTGGACTTCGTTGTCGTCGATAGAGACAAAGATGACGCCGTCTTGGCGGAGCAGGTTGCGTGCCAAAAAGAGGCGTGGATACATCATGTTCAGCCAGTTGCTGTGCTTATGCCCGCCGGTATTGGTACGCAGACCGTCATCCCGCACGACATTGCCCTCATCATCAGTGATACCCGCCTCTGCTTCATAACTACGGCGTGTCTGCTTAAAATCATCGTTGTAGATGAAATCATTGCCAGTGTTGTAGGGCGGGTCGATATAGATCATCTTAACCTTGCCGTAATACGCCTTGTGCAAGATCTTCAGCGTCGCCAGATTGTCGCCCTCGATAAACATATTGCCCGTCGTATCCCAATCGACGGAATTTGCCCGGTCGGAGTGGAGCGTCTGGACGGTTTTCTCCTGGATGGCAGCGAAGACGTCGCTCTTACCCTTCCAGCTAAGGCCATAGCGCTCGCCCAAATCAACCACCTCGCCTAGCGTCGCCTGGAGCTTCTGCCAGTCGATCTTGCCTTCGGTGACTGCCTCGGGGAAGAGTTGTTTGAGTTTATTAATTTGTTCTTGTTTTATATCGTTATTATAGCCGTTCATGATTACTCGTTATTGTCATCTTATGGTGGTATTATACCATTCACGCCTTTCGTTATGTTCGCCGTTTTATCGTATTATGCTGTTATTTTTACACATTTAAGGAAATTTCCATTGCGCCTTCTTGTCTACGATACACCATGCTATTATCTGCGCGATATTCCAACACTATTTATTGTAAATAATAACTCATTATGACTACCAAGCATAAGCGAGCCACCCCGCAGCAGCTCGCCTTGTTAAACCAATCTATCTCTTCTACTTTGCTTCACGTCGTCGCACGTAGCGCGCCAGTAGCATTCCACCAGCAAGCAACGCCGCTGTTATAAGGACAAACTGCCAGAGCGATACACCCGTATCAGCCAAGAGGCCATGAAATTGGCTTGGCTCAGCTGGCTGAGTGGGCTGGTTGGGTGTATTTGGATTGAGCGGATTTGTCGCCAGTGCCGCGCGGCACTCCGACCAAATTGCTTCTGGGTAGCTGACCGCTAACACATACCACGCCGTCGATGCCACCGAGTTTGCATTGGTTAGCTCATTTGGCAGATCGGCCTTAGACGCGTACTGCCATGCACCGTTTGGCCGCTGCGCTGGGTACGTGTCTGCCAAGATTGCCCGTGCTGTGGCCGTGTCACCAGCGATAGTATGCGCCTGTGCTACACCATACGTCCCTTCAAACCATATGGTTGGCACATAATTACCTGTCAAATACGGCGTGTAGCCTTTTGCCGCACCATCGGTTGTTTTGTAGCTAGCAGTATGAGCGAGTGCTTGCTTAGCTTTGTCGTATTCGCCAATCGCATTGAGGAAGATTGAGCCCCAACTTGTTGTATCAAGCGCCTTGCTGCTGTCGTTGTATCCTTGATTAAACCGCCCTTCGGGTGTATTCCATAGTTTTGTCACTGTCACTTTAGCAAGTTCGTCTGCCTTTTGAGCATACTGCTTATCTCCCAGCACGCGGGCTGCCCGTTCATACACATGCCACATGTCAGTGTTGTGCTCGGTGGCATGCCACGCAATATCCTTCTTGACGCCATTGTCAATCCGCACTCCGCCGCGGAATAGCCCGGCAGCATCACCAGTCGTCGTCTTCATCGTCTCAAGCCAGCGGAAGGTATCAAGGATCATCTGGCGCACCCCTTGCTGGTCACCATATTTTTCCATATAGCGGATGAGCGCATACTGCACGAAGGCGATACCACCAGTATAATAAATCGGCTGCTGGATCCCTGTGTAATCAAGCTGGTGCACACTCGCCGGAAACGCCCCCTTCTGCTCACCCGTCTTAACTTGGATTGCGCTTAGGCCATGCACGAGCTTATCCGCCATTGCTCGATCATCCGCACCAATCGCCACGAGTAGTGCCAGAGACTGATCATACACATAGCTATACGACTCACGCGGCGTACCATAGCCATCTTGACCTGGTGCATACTCATACGAGCGAATGAGCCCCACCAGCTCTGGCTTGAAATACTCAGCAATGATGGTTTTAGTTACTGTGTCATAGAGGCGAATTAATTTATGCCCCTTACCTACTGCATCGAAACTAAAGGTATTATCTGCCTGGGCTGGCTGCGTAGCTTGGAGGTATTCTTTATCAGATACCGCGTAGAGCTGCACCTCCAGATTCTTATACGTCACAGGTCGCGGCCAGCTCTCACCAATCTGCTGCCCCGTCACTTTGTCGTATAACCGGAAGTGCCATGACCCCGCAAATGCCGGGTTGACAGGTGAGAGATCGAGCGTCCATGTACCATCCGGCTGTACCACCACTGGCGCAACGGTCGCTTGCTCATATTCAGCATCGCTGTAGAGATAAGCCCGCACTTCACGTGGATTCGCCCCAGTTGGTGCTGTTCCCTTCACTGTGCCGCGGTAACCTTCGGCAGCATGCGCAGTATGAGGAACCGTGAGCGGTGTCGCACTTTCGGTTTGTCGCGAATGTGCAAGTGTGAAGCGCCCGCTCACCTTTGCTTGGTAGTCAAAACCATAGGCTTGTGCTGGCGTAATGGTACTACCATCACCCTGATTACGCTTAGGCTCCATCATCTGTTTGAGCCACGCCATCGCGCGTGTTGCTGGTGCTGAGTCAGTCGCTAGTGGCCGACGCACCGCTCTGAATAGCTGATCATTTGTACCACACAGCGACGTATTTGCCCGCACTGGCGGAGCTATCGCCAGCCCATAGAGTGCACCGCATAGCAGCACGACGCTCAATCCCCATCGTTTCATTATTTCCCCTCCGAAATACTCTTATGCTTATATTTATAGCACACTTTAGCCGTATCGCATATATGTCATAGCGATTTTACCTATCGGTATGAGCCACTAATGTTATGCGCTATACTTCGACTACATAGAGGTACTCAGATATCACCATTAATCCTAACCATGATATATCAAGCTATTATTTTCCTACTTTAAATAACTTCGATTCGTTATTCTCTCGTAGCACCAATTTGCCTCATCAGCAATCTTGTATTAGGCTAGAAGGAGGCAGGGTTGGCACCTTGCATACCAATATCGTTAAAGCCGCACGAGGAGCACTCCATGGCACAAAATTTTACGATTAGCGGTAACAAACTCAAAGGCTACCAAGCAGTCGCCGACGGCACTGGCCGCGTCCACTTTGTGGGCGCCACCCAGGAGGAAGTCATCGACCAAACCAGGCGCTACATGCGCCAACACGGTGGTGGTGAGCTCAGGATCCAGCGCGCCGACGGCACCGCCCAGTATCGCGATGCCGATACCGTCCCACCCAAGAAGGATCCCTTCCCGCCGCAAGGATAGCACTCAAACGCACAATACCTCTGCTCTTGGCAGAGGTATTGTTATATCAGAAGAAGAAATAATTACTTGAGGAGTGTATCAGGCACGCCAAGCATCCGTGCTAGCGCATACTGGAGCAAAAAGCTCAAGGACGCCATGCCTGCGCAAAACACTGCAACGATCCGCACTACATGCTGCGACAGTGGTGCCGCACCTGGCCAGATCATTAGGACAATCACCGGTACGACACAAGCCAGTGCCTTAATGCCCGCCGCAATGCGCGCGTTGAGGATGGTGCGCTGCTTCTTGCTCACTGGCTGGTGGGTTTTTGCTGCTAGGGGTGCAACTGCTTTCGTTGTCTTTTTTACCACGCGCTCGCCTGTTTTAGCTATATTGCGCGGCAGCATGACCAGCATATAGAGGCCGCATCCAATCATACCGATAGTGATGATTGCTACTAGTGTAATTACTACTGGCTGCGGCAAGTCCGCTCCTGAGGGCATACCCTGCGGGAGCGTGATCTCTGGCTGGTCGTGCGGCTCCGGTATAACCCAAAGCGCCTTATCTCGCGTGATATATGGGTAAAGCAGTTGCATTGCGCACCACACCCACAGTAGCAAGCAAAAGAGATATCCCATCGACGCGCAGAAATGCGTCACCAAAAGCGCAAACCGCCGTGGCTGTGGCTGCTTGGGCTGCTCCTTCGACTTCGCTGGCTGAGAAGACTGCGATACCATAACTACTGGTCATTATACACGACAGCACAAACTGATGCTATGGTGTGCGATTTTACCGCTATTTTTTAATTAACAGAGCTTAGTCCTCGCTAATTAAAGACGGTTGTTCTATAGTCACCTATCACTTGACATTATATCTCTATCTATATAGATTTAGAAATATGAGTATATACCTCCGTCTGACGCCAGCTACCAAGGATATTCTCTATCAACTCTATTGTGCGACAGAGGATGTATGGGGACTCCAGTTATCACGGCGTGCTGAGCGGCCGACTGGCACAGTCTATCCACTGCTCGACCGGCTCGAACGCGAAGGATTCGTACAATCGCATTGGGATGATTCGAGGAGAGTTGGCCCAAGACGCCGGCTCTATATTCTCACGCTAGCTGGCCGCGTCTGGGTACAGCAAAAACTCGAGCTCAGTGCCAAAGTTACTAAGCAATAGCGCTCGAAAGGAGTAGATTATGACATACCAAAAGCAGCTAGACAAAGCTAGTCGCACCCTAGCGTGGGCGATCAAGCTTGTCCCGTATAGCCAACATGAGCGCTATACAGGTGAGTAGCACGCCGACCTCGCCGCAGCAACCTCACACGAGCGCAATCATATTGCGCGTGCCGCGCTGGCAATGGGGTGGCGACTGCGCCTGCGCGATATAGGGGTATTATGGTGGACGTGGAGTGGGTAAGGCAGCAGTGTGGTGGATTGCTATATTCGCGTTTGTTGTATTGTGGCCCCTTTTTCCATTAGTCTTCGTCTCTCTTTGCGTGGTCGTTGTATTTCTCTCGCCTGTCTATGTTGGTGCACCGTCACGATTCAGTCACTGGCTTATGGTAGTGAGCGGAGTGTTATTTCTTAGTGCAACAGGTTTCTCAATGTGGTCATTTGTTACCCAACTCAATGCGGCCGACCGAGGAGAGGATATGTCGTTTCTTGCACCATGGACAAAGGCCGCGTTTGTAGTTATTGCTATAAGTATTTGCTTGTTCATTATCGGGAGTTTTCTTGCTTTGCAGAGAGAAAAGTCACTAAAAAAGTAAACTAGTTTTATTCTTACTGCTGCAGTATTACCAAAATAATAATCTGGCCGCACGAGCCAGATCACAATCACTTACAAAAAATGGTCGCCCTCTCCCTACCCCACTCAAAGCAATGGGAGGTGTGTTGGCGGTATGTGATGGGCGTTGTTGACCTTGCAGTAGTGCCGACGGGGCGCGGCTCTTCACTGGCGGAGGATCCTGGTAGCTCGCTAGACGTGGCCGGCAGAGCGGACACTGAGCACGGCAACCGGGCGAGCGCCCCGGCAAATGCCGCCGACGCGGACAGCGTGGAGGAGCCTGGGCAGGAGGACGATGCAGACTCCCCGGCGGCCAGGACGGTCGCAGAGAAGCATGAACAAGATGAAGACCTAGGTGCTCTACCAAGCTCTGCCACTATGGCTGGCGTAGAAACATCTGGGCAGAATGGAGATCCAGGCACACCAGCCCACGCCGCCACAGCAACGCAGCCCGCCGCAGGTTCAACGACGCCCACCTCTCATCAGCCGGCCGACGGCGCAGCAGTGCGGACACCCGCGCCAGCTACCACGTCTCCCACCATTCCACCGCGGCGGATCCATCGCTACCTGCGTGCGCAGCTGGTGGAAGAGATGGTGGTGCTGCACCAGGCGGGGCAGACGGTGGCGCAGATCGCTACACGCTTCGGCTTCCACCGCACCACGGTGGCGCGGCACCTCAAGCAGGCAGAGGAGACGCTACGCACCGACCCAGCTGACCCTGCCTTCCAAGAGCGGGTGCGGCAGGCCTACGCCGAGCTCGGCACGGTCAGGCACACTGCCCAGCAACTGGGCGTCAGCAAGGATGCGGTGCGGAAGGTGGTGCGGGGTGAGTGAGATGAGGTCAGACGCAGCGTATGACTCAGCGTGAGCCCTTAAGACACATCCATAGAACATCTATGAACATGATTCTGAGGACTGCTGTGGTGGCTACCGGGAAGGTGTCCAAGCAACAGAGGTTAAGTCCCAATCATGGGATACGATTAACTCACCTGGCTCGAAGGCTCGCGCGGTGTCGACGAGATTGTAGCAGAATGACAAACAGGCCCAACACGATCCAAATCAGATTTAAGCCAAGACCAAGAACGTAAGGTTCCGTTAATTTAAAGGAAAATGGAGTTCCGATCGAGATCGCTAACGGCCCACAATATACAGGATAACCAACAAATGAGGTAGAGCCTCCGACCATCCACGTAGTTCCACCCAGATCTGCCACACGCCACAATACAGCAATCTGTGAACCAATTAGCACAGCAAATCCACCCGCATAGGTAAGAAGTCGCGAATAGAATCCCTTAAAGTGGGCGGTAACTGCCCCAAGAACCCACGCCATAAACACCAAGGTAATGCTCGACACCAATTTAGCACAAACTGCGTAAGCAACCACTTTCGTTAACCTGTCATCTTTCGGCCACATCGTTGTGCTTGCCAGAAGCGACACGAGACCTACCGTTATAAAACCGAAGGAGAGCGAGGTCGTTTTGACAAAGAACTTACGCAGTGTCGAGTGGGTAGAAAGATGAAGGAGTGTGTCGCGTTTAAGCACTAGAAACATAAAGATCTGCGCAGCGACATAAAAAGTGGCACCGGACGACACTAGCACGACAGCGAAAGCCCAGATCACGTCGAGCACGGATTTGTATGAGTCTACAAGTTCCCTCAAGACAAAAATACCAAAAAGAATTGATGCACACACTAAGAAGAAACCAAAGTGTTTGCGCGCTTCGGTGTAGATATCACGCATTAAGCATTGCCTCCTTGATCTTAATCTCCAGGCTCTGCCCCGGAGAAATATCTGAAGCCTGCAATTGAAGTAGCACTCTCCCATTATGCAGCACAACACATTCGTCGAAGAGTGATTCGAGGCCGGCGATAAGATGAGTGCTAATGATGAGTAACGCATCGTCGGGCTTGTGTAGCTTAATAAGGTCGAGCATGCGATCTCGTGTTACAGGATCCACAGCAGCTAGTGGCTCGTCAAAGAGATAGACCGACGATCGGCGAGCCAGGGTCATGCCAAGATTCAACTGTTCTTCCATTCCTTTCGATAAGTCACTCACCTTCTTCGATTTATCCAGCGATAGATCATTAATAATAGAGCGGCCACGCTCAAGATCAAAGTCTTCGAAATAGTCTGCTAGGACATTGGGAACCGATCCCACTTTCAAGAACTTATAAATGAATGGTGCGTCTGGAAGTAGGGTCGGGATCGTCGCATCACGCAGCTTCACAGAGCCAGATTGAATGGGTAGCAATCCGGCCAATGCCTTTAGTAACGTCGTCTTTCCGGCTCCGTTTTGGCCAAAAAGTCCCACAATATCTGGGCGATCGAAACGAATGGTCAGTGGAGCGAGGGAGAACCTCCTCCCCCTGGACACGACCAGATCTTCTAGTTCAAGTAATGTATTCATATATTCACCATATCACATAATTCAGTAAAAATCGAGCAATGTAGGCTACTACAATGATCCAACTAAGGATTCTCAATCCAAACACCCATCGAGGGTTCCGTCGATTATCGATATGTTCATTGACATCAGTCCATGCAAGCAAGCATCGATAGCCGTCTGAGTTCAGTGCAGGCAGCGCGTTTACGGGCTCTTCGCGTTTGAGGGTGTTGTAGCCGGAGCCTATTGAAGTGCATAGGTGGGGGTGCGTCGTTGCTTGGGTAGAGGTCGAGGTCTCCCGATGATGGGAGCTGCTACACAACCGTCACGAGAGACCTCGACGTGCCTGAGACTACCTTCGCCTGCCCTGATCTGACGACCTTCCTGGGGCTGGACGCCCTGGGACTGTCCGCGGTGGGTCAGCTCCTGACCTCGACGAGAGCCATTGTGGAGTGCCGCATGCCGATCGGGTTTGAGGACCCCTTCTGCAGAGCCTGCGGCGCCCAGGGGCAGGCTCGTGGGACGGTGGCCCGGGGTCAAGTCTTTTGGTGTGGTGTAGTTGTGGTTAGGGGTTGAGGGTGATGGTGCCGTGGTCTGGTAGGGCGTGCTGGTCCTGGTGGAGCGTATGGGTGAGGTGTCTGAGGGAGGTCTCGGACAGGTAGCGGCGTTCGCCGTACTGCCATTCCTCGTGCTGTTCGAGCAGGACGGCTCCGATCAGGCGGGTGACGCAGTCCCGGTCAGGGAAGACTTGCACGACGTCGGCGCGGCGCTTGATCTCGCGGTTGAGACGCTCGATGGGGTTGTTGGACCAGATCTTGGGCCAGTGCTCCCTGGGGAAGGCCGCAAACGCGGTCAGGTCCGCCTCGGCCTCGGTGAGCATGTCAGCGACCTGTGGGAACGAGGGGTGCAGGGAGCTGATGACGTGCTGGTACTGGGCGGTGACGGCCTCCCGGCTGGTCTGAGCGAAGATCGTGGAAATCAGGGCGTTCACGGGCTTGGAGCGGGCCGAGCCGAGCCTGGAGGTGATGTTGCGGGCGAAGTGGACCCGGCACCGTTGCCAGGACGCGCCGGGCAGGATCGCCTTGACCGCGGCCCGGATGCCGGCGTGGGCGTCACTGGTGACCAGCACGACCCCCTCGGGGTCCTGGTCGGTGGCGACCCTCAGACCCCGCTCGCGCAGGGACCGCAGGAAGGAGGTCCAGAAGTCGGTGGTCTCGGCGTCGCCGACCGCCATGCCCAGGATCTCGCGACGTCCTTGGGCCGAGACCCCGGTGGCGACCACCAGGGCCTGAGAGACCACCCGGTGGTTGACCCTGACATCCACGTAGGTGGCGTCGACGAACACGT
>ERZ773062.865-NODE-865-length-13860-cov-22.920681_pt1 | contig 13860 bp, 16 predicted proteins | sample MGYA00580626_ERZ773062 | MGnify/ENA primary metagenome ERZ773062 (study PRJEB29015, sample SAMEA2738003) | human oral metagenome | biome: human oral; feature: human-associated habitat; material: dental | place: China | collected 2058 ...
CGCCGACCAGGGGGCCGAGGACGCCGCGGCCGCCGCGGGCGGGAAGCTCCCTGAGGTGCGGGACGTGGCCGTCATGCTGCTGGAGTCCGTCAAGCGCGGACAGTAGCCCCGCGCGCCTCAGACGAAAGGGCGGCCCCGCAGGAAAACCTGCGGGGCCGCCCTTCAACGTGACAGCGATCAGTCCTCAACGCCGACGATGACGTTGGAAGCCTTGATGACGGCGACGGCCTTCGAGCCAACGCTCAGGCCGAGCTCCTCGATGGCGGCGTTCGTGATCGACGAGGAGATGACCAGGCCAGGAGCGACCTCAATCTTGACGATGCCATTGACGGCACCCTCACAGACCTCAACCACGGTACCGGGAAGCTGGTTGCGTGCGGAGAGCTTCATAACGTATGCCCTTTCGTTAGTCGGATTGCAGGCATAAAAACCCTAACGGAGGCGAGAGCCGCCGTCTACGGACAACGCCTAGCCCTCGTCCTCCGGGGAGATCTCTTCGAGGCCAACCAGGAATCCGTCCTCGTCGATGACGTTGCCACCCGCCAGGGTCGCGATCATCCCGGCGGCCTTCTCGATGTCCTGCGTGGAGCGCAGGCGTTCGAGGCGCGACGTACGGCTCATAGTGCCGACACCGGGCGTCGGCGCGGACGTAGGCAGCCAACGAATCTGGTACTCGATGATGGCTCCAGCGGTCCACGGCTCCCAGCGCAGCACTCGCGGCGGCGTGGGCACGGCATGGACCTCGATCATCATGTCCGAGCGGTGCCCGATCGGGCTCATGAGGGCGTAACCGTCGACGACCTGCGGCTTGTCCCGCTGGGCCTCAAGTTCCTCGCGGGCCTTTGCGAGCTTGGAGGCGATGTCCTTGCGAACCGGGCCCATTTCGGCCTTCAGCTTCTCGATCTGTGCGACCTGCGCGGGGCTGAGCGGAGCGGGCTTGGGTGCCTCGGGCGTGATGTCGCGCGCGTCCTTCATCTGCTCAAATCCAGCCCGCTCACGCATCGCGGAGAGCAGGTCCTCGGGGTTGATCCAGCGCGGAGAGTACACCGTCAGGTTCACGGCCGAGTCGGCGTCGGGGACCATCACGTAACCGCTGCCGGCGAGGCGTAGGCCGCCGGCGAGGCGTCGGGCCATGCGGCGCAGCGCCTCAAGCACGCGGTATTCCAGGCCCGTGGGCACGCCGTCGGGGAACGCCTTGTCCCAATCGCCCATCATGCCGTTGCTCTGCTGGCGGGCATGGGCCTGCGGGCAGCGCAGGACCCACGCGTTCGTCAGCGAAGCCGGGGTGCCCAAGGCTGCGCGGGTCGGCTGGTCGAGAGTCCACGGACCCTCGAGCTCGGCTTCCGAGGAGAGGCGCAAACGCCCCGGCGCGATCCATCCGGCCTCGTCCCACATGGAGATTGCGAGGGCCTCGAGCTCAGCGGGGTCAACCGCGTCCGAGACGAGAAAGATGTGGTGGCTGCGGGCGTCCTCGAGGTCGATGACTCCGGCGGGTTCATCCAGCTCGATGGCCGCGGCGATCGGGACGGCAGCCTCGGCGCTGGTCACCTCGCCGTCTGCGGCGATCTGAAAGGCGGCGTCCGTCGATGTGATCGTCGTCAGCCCGACATTCGTCTGGGTGAGCGGATTATCCGTAGAACTCACAGGCGTCGGATCGGCGAAAGAATGCGGGGCGGCGGCCATGCGCTCCTTGAGGGAACGCCTCACCGGCGAGGCCTGGGGGGCCTCGTCCCTGTTGGTGGTCTGCTCGCTGCGGGGGGTCATACCCGGCAGGGCGACACCCTGGATGACGCCTGTACGCGTCGGGGAAGGCACGACCGGGGGGATACCAACCGGCGCCTCGCCGCTACCGTTGCCATGTACGGTACTGCTCGCCTGCGGAACCCCCATAACGGGTGTCGGCGCGGGCGGCTCCGGCGCAGGCGGAGCCTGCACAACGGCGGGTTCCGGGGGTGGCGGAGCCTGCAAAGCGGAGGTTTCCGGCGATGGCGGAGCCTGCAGGTTGGCGGGCTCCGGAGGTGGCGGATAGCTCAGCTCGCGGGCCGCACGCTCAGCGCGCTCTGCACGCATGCGTTCACGCCGGGACGGGGGCGGAGGAGGAAGAGCAGGCATCATCGTCACCGTTCGATCCGCGTGCGCATGAAGCGCTCGTGGGTGCGCGACGGGGTGGGGCCCCGCTGGCCCTGATAGTGAGAGCCCAGGCCCTGCGAGCCGTAGGGATGCTCAGCCGGGGACGACAGGTCGAAGAAGCACAGCTGCCCGATCTTCATGCCCGGGTAGAGCAGGATCGGCATCGTCGCCGTATTCGACAGCTCGAGGGTCACGTGGCCGGAGAAACCCGGATCGATGAAGCCGGCGGTCGAATGCGTGAGCAGGCCGAGGCGGCCCAGCGATGACTTGCCTTCCAGGCGCGCGGCAATGTCCTCACCCAGGGTCACGAGCTCATACGTAGCACCCAGGACGAACTCACCGGGATGCAGCACGAAAGGCTGGTCGGGTCCCACGTCCACCAGGTGGGTGAGGTCCGACTGATCCGCCGCGGGGTCGATCACCGGGTAGCGGTGGTTATCGAAGAGGCGGAACAGGCGATCCAGGCGCACGTCAATGCTGGCTGGCTGAACCAGGTCGCGGTCCAGCGGGTCGAGCTGAATACGCCCGGAGTCCAGGGAGGCCTTGATGTCGTGGTCACTGAGCAGCATGAATCGATTGTCGCATACTCAGCGCCACGACAACAGCCTCAGGGTCACTGCAGGGGCACACCCTGCGCGTCGTACGCGTAAGAACCGGAGCGCATGAGGATCATGATGAGCTCAATGAGGACCCACACGCCGGTGATGGGAGCACCGAAGACGGTGACCGTCAGGACCAGCTGAATGATGCCTCGAGTGGTGTAGCCCAGGTAGAAGTTGTGGATACCGAAGCCACCCAGGAAGATTCCCAGGAGCAAGGCAACCATCCACTGCTTGGGGGCACCAGCGACGACGGGCTGGGCGTACGCGGTCTGGGCGTAACCGGGCTGACCGTAGGCCTGCTGGCCCGCCGCGTAAGCTGCCTGCTCGAAGCCGGGCTGACCGTAGGACTGCTGGCCCGCCGCGTAAGCTGCCTGCTCGAAGCCGGGCTGACCGTAGGGAGCCTGGGAGTTCGCCTCGGGGCCGGGGACACCGTAGGCAGGCTGCTCCCCCTGCGCGTAAGCGTCGGCCGCAGGCACGTCATAGGCCGTGCCGTACGTGGTCGAGCCGGGGGTCGCCGTGGCTTCATCGAAAGACGGAGCCGAGGCCTGGGGGAAGGTCGGCGCCTCTGGCGCTGGAACCTCAGGGGCGGGGACCTCAGGCGCTAGGACCTCAGGCGCGCTGACCTCGGCGGCTGCTTCAAACGAGGGGACCTCGGGGACACTGATCTCAGCAGCTGTCTCAAAGGCCGGAACCTCGGGCGCGGGGATCTCAGCGGCGCTCTCGACCTCGGGAGCGTCAGGAATCGAGAAATCGGCCGAGGGAACCTCGGGGACCGTAACCTTCGCAGGATCCTGAGGGCTAGAGGGGTTGGCCTGCGGGTCGGGCGTCGTCATGGGAGAGCCTTTCGATTGTCGTGGGGCCGCGGACGGCCGTACTCATACAGCCTAGCGCGCACCGGCTTACGCACGGAAGCTAGGTACACCCCGAAACTCCCCTGATTGATCCCGGATGCTCCACCACACCATCGTGACAAAAAAGCGTGGGGCCCGGCTTCAAGCCGGGCCCCACGCATCAAGTTGTTAGCGCGCGCTCACTGCGCGCACCGGCACAACTCAGACGGTGGGAACGCCGTTGGCGTCCTTCTCGTAGATCCACTTGCCCATGAAGGTCATGACGGCGAGGACGAAGGAGGCGAGGCCAACGAGGCTGACGAGCAGGTAGCCGATGCCGCCGATCAGGCCGCTATCCATCGCGCCGCCGACCATCATGAGGACGTAGCTGCCGATCATGGCGGCGACGCGGATCGCACCCATCTTCATGTAGCCGAGGTAGAAGTCGCCGGCGGCAATGCCACCGAGGAACAGGTTGAGCAGGCCGGCGATCATGCGGGACTTGCCCTGGCCGGGGGTGTTGAACGAGGGCATCTGAGGAGCGGACATTAAAGTCTCCTGTACTTGATGGGGCCCACAAGGGGCGTCTTTCGAAAACATGGTCAGACTAGCGAACGTTTTTGCTTTTGTACAACATCCACCCACTTTTATGTTGCACATCACATCATAATTCTCTTCGTTCGTCACGGTGCGCAATTATTTCTTACACTGACTAGGTGTTCATAAATCCTACGGCGGAGGCCTCTCACGCGCTCCTGAGCAAGTTGCCTGAATGGTTCACGACACATAAGCGCGATCTGCCTATGCGCGCAGCCGACGTCTCCGACTGGGGAACCCTCGTCTTCGAGATCATGAGCCAGCAAACTCCGATTTCTCGCGTTCAGCCAATCTGGATCGAGTGGATGGAACGCTGGCCGACCCCCGCGGATTTAGCCACCGCCTTGTCGGCCGACATCATTGTTGCCTGGGCAAACCTGGGATATCCATCACGCGCCCTGCGCCTTAAAGCATGTGCCACGGCGATCGTCGAGAAGCACGACGGCGAGGTCCCCCTCACCATGAAGGACCTGACCCTCCTCCCGGGCGTCGGCATCTACACGGCCTCCGCACTGCTGGCGTTCCGCCACGGGATCCGCGTCCCGGTCCTCGACACAAACGTTCGGCGCGTGCTGGTCAGGTTTCTGGACGGCAGGGAGTTCCCTCCCCACACCACGCCCTCAAAGGCCGAAACATCCCGGGCCGACGTATTATTACCCGAAAATGGTCACGACGCGGCCAACGTAAGTTTGTCACTCATGGAATTCGGTGCCCTGGTATGCACCCAGCTCAGCCCGTCGTGCGACGAGTGCACGATCCGCGCGAACTGCGCGTGGGCAAGCGCCGGCTACCCCAAGGACGAGAAGCGCCCCACGCCCCAGCCCTACGCGGGCACAGACCGCCAGGCCCGCGGCCGCATCATGAAAGCCCTGCGCACCGCACACTTCGAGGGATCGGAAGGCCTGACCAAGCGCCGCGTGCTCGACGTCGCCCGCATCGACGGCGGCGACCGCTACCAACCCACCCGCGTATACCGCGCCCTCATCAAGGAGGGCATGATCGTCTACGACGAAGACTCCAAACGCGTCACCCTACCTCGTTAACGCGCGGGGACGAGGCCGGGGCTAGCCCCACGCTCCAAGCGCACAGGCGCACAGGCGCACAAGCGGAAGCGGACCACCGCCTCGTTCATCGACCCTCAGTAGCGGATCGCGTCGATCGGCTTGACACGCACAGCCGCGAACGCCGGAATGATGCCACACAGCGCGCCGATGCTCGTCGATATCGCGACACCCGCGATAGCGGCACCTGCAGGGAACGCCGGGGTGTCGCTGAGCGTGACACCCAGGGCCTCAAGGGGCAGGAAGCGGACGACGACGACCGCGATACCCACCCCGATGATGCCGGCTACGAAGGTCGCGACGACCGACTCCATGAAGACGGCGAAGAAGACGCGCGCCGCGGAGGCACCGACGGCCCGGCGGATGCCGATCTCGCGCACGCGCTGGCGCACGGTCACGATCGCAACGTTGAGCAGTCCGAGGGCACCCAGGAAGACGATGATGCCGCCGATGACCATGATGACGTTGGAGATGGTGCCCAGCTGTTCCTCGCCGATGTCCTCGTGCTCGCCGCCAGAGACGGAGACCTTCCAGCCCTCGCCGAGGATCGAGGCCAGGGCGCGCGGCAGGGTCTCACGGGCCTGGTCGGCGTTCTCGGTGCCCACCCACGCGATCATGGACGGGGGGCTCATCTGCGGGAAGGAGACACGCGCCGCGTCGTAGTGAGCGAACACTGTCGGCATATCGAAGGAGCTCTTCGACTTGGTGATGCCGACGACGCGCATCGCCGTCCCGTCGCTCGTGTGCAGGACGATCGGAACCTGGTCGATGGGGGCGCGCCCCAGCTGATTCCACAGGGTTTCGGAGATGACGACGGGAACCAGGCGCTGGTCGGCGTCGCTACTCACGACCCATCGCCCGGCGAGCATGCGGGTGCGGAAGATGACCTCGTAAGAGGGGTCCACGCCCTGGAACGTCACGCCGTCGACCATGTCGGCGATGTTCGCCAGCGGGTAGCCGCGGAATTGTCCGCTGGAGCGAGCCTGTCGAGTTTCGACGATGTCGCCACTGCCGCTGGAGAAGCGCGACCAGTAGTGAATGTCGGTGCGCTCTGCCAGGGTGCCCATGGCATCGCCGAGCGTGTCCTTCTCGTCGGGTCGCTTGGCGGCCTGCGCGCCGTCGGGCGAGGAGGGGCCGCTCGTGTCCTGGTAGGGGCCGCCGGCCGCCGGTCCTTCCGAGGGGTTCGAGGAGCTTTCGGGGTTCAGGCGCAGGGTGACGGAGCGGCCCTCGTAGAGTTCGGCGAGCTCGCGCGAGGATTGCAGGATAAGGTCGCCGAGCGCGATGACAATCGTCATGGCGGCCACGGCCGCGACCACGCCAACGAGGGACAGGATGACGCGCGCCTTCTGGACCTTTACCTCGCCCCAGGCCTCGATGAGCGCCCCCAGGATCTGACTGACAGCGTTCACAGCTCATCCTCCTGCGACGTCGCGGGGGACGAGGCCCCCTCGGCTTCCGGATCACCCTCGGCGGGCGGACGCGGGGGTTCGGCCACAGCGGGTTCTGTGCCCACCCGCTCGGCCCCCGCCTGCTCACCCGAGTGCTCCGCCTCCGAGCGGTCAGCGAGAGCGGAGGGGTCCTCGACCTCGTGCAGGGTGCCGTCGTAGAGCTCGTAGGCCCGCGATGCCCGCGCGGCCACGGCCATGTCGTGCGTAATGACGATGAGCGCGGCGTTGGATTCGCGGGCGACCTCCTCCAAGAGGGCCATGACGAGGCGGCCGGTGTCCGGGTCAAGGGCCCCCGTCGGCTCGTCGGCGAGGATGACTCGCGGGCGGCGCACCAGGGCGCGCGCGATCGCGATGCGCTGCTGTTCGCCGCCGCTCATCTCGCCCGGGTAGGAGTCCGCGCGCTCGCTCAGGCCAACGCGATCGAGCATGTCGATGGCGATCGAGCGCCTTCGCAGCAGCTGCGGGCCGGGAGCGTACAGGAGGGGAACCTCGACGTTTTCGGCGGCCGTGCGCGCAGAAAAGATGTTGAACTGCTGGAACACGAAGCCGAAGTCTTCCCCTCGCATGCGCGCGCGGCGCCCCTCGCCCAGGCGCGTCGTGTCCACGCCGTCCAGCTCGTAGGTTCCCGAGGTGGGGGTATCCAGCAGGCCGATGATGTTGAGCATCGTGGACTTGCCGGTGCCCGAGCGGCCCACGATGGAGACGTGCTCACCCTGGGCGACGTCGAGGTTGACGCCGCGCAGAATGTGTAGGTCCTCCCCGTCAGGTAGGGTCACCGTGCGGGTCACGTCCCGTAGGCACACGAGACTCATCGCGTGCCCGCCGTGTCGCCCACGCCTCCGGGCATGCCGGAGTCCATGCCACCGTAGGGGCCGGACGGGCCATCCTCGTTGTCCTTGTTCGAGGTCGGGGTGAACTCGAGGATCTCCTCGCCTTCCGTCAGGCCCTCCTTGACCTCGATCATCTTGCCATCCGTGATCCCCAGGGTGACGGAGCGCTTGTCCGGCTTGGATGGGTCGGAGGTCGGCAGGTAGACGGATCCGGATTGGTAGCGCCCCTCGACCGCGGAGATCGGCACCGCGAGGACATTCGTCGCCGATCCGGCCGTCATCTCGAGGGTCACCTGCAGGCCCGCAAAAACCGTCTGATCGGAGGGGATCGCGCAGCGCGCCTTCAGGTCCGTCGAGGCCGAAGCACCGTTGTCGTTCCCCGCGCTCGTCTTGGGATCCTGCTGCTTGCTGGTCGGGCTCACCAGCTTGACGCCCGAGCACTCGAAGGGCGCGGGGCCGTTCTTAATGGTGACCGTGGCCGTCGAAGGAGCGTCCTGGAGGCGGTACATCTGATCCGCGCTGAGCGATGCGACCGCGGAGAAGGTCGCGGGTGCGATCGTCGCGACCGTGTCGCCGATCGCGAACTGCTGGCCGACGAGCACACCCGTCGACACCGTCCCGTCGCCGGGAGACACGACGGTTTCGTACTTGTAGGTCGGCTCGGAGGTCTCGACGTTCACGTTACCTTCCTCATCGGTGACCTGTCGGGTCTCGCCCGGGAATTCCTTGCGGATCTGGACGATGGCGTCACCCTTGGAGATCTTGTCGCCATCGTTGACGAAGGTGCGCACGACGTTGCCGTCAAGAGTCGCGCGGGCGACGACCGGCTCGTCGGCTTGGATCGTTCCCGTCACGCTCACCGTGTTCGTAATGTCGGCGCGGCCAACCCCGATCGTCATCTGCCCAAAGTTGCCACCCGGGTCGATACCATCGCCTCCCTCATCCTCCGCGGCTGCGGGGAAGAACGCGAACTTCACCAAGGACACGGCGATAACTACCCAGGCGAGAACCTTGACAACGTCGAGCACTTGAGCGGTGCGGGTCTTGTGCGCCACGTGGGCCTCCTTCGATGAACGGCGTTGCTCAATTGTAAGGTGCGCCTCATCGACGCAGCAACGCATCCCCCATCTTTTCAGGGTATTTTCAGGGGCCGCGCCGCCGGATGGGCGGCGAGCACACGCCCCCTACCATGGGTAACACACCAACGAAAGGCAGCCCATGATCCGCCGCGCCACCCCCGCAGACGCCGAGGCACTGTCCGCCCTCTCACGCACCTGTTTCACGCAGACTTTCGGCCACCTCTACGACCCCGCTGATCTGGCGGCCTTCCTCGACGAGGCATACTCCCCGGGCGTTCTTCGCGCTGAGCTCGAGGACCCTCACCGGGCGACGTGGCTGCTCATCGACGATGCGAGCGAGGCCGCCGCACAGCCCGACTCCTCCACGGCCGTCCACCCGACCGCGCCGGATCCCGCTTCCGAGGCCACAACCTCGCCGGATTCTCAGTCATTCATCGGCTACGTGACCGCCTGTCCCACGCACCTGCCCCACCCGGACGCGGGGCCGGGCGACGGGGAGATCCAGCGCCTCTACATCCTGGAGGGCCACCAGGGTGGCGGCCGCGGGACTTCCCTGCTCAACACCGCGCTTCAGTGGCTCGAGCGCGACGGTCCGCGCACCCTGTGGATCGGAGTGTGGAGCGAAAACTACGGCGCTCAGCGTTTCTATGCCCGGCACGGTTTCGAGGTCGTCGGCGAATACTCCTTCATGGTGGGCAATCACGCCGACCACGAGCTGATTACGCGACGCCTCCCGCGAGCGCTCGATGCCTGAGCGGTGCGGACATAGAGGAGGGCCCCGAGGCGTGACGCCTCGGGGCCCTGTCAGCTAGTTGCGCGCGGTCACTTCTGCTCGGACTCGGCGATCTTCTTGCGCACGTCGTCCATGTCCAGGTTCTGGATCTGGGAGATCAGGTCCTCCAGCGCGGACAGCGGCAGGGCACCGGACTGGCGGAACACCGCGACGCCATCGCGGAACGCCATGAGGGTCGGGATCGAGGTGATCTGCGCGGCCATCGCCAGCTGCTGCTGGTCATCCGTGTCGATCTTGCCGAACACGACGTCCGGGTACTTCTCGGAGGCTTCTTCGAAGATGGGGCCGAACTGGCGGCACGGGCCGCACCAGGTCGCCCAGAAATCGACGAGGACGATGCCCTCGCCAGACACAGTCTGCTCGAAGTTTTCCTGCGTGAGGGTGACGGTAGCCATGATTCTCCTGTTGTCGCCGGCTTATCCGACGGTCGTTGGGGCGGGGCGTGGGGCCTCGCGTGAACTGTTCTATTCAACGGGCGCGGCGCGCCCTCTATTCCCCTGAAGGGAGAGCGGAGGCAGTGACCTGACGCACGTTCTCCTCCGAGGCGCCCAGGCCTCGCAAAATAAAAGTCTCTACTAGGACGAGCGCAGACTCGCGATGCACCGGATCCTTGGGAAGGCGCTGGCCCTGCAGAGTCGCGTGGATAAGGTGAACCGCGCCGAGTGTGTTCTGTTCTGCAATCAGCCCGCGAGCCATGGCCTCGTCGAGAATACCGATGAGCACCTCGCCGACGAGGCCCGCATGGTCATGGAGGTGGGAGGCTCCGCGCCCGGACATCTGACGGCGCAAACCCATGCCGGCCTTCACGTGGTAGCGGCCGATCATCTGCAGGTGGGAGCGAATATAGATGCGCAGGCGCATGAGGGGATCCGGCTCGGCCTCGAGGCACCGCGTCAGGACACGCGCGAACTCAGTCGTCACCTCGCGCATGTAGGCGAGCAGGAGCACCTCTTTGTCCGCGAAATGGTTGTAGACCGCCGTGCGTCCGACGCCCGCGCGCTCGGCGATCTGACTCATGGTGATCGACTCGAAGGACTGCTCCCCCATGAGCGTCCCGAGAGCCTCGAAGAGGCGCGCACGGGTCAGCTCGCGGTGAGAGGCGAGGGACTCCCCAATAATCTTCGGCATGCGCACATTCTGACACCATTGCCCTATGTGTCGTCAAATGATGCAGGCTCGGGGGTTGCGCTGCGCATTCGCGCGGCGTGCGACGCGACACGTCATGCGGCGCGCACGCAGAGCCAACTAGCTCCGGAACGTCAGCGAACGCATCGGGCGACCACGGCCTCGACGATCGGCAGATCGGCGACGATCCACGGCAGATCACCCAGGTCGGCCAGCGGGACCCACCGGGCCTCCAGGTGATCGACACCCGCGCTCGGAGCCCGCGAGCCTGGCGCGACCTCGGCGAGCCACACGCCCATGACACGCCCACCCAGGATCGGCCACCACTGCCCGCCCTCGGGACACACGCGCTCGCCGATGATCAGGTGGGTGCCGAGCTCCTCGACGATCTCGCGCTCAAGGGCGGCCTCGGGGTCTTCGCCCTCCTCTACCTTGCCTCCGGGCAGCTCGAATTGGCCGCGCAGCTCCTCGGGATACGCGCGCGAGCATGCGAGCAGCATCGTGGGCGCACTCAGCGAATCGACAATCGCGGCCGCCACCACGGGACGAGGCATGGGAACTCCAATCAGTTAGGCGACCCCAGTGTATCGGGCCTGCGGGAGCACGCCGCGCAGGGATCGCAGTTGGCGGCGGAGCGATCGCAGACGGCGGCGCAGCGACGGGGAGGCGAGTTGCGCATTGAATGCACCCATCATGACACCGGTTGCGCGGCTATCCGGGCAGCCCACACACCACCGTCGCCACCCGTCGTGCTCCCATCCGCCGGACGCCTTGGGGCTCACCACGCATCCACCGCACGCCCCAGGGCTCGCCACGCCAACACCACTATTCATCACACCCCATCCGGCCAACCCGCAGAGCAACCCAACCGACGCCAGTTGCGCGGCTGTCCGGCGTGAGGATATGATCGACGGGTCGATTCCTTCGGGGCGATGAATTGCGGGCGTAGTTCATCGGTAGAATGGAAGCTTCCCAAGCTTCAGAGGCGGGTTCGATTCCCGTCGCCCGCTCCAATAGGACGCTCATTTGGATACAAGGTATCCGGGTGAGCGCTCTTCGTTTTTTCCCTGGTATTCCGGGGTTTCTGGGGATGCCCGGCGCGGCGGGTTGAGGCACGCGGACGGGACTGAGAGGCCTTGCTCGGGTGTTCGGGGCGGTTTCGGGCGCTGCGGTGAACCGCCCGTCAAAAAGTGCAGGTCAGCGTCAAAAAGTATCGGTCGCCACAGGAAATCCCCTGCTGCCCGGGTGTGCTCACGACCTGTTGTCATGGCTTCTGCGAGAATGAGAAAAGGCACGTGAGATACGGGAAGGCAGGCCGTGATGGGCGGATCGCAAGAGGTCATCGAGGTGACTTTGCTGGACGGTTCCTTCTCTGGTGCCCGGGAAGTCCGGGTGGCCTCGGCGGACGTGTCCTACCGGCTCTACGTCGTCCCGGCCCGGCAGATCCGTGACTTCCGTATGCACAAGCACATGAGCAAGCCCGGCATCTACATGATGCTGGGTGACCCCACGGACAAGAGGCCCGAGATCTACATTGGGCAGGCCAAGCGCCGCAAAAACGGCAACGGCACCATCCACCGGATCATCGAGCACATCGACCGGGGCGAGCACCTGTTCTGCCAGTGGGCCATCATGTTGGTTGACGATGCCCGCAAGTTCGGCCCGACCGAGCTGACGAACCTGGAAAACACCTTCACCCTTGCCGCGCAACAGGCTGGTCTGACCCGGGTGCGTAACGGCTGCGAGCCTTCCAATAGTGAGCTGACGCTGGCGACTCGGCTTCGCTTGGATAAGGTCGTGGAAACCACCCGGCTCATGCTCGGAACTCTGGGCATCTTCATCCTCGACCCGCACCCTGACGGAGGTTCCGCCGCGAAGAACCCTCAACCCAGCAACACCGGTGAGGTGCAGGCGGCAGGCGCGCCTGCGGCAACCTCGCTGCCAGACGGTAAGCCCGAGTTGGTCCTCTACATGGCGCTGCGTTCAGCCGATGAGCCTGCGGTTGCGCACAAGATGAGCGACAAGGTGTGGGTCCTCAAAGCTGGCTCACCCGTGAACCCGACCCCCACGAACGACACCGGGCGTGTCCTGCGGGAGAAGTACGACGGGCAGATCCGCGAAGGCCGCACCACCGTCGACCTTGTCTTCACTTCCTCCAGCACTGCCGCCACCTATGTGGCAGGTTCCAACCGCAGCGGCAACGCCACCTGGCGCACCAGCGACGGCACCCTCCTCAAAGACCTCGGCTGACGGCGTTCGGTATTGAGGTGCGACCTAGTTAGGTCGTAGGTGATGCTTCGGCCAGTAAGCGATGGAGGGGTGCCAGCGTCCACGACGTACTGTCAGGGTTGCCGTGCCGCCAGGGTGATAACCGTGTCGTAGAGACCGAGGATGCGTTGCTGCTCGGGGTGGGATCGGATGCCGGTGTAGTGCAGGGAGGCGTCCTCGTAGCGGCGGAAGGCGAAGACCTCCTGGTTCATGTGGATGGAGTTGAAGACTCCGAGGTTGACGAGCAGGTTGAAGTCAGCCACTGATAGGCCGGTGACCTTCTTGAACAAGTCCGGCTCGATCTTGGTGATGACGTCATGGAGCGTGTTCTCCTGGAAGTCGGTGAGGTACATGAACGCGGGAATCCGGGTAGCGAACCTAATGAGTTTGTCCTGGATCTGCTTGCGTTTGGACTTGAACTCCTCCTCTTCCTCGGTGAGTTCTTTCTTCTCCCTCTTGGTTAGGTCGCCGCCGACATGGTGCGGCTGTGCCCACCACTGGCACGCAGGGCGAAGATCCTAGCCTCCCAGAAACGCCTGATCTACAAGCCCACCAACAGCTTCTACCAGATGCTGTCGGCTGAGGCGTACTCCAAGCACGGCTTCACCGTCGTCCCCTTCAGGCAGGGGTTCAAGGACATGAGCCCACCATCCCAGGAGTTCATGAAACTCGCCCTCGAGGGCCGGCTGCATCACGGCGGGAACGAGGTGCTGGCATGGATGGTCGACAACATCCACATCCGCACCGACCCTGCCGGCAACATCAAACCTGACAAAGCCGCATCCACCGAGAAAATCGACGGAGTCGTCGCCACTATCATGGCCCTAGACCGAGCCATCCGAAACGGCGGACAACACACCGAATCCGTCTGCGACTCGGGGGGTTTGCTGGTGCTATGAACGATCCTAGATGTCGAGGTGTTCGACCGGGATGGGCTCGGCCTTACCTTGCAGCTTGTCAACGATCTCAGCATCGAGTTGCGTGCTGAGTTCTTCCCACGAGTCGGCGATAAAGAGCTCGTAGGTGGGCTGCCACCACTCAGTGCCGTTCGCGATGTCGGCCCAGGTTTCTTCGTTCAGGTGAGCGCTTGCCTGCCA
>ERZ773062.867-NODE-867-length-13840-cov-3.888284_pt1 | contig 13840 bp, 13 predicted proteins | sample MGYA00580626_ERZ773062 | MGnify/ENA primary metagenome ERZ773062 (study PRJEB29015, sample SAMEA2738003) | human oral metagenome | biome: human oral; feature: human-associated habitat; material: dental | place: China | collected 2058 ...
AATGGTATAAATCATATTCTGTATTTCTCTATTTGCGACCAGTTCAGTCATCTTGAAATTGAAGTCTATTACCTCAAGCTTATTCTTTTAGCTTGAGATTCCATTTTGGAATTTCAAATTTTGTTTATTTCCTTTCCCTTCGCTTTGATACAGGTAACTCATTATGCATTTAATCGAACAAATCGCCGAAGTGCAGTGTTTTCAATGATTTACTTACAGAAACTCATTTATTTCCCTACTCCTACTCAATAATTACCATAGCATATTTGTTTCTTTAATTCTATATTAATATCTTTTCAGTTTCTGTTTTCAGCTATTTTTATACCTATTTTTTGTGGTTTTAAAGTTTTTTGGTATAAAAACAGTATCAATAGTGATACTAAACGATTGTTAATAGTCCTCTATTTTTTAAATTACCTTTATCATATTACATCTAACATCTTTCCTATATCTCCATCTATGCAAAGGCTCTTGCCTTCAATTTCTTTCAGGCAAAAGGCTTCTCCATAGTTGACACAAATATATATAGCTTTTTCATTTTCCATAGTCATCTGCCAAAAAGGATACTTGATTATTATGGGCGTATTTGCTCCTACTCCCAATTCTAAAAACAAAACATGCTTGCCTTTATTTATTTGAAGGAATTCGTAATATTTTTCTGACGCTTTATGCCAACCTTCGTCTTCCACAAAAGAATCATCAGAACGAAGATTCATTGCTACATCCGAATAATCATCGGGGCATTTAGGAATAAGACTTGTCGAAATCTGCATAGTTATTTTTCTGTCATCAGGAAGCGTGAATACTCCACTTTCATCTTTTACAAAGCCTTGCTCTTCCATTGCTTCCATCACCCATTCTTCATTATCATAAGTTTTCTGAATTTTATAATTTATACTTTGAAACAAACCATAATCTCCCTGAGTGTAAAATAATCTCTTTTTATCAAAACCTGCCCTTTGGAATTGATGGTCAACATTTGTCGTAATGACAAAATAATTCTTATCCTCTACAAGAGTAAGTAATCTTTGATAAACCGGTATTGGCGGTTCAATGTATCTATTAAAGTAGATATGCCTTGCCCACCATGCCCATTTTGTTTCATTGTTCGGGAATGGGTAAAACCCACCTGAATACATATCTTTTATTCCATATTTTTCTGCGAAATCAAAGAAATATTTTGCAAATCTTTCACCGTTGTAAGTCAACCCGGCAGATGTAGATAAACCTGCACCTGCACCTATTACAATAGCTTCAACATTTTGAATTTCATTTTTGAGCGTCTTAAGTCACTCTTCTCTTGTGCCTTTACCGGTTGTCATGCTTCCGCTAAAATTGTTCGCTCCCAATAACCCTCGCTGAATTGTTTCTCTGTACCCATCTTTTTTATCGTAATAACTCTTCATAATACTTCTTGTCCTCATCTTTAAATACATTGAAAATTATTCTTTCCAATGAATAAGAGTGAGCCTCACACCATTTTTCAACTGTTTTTACAGCAATATCTGCCGCTCTTTTATTAGGAAAGTGAAAAACACCTGTTGAAATGCAACAAATTGCCACGCTTTTAAGCCCATTTTCCAAACACATATCCAATATATTTTTATAACAGTCCGACAGCTCTTTTTCTAAATCCGCTGTAAGCCCATCAAATACTATCGGACCGACAATATGAATTACTCTCTTCGCAGGGAGATTGTAGGCATTTGTGAGCATAGGAATTGCTGCAGGTTGCTCATAATTACTACCATATCTTGATTTTAGTTTATTCATCTGATAATGGCACTCTTCTCTAAGTTGTACTCCTGCAAAAGTGTGAATTTGATTGTCAATGCAAGTGTGCATGGGAATGAAGCATCCTAACATCTGCGAATTTGCCGCATTGACGATTGCATCTACTTCAAGTTTTGTTATATCTCCTTGCCATATAGATAGATTGTTTTTAGTAACAGGAATTTCTGATAGTTTTACAATGCCCTTTTCCTTAATACAATATGATAAATATTCGTCTTGAACTTTTATGACTTCATCGGACATTTTTTTCGGCATACGAATATTCATAAGCGAGCGGAGAATGTTCTGTTTCTCCTTTATATCCTCAGGAATTTCTATATTTTTATATCTATCAGAGTCTTTTTTAAACTCCTCTAAAAGATAATTTAACCTTTGCTCTTGTAGTTTGCTCTCGCTCATCATTTCACCTCTTTCACCAAAAGCTCTTTCATCCCACTCCTTAAATCAGCTATTGTATACTTCCTCATTTCATTTTCCATTGCAAGCTGTATAGCTTTTAGTTTATCATCCAATAATGCGTGAATATTTCGTCCTACAGGACACTGAAGATTAGGGCCGATATGAAAATTAAAAAGGTCTCCATTTTCAACAGGTTCTATTGCTTCATACACATCATAAAAGCTTATCTCTTCTAAAGCTCTTGTGGGCGTTATTCCTCCTGTACCTCTTGTTACTGTAATAAGACCTGCATTTTTAAGCTGTGTAAGAATTTTTCGAATGATAACAGGATTTGTATTGATGCTCCCTGCAAGAAAATCGCTCGTAATTTTATAATCATCCTTGAATGTGTCTACACAGGTAAAAATATGCAAAGCTACTGTAAATCTGCTTGAAATTTGCATTGTATTTTCCTCCTGCTATCATTCTACATTTATTTTATTGTAATTCCAATAGTTACATTAAAATTTGCCATTCTGATTTTGCCAAGTTGTCTCCTCTGCTATGGTTTCCATTACATCCCAATGCTCTGCGAACCTTTATAGGGATAACGCAATTCTGAGTCTGTAAGAAGTTTGTCAGTTGTTGATGTTCTCTTCAGAAACAGTTTATTATCACAAATATCACCTGTCAGTTTACCATTGAGGTATACAAGATATTCGCACATCATGGATTTTATGGCAATATCACCTGCTACAGCAATCCATTTTCATCAAATTGGAAATTGGATCCCCATGAAACTTCCCAGTAATATCCATCTAAATCCGAAAAATACGCATGATATCCACCCCAGAAAACTTCCTGAGGCTCTTTTACAATTTTTCCACCTGCTTTTCTTACTAATTCAATTACAGTATCTACATCTTCTTTATGTTCAACATTGTAAGCTAATGTAATTCCTGAAAATCCATTTCCTTTTGGTGGATTATTTTCATCAATATCTTTTGCTAATTGTTCCAAAGGAAATAGTTCGAACTTTGTTCCCTGAGTATCAAAAAAGCATACTGGCGGATTATTTTCTCTGCAATCAGTCTTATATCCTAAACCATCTCTATAAAACTTTATTGACCTTTCCATATCTTTAACACCTAAACAAATACAAGTAATCTTGTTCATTGTTACCTCCTATGAATTCTAATTTACCACCCGCTATTTCCACAAAAGCCTCCCACCAAAACAATGGAAGGCTTTTTAAACAATTCACCTAAATTCAACAACTCCCTTTTGAAACTATTTTTTCGAATTTTTAGTATCAAAATAGTATCATTTAGAGAGTTTTACTACATAAAAATCGCTCAGCCCCAGCATTTCCAAACGTTTTATGGTAGTAACATATTTGTTACTCCTACTCCCACTCGATATGTCCATTGATATCGTTTTGTATAAATGGCATAAAATCAAGGTTTTTATTATCGATTTTAGCCCTATTATCCGTTTTATTTCTGTTTATCTGATTTTTTGCAAGCGTGGATATTTTACTAAAGCAAATTCATAACGGTCAACAAAAGTATACGGTAATCATAATACAAACAACTACTTATTTACTTCTATCGATAGAGAACATGAGCTTTATTCCAAATTTTTTATATTTTGGTATAATCTATGTAACTCAATAATATCCATATCTAATAATGGTTCGTACATAAAAGAATTTAAATGAATATTTTCTGGAGTCATTATATTTACTTCATCAAGTATTTTAACTATGTCCTTTTTTGCAAATTGTTTTATACCATTATATAATTCTCTAGTTTGATTTCCAGAATTATTTATATGGGTTATAAACTCACCTACTGTTCCAATTTTCATATTTCTTTTTATTGACCATGTTAATTGTCCAGTATGTTTACCAATTTCAGAAAACATATACTGTTCTGCTTTGTGCCTTATAGCCATCGCCATGATAATTTTATGTTCTAATTCCGCATTTTCTAAGTTTATTGCTTCAGCTTGTCTAATTAACTCTTCTAAGACTACAGTATTTCCATCAACTTCTTCTTTAAATTCTATTGACTTTAGATATTTTTTATAAATATCTTCAATGTCAGAAAATGTAATCAAAGTATTTCCGTCCTTTTTATGCAGTAGACTAGTCAATATCATATAATCTTCATCTTTATTCAATTCAGATTCCTTACTTCTATACTCTATTATATTTCTCACAAATGGAATGAGAGCAAGGATATTAATATAACCTAAATTATTTTTCCAAAATTTAAAGGGTTGATTTTGATATTTTTCTTCCTTAAGTATTATTTCTCCATTGCTATATTCAGCACATAATCTTGCTTCTCTTTTTAGTGAAAGTCTACTAGCAACAGTTCTATAAAAATCAAAATTGTGTGATAAAATCAAAAGTCTAAAATTATCAATCGTAGACATTTCATATAAATATTCGACTATAGCATATTTGTTTTTATAGTCAAACGAATCTGCAATATCGTCTATAATAAATAGAATATCGTTATTAGAGTCCTTCAGTTTTTCAACATCGAAAATAATATTCAGTAAATATAATGCTCTTTTTTCACCTTGGCTTAAAACATCTTTATCCTCCAATTCTCCTCTTTTCAACGTAACAATTTCTCCATTTTTTTCAAAGTAAAAACTAACCCTTGGCACACTCTCTCCAATGATTGCACTCTTTATGTTTGAAATTTTCATTTTATATGGAACGGTAAATCTTTCTTCAAATATTTCTAATGCATTATTCCATTGTGTATCATCAAAATCTATATTATCAATTTCATTTTCCAATAGACAATATTGTTTCTGTAATTCTTCAAAAGCTTCTTTGTTTTTTTGAATATAAGATATCCATATTTGCTCCTTTAATGTATCAAGTTTATCAATTTTTAAATACGGTATTATATCAGAATTATTTTCAATTATATCTCTTAGAACTATCCCTTTTGCATCGCTTAATAATTTTTCAATTTCCTGAAATACAGGAACCTCTTTAATTTTTTCTTCTATTTCTTTAATTTTATTAGATAAAGAGTTGAAGTCTTTTATTTCAAATCCGCCATCTAGATATATAAAGTTTTCTTTTACAAAAAATCTATCATTCTCTAGTGATTTTGCAATATTTTTCAATTTCGGTAATGTAAACTTTCCTTTATCCAGAAAATCGTACGCTTTATATATTTCATCACTCGCTTTGCAAAACTCTGTTATTTTATTTTGAAATTCATCCGTTTTAATTTTTCTAATAATAGAACTGTCAAATATGCTACTATATCTAATATGGCTGCAATCATACTCAACTTTAATATCATTTATTTTATTTATATTTAATAAAAAGCTATCCTCAGGGAACTTCAAATCTTTAACTAAAGTTGGCTCTAATTCAGAAAATTTCTTACCAGATGATGTTTTAGATATCTTTAATCCAGAATTTTTTTCAAGTTCTTTCAAAAATCTATCACGTAATTTTAATACATTTTTAATTTGTGTTTTGATATTATTATTCACTAATAAATCAGTTATACTATTTGATTCATAATAACTCTCAAAACTTTTTATAACAAAAACCGAACTCGAATTAATCGCATTCCCGTCTTCCAATATATTTGCGACTCCAGGTTTATTAAATATTTCATCTCTAATTTCACCATTTTTGTTATCTTGAATTTTTTTTAACGTTTTTGAAAATGATGTTTTCATTAAACCATTTCTTGCATAAATTGCTATAGCATTATTCTCTGAAAAATCAAATTCATATTCCATCTTTTCAATGCCATAACAATTTGCCAACTTTACATTTAACTTATTCATTTGCTCTATACTCCTTTATGTTTATGTCTTATTTTATTATTAAACAGCTATCTAAATACGATTTGATTGCAAAAAAATTATTTACATCATTATACAGGCATTATTAAATAAATTCCTTGTTATTTTTAGATCTTTTAGCCTATTGAAGGGCATCGATACTTCGTCATTTTTATCGCAACTTGATAATCTCATGTACAAGACTATCTACTTTCTCCATGGCGATTACTTCATCTTTCATCATCTTTTTAATTTCACATCCCCAAACAACAATCACTTTAATGCCCATGTTTTCAAGTTTGATGTAGTTTTGCTTATCTCTTTCAACATTTCCTTCGAGCTTATTTTTCCAAAACTCGTGATTATTCTTTGGAATAGACGAATATCTACAATTTTCGTGCATATGCCAGAAGCATCCGTTTACAAAAATAGCCGCCCTATATTTTGATAAATAAATATCGGGACTTCCCGGTAAATTCTTATAATTCACCCTATATCTGAACCCCTTATGCCACAAAAGTTTTCTCAGGAAAATCTCCGGCTTTGTATTTTTATTTTTTACTTTTGCCATATTCTGACTTCTGGTCATAGGCTTATTTTTCTTCATTATCTGAATCTCACCTGCAAATTAAGTTTCATAAAATCTTCCCCTTTTTCACCGTATACTTCTCCAAAATCATGTCTTGATGTAGATGCGGTCTCATATTTTGTATTATTTAGCAAATATTCTTCAAAATAATTTCTGTTATATATATGATACGCAAGAACATTACCTTCCTTTGTAACTACAATATATCCCCCTGTAGCCTCGTCTAAACCATCCCAAACGGTAGCAGGTTTCATTCCCAATGCTACAGCTGTCAGGAACTTCTTGAATTTATATTTGTAAGCATTTACGTTCCCGTAGTTCATAGGATTTTCCAGTTCAAGTTTTTCAACCATTTCATCGCAGTTGCCGATTCCGTCTCTATAAAAATATAAAAGAGTTTCGGCAATAATTTTATCCATATTGCTGTCAATCAATACCAAATTATCCTCAAAAATCTGATTGTTCATCTTCCAGTATTTAAGAGTTCCGTTTTCCTCAATTATTTTATTTATACGTCCTCTAACATCTGTATGATTTTTACCGCCTGCTACTTTATATATTTCGTTCGCTTCTTTAACCAAATCAGGATAATTGTGTCTTATTTTATAAATAAAGTTTGTAGTCTTTCCCGCATTTAACAAAGTGGGAGAAGAGCCTAATTCAGATTTTATTGAGAATCCCACAGTCGGGCTGTATCCGGTGTTTATATCTATTATTTTTACTGTGATATCACTTTTATCCGTTGCAGGTGCAGAAAGCTTATAACACAGAATTTTATCCATAAAATTCTGTGTGCTTTTTACTGAAAATGCACCTTTTGAAGCTTTGCTGTTTATTTCATTCAATAAACTTGTAGATTCCGCTTCAAATTCGGTTGCCGATAATTCTTTCACTTTCGACCCGTTAATATATATCGATATTATTTCCCCGGTGGTATATTCTTTAATTTCACCCTTATTTTCTTCTCTAATTATTTTAATAATAGGGAAATATACATCCTTCAATTTATTCAATTCACTATCGGCCGCATATATCTTTCCGTCAGCCAAAAGTTTCAACAAAACATATATTTCCGACCATTCTCCCTTATTTCCCGTAAGCATAATTACCTCCATGCAACAGCAGCTTGTTCAAAGATCTCTTCTCGTTTCCTTGTTTCCATCTTTCCTTTTTCAAGCTGTACCTTTATCTTTTCGGCAATTGCACGTATAACCGGCACCGTAACGGAATTCCCGAACTGCTTATACAAATGTGTATCAGCAACTACCAACTTAAAATCATTCGGGAATCCTTGAAGCCTTGCCCATTCTCTCGGGGTCAGCTTTCGAATATATTCTGTGTTAACCTTACCTTTTATATGCGTAACGGGAGTGAAATCTGTTAAACGGTCATCAATTATCAAGTTTCTTTCTCTTCCCATTCCACCGCAAACAATAGCACCGGCTACAGAATCAAATTCTCTGATTTCATATCCAAATCCGTTTCCCTTTGAAGCATGTCTCTCCTTATGTCTCTTTAACGAAGTTAAATAAGTGGTAGATAGATAATATTTAGATGACACTTCATGTTCTTCCATTATATCTTTTATCACCTTCGTATCATCCGTTTTTTCGGGAAATATAAACCTTTCAGGCGCTATATCTTTTCTGAATCCGACGATATAAATTCTTTCTCTATTTTGTGGAACACCAAAATTTTTGCTATTTAGAATTTTATAGAATACAGTGTATCCTAAGTCCCTCAAAATACCTTTTATAACATTAAATGTACGACCTCTATCATGGTTAACAAGATTTTTCACATTTTCACAAAACACAACCTTAGGTTTATGATGTTTAATAATCCTTGCAACATCAAAAAATAATGTCCCTCGTACATCTTCAAAACCTCTTTTTTGTCCTGCAAGAGAAAAGGCTTGACAAGGAAACCCGGCAAGCAATATATCATGGCCGGGAATGTTTTTCTCATCAATTTTAGTAATATCCCCCACTACATCTAATCCGTCATCAAAATTTGTTTTGTAAGTTTCAATCGCTTTTTCATTCCACTCACTCACAAAAACTGTTTTAATACCATCTTTAAATGCCTGATCAAAACCTAGCCTTATTCCTCCGATTCCTGCAAATAAATCTATTGATTTGTACATCTTCCTATCCTATTTTATTCTCAATCTTATGATTCGCTCTTGCAACTCAACCTCTCATATATTTTTCCCTTATCATTAACCCCTACTCCCACTCAATCGTTCCGGGAGGTTTTGGAGTAATATCATAGAGAACTCGGTTTATGCCGGTTACTTCCGATGTTATGCGTTTTACGAGTGTATTTAGAAGGTCATATGGCAATTCCTCAATCGTAGCTTCCATTGCATCCTTCGTATTTATTGCTCGTATCACAGCCGGCCATTCATAGGTTCTCTTGCCACTCGCCATGCCGGTTGTTTTAAAATCCGGAACTACCACAAAGTACTGCCATATCTTACCGGAAAGTCCTGCTTTTTCGAATTCCTCGCGAAGGATTGCATCGGCTTCACGTAGCGCATCTAAGCGATCTCTTGTGATGGCACCTGTGCATCTTACTCCAAGACCGGGACCCGGGAAAGGCTGCCTGTTTACCATAGCATCAGGAAGCCCCAATGCTTTTCCTACAACACGCACTTCGTCTTTATAAAGAAGCCTTATGGGCTCTACAAGTTCAAATTTTAAATCTTCCGGAAGTCCACCGACATTATGATGAGCTTTGATGCCGTCGCTCTCCAATATATCCGGATATATGGTGCCTTGTCCTAAGAATTTAATGCCCTCATGCTTTCTGGCTTCCTCCGCAAACACCTCTATAAATTCGCTACCTATTATTTTTCTCTTTTGCTCAGGATCTTCAATTCCTTTAAGTTTTTCTAGGAACCTGTCCGTCTCATCAAGATAAATCAAATCCGCCTTAAACTTATCCTTAAAGACGCTGATTACCTGCTCTGATTCTCCCTTTCTCATAAGTCCGTGGTTTACATGTACCCCAATCAACTGGTCGCCCACAGCTTTTATTAAAAGCGCCGCAACCACAGAAGAGTCAACGCCTCCCGACAATGCAAGCAATACCCTATCGCTTCCTATCTGAGCTCTTAATTCACCTATTTGCTCTTCTATAAAAGTTTTAGCTGCTTCTTCATTGTCTATTCTCTTCATTGTTTCCGGTCTGGTATTATTTTTCATAAAATTACTCCTATTCACAATTAATTGTTTACCTGTCCCGATCTATCTTTGAGTATTACGTCGTGAGCTCCGCCTTCCACTATGCTGGTAGCGGAAACTATCGTAAGTTTCGCATTTTCTCTAAACGCCTTTATCGTAACGGAGCCGCAATTACACATCGTGGACTTTACCTTTGCAAGCGACTGCTGAACATTATCGCTGAGCTTGCCTGCATATGGGACGTACGAATCCACGCCTTCTTCGAAACTGAGCTTCTTGTCTCCGCCTAAATCATAGCGCTGCCAGTTCCTTGCCCTTGCAGAACCTTCTCCCCAATATTCCTTTACATAATTACCATTCAAAGTAACCTTAGCCGATGGAGACTCATCAAATCTTGCAAAATACCTGCCGAGCATCAGAAAATCAGCGCCCATCGCAAGTGCCAAAGTCATGTGATAATCGTAAACTATGCCTCCATCCGAACAAATAGGTATATACACGCCGTTTTTTTCATAATATTCATCCCTTGCTTTAGCTACATCTATTAATGCGCTGGCCTGACCTCTTCCTATACCTTTTTGCTCGCGAGTGATGCATATAGAACCTCCCCCGATGCCCACTTTGACAAAGTCCGCTCCGGCATCTGCAAGAAAGTTAAACCCTTCACCGTCTATAACATTTCCCGCACCGATCTTTACACCATCTCCATAATTCTTTCTTACAAAATCAAGTGTCCTCTCCTGCCACTGGCTGTACCCTTCCGATGAGTCTATACAAAGAACGTCTGCACCTGCATCTACAAGAGCCGGAATCCTCTCCTCATAATCTCTGGTATTTACGCCTGCACCTACGATATATCTCTTATCCTCGTCTAAAATCTCATTAGGATTTGCCTTATGTGAATCATAGTCCTTTCTAAACACGAAGTGCGTGAGCCTTCCCGCCTCGTCAATAATTGGAAGAGCATTGAGCTTATGGTCCCACAGCATATCATTTGCTTCTGAAAGTGAAATTCCGCTTTTTGCACATACCAGCTTTTCAAATGGAGTCATGAACTCCGAAACTTTAGTGTCCATCTTCATCCTGGACACCCTATAATCTCTACTGGTCACAAGACCGAGCATTTTACCTGCAGCCGTTCCGTCCTCCGTTACTGCAATTGTCGAATGTCCATTTTTCTTCTTAAGCTCCACTATATCCCTTAGCGTTTGATCGGGTCTAACATTAGAATCGCTCGTCACAAACCCCGCCTTGTGCGACTTCACATTTTTCACCATATTCGCCTGTGATTCAATGGGTTGAGAGCCGTATATAAAAGAAATCCCGCCTTCTTTTGCAAGAGCAATAGCGAGATCTTCTCCTGACACTGCCTGCATTATTGCAGATGTCATCGGTATATTCATGGACAATGATGCTTCTCTTCCCTTTTCGTACTTTACGACAGGTGTTTTTAAAACTACATTGCTTACTGTACAACCTGTCTGCGAATAGCCCGGGATCAATAAATATTCATTAAAAGTCCTTGACGGTTCTTTCAAAATTTTTGCCATATTTCACCTCCTACGCTGTAAGTTTCTATGAATATCATTTTATCATAAATATGGCCGTCTAAATTAATATTTTCTGCTTACATTTCCTCCCTTTTATCTATCGCATTTTGCATTGTCATCGCATCTATATAGTCGAATTTTCCTCCTACCGGAATGCCCTTAGCTATCCTCGTAGCCTTGATACCCAGCTTTTCCAATTCCTTTGCAATATAATTTGCGGTAGCCTCACCCTCAATCGTTACGCTCGTAGCAAGGATCACTTCCTTTACATCATACTTTACTACTCTGCTTAAAAGTGTATCTATTTTTAAATGATCCGGCCCTATACCGTCTAGAGGAGAAATCACTCCGCCCAGCACATGATACCTCCCCCTATAATTTTTAAGCTTTTCCATAGCCACTATATCTATGGTGTTTTCAACCACGCAAATCACATCATCGTTTCTGAGAGGATCACTACAAAAAAGGCATTTGCCATTGTCCGTAAGACATCCACAAGTATCGCAGGGTTTTAAGTTATTCACAGCCTCTTCTATAGCCCTAGATATGCTGAGCGCCTTATTGTCTTCCATGTCGGTTATAAAAATCGCAAGCCTTTGCGCTGTTTTCCTGCCGATACCGGGGAGCCTTGAAAGCTCTGTAATCAAATTCTCAAAATATACGGGAAATTGCATTACATCATCCCGGGGATTTCAATGCCGCTCGTAATATCTTCCATTGCCTTGCTTGATGCTTCTTCTATCTGACGAATCCCTTCATTGACAGCAGCCATTACCAAATCTTCCAGCATTTCTACATCTTCAGGATCGACGATATCTTTATCTATATTTAGCGTAACTACTTCCTTCTTACCATTTACTTTAACCTTGACTGCGCCACCTCCTGCGCTCGTTTCAAGCTCCATGGCATCTATATTCTTTTGCGCTTCATTCATCTTCTCCTGCATTGCGCCGAGCTTTTGCATCTGCTCCGCCATGGCTTTACCGCCTTGTTTTCTAGGCTTCTTATGCGCTCTCATTCCTCTTCCCATTTACTCCTCCTCTACTACATCTATGTTATAAACTTCTTTCATAACATCCTTTATATCTCGCTTCTTAGTTTTTTCTTCCTTTTTACCCGTAAGCTTATCAATCGAGATTGAAAGCCCTGATAGCTCGTCACTTTCAAAGATAAATTCGTTATTCTCAATAGCCGTATCTTTTTCTCTTTTCCCTTGCGCCATACCTTCTTGGAATTTAGCCACCGGCGCTGAGGTTTCAGCAGGAGCTACAGGCATTTCATCGTTTGTGTTTTTTCCCACATTACTGCTTTTCTTAACGCTTGAAGGTTCAGTCTCTTCTTTTTCCATATTTTTATCCGGTGAAAGACAATTGCTTACCTTTATAAGTCCTGCTTCTATCAATATTCTAGGATAGGAAGCTCCCTTCGAAAGATCAATAATACGAACTGTTTCAAATATTGCCCTCTCAATAAAATCCATACTGACTCCGCTTGCTTGCCGCTTAAGTTCATTAATATCATCACTGTGCATATTTATAAGCGCATCCAGTTCGCCGGAAACCTTAGCAAGCATCATGTTTCTAAGATAAATCAAAAGGTCATTTAAAAATTGTTTTTCATCTTTTCCTTCATCAAATGCATTATTACAGGTAACTATCGCCTTTTCAAGATCATTTGATAATACGCCATCCATTATCTCGATTATCTTCCCATCACCCACGGCATGCAGGCTTTCCAGTACATCTTCCCTTGTGATAGTCCCTTCATCTATAGCCATTACCTGCTCCAAGATGCTGAGCGCATCCCTAAGCGATCCTTCTGCGTTTACTGCAATCAACTTAAGCGCATCCTCATCTATTTCTCTGCTGCATGATTCACATACAAAGCCTAAACGCTTTACTAAGTCCGATTCAGTTATCCTTCTTAAGTCAAACCTCATGCATCTGGATAAGATCGTCTTGGGTATCTTATTTGGATCTGTTGTTGCAAAAATGAAGATCACATGCGAAGGTGGCTCTTCAAGTGTCTTAAGAAGTGCATTGAATGCTCCTTGAGATAACATATGTACTTCATCTATTATATATACCTTTTTTTCAGCAACTGACGGTGGGTATGCAACTGTATCTATCAGCTCTCTAACGTCATCAACTCCGTTATTTGAAGCTGCATCTATTTCTATGACATCCATATGCGATTCTTCGGTGATTGACCTGCAATTCTCACATGCGCCACACGGTTTTTTCTGAGGATCAAGGCAATTTACAGCCTTTGCCATGAGCCTTGCCAAGGTTGTCTTTCCTGTTCCTCTTATACCGCACAAAAGATATGCATGAGAAACGCTACCTGCCTTCAACTGATTTAAAAATACCTTTATAATATTTTCCTGACCGATTACTTCATCAAAGGTGTTTGGTCTAAATCTTGTATATAAAGCATTAGATTTACCTTGCATAATATCCGTCCTTACATAAGTACATCGTTTCGAAGCCTTGCCATAAGACTGGTCT
>ERZ773062.868-NODE-868-length-13830-cov-3.190563_pt1 | contig 13830 bp, 9 predicted proteins | sample MGYA00580626_ERZ773062 | MGnify/ENA primary metagenome ERZ773062 (study PRJEB29015, sample SAMEA2738003) | human oral metagenome | biome: human oral; feature: human-associated habitat; material: dental | place: China | collected 2058 ...
ATACATCAAGTATTATAGTTTTATATACAATAAAAAAATCCCTGCAAAAAAGCCTGAATATCTTTAAAATATTGCTTTCTGCAGGAATTTTTTAGTTTTAATAAGTATTAATTTTCAGATTCTGCTACAAAATTATCAAATAATTCATCTATATTTAATGAGCTGTCATCTGAACCTACTTCATTTGTCAAGTCCTTTGTCTTTTTTTCTTCTAACGCTTCATTCTGAAGTGCATCAGAAGAATTGGCACTGCCAAACAGACTTGCATTAGCCGCTCCATTTAATACAAAAGCATTTTCACTTTCCGGAGATGACTGATTACTGTTGCTGCTGTAGTGATAAGAAACTTCCGCAAAGCCCTCGGCATTTACCACTATGTCAACTGATGAAAGGTCCAGATCGTCTATCGGCAGCTTTATTGCCTTAGGAGTATTATAAGCACCATCCTTTGCGTAGCTGAACTCACCCTTTCTGGGAATGCTGCTGTCATATCTGTCGCCTTTGTATTCCTGTCCATTGACACTTACTTTTACTTTTTTCTTATCCTTTAAGAAATATTCAAGCTCTTTTCTGTCAACATCTCCAAATCTTACTTCAAGATACTGCTTTCCTAAATAATTTGTAATCAATTCAACTTCCTTAATCTCATACTTCTTTTCAAACTCAAAGCTTAACTCAGCGTAGCCTTCTTTAGTTATACTAAGGGTATTAGTGGCTCTGTCAAAGCCGTCGGCAGTTAAGTAAAATTTAGTTTTTCCATTAGCCTTTTCAAGTGCAAAAGCCTGAGCGTCATTTCCGCTTACACTTGCTTTTTTGCTGTACTCAATCTCATTTACCTTTATAGTAAAATTATTATCCTTTATATACTCCGCTACTTCCTCAGAATCAGCATCTTTAAATTCAATCTCATATCTTGCCGGCATCTTCGGATAATATGCACCGGCTACAAACTTAAGAGCCTCAATTTCAGGAGCGGCTTTTTGCTGTGGCTGTTCAGGCGCAACAGAAGTGTTTTCTACAGTGAATACTAAATCCTCATAGCCCTCTACTTCTATTTTCACAGTGTTTTCCGCCTTTGTAAAAGCATCTGTTGAAAGCTTAAGATTTTTATATATAGCACGACCGCCTTCCGCTTCAGCTATCCAGTAAGCATTTCCTCTATATGAGTTTTCTTTATACTCAACATCGTTTACAAATACTTTTTTATTTTTAACTTTAAAATAGTTTACTATCTCATTGTCTGAAAGCCCTTCAAACTCCGCAAGATAATATTTTTCGCCAAGCCAATTACTCTTAAGCTCCACAGTTTTGAAAGCAGGGGCTTTTTTCTTTGCCGGAGTTTCGGATTCTTCAGGAGTCTTGGGCTCTTCAGGCTGAACAGCAGTATTTCTCACATTAAAGGTAAGTGTTTCATAACCTTCAGCTTCTACTCTTACAGTGTTCTCCGCCTTTGTAAACTCATCTGTTGAAAGCTGGAGATATTTATGTACACCGTTTCCGCCTTTCTCAGCTACGCTGTACACCTTTGGACCCCAAGTTCCTCTGCTGTACTCCACATCGTTTACAAACACCTTGATATTTTTGCTTCTTAAATAAGCTTCTATTTCATTTTCTGCCAGTCCGTCAAACTCCACAAGATAATGCTTGGAGAACATACTTGAGATAAGCTCTGCACTCTTAAAAGTCGGTGCGACTTTCTTTGCCGGAGTTTCAGGTTCTTCCGGAGTCTTAGGGTTTGTATTATCCTCAGCTGCACTGCTGATTTCAAAGCTAAGAGTTTTTACAGCATAGCCTTCTCCTGCTTTTACATAAACTGTATACTGACCTGGCTTATTAAATAAGCCTCCCTGGAGCACAAGGCTTCCGTCCTTTTTAAGATAGTTGTCCTGACCATAAAGTGCGCCCTCAGTTTCTGAAGTTACTTTTCTCTGATTTAATCCAGGTCCGTCAAGAGTTACTTCATAAACTGCTTTTAAGTAGCTTCCATGCTGCTCATCATTAACTTCAGAAGTAGCATTTATATACACGTCCTGACCTGTGTAATACTTATGCTTATCCTCTCCCTCTTTGGCTTTAGGATTATCCTTAAGCTCAAATTTTACAGCTTCAAGCTCATTAGTTATAGTAAGTGTTACAGTATTAGCCTGATAACCGTCTGCCTCTATTCTTAAAGTATGCTTTCCTACCAGCTTCGGAAAATAGGAATTAAAGGCTGACGGATAGATAGTTAAGGTCTTCTTGTCTTCACTGATGCTGTACTGCTTAAGATAAGAATCACTTCTTAATGCGGAGCTGTTTCCATCTACCACCAGAGATTTTATAGCTGCTATATAATCAGCATCCTGTGAGGTCAGTACAAAGTTCTGGCCCTTAACGGCAACAGTTCCTTCAAGTGCCGGTGATTCTTTTCCTATGGCATCACCTCTGTTTTTAAGCTCTCCAAGCAGACCGTCTTCAAGTACAGTTCTGTATTTAACTGCGGTATAGGTGCTGTCATTGCCCGTATTATTTGAAATATAAGCGGAAAAATCAGGCTCCTCTCCATTTAATCTGCCATTTCTCACATAATTGAGATACTTATCAAAATCATATAATTTTCCAAAATCATCACCAACGAGCAGCGCAGGTTTTTGATTTATCAGCCATCTTCTTGCAACTGCTGTCGCATCCGGATTTCCGGGCTTTATATCATTAAGTATAAGTGCATTAATCAGTAAATCATGGTTAAAGAGATAATATCCGTTTACAGGATTTACCAAAGCTTCCGTACCTGAGCTTATACCGCCCCCTGAGCTGTTGCTTCTTCTCCTTGCACTGCCGGTAGCACCTGAGATTGTATCTATTGCCGAGCTTTTAATAAGTGCATCTATATCATAGTCAGTATTGTACTCAGTAAGTGAAGCATCTGCCGCATCGGTAGGCACTGCATCTCCCTGTGCTACTTCAACCTTAGTTGATATCACACTGTAGCCCTCTGCATATATAGTCACGGTATAGATTCCGGCTTCATCAAGCAATACCGTCTTTTTCTTTTTATCCTGTCCGTAGATATGGAATAAATCTCCTATAAGAGAATATTCTTTAATATTTTCAAGGTCCTTTTCAGCTCCTGAAGGCTTGGTAAGCACTACTCTGGTAATAGGATTCTTAATCGTATTTCCAAAGCTTCTTCCACTGTCACTGATTATATTAAAGAGTATGTCCTCTCCTGTTCTTGGACTTGAGGTAGAGCCTGAAAGCTGCATTCTATAAACAGCAGCATCAATAAGATGCATAGGCACGCTGATTCCGCCATCCGCTGCACTTGATTCTATACTAAGATTATATTTTCCTCTTGTAGCCAGATTACTCTGAGGAAAGCTTAATTTAATCACACCGGTCTTTCCGTAAGCAGTGCTTACCTCCTTTGAGAAATTAAGCTCACTGTTTAAGTGCCAATACTGATAATCAAGAGCCTTTATATTGGTTATGCCGTTGAACCAGTCTTCCTGAGCCTTATTCTTAAGTGAAAACTTTATTTCTCCTGAGCCCCTGCCCATAGCATCAATTTTAATATCAGGTGAATAATATACTAATTCCTCTCCGCCTATAAGTACCTTTTCCTCCTTAGCTGTATCAAGGCTGAAAGTTGTTCTTGTCGGAGACTTTCTGATATTGCCGTTTTTATCATAATTATCAAGGTTATAATCAAAGGTTGAAATAGGTCCGTTTGAAAATACATATTTAGGAGCCTTGTCCGGGCTTCCCGCCTCAGGTGATACAGCTGCCTCACCCTTATTTAAAACTGCAGTATCTTCAAGGTTATCTGATTTTCTTACCACCTTAATTCGCTTAGGCTCCTTCACTGTGCTTAACCACTTAACTATGGTGCCCTCTGTATCTACATTTGTTACCGCTGAGCTTATATCAGTGCCGTCAACATAGATATTATAATCCGAAGCCTTACCCTGATTAAAAGCTATAGACACATATTTTATCCAGCCTATTTCTCTGGTAATAACTCTGGTAGCCTTTTTATCGAGCAGCTCTGCCTCCTTAATATCAGGAAGAACTGGATTTTCGTCCTTTCCCTGATGATCAGGAACAGAGGGTTTGTTTTCATTCTCTGCTTGGTTCTCCGGCACAAAGGGTTTATTCTCTTCCGGCTGCTTCTCCGATACAGAAGGTTTATTCTCTTCCGGCTGCTTCTCCGATACAGCCGGCTTATTTTCAGGCTTTACTTCATTTGATTTATTGGAAGTAGCCGAGCTGCTGCCTCCTGATTTTGCTGATGAACCGCCGCCTCTTGATGAACTGCCTCCGCCGCCACCTGATGAGCCGCTGCCCCCACCAGAACGTACTACAGCACTATTTCCAGCAGTTTGTCCCGTTTTTGCCGCTTCAGTCTTTTGAGGCGTAGATTTCACTCCTTTTTCTTTATCAAAAAGAGGCTTTTCCTCATCGTCTACCCACTGACCTTCAGCATTCACCTTATAGCCCTCAGGCTTTGCATTAGTAACAAGCTTTCCGCCTGCTCTGTCAAAAAAATAGCAGTAACCGTCTATCCACTGCCAGCCCGTCAGCATTTTTCCGGCAGTATCACCTTCCTCTGTATCAAGGAAATACCTTGAGCCATCAGGAGCGTCCAGCCACCCCTGTTTCATAGTGCCTGTAGCAGAGTCTATATAATACCATAAGCCATTGCTGCTAATCCAGCCCGAGCTTAGATTGCCGGACTCATTATAGTGCTTCCAGACACCATTTTCCTCTTTCCAGCCTGAAAGTGCAGCTGCATTTACACCTAAGCTCTGCGAGAGCATGCAAACAGAGGCGAGCACACAAACGGCTGATTTTCTAAATAACTTCTTTTTCATGAAATCCCTCCTAAGATTATTTTTTTTAATGAAGTCAACTTATTATTAAGCTTATACAGAACCTCCCCAACTGATACTATAAAAGCCTAGTTTTATAATTGCTTGATATGATAATATCAGATTACTATAGCCATTTTCTTATTTGTAATGCGAAGATTCACAATCCACCTTGCTATTCGCTTATGAACCGCCACAAGTTGTTTCATACTCTCACTTAAAGCTTATACGCTTTTAAAGTGAGGGACCGCCTTCATCGGTTCAATATCACTCATAATTTTAAAAGGCATTACGTAGTCTATGCTGTATTAGCGTACGCTAACACAAGAATCATAATATATCAGCAAGTTAATAATTCTGTCAATATCTTTTATGTGTATTTATATTGTGTATAAAAAAAAGAACATACACTATATGCTGTCCTTTTTTTATAATTCCTACTCCATTAACAGTAAAATATAGCTGTATACATTGTAAGCTATTATACATATCACGAGCTCTGCTGTTGCAGCATTTTTCGGCACTGCCTATTATTTATCTGAGAGCATCAGGACCGAAGCCTTCAGGTAAAAGCTCTTTTAATCTATATTTTTTATAGTCTTCAGAGCTTTTTGCAATATAGATTATAAAATCCTCAGGACTGCAAAATTCACGCATAACCTGCCTGCAAACTCCGCAGGGAAAGATATAGCTGTCCACAGATCCCTCCTTGCCTCCACACACCGCTATAGCCTTAAATTCTCTTTCTCCTTCTGCTATCGCTGTAAAAAATGCACTTCTTTCGGCACAGTTGGTAGGAGTATAGGCGGCATTTTCAATATTTATGCCGGTATAGATTTTTCCGCTTCTGCCCAACAGCGCGGCACCAACATGAAAATGAGAATATGGAGCATAAGCTCTAGGCAGCATTTTAAATGCAGCCTGAATAAGCTTATTAATTTCTTCAGCTTCTAATTCCCGTTCATTGCCTATATTCCGAGTTTCATTATTAAATATCATTATACAAGCTCCTGTCATCTATTTGAAATACTTTATACTCCTTATCAAATATGTATCCAAGCTTTTTTGCCAGCTCCACCGACTGAAGATTTCCGGCATCCCAGTTCGGATATATTCCCTTATCCATGCAATCTAAGATAAAGCTTGCCGCCGCTGCAAGTGCAAGTCCCTTACGCCTGTATTCTTTTTTAGTAGCAACGGTTACTTCCATCATTCCCTCTGAAAATCCATAAGCTGAACAGCCCGAAACCAGTTCGCTGCCTTTATATATTACATACCCCATACCATATTCAAGAAACTTGTTTTCATTTTCAAAATTAGCTACAAAATCATTACTCCAAGGCTCTTTTAATGCCGCCTTATAGCTATGTCTATCTATCCTCTCAATTTTCATGCCCGCAGGGATCTTCTTTATATATTCTTTTAACACTAATTTATCAAAATTCTGTTCATCCTTTTTAATTGCATATCTGCTTATTTTGCGATAATTGCAGTCAAGATTTCCCTCAAGCCATAAATCCCATGATTCATTGGAAGGAGTAATATATGCATGATTGCATTCTTTTATAATGGTGGCACGCAAATCCATCATTCTTGCCCCCTTTGGTGCAAGCCCGAGCAAAAAAGCATAATTTCCAAGCTTTATTAAACAAAACTTTGGGTCATTAAGCTTTGCTACCCAAACTCTGCCCATTGAGCCTTCCATTGCTGAACGCACAAGCACATCTTTGCTGTCCTTGCATAGCGGAATCACAACATCTCTTTTGCTGTAACTTAGTTCAATCATATATTTCCCTCCTAAGAAGTATTAAATAATATCTTTCAAAGTAAAAGACCCGGAAAGTCTTTAAAGCTGCCTCTGCAATCTTTAACAACAAAGGATTGCCAAGTCATTTTATTATACATAACATCTATGTATTTGTCTATAAATATAAAAGCAATTATTATTGAATATGTCAGATTTCCTGAATCATAATCATAAAACTTTAATAATAATTGTATATCTAATTCATAAATCCTGAAGTTATTGAAGCCAGGATATTATTATCTAATTCCTTCTCTGCCAAATACATAAATAGCACAATAAATTTTATTTTATTACAGTGGTTGCCGGCTTTATAATAATGTATAATATAAAACAGCTTTTTAAAAAGGAGGTTTTTGTATGCGACGCAGCGACAGAGAAGTAAAAGACATAAATGATATAGCTGAAATAATTAAAGAATGTGATGTATGTAGACTGGCACTCAATGATAAAGACTATCCCTATATCCTTCCGGTCAATTTTGCAATGAAAATAGAAGAGGAGAAAATCAGCTTATATTTTCATGGTGCAGTTGAAGGGAGAAAATATGCAGTTATAGCAGCTGACAATAGAGCAAGCTTTGAAATGGACTGCGGACATAAGCTTATTTCAGATGTTAAAAGAGGCTACTGCACTATGAGCTATAAAAGTGTTATAGGCTATGGAAAAATAATTGAGGTATTTGATGAGGAAAAATATGAGGGGCTTTGCCTGCTGGTGAATCACTTTCATAAGGAGGGATTTGAATTTAATCCTGCTGCCATACCTCGTACCAGAGTCTTTAAGCTTGAGGTTGAACATCTTACCGGAAAAATCAAAGCCTGAGCTTTTGCTCAGGCTTTTTAACTTTGTACCTTTAGTACTATATTAATGCCTTTCAGCATTAATCCTATAAATTAATTTAATTTCCATATCTTATATCATGGTTATAGGGATAAAAACCGGATAAATCACCTCCACGTTCATTAATCAGCTCTATACCATCTATCTGTCTTAATGAATTCCATCTTACAGATATATAATCATTAGATTGTGTTGTATTGGCAAATTTAATTTCTATTCCGCTGCCATAAGCAAGAATCTCAGATTCAGTACCATACCATATATCTTGCCCATTCTTAGTACAAGAAATATATACTCTACCGTCGTCTGAAAATTGTCCTATTTCAATTTCATTTGCCCCACGTGTATATATTTTTTGAGCACCTTGATACATTGTATTTGTATCTACATATCTTCCATTTCTGTCTACATAAAAGTTATCCGGAGTAGTAGTATTTTCTGCCATATAGCCATTTGAATAAAAATAATACCAATATTCTCCAATCTTTTTCCAAGTATTTCTGGGATAACTGCCGTTATTTTCTTCATACCACCATCCATTATTATCTCTGTGCCAAGTAGCAGCATAGGAGCAGATAAATGTCAAACTGCTAAGTAAGCATGAAATTACCGCAATTTTTATCAGGCTCTTTTTCATAAATATCATCCTTTCACTTATTGTAATTTTCAGGCTGAAGCCCTCTACATTCAGGCAGTAAAACGGGGACACCGTTTTAGTTTTGCTTCAGCCTTTATTTTATATAAAACTCTCATACCTCTCCTCATTTATATATTATACCCTTGCCAAAAAAAACACCCTACCCATATGGGTAGGATGAACATAAAAATTTTTTCCACTCAGCTATAAGCCTCTCCAGGCTCCATGTAGCATTAGCCGGTGAAGTTGAGGGCAGACAGATTGCTTCTATTCCTGTTTTCTTCTCAGAATATTTCTTATATAAACTCTGAGCACTCTTTCCGTTTACTATGATTTTTTTTATACAGCTTTGTTTAATTATTAGAGAAATATCATTCGGAATTACATTTTTTATGCTGCTGTCCTCAGAGCCTCTGATGTTACAGACCGCCACAGCATCCCAAAGCGCCAGCTCATTTCTAAGCACTAATTCCTCTTTTTCTTCATTATTTATTGGTACTTTTTCACTATATATTGCCGACAGCACTTTCCAAAACCTGTTGCGTGGATGACCGTAATAATATCCGGTTTCCCTTGATTTTACTGAAGGGAAAGAGCCAAGTATCAAAATTTTGGATTTTTCATTATAGGTCGGCGGAAACGGATGAATCAGCATGCTCTCTCCTGTGCATATTATTTTAAATTGACCTATTTTGACACTCCCCTGCCTTTAAGCATGAGGAGTGTCAAGAATATCTGTTTTATATCACATAGAAGCCTCTGCACAACAGGTGCGCAGTCGAACCTTCCGAAATTTTAGAAATTTTAAAGTCGATTTTCCCTAAAAAGCAGAGATAAACATCCCTAAATAATTCCCATTTCCATCAATGTTAATAAAATAGGTATGCTAATTACACAAAGTACTGTTGAAAGAATAATCATCAGACTATATACAAAGCATTCAATTCCTTTTTCATTTGCTAGAATTAAAGGCATATTTCCTACCGGCATCCCGAAAATAATCATACATACAGCAGTAGTATTTCCGTCAATTTTAAATAAGTGCAAAAGCGGCATCAGTAATAACGGAATCACCAGAAGTTTAACTACCGAAAAAATATAGAGCTTGGGCTGGCAAAATATTTTCTTCAAGTCAGACTGTGCCGCATTAAATCCTACCGTTACCAATGCCAAGGGTGAAGCTACATTTCCTAAATAGGTCACTGCCGTACCTATAAATTCCGGCAGGCGAATTTCAAAAATAATGATTGCAACGGCTGATAAACCGGCGATCGTACCTGAATTAATCATTTTTTTCATGGATTTTAGAGAGAATTTCCCCTCTAAAACAGCAACTCCATAGGAATACAGCACAATGGAATAAATAAGAATAAATTCCGCCACATATACCACATACTGAGAGCCCAACACCGTAGATACTACAGGAATGCCTATAAAGCCAAGATTGGAAAATACAAACATCAGCTGGTACAGCTTTCTCTCAGAATTATCCTTAGTAAAAAATGGAGTCAGTATCATACCTAAAATAATAAAGCAAATAAACATAGCAACCGCAATCCCTGCGACCTTAACCATAAGTTCAAATGAAATCAGCCCTACCGACCCCGCCGCACTGGATACCGCCAGCAGAGGATTGAACACATTCGCAATCATTTTTGACATCTGCTGATTCGTATGATTGTCCAGCATACCTTTTTTAGTAGCTACATACCCTGTTCCAATCATAATCAGTAAAGAAAACATCTGAAACATTACAGTATAAAAAATCATATTATTTGCTCCTTATGCAAGAATATCTATGTCACTATTTTATAGAATACTTTAGCTGTATAAACTGCCCATCGTATAAAGCTAATTGAATTGTAGTCGCCCTTTTTCAGGACGTATACTTATACCTGCAATTTCTGATCAATTTTTAAAAATCGGCACTGCACAAATCATATCATAGATTTATCCCTTTGAAAATCATATTTAGTTTGCTTTTTTGATTATTGACAATATCAATAATATCAATAAAAAGGAACGTGTGTAGTATCCGTGTATGGTTAAGCAGCTGGAATGTCCACAGGTACAGGTGATCCGGTTGAGCTGCAGATTATTAATGAGATTATTATAAAAATTTGGCGTTAAATGGTTGTTTTCTTCTACAAATAAGATTATCATAGTTTTGCAAGCATATGGGCGTGCCCATTGCGAGTGAGAGAGACAGGCAACTGAACTGTGGTGGGTGGGGTGTTCCTGTCTCTTTTATTAATTATCAGTTATTTTTCAAGACACTCTGGTTCAAGCAAAAAGTCGTAGATATTTACAGTCAGGATACCGTATTCATCATAGTGCGGCTGCACAATATCTTTGGTAATGACGATTTTTTTAAAAGAATCGTCGATTTTTCTAAACGGTCTGATTTCCTGGCTGCGCTTTGCTTCATCAGGCAGTGAATATGCTGACCGGATATAGTACCTAGAAGACCCCAGGTTGCAGACGAAATCTAACTCCAATTGCTTGCGGGCCACTTTCCCATCCTTGTCCTTTTCTGCAATGGGAATAACGCCCACATCTACGCTATAACCACGCATACGAAGCTCATTATAAATTACATTCTCCATAGAATGGATCTGTTCAAACTGACGGAAGTTAATTCTTGCGTTGCGAAGCCCCAGGTCGGAGAAATAATATTTCTTGGGAGTTTCAATATATGCCTTGCCTTTGATGTCAAATCGTTGTGCAGATTCGATTAGGAAGGAGTCCTCAAAGTAATCCAGATACTTTTTGATGGTGTTGGCAGTAATCTTTGACTTCTTTACAGTCTTAAAAGTATTTTTCAGCTTTTCAGGATTGGTCAGAGAACCAATACTTGACGAAAGAATGTTGAGCAGATCTTCCAGTTCACCGATGTTTTTCACTCGGTTGCGTTTGGTAATATCTCGAATATAAATTTCATTGAACAAATTCTGTAATACAGCAGCCTTATCATTTGCTCCCTCACGCAACACAACCAGAGGGATGCCTCCGTAAAGCATATATTCAGATAAGCCCATGTATTTATCGCCGTCGTAAACAGTCATAAACTCAGAAAAACTCAAGGGATGCATATGAACCTCGTCACCACGACCGGCTAACTCAGTAGCAATGTCTTTGGATAAGAGTTTTGCATTACTTCCGATCATGAATACGTCCATATTATCCTTGCGCAGATAACCATTCAAAACAGCTTCAAAGCAGTCCAACATCTGAATTTCATCAAGAAGCAGATAGTACATTCCTTCATCTACGATTTTGGAACGGATATATGCCATGAACTTTTCGGGGTCAACACCACGTTTTTCTTTTTCAATCTGAATCAGACTCTCTCCAATCAGATAAAGATCGTCTGCGGAGTCAAAGGCAAAACGAATGATATGGTCAGGATCTACGCCATTATCCAATAGGTGATGGTAGAAAAGGGTATTCAGCAAATAGGATTTACCGCATCTGCGAATTCCGGTAATTACTTTAATCAGTCCGTTGTTTTTCCGTTTTATCAATTTATCTAAATAGAAGTCTCTGCGAACCTCCATTGTAAAACCTCCTTGCGAAAGATTTTTGCAATCTGATACATTTTTCCATTCTCTAATATCATGGAAACAGACACAAATCAATAAGTTACATCTTCTTTGGAAAGGATTTTTGCAACCTTTGGCATTTTTCCTTTCTGAGTTCTCTGCCATATTGATGCTCTCGCCCATACGGACAGCCATCACATTCCGACTTGGTTTTCGGTGACAGAAAGATTAAGTAATAGCAATTATTTTTACCCAGACGGCAGCCCTTTCTACAATTTGTCCAAAAGTAGCAGTAACGGCAATCGCTCGGCTTGTAACAACCGTTCGATTCTAGAGGTGTTGTCAAAAATCAAAATTTGGAGTAGAATTTTATCTTATAAAGTGTAAGAGTTTTTTCATGCTTTTTCATATAAAAAAAGCCGAAAACCCTTGAAAACAAAGGCTTTCGGCGTTGTTAGCTGGCATCCACGAGAGGATTTGAATCTCCGACCTACCGCTTAGGAGTTCAAGTCCAGCCTAACAACATAGGTTAAGAACTGTTAATATAAGTCAATGAAAGTAGCTTGTTTTCTAACTTTCCTGTAAATTACTGTCAAAATAAGAAAACTTAAAATCAATGAAGTTAAATGGCTTTCGCTGACAAAATGATGACACTGTCACCCTGAGGGTTTAACCATTCCGTTCCAGCGATTTTTTAATATCTGTGGCTACCATTTGCTTTTTAATGAAGTAATGATAACACTATTTTCTTATTAGATTAAATACATTATAGCGTGTAACAGGTCGGTTGTCTATGGGATTTTGACCATTATTTTTATTATATAATTTCACCACTCCTCAACTTTTGGTTTAACCTTCTCGTTTAAATTCTCGTTTAAATTTCTTTGTTTTGCTGTAGTTAAACAAGAAAAAATCCCATTCTTTCGGGCTTTATATGATTTTTAGTTTTCTTTTCTCGTTTAAATTTCACTTACCTTGTTTAATTTTATCTGTCAAAATCCAAGACGATTTTTGTTGATTACCAGAATCAGTCCTTATGATACCTTGTTTTCGCAAGGAATTGACACTCCCCATGCCTAAAGGTAGGGGATTCTTGCTACCTGCCACTACATAGTGGCTAACCAGTCCATTTCTGGCAGGTCGTAGTGCAAGGTATGTTGTGGTAAACTATAGTTGTAACAGGAGTGACTAATAAATATAATTATAAAATAGGAGAAATTATTATGTCACAACAACATTACGAACCGGAGTTTAAGAAAAAACTTGTACGCCTTCATTTGGAAGAAGGACGTACACTACAAAGCCTTTCTGCTGAATATGGAGTTGCCAAATCAAGCATTACCATATGGTGTAGAAAATTTAGCAAAGAATGCCGGGAACAAGCCTTAACTAATCCAACTGCCCAAAATGAACTGGAGCTTATGAAAGAAAATCGCCGACTTCGAGCAGAGCTTGAAGAGGCACGAAAGGAAAATCTATTCCTAAAAAAAGCAGCGGCATTCTTTGCAAAAGAAATCGATTAGAGGCTTATCGATTCATTGATGAAAACAAGGACGAACTGGGAGTCCGCTGGCTTCTCAGACGCCTTGATATATATCCAAACGCTTATTACAACTACCTGAGGCACAGGAAGTCTTCTTATCTTGCAAAAAAACACAAGACATTAGAAACCATATCTGAGATATACCACAAAAATAATGGCGTTGTGGGATACCGAAGCATGAAGGTTTATCTTGGGCGTAAAGGTGTCATATTAAGTCGTATTACAGTTCATAAATATATGAACAAGGAATTAGGGCTCATCTCTATAGTTAGGCGTAAAAAGCCGACTTACGAGCATGGAGAGGCACATAAGAGGTTTGATAATCTTATAAATCAGAACTTCACGGCTTCCGGAATCAATCAAAAATGGGCGACTGACTTTACATACCTATTTCTTACTGGAGATGATGTCAGATATAATTGCACTATTATAGATCTCTACGATCGAAGTGTAGTTGCCAGCATAACAGATCGTCATATAACCAGTGTTCTTGCCATCCGAACCCTGCAAAAAGCTCTGGACAGTCAGAGATTCGTCAGCACAGATATTATCCTGCATAGTGATCAGGGAAGTCAATATACATCGAAGGCTTTTACTGAATTCTGTGAGAA
>ERZ773062.871-NODE-871-length-13818-cov-20.557001_pt1 | contig 13818 bp, 13 predicted proteins | sample MGYA00580626_ERZ773062 | MGnify/ENA primary metagenome ERZ773062 (study PRJEB29015, sample SAMEA2738003) | human oral metagenome | biome: human oral; feature: human-associated habitat; material: dental | place: China | collected 2058 ...
TCTTCTTTCATATATTTTGATTTTATCTTCTCTTGTTAATTTACTCACAAAAAAAACTGCACCTCCAATCTTGTGTCCAAGATTTTGGGTGCAGCTCAAATTTTCAATCTAATGTAAAAAAATAAGAAATTTAATCAGTAACTAACTTTTTTTACTTTTTATTAATTTGCATCATTCCCTTTTTCACTTTTCTATTCCCTTTCTTGCCATAACTCCTTTTTGAAAATAGTGTTTAACTTCTTTCATTTCAGTAACTAAATCTGCTAGTTCAATAAGTTCTTCTGGAGCATTTCTTCCTGTTAAAACAAGCTCTGTTGTCTCAGGTTTATTTTCAATTAAAAATTTAATCTCATCTACAGAAATTAGATCATATCTCAATGTTCCTAGGATTTCATCTGCTATAACTATATCATATTCTTTACTTAAAAGAGCAGACTTCAAACTTTCATATCCTTCTCTCATAAGTTTTTTATCTTCATCAGTAACATATTCTTTACTTCTAATAAAGACCCCTCTTCCATATCTTTCATGAACAACTGTTTCAAACTTTTTCAATGTATGTAGCTCTCCATAGTCTCTTCCTTTTAAAAATTGACAAAAAAAAATCTTAAAGTTACTTCCTACTGCTCTTGTGATAAGTCCAAGTGCAGCAGTTGTTTTTCCCTTTCCATTTCCTGTATATATTTGAACATATCCTTTTTCCATATACTTATCCTTTCTTTAATAACTTCATTTTACTACTAGCTTTCTTTACTATATTATAGCAAATTTTACTCCTCCTCTGAAATAAAAAAACTGTTGCAAAGTTAAATTTTTAATATAAAAGTTAAAAATAAGTGAGTTACAAATATAGATTTTAGATAAAAAATTAAAGCAAGTGAGCTGAGTAATTGTTGGAGTATCTGAAGCCAACTTATTGGCAATCTACTCAGTAACAAACTTTTTTTACTTTTTCAAAAAAAGACAGTTGTAAAATTTACAACTGTCTCTATTAATATATTATCTTTTATGCTGCTTTTTTAATATACTTCTTATAGAATTCATCAACATAGATAGCTATAGCATTATCTCCTGAAACATTTATTGCTGTTCCAAAACTATCTTGAGTAATGTATAGAGCTATTAATAATGAACCTAAAGGACCTTGTGCATCTATACCTATCAAGAATAGGAAAGGTAAAGCACTCATAACTGCTCCACCAGGTGCTCCTGGTGCAGCAACCATAGCTATTCCAAGCATACATAAGAATGGGAACATTATTGAAAATGAATGTGGCATACCATTTAATAATAAAACTCCCATAATACAACTTGTTAAAGTTATCATACTTCCTGATAAGTGAATTGTTGCACATAGAGGAACAACAAAATCAACTATTTCAGGACTTGTACCATTTTTCAATCCACATTGTATATTTACAGGGATAGTTGCAGCTGATGATTGAGTTCCAACCGCTGTAAAGTATGCTGGTATTTGGTTTTTAATAAGAGTAAATGGATTTTTCTTTGATACACCACCAGCAATAGAAAACATAACAAGCATATAGATGTAGTGCATAGCAAATATACATAAATAAATAGCTGCAAATACACCTAGAACTTTGAATACTATTCCAGAGTATGCCATTTCACTAAATATTCCTAAAATATGGAAAGGTAATAGTGGAATTACAAATCCAGCTAATATTTTTGATATTATTTCTTCATATTCTACAAATAGATTAAATGTTGTTTCACCTTTCTTTTGGCTTCTCATAATACTAATTGTAATACCCATCATAAATGCAAAAACTATTGCAGCAGTTACATCTATAGGTGGTTTCAAAGGAATAGTAAAATATGGAGCAACATCTTTTCCTTCAAAATTAATTCCTTGAGAAATTCCTGAAACTAATTTTGGATATAGATTTGCTGCAACTGTATATGAAAACGTTCCTGCAATTATTGTTGAAACATAAGAAACAACAGCAGTAAATCCTAAAAGTTTTCCTGCACCTTCTGTAAGTTTTGCTATTCCTGATACAACAAACCCAACTATCATTAAAGGTATGAAGAATGATAGGAATAAGCCAAAGAATGTACTGAAAGTTTTAAAAATTCTTACAAACCAAAGTGGTGTAAATTGCCCAATTAATATACCAACAACTATGGCAATTAATAATCTTGGAACTAAACCTATTTTTTTAGTATCCATAACGCTCCCTCCTACAATTTTAAAATATTTTATATCTATATAGAACACTATATACTATATAAATATAACGTTTCTTTATTTATTTAAATTTATCACAATATTCTTATTTAGTCAAGTAATATTTTTTTATGATACTCAATAAAAATATTTGAACAAAGAAATACTTCTTATCAATAAAATTGAAAATTTTTTTATTGAAAAAAAATAGACAAAAATATAGAAGTTAAAATCTTTTTTTTATTAAAAATTATTTCTAAAATTATATAAAAATAAAAAATAATAAACTAATTTTTTAACAAAAAAATTATTCTATGATATAATAAGTAGATAAAAATATTTTAGAGGGATAAAAATGTATAATGAAATAGATTTACATAATCTTGACTTCAAAGTTGCCCTATCAGTTTTTAAAAAGAAATACAATGAAGCCTTAAAGAGAAAAGATAGAAGAGAGATCTTGGTAATTCATGGCTATGGTGCTAATAAGTTAGGACATAAAGCTGTTTTAGCAATTAACTTAAGAAATTTTTTATCAAATAATAGAGATAAATTGAATTATAGGCTTGATATCAATCCAGGTGTAACCTATGTCACTCCAATATCTAAGTTAGAATAGAATGTGAGGAAATATGTATATAAGATTAAAAAATAATAAAATGTCAGTTAGATTAAATGATTTTTTGGATAAAAATGATATAAAATATTTTACAATGATAGACAAATCTGGTATAAAATATGCTATACTATATATACCAAATGATTTTAATCAAGACAATTTTAAAGAAATTGAAGATATAGCTGAAGTTATAAAATTAACAAGCCCATATAAATTTGTAAGTAGAGAATTTAAAGAAACAGATACTATTATAGATGTAAAAGGTCATCTAATAGGTGGAGATAATTTTATGCTTATGGCTGGACCTTGTTCTGTAGAAAATAAGGAAATGCTTTCAAATATAGCTAAAGAAGTAAAAAAAGGTGGAGCTATTGCCTTAAGAGGTGGAGCATATAAACCTAGAACTTCTCCTTATGACTTTCAAGGACTTGGTGAAGTAGGATTAAAATATTTAAGAGAAGTGGCTGATGAAAATGATATGCTTGTTGTAACTGAACTTATGGACAGTGATGATTTAGAACTTGTTTCTTCCTATGCAGATATAATTCAAATAGGAGCAAGAAACATGCAAAACTTTAGTTTACTTAAAAAACTTGGTAAAATAGATAAACCTGTTTTACTAAAAAGAGGTTTGAGTGCAACTATAAATGAATTTTTATTGTCAGCTGAATATATTCTTGCCCATGGGAATCAAAATATTATTCTTTGTGAAAGAGGAATCAGAACTTTTGAAACTATGACAAGAAATACCCTAGACTTAAATGCTATTGCCTTAGTGAGAGAACTATCGCACCTTCCTATCATAGTTGATGCAAGTCATGGTACAGGTAAAAGAAGTTTAGTTGGTCCTCTTACACTAGCAGGAATAATGGCTGGAGCTAATGGAGCCATGATAGAAGTACATGAAAATCCAGATTGTGCACTATCTGATGGTCCTCAATCACTTGACTTTAAATTATTTGATAAAGTAGCTAATAATATAAGAAAGAGCTTGTATTTTAGAAAGGATTTAGAATAATGAACTATATAGATAAAGATATAAAAGATCATGAAGACTATATTGAATTTACTACCTTTAATAAATTTAATATAAAAATCTTTTTTACTAAAAAACATTATGGAAGTATTCCTGAAAGAAGTAAAGAAGATGTTGCTAAAGACTTTTCTTTAAATAAAATAATGCTTTCTTGCCATCAAACACATAGTGATAATGTTGTTTTAGTAGGCGAGGATACAAGCGTACACCATTTTCCAAATACTGATGGAATACTAACATCAAATAAAAATGCTGCTGTTCTTACTAAGTATGCTGACTGCTTACCTATATTCATCTATGATGAAGAAACGAAAATTTTTGGAGCAGTGCATTCTGGTTGGAAGGGTTCATTTCAAGAAATAGTAAAAAGAGCTATTGAAAAAATAAATCCTAAGGATTTATCTACTATAAATATATTATTTGGTATAGGTATTTCTTGTGAGAAATATAATGTAGGAAAAGAATTTTATGAAGATTTTAAAAACAAATTTTCAAAAGAAATTGTGGACAAAGTTTTTTCTATAAGGAATAATGAATTTTTCTTTGATAATCAACTTTTTAATTATTATTTACTTAAGGAGTATGGTGTTAAGGAAGAAAAAATGTTCTTAAATAATAGATGTACATTTAGTGAAAACTTCCATTCTTTTAGAAGGGACAAAGAACTTTCTGGAAGAAATGGAGCTATAATATTTATGGAGGAATGATTATATGAAAAACAAATTAATGGTATCTTTTTTAGCTTTGGTACTAGTTGCTTGTGGAAGTTCTGGTTCTCTAGAACTTAGTAAACAAGAAAAAGAAAAAATAAACGGAGATGTTAATGTTGCTAGACAAATTTTAGTTCAAAAAGCTATCTTAAAAGAAGCAAGTACTGAAAAATTAAGTGATGAAGACAAGTTTAATATTCAACAAGCTAAAGATGAAGTTGAAGTAAGTTATTATTTACAAAAGAAATTTGGTACTGAACTTAACAACATTCAAGTAACAGAAGATGAAGCTAGAAAGTATTATGATATTCACAAGGCAGAAATAGGAAATGCTTCTTATGAGGAAATCAAAAATGCTATAGTAGCACAAATAACTTATGAAAAACAAACTGCTATTGTTAACAAATACTATGAAGATTTATTAAGCAAATACAAAATTGAAGAAATCTTAAAGAAAGACTTCCCAGAAGCAGCAGCACAACCAGTGGTTGAAACTCAAGCTCCTGCACCTGCACCTGAAGCAACACCTGCTCCAGCTGAAGAAACTAAAACTGAAGAAAAGAAATAATAAAATATGGGGGCTTATGAGCCCCCTATTTTTATCTATCCAAAAGTACTAAAAGATCATCTTCTAAAAGTATTGTATTACCACTAGGTATCATAGTTTTATTATCTCTTTTAATAAGAACTATCAATATATTTCTATCTAGTTCACGAATAGATTTATTTATGTATTTAGAATTTTTATCCACTATACTTTCATATAGATTTATTCTTGTTCCCTTATCCACAAAACTTGAACCACAAAGAACTATCCTATCCCCTTTTTCTATGACAGTATTCCCATTAGGAATAATATTTTCATTATTTCTTATTATTAAAACTAAAAGTACTGATGGCATAAGTTCAAGATTCTTAACTTGTCTACCTACCCATTTATGTGTTTCATCTATCTCAGCAGTTATAAAATCAACATCTTCTGTATCCGAGTAATCGTTGAAGGTTCTAAGTACATCGCCATCTTCATCTATCATATTTAACTTTTTAGAAAAATATGGAAGTAGTGAGCCTTGTATAGCGATTGACAATAGAACAACTATAAAAGCAATATTGAATACTATCATTCCTCTTTCCTTATTTGCCACCACAACTAATATAGCAAACACAACTGAGGCTGCTCCTCTTAAACCTGCCCAAGAAACTAAAAGTTTTTGTCCTCTACTTGACTTCATAGGACTTATTAAAGCATAGACAACAAATGGACGAATTAATAGTGTCATCACTGTCATAATTAAGACAGCAGGAATAGCATATTTTAATGCCTCCAATGGATTTACTAAAAGCCCTAGTAAAAAGAATATTAAAATCTGCATTATACTTGTAAGTCCATTGAAAAAACTAACAATTTCACTTTTCTTATTGAAATGTATATTTCCTAATAAAACTCCCAAAAGATACACTGTTATATATCCATTTCCACCAATAAATTCACTTGTTGAATAAGATAAAAGCATAGAGGCAGTTATCAAAGCCATAGACATTCCACTATCTATATTGTTAACTTTCCTAATTATATAACGAGATACCTTTGCAAATATATACCCTACAGCTAAACCAAAGAAAACTTGTTTGAATAATAACAGTGGTAAATTTAGATTTCCCTTTGAAAGTGTTAAAAAGGCTATAGTTAAAACATAGGCAAAGGGGTCATTTGAACCACTTTCTATTTCAAGTAAAGAGGCTGTATTTTCTTTTAAGTTCAACTTATGTGATCTTAAAATTGCAAAGACTGAGGCAGCATCTGTTGAACCAAGTACTGAACCTATTAAAAGAGAGCTATATAAATCTAATTTTAAAATATAGTGAGCAAATAAACCTGTTAAAAGAGAGGTAAAAATAACTCCCAATGAAGATAAAATTAAAGATTTTTTTATAATTCCTCTTGCCATTGAAAGATTTGTACCAAAGCCTCCAAAGAAAATAATATATATTAAGGCAAAACTACATATATCTCTGGATAATTCATAATTATCATAAGGAATTTTAAATATACCATTTACACCAAATATCATACCCAAGCTTATGAAAACCAAAAGCATAGGAACACCAAATTTACTTAAATATCTGTATATAAATATTGATAAAATAATTACAACTGAACTTAAAAACAAGATATTATTCAAAAAACTGTACCCCCTTAAGATAATGGTGTTTTTATTATATCATAGAAAATCCTTTATTTATAGCCAAAAAGAATATGATATGTTTTTATAAAAAGAAAAAAATAATTTATTTATAATATTCTATTGATAAGTCTTTATTAAATAAATATAATATAAATATCATTTAGTGTAAGAAATTATTTAAGAAGATTGAATATATTAATAAGGAGGATTATGGTTTAAGTGACCATAGATTTTTTATGAAAAATTATATACTTAAACATAAAAAAGAGCTTATAAAACTAATATTATTTATAATTCTTGCTAGTATTTCAGCTGTTTTTATCCAATTTTTTAGAGGCTATGTTTTAGATTCAGCAATCAATAAGTCTAGAGATGTTATTTATTATGGAATAACTATGTTTCTTTTAATAGTTCTTGAAATTTTATTTACTTATTTATTTTTTATTACTAGTAATAAATTAACATCAGTATATATGGAAGATTTGAGAAGTGATATTTTTAAATCTATCCTATCAAAAAGTTACAAAGATTTCTATGCTAATGATAAAGGAAACTATATATCTAAGCTCATTAATGAGGTAGCTTTAATTGATGAAAAATTCTTTTCAAATTTATGTACCTTTCTTCAAGTAAGTATAAAAGCACTTTTAGTTCTCATAAGTATTTTTTTATTGAATTGGAAATTATCCATAATAGCAATATTTTTAATGACTTTACCTCTTTATATTCCAAAGCTAATACAAAATAAAATAAAAAACTTAAATACTAAATATGTTAATAGTATTAATAATCTTACATCACTTCTTAATGATTATTTATCTGGCTATGAAATAATTCATAATTATTCACTTACTCAAATATTTATAAAAAAATTTATTGATAAAAATTATAATACTCAATATGATTTTTATAAAATGAGAAAAATTTCATCACTTTCAAGAACTCTATCTATGATATTATCATATTTTTCTTTTTTCATCGTTGTAATTTTTTCAACATATTTAGTTTTTAAAGGCGAATTTACTGCTGGAGAATTTTTTGCAGCAATAGGATTAGTAGACCAATTAAGTTGGCCAATAATATCTATATCTGTTAATATTCAAAATTTTATAGCTGCAAAGCCAGTAATAAATTCGATTCTTCCATATATAAACACAGTAAATACTAATACAAAAAATAGTAATACTGATAAAATTTCTAATATAGTATTAGATAATGTTTGTTTTTCATATAATGAAAAAAATTTAATCAAAAACTTTAATTCAGAATTTAAAGAAAATAAAAAATATTTGATAAAAGGTGAAAGTGGTAGCGGAAAGACAACACTTATCAACTTATTATTAGGTTTTGAAAAATTAGATTCTGGAAATATTTTTATTAATGGAAAAGTATGTGAAACCGAAGATATTTTACGAAAAATTTCTATTGTTAGACAAGAAATTTTTCTTTTTAATGATACTTTAAGAAATAATATTTCATTATATGAAGATGTTGATGATAAAAATATTTTAAAAGTATTAAATACTATAAATTTAACTAAATTTTCTTCAGTAGAAGGTTTAGATACTATGATTGAAAATTCAGGAATAAATTTATCTGGTGGAGAGAAAAGAAGAATTATGTTAGCAAGAGCTCTAATTAGAAAAAAAGATGTTTTAATATTAGATGAACCTTTAGCTAATTTAGATAAAAATAATGCCCATTTAATTGAAGATTTAATTTTAAAAATTAATGATGTTACCCTTATTGTAATATCTCATACTTTTTCAGAAGAAAAGCTTAAAGAATTTGATGAAATTTATTCATTATAAACATTTTTTATACTTTATTAGGTATATAAATTCCCTCATTTCTATAGATTCAATCTATTTTTAATTTTAGCTTCTTTAAATAAATCTGTATCAGTTGCTAATACTATCATTGTATATCTATACTTATTTAATCCTTCTATTATTTTCAAAGAAGTCACATAATCTATATTATTAAAACAATTATCCAATAAGAGTATTTCATTTCTTGAATACAGAGCCCTTGCTATTGCCACTCTCTGTCTTTGTCCTTCTGATAATTTTTTACCATTTCTACCAATATTTTTTTCTTTTTTAATTAATTCTTCAAATTCTTTCATATCTATACAACTTATTTCCATAACTTTTTTCAATAATTCTTCATCTTTTGGAGCAAACAATGTTATATTATTTTGAATAGTATCATCAAAAAGATTAATTGTTTTTGGAACATAAGCAATTTTATTTTCATCTAACATTTTACTCTTTAATTCTTTTATTATACTTTCATCTTCTATTATTAGTATTTCATTTCTATCTAAATTTATTACTAACTCTGAGTTATTAAAGGGAGTTTCTAAAATTTTTCTTTTATTTTTTACTCTATTTCTTATTAATTCTATAACTTCTTCTTTACTAATAGCCAAGTTTTCACTTAGATTTTCTAAAAACTTTTGTATAGATTTTAAATTAATAAATACTTCTTGAAAAACTATTAGATAAACAGTTCCATAGGAAATATATTCTATAAACAGAGTAAAATTTGAAATACTATCTGAACTATTTAAGAGTAAGTAACTAGCAAAAGCTAAAATAACATAAGAGATATTATTAAATAATTCAGCAACTTTTTCTATTACTTCAAAGAAAAAGTTTTTAAGGATATTTTTCTTACTCCTTATAATTAAACTATCTTCAAAATTTTTAATTATTTTATTATTAAAAAAATATTTTATAATATTGTTAGCCTTAATTATGGAACTTGTAAAATACACAGTTTCTAAATCTTCTTTCTTAGCAAAATTATAATATTTTTTTATTTTTTCTCCACAACTATATATCAAAAATGAAAGCAATAAAAGTGGAATAAAAACAAAAATTGTAAGCTTATAATTTATTTTTATTAAGATAATGAAAGATATGAAAAAAAATATTATTTTATTTATAAAATCCATAGAAAAACTTATGAATTCTTCTATAGTATCTATATCTTCATTAAAACTATTTAAAATATGCGAAGTATCTATATTAACATCATAATTAACAAAATAACTAAATAAATCCACTCTTAATAATTTTCCTATATTAAATCTTGACCTCGTATCAAATACCCCTGCCTTATATGTCAGAAAAATATTAAAAATAATAATTACAGCATATATAATTATGTTTTTAATATAGTTAGCAGAAGAAAAATTTTCAAGTGATGAAAATAAATTTCTTAAAAGTAAAGCAAAAACCAAAGGAAATAAACTTAATAATAACCAAACTAGCAAATTTACTGCATGTATAGAAATATTATTTTTAAGAATTAATTTACATATTTCAAATATATCTTTAAAATTTATTTTTTCATTCTTTTTCATAAATTTTACCCTCTTTTATTTCATACATTTTATTAAATGAGCTAAGTTTTTCCAGATTATGACTGACACAAATTATTATACTATTCTTATTAAATTTCTTTATTTTATCTAATAAATCCAATGTGATTTTAGTATCTATATGTGAAAAAGCTTCATCAAAAATAATTAAATCTTTTTTCTCAAAAAATACTCTTAATACAGAAATTATCTGTTTTTGTAAAATAGTCAATTCTTCATCACTGATTATATCTGTTAATTTTTTATTTTCAATATATCTATATAAATCTTCATTTTGTAAAAATTTATCCACTTCTTCCAAGCTTATTTTTTCATTGAACATAGAAATATTATTGTATAATGAAGTTTTAAATATAACAGGTTCATTTTGTAAATAAATAACTTTTTCAATATAACTTTCCATATCAATATCATTAATATCTATATTATTGATGAATATAGAATCCTTATTTGCTTTTATTATCTTACTCAATATTTTTAAGAGAGTACTCTTTCCATCTCCAGATTTTCCATATATACCAATACTTTCATCTTTAGATAACTCAATAGATAATTTATCTAAAATAATTTTATCAGTATAAGAAAAACATAAATCTTTAATTTTTATAGTTTTTATTTCAGAAATTGTTAGCTTTCTAGCATTTTCTTCAAAATCATTTGAATTTTCTTTAAGTAGTCTATCAATTCTTTTAAGACTTGCAAATAATTTTTCTACATACTGCAATTGTTGTTGTAAACTTTCCATAGGATTTTTTATTTTTTGTCCATAAGAATAGTATAAATAAATATTTCCTATAGTAATTTTATTGTAGAAGAAAAGGAATCCACTTATTCCCAAAATAAAAATATCTACCATCCCATTAAGTAATAGTGTTATGCACCATATAGCATAATAATATTTATTAACATTTATTCTATATTTTAACCAATCATCTTGCAAATTTTCAAACTTATCTATAATGTATTTATCTAATCCTAGTATAGAGGGTAAATTTTTCATTGCCAACCATTCGCTATATTTTCCACTCATATATTCATGATAATTACTTTCTTCAATGACTTTATTTTTGTTGTTTTTTCTATATATTTTTACTAAAATAAAATTTAAAACTAAATATATTAAAAAAAATAAAAAGATATATATACTTTTTAAGCCAAAAAATACTATAACAAAAGTAATTATAAAAATATTACTACAAAAAGATGGAATACTTTTTGTTAAAAAATTATATATTTTTGAAATATCAACTTCAAAGTACTCTAATAAATCCCCATGTGAATATTTAATAAAAAAATCATTATTTTGTTTTAAAATTTTTTTTAATAATTCTACACGAATATGATTAGTAAATTTCCAAGACAAATTTTCAATTAAATATTTTTGTAAAAGTGAAAAAAGAAATAATAAAATTGAAGCTATTAAAAATTGATTGATATATTTATATTTTTCATAGGAATTATAAAAGTTATCTATAAATTTACTTAATAGATATGGTAAACTCATTCTAAAAAAAGTGTTTATTAATACTAGCATAAAAATTAAACTAATTATAGCAATAACTGATTTCAGAAACTTTTTTTCTCCCAGCATTTTTCTACTCCTTTTTTAGGAAGACCACTTAGAAACAAATTTTTCATATTAAATTTTCTTTATAAAGTTCTAAGCAAAATAGTCTTTATTTTTTATTGTTATTTGATTTTTATCTGTTTTTGAATAATATATATTTTATTTTTACATTATAGCATATTTTTTAAGAAGAATTTTCTTATTTACACAAAAAAAAGCTAGAGATTCCTCTCTAGCATTATTATTTATATGGCTGGGGTGGCTGGATTCGAACCAACGCATAACGGAGTCAAAGTCCGTTGCCTTACCGCTTGGCGACACCCCAAGAATGGTCGGAATAGCAAGATTTGAACTTGCGGCCCCCTGCTCCCAAGGCAGGTGCGCTACCGGGCTGCGCTATATTCCGTCCTGAAGTACTTTATAAGTCTACCATATATAAACACCATTGTCAAATACTTTTTAATTTTTTTAGAAATTTTTTCTAGTAAAAATTAAATTTTTAGAATTTGATAAGTTTTTATTAAGACTATACCCATCTAAGTCAATTTTTTCTATTTCTTCTAAACTATCTATTTGATTTATTATAAGATAATTTAAAAATTTACCTCTAGCTTTCTTACTATATGTGCTTACAGATTTATAAGTTCCATCTTTTTCTTCTTTAAAATCAATATTAATCATATTGATTTTTTTAGTATCTATCAGCTTTGAAAATTCACCAGAAGCTAAATTTAACAATACTTCATCCTTAGTAAGCGAACTTAAAATATAATCATTGACTTCTTTCTTCCAGAAATTATATAAACCTTTATCTGTAATTGACATAGTCATATCCAGTCTATATTTTTTCAACAAATCAAAAGGCTGTGAAAGTCCATAAAGTGCGGATAAAATAAAAAGCTTATTCTTCAAATATTTTAAAGATTTTTCAGAATAAGCCTCTAATTCTAATTCTTTAAATGAAACTCCATAATACATTGAAATTGCAGGAAGATGTTTTAACTTATCATAATTTTGTATATCTTTATATGTTTTAGCTAGTAAATCAGCCTTTAATTTCATTATACTTCCTATTTCTTCTATTGATTTTTGTTTCAATATATCTATTAAAATATTAGTCTTATCTTTAAATGGAGATTCAGTAAATTCGATTTTTTTATTTTCAAAAATATTTTCTTCTCTCATTTCTTTACTTGGAGAAAATATTATCTTCATCTATTGATCCCATTCCTTAATGAAACCATAATATATTTTGGGATTATTTCCAAAAACATCTAAAATATTATCATCTGTTATGTAGAAATCTTCTGTTTCTAAATCTGTTCCATTGACATTGATCTTTCCATCTATAACATATAGAAAGACTGTAGTACTACCTTTTTCAAGATGTAATCTACATTTACCTCTGACTTGTCTATAATATAAATCTCCTCTTATTCCCTTTAACATTAAATTAAAATCTTCAAATTTTCCCCAAGAATAAGTTTCCCAATCTCCTTTAAATCTATCTATTTGATAATCTTCCATATCAACATCGTAATGATCTGTGTGTTGAAGTTTCATCTCCCCAGATAATTTTGATATATATCTTTCTACTCCTGGAAGACTTGTAAAAAGAGATTTTTCTCCATTATTTGTTGTTGCAACACTTATTCTGGCTTTAAAAATTCTATCTGCATAGCTAGAATCTTCAGGGTATATAAAAATCTCATTTGTTGTTCCTCCTGCCCAAACAGAAACCTTCCAATCCTCTTTTTTTATAACTTTATTCATTTTCTACCCTCCTGTTGCAAATTTTATACTAATTTATTCCTAATTAGATTTTACAACTTTTTTCAATTTTTTACAACAATAAAAAAGAGACTATTCATTAAAATAGCCTCTTACTTAATTACTTATTTTCACCAACTAAATATATAAAAATATCACTATCTTCCAATGCTGTTGCTGATATACTTACATCTCCAGCAAAATTTAAAGCTTTTTTAGGCTCTACTATATAAGTTTCTTTATCATTTAAATGAACTTCCATTTTTCCTGACACTACTGTAAAGAAAAGTTCCTTATATTTATGAGTATGTGGAGGAATTTTTTCTCCCTTTTTAAGTTGTTTATGAA
>ERZ773062.872-NODE-872-length-13818-cov-2.746712_pt1 | contig 13818 bp, 5 predicted proteins | sample MGYA00580626_ERZ773062 | MGnify/ENA primary metagenome ERZ773062 (study PRJEB29015, sample SAMEA2738003) | human oral metagenome | biome: human oral; feature: human-associated habitat; material: dental | place: China | collected 2058 ...
TTTAAAAATCGATACATGCGGCAATAGCGATTTTAAAATTTATAAAAACAATGTCGAAGAAATAGCGGAGCAGGGAGTGCGCTTCCTTAATCCATTTATGGCTTTTACCAATGAAGAAATCCTTACCAAACAGCTCGTTAAGGTGATGAAGGCTGATTTCGGAATTGAAGCCAAGCAGGTGAAGCAGGCTGCTCACCTTGCCTGGCAGGAGCTGCTTCAGGCAAAAACCGATATTGAAAAAAAGGGGGAGGAAACCCTGCAATGGCTGGCTGAGCATAACCGACGCGGCATAGTCCTCGCCGGCAGGCCTTACCATGTGGACCCTGAGATACATCACGGCATCCCGCAGATGATTACCTCCTTCGGGCTTGCAGTGCTTACTGAGGACAGTGTATCCCATCTTGTTCCTGTAGAGCGCCCGGTAGTGGTAAGCGACCAGTGGATGTACCATTCACGTCTTTATAAGGCGGCAAGCTTTGTTAAAACCTCAGAAGTGGTGGACCTTGTGCAGCTCAATTCCTTCGGCTGCGGTCTTGACGCCGTCACTACCGACCAGGTAGCCGATATCCTCACAGGCTCAGGCAAAATCTATACAGTACTTAAAATAGACGAGGTAAATAATCTCGGAGCGGCAAGAATCAGGATACGCTCGCTTATAGCCGCCTTAAAGGTCAGAGAAAACAAAAAGTATTTAAGGCATATTAAGTCCGGTGCTTATCACCGTCAGGTATTTACCAAGGATATGAAAAAGGACTATACTATTCTTTGCCCTCAAATGTCACCCATACATTTTGATTTGCTTGAGCCGGCACTTAATGCCTTTGATTATAAGGTCGTGGTACTGCAAAACGACACCCGCTCTGCTATAGACATGGGGCTTAAATATGTAAATAACGATGCCTGCTACCCCTCTCTTATAGTAATCGGTCAGATTATGGAGGCTCTGCTTTCAGGCGAGTATGACTTAAATAAAACCGCAGTATTTATGAGCCAAACCGGAGGAGGCTGCCGGGCGAGCAACTATATAGGCTTTGTGCGCAGAGCGCTGGAGAAAGCCGGTATGCCTCAGATTCCCGTAATCTCCGTCAATGCCAACGGCATGGAAACCAACCCAGGCTTTCAATTCTCCCTGCCTCTTATCATTAAGGCTATGCAGGCGATTATTTACGGAGATGTGCTGATGAGGGTGCTTTATGCTACAAGACCTTATGAATACACCCCGGGAGCCGCAAACGAGCTTCATGCAAAATGGCGTGCGGTCTGCACCGAGGCCTTAAGCAAGCGCTCGCCGGCATTCAAAGAATTCAAGCAAAATATTTATGCCATGGTTAATGACTTTGATAATCTTAAAAGAAAAGATATAATCAAGCCTAAGGTAGGAGTGGTCGGTGAGATTTTAGTTAAATTTTCTCCTCTGGCAAATAACCATATTGTGGACTTACTTGAAAAAGAGGGAGCAGAGGCGGTAATGCCCGACCTTTTGGACTTTTTATTATATTGCTTTTATAATAATAATTTCAGAGCGGAAAACCTCGGTGCTTCAAAGAAAACGGCATTTTTCAGCAATATAGGCATACAAATTCTTGAAGGCTTCAGAAAGGATGCCAGGGCTGCACTTTCAGCCAGCAAGCACTTTATAGCTCCTTCAAGGATTAACCACCTGGCTGATATGGCAAAGGAATTTGTTTCACTTGGAAATCAGACCGGAGAGGGCTGGTTCTTAACAGGCGAAATGCTTGAGCTTATAGAAACCGGTACGCCAAACATAGTATGTACCCAGCCTTTCGGCTGTCTTCCAAACCATATCGTAGGCAAGGGAGTGATAAAGGAGCTTAGAAGCTCGCACCCTGAAGCCAATATCATAGCGGTTGACTATGACCCGGGAGCTTCAGAGGTAAATCAGTTAAACAGGATTAAGCTGATGCTTGCTACCGCTCAGAAAAATCTTAGAGAAGCCGGCAAGCCGAACACCGGCAAAGCGACTCTTGCTGGTGAGAGTGAAGCGGTGGTAACCGTCTAGGTAAGATTCCGTTCCGGATAAAATAATTATTGGCAAAAAATTAAAAAAAGAAATAAAAATAAAAAGCAATTAAGCTCCACCTTTTGACTTTGTACACAGGCTGTGCTAATATAGGATGCAGGCGACAAAAATATCCCTGCATTTTATATTTAAAGCAGGAAGCTCCGGCTTTTACAGGTCCGAGCAATTTCCTGTGATTTCTATTATTATCAGTTATTATTAATGTGTTTTGAAAGGAGAATTTCTATGAAAAAAGAAGCCGTTACTTCTGCTAAAGCTCCGGCAGCCATCGGACCTTACTCACAAGCTACAAAATACGGCAATCTTGTGCTGACCTCAGGAGTTATTCCGGTTGACCCTAAAACAGGTGAGATTCCAAAGACGGTTGAAGAGCAGACAGAGCTTGCCTTGACTTCACTTAAAGGGCTTATTGAGGATGCCGGCTCCGCTATGGCAAACGTTATTAAAACTACTGTATTTATTCAAAATATGGACGATTTTGCCAAAATTAATGAAGTGTATGAAAAATACTTCCCGCAGCCCTGCCCCTCACGCTCCTGTGTTGAGGTTGCCAAGCTTCCCAAGGGAGTGTTGCTTGAAATCGAAGCTATCTGCTATGTAGAGTAAATTATAAAAAATGATCAGAGCCGCTGTTAAGTTCACCGGCTCTGATTATTTTTAGTTTTCGGTTTTTGGACCTGACATCAATCACAATAATACGGCAGCTTTATTTAATAATTAGCCCTCTATTGAGATATATTTAGCTTCTTCTACAGCAGGCTTTTCTTCCTTTTTAGGAATGCTCAGCTTTAATACTCCGTCTTCAAACTTTGCCTTAATATCCTCATTTGAAATGTTCTCGCCTACATAAAAGCTTCTGCTGCAGCTTCCGCTGTAACGCTCTCTGCGTATAAACCTTCCGTTTTTGTCCTTTTCATCATTGCTCTGATTTACGGAAGCAGACACTACGAGGTAGCCGTCCTTCAGCTCACCCTTGACATCTTCTTTATTAAATCCCGGAAGATTCATAGTAACCTCATACCTATCATCAAATTCCTTTACATCAGTCTGCATCAATCCGTTATTATTATAGGCTCTTGAATAAAACCTCTCAGGCATTCTGAAAATATCGTCCATAAAGCTCTCTTTAAAAATACTTGGCATTAACATAAATCTATCTCCTTTTTTATTTATCTGTTTGTTTTATTTGTTATAGCTGTATTGTAACAGACTTATTAGCACTTGTCAAGTGTGAGTGCTGATAATTTTGTGAATTATCTGTGAAAATTAAAGCTTCAAGCCCTTCTATAAAAAATTTTATAAAAGAATTTCACCTTATTCTCTGCCGGAAGGCTCTCTGTCCGGAGGCAGCATATTTCCCTCCGAATCCTTAGGAGGTTCTCCTCCGAAGTCTCCCCGTGGCTGCGGCATTTCTGTGCCAAATCCTCCCGGAAATCCGGATTTGCTTTCTCCTATAGTTGTAACTCCCTCATTTACAGTAATCTCCTGACTGCTCTCTCCCGTCTTTAAGGTTAAGGTCTCTCCCGCTTTTATCTCAGGTGAAGATATAATCAGACTTGAAAATGTCTTCATTGCGGTGATTGCAGCTATTTCATTGCCTGAGGCATCAGTTAAGCTTATTGCAGTACCTCCAGCCTGAGTCTGAGCATAAAATACTTCTATGGAATTTTGACCGGAGGCTTTACTAAAGCCCTGTGACATACCGCTTGAGCTAACTCCTATATATAAGCCTCCGTTTATTACGGCACTTCCGTTATAGTCAAGTCCTCCGTTTTGCTCATCTTCAGGACCGTTAAGATAAAGGCTTCCTCCCTCTATATAGACATCTCCGTTTGAATCTATGCCGTCACCGTCCGCACACACACTTACACTGCCGCTGGCAATTTTAATCCAGGCGCTTTCCTGGTACTGCATACCAAGTCTTTCCTTTTCTTCATCACTTATGTTGTCATCATATTTAACTCTTGCATTAATTCCGTCATCATCGGCAACTATATTTATCCCTCCTCCATAGATTTCCACAGTGAGCCCTTCAAGTCCCTCGTCAGACTTTGTGATGTCAATGTCAGCATTATACACGGTAAGTGCTCCTTCACCTGTCATTCCCTTACCCTGCGCTTCAATATTAAACTCTCCTCCTTCTATGGTAATTGAATCCTTGCCTTTTACAGCATTGTCCGCAGCTCTTATATTAAAGCCGCCCGAAATTATTAAAAGCTTGCCCTCTGCCTTGATGCCGTCAGCGTAGTTTGCCGTGATATTAAGAGTTCCGCTGCCGTTTATGGTTAAGTCATTCTTAACAAATAAGGCGGCATCAGGCTCGTCTTCCCCCTCTGCATAGACATATTCAGCCGCATCGCTTAAGGTGTTTTCAGTACCGTCGGCAAGAGTTAAAATCACCTTTTTAGCATTTGAAGCGTAAATAGGGGCGGAAACGGAGCTGTTTAGAGTAGCACCGTTAAGCACTATATGAACTACCGCTTCTTCATCCGCATCAACTAAGATTTGCCCGTTTTCAAGCTCACCGCTTACAACATAGACTCCTGCTTTTTTAATTGTAATGACACTGCCTTCAACAGCAACTGCGCTGTCATCTGAGGTTAAGGCGCTGTCTTTATTAAGAGTTATCTGAACCGGGTCTGCTTCATCCCAGCTGTCATCCAAGTCCTCAGAGGCATAACTACTGCTTAAATCCCTGCTCTGTGTGTCAGATCCAGCTTTTAAATCCGATTTTGCTTTTGAATCTGAAGCGGATTTTTCGCTGTCTGAGCTTTTGCCTGCTGCACTGCTGCTTACTTTCACCGCATTATTTGAAACCTTTGAAGTGCAGGCGGTGATTGAAGTTATACTTATGGTTAAGGCGGCAAGCCCCGCAAACATTTTATTTATATTCTTTTTCATCATTTTATCCTCTTTTCCGGAAATTATAACCTTACAGACAGCAGTTTAATTATTGGCAGTGCTGTCTTGTTTTGATTTATATCTGTATTCTACAGCAAATAGCTTAAAATAACCTGAAAACATAAAAGTTATTTTATATATAATTCTGTTACCATCATATACCAGGCAAATATAAAAAGAGCAAGGTATAACCCTCGCTCTCTGCTTATTGCCTGCTTATTGTCTGTTTATTCTATCCATTCTCCGTCATGGTTGACTTTATAGCCGTCCGCTGTAGTAGTATTTACATACAAGGCTCCCTTGGGATGTCCTTCTACAGAAGCCTTTGCAAAATAGTACCAGTGTATTCCTATCTGATGCCAGCCGGTATACATCTCTCCAAGTACCGGGTCAAGATAGTACCAGTATCCGTCAGCAGCCTTGTACCAGCCGGGCACCATCTGTCCGGCATTAGCTCCCTCCTCAGGATTTAAAAAATACCACCTGTCGTCAGCTTTATCATAATGCCAGCCCTGAACAATAGAAGACTGAGCATCAAAGAAATACCATTTGGTAAGCAGTTTTCCTGCCGCATCCGCATAGCGTATCTTGCCCCAGGTATCATTTAAAGGGAGCCCTCCATTTAATACAAAGGACCACTTGCCTGTAGCCTGATTAATCTGCCACATACCGTCCACACCGAGAGTGAAGGTCCTTTCTGCAAAATGCTCGAACGGTCTTTGAGGAGTGCCCAGACCTCTGCCGGCACTTCCGCTTCCTCCGCCGCTTCCGCCTCCGGTTCTGCTGACAAAATTATTCTTTCTGGTTTCTATCGTTTTTTCAGCTTCACTTACAATCTCTCCAAGATTTTTAAGCTCAGCCTGAAGCTCCTCCCAGGTTGCCATACGTCCCGGGTCTTCAGGAGTCTTACTTGGGTCAAAGAGAGTAAGGTTAAGGATTTCACCGCGCTTTTGGTTAAGCCTTGCCAGTGCCCTTGTAATAGCTGCCTCAAGCTTGGCTATCTCATTTTCTTTAAGGTAGGGGCTTCTTGCCAAATCCTGTGCGTGGATTCTCAAGGCATCAAGTGCATTATAGGCCTGCTCTTTTTTTATGCGGTTATTGTCATAGTAGGCAAATATTAACATGCTCTTTCTTACTGCTTCATTATCTATAAATTCCTCAAAAGCAGCAGGCATATTTTTGGTGCTCCAGTCTTTAACATCATGCTGGACACCGTATATATCTATAATAGGGCTTATAAGCTCATTATGAGCATTGTCCTTAGAATAATACCTCTTCACCCGAGGATAACCCTGATTATAATCATCATACCAGGAATCAGTCACCCTGTCGCCGCGCCTTACCTTAATTCTATGGTAAAAATTTCTTAAAGGATTATTTAAGTCCTTAAAGTCAAGTGCCTGAATTGTATCAAAGAATCTCAACTTAAAGGTTTTTGAATAAACCAGAGTATACTTTCCGCCTATCCTTCCGGTAAATGAGCAGTAGCCAGCAGTATTTTCAGGGTCCGTAAAGTCCATCATTTTAGGTACTGGTGAGGCTGAGGAGTCGGTTACCTCAAAAAGCTCATAATCCATCATATCGGTGTCTTCATCAGGAAGCTGGATTAATACCGGAATCTCCGCATTTGAAGGGCTGGCTAAAGTCCCTGCCGTTCTTTCTACAAGCCTTCCGTCCACATATCTTTCTGCCTCTATGTCAAGTGACCAGGCTGCATTAAATGCCTCAGGGTGATTCTGCCCCGCCTCGGAAGCCGCCCTTACAGCTTCTTTTTCAGGTGTTCTGGCTTTTCTTTTGTTAAATACTATCTTATACCTTACATCAGCCCTATTTACACCTATTAAGGTCCTGTCATCATCTGTAGTAAGCTTTTCTTCAAGCTCCGGTATGTAATCCGGGTTAATTGCATACTCTCCGGCAGCACCGCCTCTTATTTCTTCATCCACTATAGCATTTGCAGCATTTCCGCTGTGTGCATTCGGTCTTGATTTCTCATATACGGCTCTTAAGACTACATTGCTTCCGCTAAGCTTAAATGTGAAATCAGGTGTTGTTATCTTTCCTGAAATGTTCTTGCTTCTTCCTGCAATTACCACCCAGTGTTTAAATGCTTTGCCATTGCTGTCAACCGATTCAGCATGTACGCTTACCTCGTCCTCGGCTTTGGCATCGGTTACCTTTAAGTCGGTGCTGTTGATGTGCTCTGAAGGAGTTTTTCCGCCTACGGAAAGTATCTTCACTATATTGTTGTCGCCGGGCTTTACCTCAACGATGTATTTAGCTGCTTCCAAGGTATCACCCGGATTGGCGCTTACGCTGGTTCCAAGGTCCTTCTTAGAAGCTGCGGTAACACTTGTGTCACCTTTCTTCCTTGCAACCACTGTATAAGTCTTGCTCGGGTCAAGGTTGTCAAAGGTTACGGTTGAAGGATTTTTTCCAACCGGAGTTTTCCAGCCGTTATCACTGCCGGGATAGTTTACTACATTTCCGTCTTCATCTAAAATTGCATAGTCTGAATCCGGGTCGGCAGGATTTACAACTATCTGTGATCTGTCTTCATTTACAGGGTCAAAGCCTACATTGTAGTTGTCTTCAAGTGTAGGTATTTTTACCTCTTTAGGAATGCTTATGCCGTTTCCTGAAGGTGCAGGCTGTCCTATTGCCGCTGTAGTGCCCGGTGCCGCCTCACGTACAAAATACTTAGTTCCCGGATAGAGTCCGTCAAAAGTAAGTAAATTGCCGTCAGGAGCAGTACGTACTGCAACTACATTGTCATTTTCATCAGTAATTATGTATACATTGCCCGGCTGAGTTTCTCTGACTCTTATCTGTCCCTTGCCACTTGAATTTATATGACCTGAAGCATTGAAGTCACCTATTCTAAGACCCCATATAACAGGATTCTTTTTAAAGTTCGCATGGTAGGTTCCTCCTATAAGTACTGTACCATCTTCAACTGTAGCACCATTGATGGTCCACTTGTCAAATACATAGTTAGGTACGCTCTCAACCGGAGTAGCACGCTCTGCAGCTATAGAAGCCCAAGTAGCATCTCTTCTTACATTAAGTGAGGTATTTCCTGTGATGCTTCCCTTGTCATCACTGTCAAAGTTAATATCTACCCAGTATGCCGGGTCTTTATCAAATTTTGCATACAGTGTGACATCACCCTTAAAGGTTGTATTGTCAAGCACCTTATTTGTACAGCCGGCATCGGTGTACCAGCCCTCAAACCTGTAGTAAGGTGCATCCTGAGCGGTAGGAGTCGGTAAAGTGTTGTTGTCCTGTATAAATTTAAAGGTATGAGCTCCGTCCTCAACATTTGTTGTCGACGGGTCATCTATTAAAAATTGTATAGGTGCAACAGTTGATATGCTTCCCTTATTATAAGGAGCATTTCCGACTGCAAAGCTCATATGCTTCCAATAAGCAGGATCTCTGTTCATCTTGTGATTAACAAGAATGTCGCTTGAAGCTACTGTACCACTTAAACCTCCGTTAGTGGCTACGGTAATTGAGCTGCTTACAGGATCTATATCGCTGGTGCCTGAATATAAATATCCGTATCTTGCAGCCGGAGCACTGAGCACTCCGCCGGTATCCTGCACAGTGAGTGCCTGATTGTCCTGGTAGCCGCCTATAGATACCGGAGTACCTATAGCTCTGTTGGTGGTTGTATCTATATAGTTTCTGGTCACCGCATAACCGTCAGCATCATAAATATATCTTATTGTAACTGCCTGGTTCGGCATATAGCCGTTAAACTTCCTGTCGCTGTCAAAGAAGTTATTGGAATTGCCCCCTGCCATCTCATCAAGACCTACAATATAAGCAGCCATATTTGCAGTTTTTCCGGCTGTTACAGTAACATCTCTTAATCTGTAGCCCGGTATATTTCTAGGCTCGGCACTTATAGGAGCCTCCGCCCTTCTTCTGACAGTAGAGATAGCTGTACCCACATCTGTACCGCTCGGAGTTTTATGCTCTACAGTAAATGGAAAATCCTGTGAAGAATCCACTCTGTACATATAGTTTACCTTTAACGGTCCAAGCGGCATTCTGCCTACATATTGTGTAGCAGTAGCCGGTGTAATAGTACCCTCACTGTCGGTATAGGTTTGACCGAATACTCCCTTATTTGAGGGGTTGGCATTATAAGCAGTCATTACATATCCCGGAATAGTTATTATATCCGCTCTGGTTTCATCAAGATACTTATAATGAGTAGCATCTGAATCCTGTCTAAATACCAAAGGTATTAAAGTATTAGTATTTTTATGAGTTATCTCATAAAGATAAGGAGTAGGGTCAACATCCCATTTTGCTATAAAATAGAGTTTGCCCTGCACTACCGGATTTGGAAGTGTGGTAGTTGGAGTGTTTTCGTACTGAGTATAATCAGGCTCACCGGAAGCATCAAAGCTTGTTACCTTTCTCCAGCCTCCAAAGGTATAGCCCGTCCTTGAAACTGTAGGCATACTTGCACTTGGTGCACCGCCGGCAGCCGATTCAATAGGAGCTATAGTACTTGGAACACCTCCATTTGATTTAAAGTATGCTATACCCACATTTCTCTCATAAATATACTTTACACTGACGTCCACACCCGGCATAGAGCCAACTACCTTGCCGGTATTAGCATCCACGGAAAGTCCGTGATTATCCGGTGTTATTTCAACTTTTTTAAAGATATAATCCGCAACTGTTGCCGGAGTTTGATCAATAGCGTCACCTGCCACTTTATTCACATTTACAGGATTACTTAAGCTGGTTTCAACTCCGGTAACGTCATTCTTATACACATAGCTTACACTGTAAGCCGCCTGTGTAGCTTTTAAGTATACATTGTCTGATTCATTACCTGCTCCAAATTCAGTCCACTGTCCGGGTGAGTTATCAGCCGGAAAATTATTTGCCGAATACGGAAGCGAAGTATGGGCTCCGGTTTTTTCAGCTACCTTAAGACCGATGCCGATATTTGAAGTTGTAAGTGCCTGCTCTGTACTGATACCTATACGTGAACTGGTTGGAAGTTTTTCTCCGACCAGTACAGTCTTTCCGTTACCAAGTCTTACATTTGAATTTCCTCCGGCATCATTCTTATTGTCGTTGATATTTACATTATTAGCTACAGTTATATTTCCTGAACCTGCAATATTTACAGCACCACCCTGATAAGACTCATTGTCTTTAATAGTACCATAGTCCATCTTAAGATTTGCAGAGCCACTTATATCTATGGCACTTGCTACCTTGGTATTTTCACCATCATAGTTGCCGTTTCCGTTTAAATCTGTAAAAGTGTCTCCTGAATCATAAACCCCGTTATTATTGTTATCAACAAAGGGTTCTCCGTCAGGTATTATTTTATTGTCCTTAAAGATAGCACCTGTCTGGGTAAGCACATTTCCTGCCGTTGCTTTCACCAGAGAGCCCCTAGGCTGCTGAGCTTTAGGAAGTGTGGCTGTCACTGTCTTATTACCGTCTATAACTATATCTCCAAAAGTAACATTTGAATTGTCATGTGTTACCTCAAACATATTTCCGGTAAAGCCTGCTGCTCTCTTAATAGTCTTTGAATTAGTTCTTTCCCCATCAGAGCCTACAATTATAGGAAAGGGTTTAGTCTTCGCATTCATATTTGAATCAAGAACATAGTCAGTAGTTTGTATAGTAACATCTTTACCCGCCGGTATTTTAATAGTGCTATTTATTTCCTCATTATTCATAAGAAATACGAATGCTTTTTGTGGAGTCTTAGTACCAATTACTGAAAGAGCCTTTGCAGTACTTTTATATGGTTTGGTTAAAAAGCCGTCACCTGTTGAGTCACTACCATTTACCGGATCAACATAGTAAGTAGGTCCCCTCATTGAAAAAGCTATAGTACCGGTTTTAGTTTCACCTGGAAGCAAGTCAAACTTAAATGAATAAGCTATACCTGAATCAATTGCTCCACTCGTACCTCCTGGCATATAAGACACATCCTCAAGATTTGAAGCATAATTTGAAGAATAGCTTCCATAGTGACCAATCCAAGTTGTTACCTTACTTGTATCTCCAACCCTTAAAGGCTGTATACCTAAGTTAAGCTGAGGATGATAGGTAAGTATGTCAAGTGCTCCAAGATTATAAGGAGAACCATTATGTCCCTGAGCATGGATACCCTGTATATAGAATCTATTATCATCCTCATCAATTTTGCCTTTTTTCGTAGCCCATGCTGGTGCATAGTCATCTCCAGCAACCATTATATCAGTACCTGAAGCAAACCATACAGTACGACCTCCGTCAGCACCTTTCCTTAAAGGATCTACTATCTTACCGTTTGCATCATTTATATTATCATTTGCGTTGTATACAGTATATTCGGCAAGAATATATTTTTTGTCTGGTGAGGGCTTGACTGAAAGTCTTATCTCAAGTTTAAGGTCATCACCATTAGTATCGTATGCCTTAACCACCTCTCCGTTTCTTATCTCACCATCTTTACCAGGATAGAATTTACTTACATCTCCACTAGTAGGTCTTAAAGTAGCCTCTCTTCCTAAATCAATCATACCAGTAGTACCACTAGGAGCAGTCGGACCACAGAATAAAGCATTTGTATAGCCCTGTGGATTGCTTGTAGGATAGGTAGAACTTAAAGCTCCGGCACTGTCCGATATAACATACGCTTCTTCGTTTTCATTAGCAGGCTCGGTATTAATCGCTTTAGTAAGTCCGTTAATATCAAATTTCCAACCGTCATAGCCAGAAGCTCCCTGCCTTATAAAGCCATACTTATAGGCAGTGGTTGAGCCATTTCCATAAGAAGCCGCTTTTCCTAACCTTTTACTACTTGGACTATAGTAATGCGTATGTGTAAGTGAAGTATAAGGTCTTCCGTCCATCAAGGGTACATTAGGCTCCAACTCAGTTAAATAAACTGGGTCACTAGCACCTGCATACGCAACGCCTATCTCACTTCCAACTCCCTGTAATCCTCCAACTACCATCGCTGCCGCTAACAAAGCCGCGGTGGTATATTTAAGTTTTTTAAAAAAACTCTTTCTCAATTAAATTTCCTCCCCATATCAGTTTGCTTTAAAAACTTTAAATCCATCACCAAGATAAAGATTATCCTCCGAAAAGGTTATAGGATCTCTGCTGTATCTATCCTCGTCCTTTTTGATGGACTTATCACTGTTATAGTGATAAAACTTTCCATTCTTTAGTCTTGGCTTATCGGAATCACTCACTCTTGCGACGAATTTATTGTTTTGTATAACTACCCAATAGCCTTCGCCGTCTTTTATAACTCTGTTTGCACCTCTTACCTGTCTGCCGGCGGTATCCACCACTATCGCCTCATCCGCTGCGATAAAGATAACTCCGTAGCCAAGCTCGGGGTCCGCATTAAGTCTTAATCCGTTTATATAATACTTGCCGGAAACTCTTTGAAGCTGATTTTTATTGCCGTAGACTATACCGTTTTGCTTAAAGCCGAATACTGCAACTCCGTCCGCAAGCACTACAGAAACTTCCTTGCCGTTAATCATAGAGCCGTCATTTAACTCGTCAGAGCTGAATAAATAAAGATTTCCCCTCTTAATTACAGGTAAGACATCTGCTATGCCGGCGGCGGTATCTTTAAAATCTCCGCTGCTGAAAGCATCCACGTCAAACTGCTTTGAAAAGGTTCCGTCTTCATTCATTACTACAAAGCCTGTCTGCATACGCCCGATTTCATCAAAGGCATATTTTCTGCCATAGACACCGTAGATTCTGTTTTTATATACGGTTCCGTCAAGCTTTGTTCTGAACCAGCTGAACTCCTGCTCATCAAAGTCCTTGTCGCTCATGGCAACGCTTGGGACTTTAAATACCCAGTATTCCGCAGCAAGATGACCGTCATTATCTTCTGAGCCATAACGCAGCTTGGCATTACTGTTTGTAGCAATTGAAATTTCTGAATTATTTACAGAAAACTGCGGCATCATGATACCGTTTTCATCAAAGGCATATCTTTTAGTGTTGATTTCCTTGATTTTTGCATTGGTATCATTTTCCGCTTTAACTTTCTTGCCGTTTGCATCAAAGTAAAGCCACATTTCACTGAAATACTGATACTGCCTGCCGGCAAGCTTGCTGGAAAGATTATCGTCTGCCACCTTTTCATACCTGTACCACTTATCAGTATACATAGCACCATCCTCGCCGAAATAATAAGTAGTATCAATATAAGGAGCCCTATTATCTGCATCCACTTTCCGCCCCTCCGCAGTGACATAGCCTGTTACCATCTTACCGGTATCATCAAAAAAGTACTTTTTTCCATTCACTTCTTTTGCGGAAAACTTATCACTTCTGTTTTTATGAGCTTTTCCGGTCTTAGTAAAATAATACCAGTACTTTTCTCCGTCATCAGGGTCCTGCACCTCCTTCCATGCTTCTGCAAGCATAGCCCCTTCAGCATCGACATAGTAAAGCTCTCCTCCGTCCTGAACGAGAAAGTTTTTCAGCATATTGCCGTCACCTCCAAGGTAAAACCACCTGTCACCTGACTTTACCCACTTATCCTGCACCGGGCTTCCGTCAGTATTGACATACTGCCAGTTTCCATTGCTTTCCTTCCACTCTCCTGCAAGTGCAGCACCTGAAAGTGAAATTGCAAGCAGTGACGAAACTAAGCATAGCCTAACAAATTTATCTTTTGTCATAGCTGCCTCCTTATTTATTTATATTTTTTGAAAAACTGGAGCCGTTATACATTATAAAAGATTACCTAAACCATATCTAGACACACTTTATCCAAATATTGATTGCAGTATAACATTTTTATATTTTTTTTACAATAATATCTTATATAATTCTTAATAATAAAAAAATAGCAA
>ERZ773062.878-NODE-878-length-13796-cov-4.910414_pt1 | contig 13796 bp, 10 predicted proteins | sample MGYA00580626_ERZ773062 | MGnify/ENA primary metagenome ERZ773062 (study PRJEB29015, sample SAMEA2738003) | human oral metagenome | biome: human oral; feature: human-associated habitat; material: dental | place: China | collected 2058 ...
ACCATTCTTTCAATCCTTCAAGCCCACCAATTTCTTCTATTTTTTCCTTAAAATCGATAATTTCCAAAATTGAAGATTTTTTAATTATTTGTCCTTTTTCACGAATGATTATTTGATTAGCACCTTTTGAAATAGCTCCATAATTTTCTTCTAATATCATATTTAAAATATGATCCAAATCTAACTTGGTTAAACCTTTTAAAGAAATTGACAAATCTCCCAAATCATCCCAATAAATTCGAGCATTATTTTTTTGAGCAAAATCTTGAATATATTGATTAATTGTTGTTTCATCCATAGTTTCAATATCAATTATACTTGTAAATTTTTCTAATCCTTTTGGTACATTTACATCTTCATCAACAATTATTATATTAAAATTATAATTTATATCATTATACATTTTTTCAGCTATTTTTTTAATAAAAGCAATATTTCGTGCCTCTTTCATTTCTTCTTCCGTATTTTTTATCAATAAAAATACATTTGTTTTAAAACCAACTGAAAAAAGAATATTTAAAAAGCTATACAAATCTGCAACTTCATCACTTTTAACCTTGGTTTCAAAATTTACAGCTCCAAAGGCCCTATATTCAAAAATCGCCTTATTTTTATATTCTTTAGTCGCTTCTATTACAATTGTGTCAACTTCCTTGTAATCTCCACTATGTACCCAAATTATAGGTCTTCTTGCCCTTAAATACTTTGATAAATTTGTTTCCATTTTTCCTCCTGATTTTTTATTTATTTCAATTTTTTTTATAAATATGCTCGAACTCATCTAAAATTAAACTGATAAAAATTAAATAAACCTAACATTACAAAGTATAATTAGAATTTTTTAACTTTAATTTTAAAATAATATTATTATTTTTACCAGCCAAATAATCCTCCAATAAAACTTCCCACTGCACCAACTGCTGAACTTATGGCACTTCCTACCGCTTTTACACCTGAAGCTACTGCTGTTCCTACTGCTTTCACTCCTTCCCATGCTCCTTTTGCAACACTTTTTACTGCCTCTGTTCCTTTTTTTACTATTTCAGTTGAACCATCAATTACAGGTTTTGCAATAGTTCCCACTCCTTTGGCTATCGCTCCGCCAACTTTACTTCCCACTATTCCACATACTGCTCCTGCCACAAGTGCTACCGCTCCACCAACAACTGCCCCTGCAACTCCCAATGCTCCCAGTCCAATTGCTCCAGCCACTGCCATTCCACCTATAAAACCAGCATTTGAAGCAACTATCGCTCCATAAGCAGAACCTACTGATGTTCCTACCCTTTTTGTAGCTTCTCCTAGACTTATTTCACCTGAACCTAATTTAAACGCCGTTCCCATAATATCCATTGAAGATGCCGCAACTGCTCCAACTGCATTATTATTTGCTAAAACTCCAGCAAAGACTTTCGGAACAACATTCTTTTCGACTGCAACCCTTATTCCCCCAGCAACTGCTGTTGAAAGTCCCATTGAAGTTCCAGTCTTCACTCCAGCCTCGATTACTTCAGCAACTTCCACTTCTTCTCCAGAAACAAGTTTTGTTACCACATTCGTTGCCATTCCAATACCAACTCCCATAGTTCCATTGATTACAGCCTGTTTTCCTAGTTGTTTACTTATTGCAAGAGCGTCTACGTCTTTTTCAAAACTGAATTTTACTGCTTCTTTGTCGCCAGACTGGTATTTTTCCTGAATATTTTTTATTTCTTCCTTGCTTATATTTTTACTTTCCACTTCTCCAAATTTCATCTTATCTACTGAATTTGGAATATCTCCAGTCTGATCTGACGGAACTAATTTTGACTGAAATTTATATTTGTAGCCTTGCTGTCTATCGTAAAATGATTTTGCAGTTTCATTGGCATTTTTATAGGCTTTTGCCTGATATTTTCTTACAATCTTGCCAGAATCTTCTATTGTCATATCAATCGAATTTTTTCCATAAGTCTCGCCTAATTCTGGCTTTAGTGCCTTCGCATAGTAATTTTTTTCTTTAACTGCCGCATCTATATTAAACGTTCCAGCGTGACGTTCTTCAAATATAAATCCATCTAAATTAGGATTTTGGCTTATTTCTCCAGTTTTAGTTGTAAGTGCTGACAAAATTTCCTCATTTGACTTGCCTATAGTTGTATTTATATTGTCAACATAAACATTTGCTTTAGCTGCGCTCAATGTGTTTGCAACTACTTGTGGATCGTTTATTGCGGCTGCCTCATATATCATTGCCTCGTTGTAATTTGCTAAAATTTCACCGCTTTCCTTCATATCCCTAATAATTTGCTGTCTATCCACAACTTCCGCATTTATCACATCTTCCGAAATTTTATCCAGTATCACATCTCCCACATAATCACTGCTGCTTATCCCAACTTTTTGATATTTTTCGACTTCCTTTTTCTTGTCAAAATAAATTTCAACTCCTGCCATAAGTTCATCAGCCATTTTTTCTATTTCCTGTACATTTTTATCAGCAAGTTCATTTTGCAATTCAGAAATTAGCCAACTTCTTAAATCCTTTTTATTCTCACTTTTTTCATTTTGAGCATAACTTTTTAAAAATTTTTTTATAATTTCCTCTGTTTTTCTCCTTCTGCTCCCTCTTAATCTAAACATTTTCTTCCTCCTCATTTTCATATATTTCTATTGTTTTTTCAAGTTCACTTTTTAATCTTTTTCTCAATTCAATTGGTTCTAAAATTTTTACATTTGAAAAAAATTGTGCAAAATACACTAATGCAAGTTTATTATCACATTCAAAAGTATAAACTTCATCCTTCTTATTTAAAAGTCTAGGTCTGTTTGTCAAAACTTTTTCATATAACTCCACTCCTTTTTCCGAAAATTCAACTTTAACCGTGTTCTTATACGATAGAAATGGATCAAAATTTTTATACACATCATCAATATATTTTTTATCTTTTATTTCAATATTTTCATTTGTAAACCATACTTCTTCTATTTCAGAAACTCTGTAATTCCTATAATCATTATTTTTTTCACAGTAGCAGAATAAATAAGATCTGTTTTCGTCATCTGCCACTTTTACAAAATACGGACTTACTAGCCTTATATATTTATGATATTTTATTTTTATCTTTCTCTTACTCTCCATTCCTTCCTTGATTTTCCTAAAAATCTTTTCAAATAATATTTCTTCACGTTTATATCGTAAATTATTGATATATGTAAAAATTATATTTCTCCAATATTCAGCCTAAGTTTCAACTCCACTTCTAACAAAAGTATCCATAAAAATTTCATCATTATTTTTATTCAAGTTAAACTGCAGCACTTCTCCTGAAAAGTTTCCTAATTCCACTTTATTCAAATTTTTGTCCATATAATATTTAAAAATTATGTTCCCTATCCTTCCCACAGGCATTCTAAAATACTCCGAATCACTTTTTATAATTTCATTCATAAAATCCGAAATTGTAACTCTAACCTTCTTCATAGCCAATCTCCTAAAATAACAATATTTTTTAACTTTTAAATCTAATTTTAAGCCATTTTCCTTAAATTTAATCCCCGATTATTTTTTCTACACAAATTATATCTAATATCAAAGTGAAATACAAGGAAATATTTATTTTCAATTTTTGTTCCCCTAAAAAATAGAAAACCGTGAAATTATCGAAAAAAATTACTAAATTTTTATTATTTCTGTTCCTTAAAACAGAATTTACTTTTTTTCAAATAGTATTCCCTTATTTTAAAAAATATGATATAATTTTGAAGTTATTACATTTTAAAATTAAATACAAAAATAATTGGAGGTGAAATGGTAGAACTTAAAAACATTGAAAAAAATTATATCGGTTTTGATTTAAAAATAAATTTAAAGATTAACAGAGGAGAAATCTTTGGATTAATTGGACAGTCAGGAAGTGGAAAATCGACAATTTTGAGAATTATTCAAGGGATTTTGAAGGCTGATAAAGGAGAAATTAATATTGCAAAGAATACTGAAATTGCTTATATTTTTCAGGAATTTAATCTTTTGTATAACAAAAATGTCTTTGATAATATTGCTCTTCCGTTAATTTTAAAGAAAAAGTTTTCAGCTGAAAAAGTTGAAGAAGTTTTAAAATTTGTCGGACTGTCTGATAAGAAAAAATCATTTATTGCTTCCCTTAGTGGCGGCGAAAGGCAGAGAGTAGCGATTGCTCGTGCGTTAGTGACAAATCCGCAATTACTGCTTTGCGATGAAGTTACAGCTTCTTTGGATAAATCTGTAAAAGATGAAATACTTGACTTGTTTGAGGAAATAAATAAAAACTATGGAACGACTATTTTAGTTGTTACTCACGAACTGGAAGTTGTAAAAAGGCTATGCAGCAGGGTGGCGGTTATTGAAAAAGGTAAAATTACAGATATTTTCAATGTTAATCAGAAGGATTATGAAAAATCAAACAAAAGTTATGCCGATTATGTGAGGGAGGTTCTGAAATGATAGATACTGAATTATTAATTGCAATAAAGGACACTTTTATAATGGTTCTTATTCCTACAATATGTGCAGTATTTTTAGGAATTCCTTTAGGAGCCGTTGTATTTTTGACTGATAAAGACGGCATTAGGGAAAATAAATTTATAAATATTCCATGCAACATTTATATAAATGTAGTTAGAAGCTTCCCATTTTTAATATTTGTAGTCATATTAATACCTCTCACACGATTAATTTTTGGCACTGCTTTTGGACTATTTCCTGCAAGTTTTCCAATTTGCTTTGTAGCTGTGGCTCTGTATGCAAGATTTACAGAACAGTCCTTTTATGATGTGAATAGCGGAATAATTGATGCGGCTTTATCAATGAAGGCAAGTGTATTTCAGATTGTGTGGCATTTTTTGCTTGTTGAAGCGAGAAGCAGCCTTGTGCTTGGCTTAACTTCGGCAATTATCAGTTTTATTTCGTACTCTACTGTAATGGGAGTCGTTGGTGGAGGCGGAATTGGCGACTATGCAATGCGATATGGATACAACGAATACAACTATGCCCTTGTATACAGGGTTGTGACAATAATGATAGTCATTGTATTTTCGATACAGATTATTGGAAACAGAATATCAAAAAATTTAGATAAGAAAAGGAGAATTTACTAATGTCAAAAAAATTATTAATTTCATTAGCTGTAATATGTGTGCTAATTTTAGCATTTGTTGGAATAAATTTAAAAAAGGATAATGTAATCAGAATTGCTGCGGCTGGATATCCGATGGATGAAATTGTGAAAATAGCGGCTGAAGACTTAAAAAAGGAAGGTTATGATGTAAAAATTACTGTATTAACAGATTATGTTACTGCAAATGTTGGTTTAAATGCTAAAGACTTTGACGCAAACTTTCATCAGCACGAGCCATTTATGCAAGTTTTTAATAAGAAAAATAATGGAAAACTTGTAAAAATTAAAGGAATTTACGATGTTTATGTAGGTTTTTATTCAAAAAAATATAAGAATAAGTCAGAAATTCCAAACGGGGCAAAAGTTGCCATTCCAAACGATGTGACAAATCAGGATAGAGCCTTGAGAATACTTGCAAATGAAGGTTTAATTGAGTTGAAGCCAAAAGATGGACTTTATAATTTGAATGACGTTATTAACACAAAGAAAAATTTTAAATTTATGGCAGTTCCTATTCCATCGCTAGTGCAGGCATACCAAGAAGCTGACTTAGCATTTAACTGGCCATCACATATGCTAAAAATTGGAGTTCACGTAAAAGATGCCTTATTCATTGAAAAAAATACAAATGGTAAATACGCTGTAAGTCTTGTGGCAAGAGAAGATAACAAAAATAGTAAAAAAATACAAGATTTGACAAAAGCTATGACTTCTGAAAAGGTTAAGAAGTTTATTGAAGAAAAATATGCTGGACAAGGATTCCCTGTGTTTTAAAAAATAAAAATATTTTATAGCCATTTCAAATTGACATTCTGCTCAAAACTTAAAATTTATTGAGTTTTTATGAATTTAAATTTACAAACTTTTGAATACAGGTTGCTCTACTAAGAGCAACTTTTTTTATGAAAAAAGTTTTAAAATTAATCATAATGAGGTATAATATAAAATAAACATATTTTTTAGCAAAGGAAAATAAAATTATGAAATATATTTATAGTGTTGATAAACTAAAAAATCATAATGAAAACACAGTATTTGAGGAAAAAATTGGTAAAAAGGCTCAAAATTTGCTTGAACTTGCTGCCAATGGATTTAATGTCCCACATTTTTCAGTCATTACTAACAGATATTTTAAGGAAATTATACTAAAAGAAATTGAAATGTATAATCAAGAAGCAGGAAATAATGATGAAATTAAGGATTGGGAGGCTGTATTCAGCGGAAATACCGAAAGAAAAATTGAAAATATAATTAGAATTATAAAAAATCATAAAATTAAGGAAGAATTTGAAAAGGAAATAGAAAATGCACTAAATGAAGAAAGTTATTATGCTGTGAGATCATCTTCAATTGAGGAAGATAGCAGCAATTTTTCATTTGCTGGACAGTTTGAAACGTACCTTTATGTGAAAAAAGAAAATATGTTGGAAAAAATAAAGGAAGTTTGGATTTCTTCATTTTCAAATCATGTTATGAAATACAGAAAAGGAGGGAAAATAAATAATGAAATAAATGTTCCAGCAGTAATAATTCAGGAAATGGTTAATTCTGAAAAGGCGGGAGTTGGATTTAGTGTAAACCCTGTAAATAATAATTATGACGAAGTCGTTATTTCTGGAACTTATGGACTGGGAACAAGCATAGTTGACGGAGATGAAAATGGAGATCTGTTTATATATAATAAAAAAACGAAGGAAATTAAAAAGGAGATAAGAACCAAAAAAATAAGACAGGTTTTAGATTTTGAAAATAAGAAAATAAAAACAGAAAAAATAAATATTGAAGAGGAAATATTAAATGACAGTGAAGTATGTGAACTAAGTGAAAATATCATAAATATTGAAAAATATTATGGAAAGCCTCAGGATATGGAATGGGCATTTGAAAAGGAAAAGCTATATATATTACAGTCAAGACCTATAACTACATTGAAAAAAACAGACAAAAAAACATATAACACAATAATATGGGATAACAGCAATATTGTAGAAAGCTATCCTGAAATTACATTGCCACTCACATTCAGCTTTATAAGAAAGGCATATTCCGACGTCTATAAAAGATTCTCGGAAATAACAGGAGTGCCTGCTAAAGTTGTGGAAAGTTATCAGGATATTTATGATAATATGCTTGGATTGCTAAAAGGGCGAGTTTACTATAACTTGATAAACTGGTATAAACTTTTGATGCTATTTCCAAATTCTAAAGGCAATAGTAAATTTATGGAACAGATGATGGGGGTAAAAAAGGAATTATCCGAAGAAAATCTGAATGAGAATTTGCTGGAAGCTGAAGGAAAAATGACAGGCTTTGAAAAATTTAGAAATAAACTGGAAAAATATAAGGCTGGATTTACATTATTTATGAATATGTTTCTTATTGAAAAAAAGGCTGAAAAATTTTATAAGATTATTGATGAAAATCTTAATGGTAAAAATAGCGATTTAAGTAATAAAAATATAAAAGAACTGAAAAAATATTACAAGTTTCTTGAAAATAAATTTTTGAAAAACTGGGAAATACCTATTATAAATGACTTTCTTGTAATGGTTTGGTTTGGACTTTCAAAAAAAATGGCTGAAAAATATATAAAAGATGATTTTGAAAAGACACACAACACGCTTATTGCTCAAGAAGGAAACAGCATGATTAGTGTTGAACCATCGAAATATATAAAAAAAATGAGCCTTATGATAAAAAATGACAAATCTTTAAAAGATGAAATAGGAAATATAATAAACAAAAACGAAAAATCACTTGTTGAAATATTTAAATTAACCCAAAATGCAGAATTTAATTCTACTTTGAATGAATATATGGAAAAATTTGGTGACAGGACAGTCCACGAACTGAAACTGGAAGCACCAACATTAAGGGAAGAGCCTTTATTTTTAATAAAAATGATATATTCGCTTTCAATAACAGAAAATGTTCAGGAACATACTAAGAGAAACATATTGGAAGAACAGAAAAAAATATATGACAGCCTGAAAATAAATCCTATAAAAAAATATTTATTGAAAAAAACTTTATTTTATGCGAAAAAATTTATACGATTAAGGGAAAATTTGAGATATGAACGAACAAAGGTTTTTGGAACAGTCAGAAAGATTATGAAAAAAATGGGAGTACATCTGAAAAATAACAACCTTATAAATAATGAAAAAGATGTATTCTACCTTACTGTCGATGAAATTTTTGGACTTGTTGACGGCTCAATAATTGATGTTGACTTACAAAAACTTATAGAACTGCGAAAAGAGGAATATAAAAAATACGAAACAGAGGCAATTCTTCCTGATAGATTTTTAACAAGAGGATTCCTAGGAGAAAACTTTTATTATGAAGATTTGGCAGGAAATTCTCAACTCGACGAAAATACTTTGCAAGGGACTGGATGTAGCAAAGGAATTGTAAAAGGAAAAGTAAAAATTGTCTTAAATCCTATGGATACCCAAGTTGAAGACGGAGATATCATTGTTACAAAATCTACAGATCCAAGCTGGGTTATGGTTTTTCCTTTATTGAAGGGACTTATAGTAGAAAAGGGAAGCCTTTTATCCCACAGTGCAATTATTTCACGGGAAATGAACATCCCTGCCATAGTAGGAGTACAAGGGGCAACAAGTATTCTAAAAACAGGAGATATGGTTCAATTTGACGGAAGTACGGGAATTATTAAAAAATTGAATAATTGATTTTTATTAAAAATTTAAAATTACAAACAAATTAGGAGGAACATAATTGAAAAGTGAAGTAAAAGAAAATAAAGTTGATTTTTCTTTGATAAGATACTCCCAATGCTGGGAAGATACTGAAATATTGCTTGAAAGTCTTGATATTAGCGAAAAAGATGTATGCTTTGGGATTTTGTCGGCAGGGGATAATGTGTTTTCGATGCTTGCTGAAAATCCTGAAAAAGTGATAGCTCTCGATATAAGTTTTCCCCAAATTGCTCTTGCTAAACTTAAAAGGGAAATTTTTAAAAATTTTGATTATGAAGAAATGCTGGAATTTATGGGAGTTAAAGATTCTTCTGAAAGAATTGGGATGTATGAGAAAATACGTGAAAAACTTGAGAAAGATGTGAGAGATTATTGGGATCTTAATAGGGAAGCAATTGAAACTGGGGTGATTCACATTGGAAAATTTGAAAAATTCTTTAAAATTTTTAGGGAAAAGATACTTCCTTTGATACATAATAAAAAAAGAGTGGAAGGGCTTTTTGAGAAAAAGTCAAGGCAGGAAAGAGAGGAATATTATAATAAACATTGGAATAATTTTAGATGGAAACTGATGTTTAAACTGTTTCTTTCTAAATCTATAGTTGGAAAATTTGGAAGGGATAAGGAATTTTTCAGGTATGCAGAAAAAGATATTTCTGAAGAGATGAATAAAAGAAGCAAGTATGCCCTTTGCGAGCAGGACAGCTATGAAAATCCTTATATTCATTATATTATGATGGGAAATTACCGTTTAGACTGCCTGCCTTACTTTTTGCGAGAAGAAAATTTTGAAAATATTAAAAAAAATCTTCATAAATTGGAAATTGTTCAAAATTCTGTGGAAGAATATCTTGATGAAATAGATTTTAAAATAAATAAATTTAATTTAAGTGATATATTTGAATATATGTCTTTGGAAAATTACAGAAATCTGATGAAAAAAATTTATGATAATGCTGATAATAATGCTATATTGGCATACTGGAACTTGATAGTGGAAAGAAATTCGGAAAAATTAAATTATACAGAAAATGAAATGAAGGAAAATATAGAAAACAAAAAAAATAATATCGGAAAAAATTTTCAAAGAATGGAAGAATTTGATAAAAGACTTCATAAAAAGGACAAAACGTTTTTTTATACTGATTTTGTAGTTGAAAAGGTGATAAAGTATGGAAATAACTAAGATGATACTTGTTTTTATTGGTTTTATAATGTTTTTTCTTTTGCTGAATAAACTTGAAAAAAGTGAAACGTTAAATTCAGAACTTATACGAAAAATTTTACATATAGGTTCGGGATTTGGGGGACTGGCTCTTCCTTTTATATTTGAGAAAAAGAGTTCGGTTATAATACTCGGAGTGATTTTTCTTATGGTACTTATTTCCATTAGACTGATAAAAAATAGAATAGCTGGATTTAGAAAAGTTTTGGAAACAAAAAATAGGAAAACATTTGGAGATATATATTTTATTATAAGCATTTTAGGATTATGGATTGCGTCAAGCGAAGATAAAATAATGTATTCTCTTCCGCTTATAATACTTATGTTTTCCGATGCCTTTGCAGCTCTTATCGGGGAATTTTATAGTAAATATAAGTTTGACACAGGATTTGGAACAAAGTCGGTAGAAGGATCTGTGACATTTTTTCTTACAACATATTTTATTTGCATAAATTTCTTTTTATTTTTCAGTAACATTAAAAGTATAAATATTGTGCTTGTTTCACTGCTTTTAAGCATTCTTGCAATGATTCTTGAAATGATTTCGTGGAATGGGCTGGATAATATTTTTGTCCCGCTTTTTGTATATTTATTCCTAAAATTAAACTTATATTTAACAGCAAGAGAACTTATGTATAAACTTTGGGTAATAGTTATGCTTCTTATAATTATAATATTAAATAGAAAAAAAACTACTCTTACAAAAGTTGCCCAAACTGCAAGTTTATTTTTCCTTTATATCGTTATGATTATAGGTGGAATAAAATGGGTTGTTCCGCCATTAATAATGTATCTTGGCTATTATCATTTTACACCAAAAGTTAGAGGGCAGGTTAAAGACTCGCTAAAAGGGCTTTTAGCAATAGCATTTACCACATCAATGTGGCTTGCTATGAGCATTATACTTGATAAAAATAAGATGTACCTTATTTATATATTTACCTTTTCACTGCATTTTGGAATTATAAATTTAATAAGAGATAATGCAGGAAATGTAAAAAGAGAAACATTCAGAATGAATTTTTTGATGGAAAGTATAGGGAAGGCATTTGTTTTCTTTATAATAAATTATCTTGCTTTGTCAAAAATGTTGGATTTTAAAATACTAATTGGAATAATAATTTTTATATTTGGCGGAATATTTATTTACGAAACAAGTATGAAGTTTTTTTATATTATCGAAAAGGAAAAGGAACTTAGCGGAGAATCAAAAGTATTTATAGCTTCTGGAATAGTTTTTATCTGTTCTATGTTGCTATTAGGAATTGGAATGTTATAAAAACTTACTATTTAAAATCGAATATTTAATAAATCAATTTATTTTTAGACATATTAGGGTTAATACTAAACTTCGTTTAAAAAATAAGAACAAATTTTTATATCAGGGTTATTTGATAAGTAATTCATATTCATTCAACTTTTTTTCTTATTTCCGTAGGATTGCTCATTGCCGCAAATCCTTATCTTGCAATAAAGGTTTATCCTGAGAATCAAAATGTATGGCAAGATTGCTACGCAACACCTATGGCTAGTCTACGACATTTTTCTGCACTGACAAAAAACTCGCTATGCTCAAACAGTTTTGTCATCACAAAAAAATGCTTCGACAGATTAATTTATACCATACTCTGTAAAAAAATACATCTTGAATTATTTGAAAATACTAGATTTATATCCTTTAATTAAAAAAGTTTGTAATAAATTTGTTGTTTAAATGGGATTTAGTATAATATAAATAAGATAAATTATCAAAAAGGAGAAAATTTAAAAATGAAAATTAAGCGATACATAATAACAGAAAATAACCAAATAAATAAAAACTATCTGAAAAAATATATTATGGAAAATAACATTTCACAAAATGAAATTCCAAAAATACAAATAGAACGTCCGTCTGAAATTATTGTTTTTTATAATGAAAACGAAGAAATAGCTGGAAGTCTTAATTTATGGCACAATCGTCCTAATTACAATGGAAGAAAAACATCATATATAGGAAATGTAAATATACATGAAAAATACAGAAAAAATGAAGATAAGCTTTTTAATAAAGTATTTGAAGAACTCAAAAAAAGGGGGATAAAAACAATAATAGGTCCTTTAAATGGAACTACTTGGAATATATATCGGTATGTTACGGACAAAAGAAATCATCCACCGTTTCTAATGGAGCCTTTTAATGAAGACTATTATGTGGAACTCTTTGAAAAAATTGGTTTTAAGGCACTTGCCTACTATATTTCAACAATAATGGAAAATATGAATCCTGTTCAAAGGGGGCATTTATCTAAAAAAATTGAAAAGTTGAAAAAATTTGACTACTATAAGGATATAACAGTAAAATCTGCAGAAAATAAAGATTTAATCACTTTGCTGAATAAAATTTACGACTTGACGATTGAGGCATTTAAAAATAATTTTCTGTATTCTGAATTGGATAGAGAAATATTTTTGAAAATGTATATGAGCTATGAAGATAAAATTGTAAAAAAATTTTTTAAAATGCTTTATCTTAAAGATGAACTTATTGGATATGTATTTGGAATACCTGATTATGCCGAACTTCAATACAAAGAAAAAGTAGAAACTATGATTCTTAAAACGATTGCAATTTCTCCCAAATATAATGGAAAAGGGATGGGATATATTCTGATAGATGAACTTGTAAAGGAAGCAGAACATTCAGGCTATAAAAATGTGATTTATGCCTTGATGCACGAAAAAAATATATCAAAAAATATCGGCTCACTTCTAGGAGATGAGTTAAGAAGGTATGCCCTGTTTATAAAGGAACTTTAAATAAAAGGCGGTGTAGAATGACAATAATTGACAAAATTAAAGATTTGAGAAAACAATATCCAGACAATACAGCATTATTTGATTTAAAGACAGGAAATAAGATTACTTTTACCCAAATTGATACAAAATCAGATGAAATTTGCAGCTATTTAATACAAAAAGGATTTGAAAAAGGAAATAAAATCGTTGTTTTTGTCCCCATTGGCATAGAATTTTATCTTATTCTGACTGCAATATTTAAAATGGGACTGCAAGCTGTGTTTATTGATCCGTATGCTGGTATTGAGCATATAAATAAATGCTGTGAAATGATTTCTCCTGACGGAATAATTGGAAGCGGAAAAACACTTTTAAAAGGATTCTTTTTAAAAGGAATCAGAAAAATTGGTAAAAAAATTAATTATATTAAAATGATGGAACATTCTGAAAAACTTTCGATATATGAAAAAAATAAAAATCAGAAAAAAATTCAAAACGAAAAAATTGACGGAAATACACCTGCTCTTATCAGTTTTACAAGCGGGAGTACAGGCTTTCCAAAAATTATTATGAGAACGCATGAATTTTTACTTGGACAGCACAATGTACTTGAAAAAAATCTAAAATTTGAAAAAGAAACAGCTGTTTATTCTTCATTCCCGATATTTCTTCTTTCACATATGGCAACAGGAACAACTACCTTTATTCCTGACTTGAACTGGCGAAAACCTGTCGAGTCAAATTTTGGGAACATTGTTAAGCAAATAACAGAAAATAATATACAAAACATCATCTTGCCTCCTGCAATATTTGAAAACATCGTAAAATTTTGCAAAGATAAAAAAATAATGCTCGAAAATGTTCAAAAAGTATATACTGGTGGAGCACCTGTCTTTTACAGCCTTATGAAAAAGATTAAAGAAGTTTTTACAA
>ERZ773062.879-NODE-879-length-13793-cov-12.874727_pt1 | contig 13793 bp, 9 predicted proteins | sample MGYA00580626_ERZ773062 | MGnify/ENA primary metagenome ERZ773062 (study PRJEB29015, sample SAMEA2738003) | human oral metagenome | biome: human oral; feature: human-associated habitat; material: dental | place: China | collected 2058 ...
TCGCCGATTAGCCGCCGTACCATCACCAGCAGACGCCCGCCCTTGGCATAGACAATTGCTGGGTCAAACAAAGTACTGATTTCGTCCGGATGGTTAACGTCAGCCTGCACTGACTGCACGCCGTCCAAACTGTCTCGCCGAAGCGCTGCTGTTACTTCATTTGTCGCAAAATCTTCCCACATCCGCCACTCAGGGTGCAGTGCGTCGACTGCCACATATTCCATCATATTGGCGAAGCTCTCGTTTAGCCACAGGTCATTCCACCACTGCATGGTCACCAAATTGCCAAACCACTGGTGGCTGAGTTCGTGAGCGATGACAGTGGCGATGAAGCGTTTGGACGACTCCGGTGTTAATTTCGGGTCAGCCAGCAGACAGCTTTCGCGGTAGGTGATTAATCCCCAGTTTTCCATGGCACCTGACGAGAAATCAGGTAGTGCCACGTGGTCGGATTTTGGTAGCGGATACGGCACGCCAAAATAGTCATCATAAAAATTAATGGATCGCGTGGCGATGTCCAGTGCAAAATCCAGCGTTTTTTCGCTCTGAGCTGGCGTCGCCCAAACATTGACCTCAACGCCAGAGGTGGTGCGAGCGGTCTTTTTGTGTAGCTCACCGACGACAAAAGCGAGTAAATAACTACTCATTCGCGGCGTGGTAGCAAAGGCGGTTGTCAGCGCGCCACCCTTTTCAGATGATTCAGTGATGGGCATATTACCAAGGACGGTCAAGTCCGGCGCAGTTTTCAGTGTTACGTCATAGGTCGCTTTGGCGGCTGGTTCATCAACACACGGGAATACTTCTCGGGCGTGGTGTGATTCAAATTGGGTGGCAAACAGCTGTTTTTTAACGCCATCGTGTGTGAAATAACACGGGTACAGTCCATGCATGGAATCGGTGATAGTTCCGGAAAAATCAATGGAGATGGTATGCTTACCGGCGTCCAAATCTGATTGCGATAAGCGCAGTTCATCAAACTCTCCGTGAGAAAATTCAGCTGGCTGGTCGTCAATTAGCACTGAGTGAATAGTCAAATCTTTGGCGTGTAGCGAAATTGAATTGCCGGTTGATTCGCCAGAAATGACAACTTTGCCAGAAAAGGCTTTCTCTTCGGCGCGAGTCAAATCGATGGTTAATGTGTAGTGGTTTGGTATGAATGTGTCGAGTAGGCGTGGAACTTTAGTCATGGTTTTATTATAATACAGCCATGAGGGTGAATAAAATATGGCGTCGACAAGTGATAGCCATATCAATAGCGGTGGTGGCCGGTGCGGGAGTTTGGGCTTCACAGATTGCTCAACCAGAAACTCAGACAATAAAAACATCAACGCAACGAGAATTATTTGGCGATTCAAATGCGAAGGCGGAGTTGGGAAAATTGGAAGTCAAGGGGCGTGCGCCAAAAACTGGCTATACGCGTAAGCAGTTTGGTAATGGCTGGGGTAAAATTAATGGCTGTTCGGTTCGCGAGGTGATTTTAGCGCGGGATTTAACGGATGAGAATATTGATGAAAAATGTCGAGTTTTATCGGGTGTGCTTAATGACCCTTATACGGGGCAAACGATTCATTTTCAGCGTGGTGATAAATCGAGTTCTAAAGTGCAGATTGACCATGTGGTGGCATTGAGTGACGCTTGGCAAAAAGGTGCGCAACAATTGTCAGCGGAGGAGCGGGAAAAGTTGGCAAACGACCCGCTGAATCTATTAGCTGTCGACGGCCCAGCCAACCAAGCCAAGGGTGATGGTGATACGGCGACTTGGCTGCCGAGCAATAAGCCATTTCGCTGTCAGTATGTAGTGCGCCAGATAGCGGTAAAGCGACGGTATCGATTATGGGTGACAGAAGCAGAAAAAAGCGCAATGTCGAGTATTTTGGAAAAGTGTGCTGAAGTAAATTGACAAAACATATTTTTTATGTTAAAGTTTCAGAGTGAATCCTGAAGTAAATTTAACCAAGTTGTCTGTAAATGATGACATAGCATTAGATCGTGCTGTTTCGGCTTATCTTGAGTTTATATTAGGATGCTCTTCTGTAGGAGATTGCCCAAAGAAAGAACTAGCGTCTTATGTGGCAGGCATGGGCGCCTACTACTGTAGCGATGTTTTTTCTATTGATGTTCCGGGCAAGGAATCGTCATCTGGACTTGTGACTGCCTGTTTCGATGGAGATAAGATCACGGTAGAAGATCTTTTTGTCAAAGAAGAGATGCGTAAACGTGGAATTGGACGAATGGCAATTGAAGCTTTGGGTAGTGAATTTCCAATCGCGCGCGTTATGGAACTGGAATCTCTGCGATCTGCTGAGGAGTTTTACCAACAAATCGGCTTTGAGTGCGTAGCTCCAGCTACTAATGGACGTTTGTCCTTATGGCGGAAGAAATTAAATTGACAAAATGAAAAATTTTTAATACAATGAGAAAGTACTCATCCGGCCGGCAGGTCGGAGTTTTTCGTTTATGGAAGTTTGAAGCGGAAAAGGATATAATTATATAAAAGAAGGAGAGTAAATATGGAAGATCTGAACATCAAGCAACTGACACTAGCAGTGCGGACGATTGCTGATGAAAAAAACCTACCAGAAGAAACAGTCTTGAGTGTGATTGAGCAGGCGATTGCGGCAGCTTGGCGTCGTGATAACGGTACGCGCGAGCAGTTGGTGCGGGCTAACTTGAATATCAATAGTGGCACAGCTGTGGTTTCGGTGGTTAAAACTGTTGTTGAAGAGGTTGAGAATGATATCAATCAAATTAGCCTGGAAGATGCTAAGAAGTTGGACGCTGCGGCTGAGATTGACGGCGAAGTAACGGTAGAGACTCACAATGTGACGACATTTGGTCGGGTGGCAGCTCAGACCGCCAAGCAGGTGATTTTGCAGCGTTTGCGTGAAGCTGAGCGTGAGGTAGTACTGGCTGAGTTTGAAGATAAAATTGGTACGGTCGTTATCGGTACGGTTCAGCGAGTCGAGCCACGTGTGGTACGAATTGAGTTGGGTAAAGCCGTCGGTATTATGCCGCAATCAGAGCAAATTCCTGGAGAATATTATGGCGTTGGTCGTCGCATTAAGGTTTATATTAAGGACATTGAGCGTGAAGGTCGTGGTCCACAGTTAATTCTTAGCCGTGGCAATGAAGAGTTTGTGCGCTTCCTATTCAATCAAGAAGTTCCAGAGATGGAAACTGGCGCAGTTGAGATTAAGGCAATTGCCCGCGAAGCTGGTCGCCGCACCAAGTTGGCGGTAGCTTCTGCGCTGCCGGGTGTTGATCCAGTTGGTACGTTTGTTGGTGGCCATGGTGCTCGTGTTCAGGCTGTAATGAATGAAATTGGCGAGCAAGAGAAGATTGACATTATTCCATTTGAGGAAGATGTGGCTGGCTTTATTGCTAATGCCATGAGTCCGGCAGAGGTAATCAGCGTCACTGTGAACGAAGACGAAAAGCGGGCAACAGTTTACGTTAGCGAAGATCAGCAATCAATCGCAATCGGTCGAGCTGGGCAAAATGTTCGCTTGGCAAGTCGATTGACAGGATATGAACTTGATATTGAAGCAAAAGCTGCTGTTAAGTCGGAGCCAAAACCTCGCAAGAATATCGAGGACAGCTTAATGAGCGTGGTTGAGGAGGTAGCGGAATAAGCCGCTCTCGATTGGCCATTAAAAACGAAAGGAGGGTCGTATGTCAGAGGATTTTTCTGAGCTAGAACCTCGTTTAACAGAAACAGCTCGCGCCAGCTTGGAGCGAGCGGGTTTTCTGGCGCATAACGAAGGCCGCGATTATGTCGGCACGGAGCATATTTTGCTTGGTGTGTTGGCGCAGAATTCGTCGCTTGGGGCTAAGATTTTAGCGGAAAATGGTGTGACGTTAGATAGGGCGGAAATGGTGCTAAATCTGACGGCTAAGCCTTTGGTGGTTACGGTCGTAAAAAAGGGCTTAAGTGCTGAAGTTGCTGAGCTGATTCGTACGTCATGGCAGTTGGCGGTTGAGTTTGGTCAGGAACGAATTGGCACGGAGCATATCGTGTATAGCATGCTGTTACAACGTGAGGCGCGGGCAACTAAGCTGTTGCGTGATATGAATATTGACATTGAGCAGCTGCGCGGAAATCTGGAAGATGTGTTTGATAAACAGCAATTTGAATCACTGCAGAATGATCAGGCTGCAACAACTAAGAAGTCGGGCGATTTGAAAATTCTGGACAAATTTGGCGTGGATTTGACGCGTCGGGCCAGCGAGGGATTTTTAGATCCAGTGATTGGCCGGTCGGCAGAGATTCAGCGGATGATTACTGTACTGGGACGCCGCAGTAAGAATAATCCAGCGCTAATCGGCGAGCCGGGTGTTGGTAAAACTGCGGTAGTTGAAGGCTTGGCGCAAAAAATTGCCGACAATAAAGTGCCGGAGTTTTTGAAAGGCAAGCGGCTTTTTCAGTTGGATTTGACGGCAATGATTGCCGGAACGAAATACCGTGGGCAATTTGAGGAGCGACTGCAAAAAGTTTTGGCGGTTGCTAAGAAACACCAGGAAGTCATTTTGTTTATCGACGAGTTGCACTTGCTGGTGGGTGCTGGATCGGCGGAAGGTTCAATGGACGCGGCTAACGTATTAAAGCCAGCATTGGCACGCGGCGAAGTACGGCTAATTGGCGCGACGACGTTTGATGAATATCGCAAGCATATCGAGAAAGATGCGGCCTTAAGCCGGCGTTTTCAGGCGGTAACGGTGGCGGAGCCATCTCCAGAGGATGCGGTGGAGATGATGCGAGGCTTGAGAGATAATCTTGCAAAACATCATCAAGTACAGATTCCTGACGAAATGCTTATTGAAGCTGTCGATTTAAGTCAGCGATACGTGACAGAGCGGTTTTTGCCGGATAAAGCGATTGATGTGATTGACGAGGCCGCTAGTCTATTAAAATCAAATTCGCCAATAAAATTGTCTCGCAAGGATAAATTATCACGTCAAATCAAACGATTGGCTGGTAGGATTGATGCTGCTGTCGAGGCTGAAAATTATCAACAAGCCGCGGAATTTAAGGCGCAAATGCGACAGCTGGAATTGCAGGCTGATAAACTGAGAAACGAAGTTGATAGCAAACCTATGTTAACAGAGGAATATCTACGACGTGCAGTTTCAGCGATGACGAATATTCCGATCGATAGATTGTCATTGAATCAAATGAAGGATTTAATCCAATTAGAGAAGCGCTTGAGTCGAAGTGTGCTGGGTCAAGACGAAGCAATTGAGCAGTTATCTCGGGCAATTCGGCGCAATAAAGCTGGCCTGAGTCGCCAAAGTGGACCCCTGGGTTCGTTTATTTTCCTCGGACCGACTGGCGTGGGAAAGACTGAGCTGGCGCGAGTATTGGCGCGGGAGGTTTTTGGCGGTGATGATAATTTGATTAAGATTGACATGAGTGAGTTTTCGGAGCGGCACACGGCTAGTCGGCTGATTGGTGCGCCAGCTGGCTATGTTGGCTATGATGATGGCGGCAAATTGACTGACAAGGTGCGGCGGCAGCCATACAGCGTGGTGTTGTTTGATGAGATTGAAAAGGCGCATCCTGACGTATTGAACTTGCTGTTGCAGATTTTAGAAGATGGCAAATTGAGTGATTCTCATGGTCGGACAATTAGTTTCCGACAGACGATTATCATTTTAACCAGCAACGTTGGCGCCGAGCAGATGATTCAAGATTCAGAGTTGGGCTTTGCCCCGTCTGGGCAGAAAAAAACTTCCCATACTGATCGACATAATCGCAATTCACGGGCAGCTTTACGCGAGTTGGAGAGTTTCTTGAGGCCAGAACTAATCGGTAGGTTTGATGGGGTGATTACGTTTAAGCCGCTGGCTAGGTCGGTGGTGCGAAAGATTTTTGACAATCTTACAATTGACCTAATCAAGGCAGTTGAGCGGCACGAAATGACGCTTGATATTACTCCATCCACCAAGCGTTGGCTGATTGACCGGGGTTTTGATGAGCAGCGCGGCGTGCGAGTTCTCAGGCGTACTATTCAGTCGGAGCTGGCAGATCCGCTCAGCGATGTTCTGTTGTCAAATAAAGCAAAGCCTGGCGATATTTTGCAGGCTAAAATTGATAAAAATAAGGTGATGATTGATGTCAAGCATGCGTAAGTTAATTGGATTTTTTGTTTCAATTGCCTTTGTGTTTGGAATGGCTTTATTGGTGCTGAATCGACAGTCGATTATCGATGAAATTACCTTGTGGCAATATCAGCCAAGTAGTCAGATTGCTGAAATCGCCAATCGCGTCAAGATGTCAGATTTTGGCAAGAAAATGTTTTATGTTTCTAAACCGCAGATACAGTCGGCTGGTGAGTTTAATAAAGATTGTCGGCGCGTAGAGCAAGGAAACGCTATTTTGGGCTGCTATGATCAGGCTGCTGGTGAAATCTACATCTATGACGTGACTAATGCAGAATTAGACGGGGTAAAAGAGGTGACGGCGGCGCATGAGATGCTACACGCGGCGTGGAAAAGGCTGAGTTCTGACGAGAGGGAGCGTTTGTCGACGCTGCTGGAGCACGCTTATGGTAACGTAAAGACCGACAAGCTGGCCGAGAGGATGAAATATTACGACCGAGCCCAGCCAGGCACACGCGCAAATGAGCTTCATTCAATTTTAGGGACGGAGTTTGCGAATTTAGGTGAGGAATTGGAGGAGTATTATCGTCGGTATTTCACTGACCGGTCGGAAGTTTTGCGGTTGCACGCTCAGTATCGAGAAAAGTTTGAGTCACGAGAAAATGAGGCACAGGAGCTAAGTAAATCATTGCAGTCGCGTAAACAAAAAATAGATCAAGATTTGTCGCAATATTCAGCCGACATAGCTGACTACAACCAGCGCGTGGCTGACTTTAATAGACGAGCAAATAGCGGTGAGTTTTCCTCACAAGATGATTTCTCAAGGCAACGCCGTGCTTTACAGGCGGAGCTTTCTGATCTGAATAGTCGGCGTAATAATCTAAACTCTGAGATTAATTCTTATAATTCTGGCGTCCTTAGGCTTAGGGAATTGGGTGTGAAAATTGACGAATTAAATAAGAGCTTGGACAGCGTGGAGGGGGCGAAGTAATGGCAAAATCTCGAAGTCAATTTATCTGTCAGCAGTGTGGTGCTAGTTTTTCAAAATGGGCAGGTAAGTGTGAAAATTGCGGGGAATGGAATTCGTTGGTTGAGCAGGTCATTTCTTCAGGAGGCTCGTCCGCTGTCGATAAATCGGCTGGTCGCGGCAAAGCTTTAAAAACTGCTAGCGTTCGTGAAGCCGTGGCTGAATCTGGGCTAGAAAGATTAAGCACGGGAATTGATGACTTGGATGTGGTTTTAGGCGGCGGCTTTTTGGCTGGTGGTGTGGTTTTGGTGGCGGGCCAGCCGGGAATTGGAAAAAGTACTCTGCTAGCGCAGGTTGCAGCGTATATTGCTGGCTCAAAATCTGTTTTATATGTTAGTGGCGAGGAATCGATTTCGCAGGTCAAATTACGAGCAGAACGTTTGGGTGCGGCTGATTCGGAAAAGTTACATCTAGCGTCTAGTAATAGTGCCGAGGATATTGCTGCGTCAATTCAGCAGGGCGGATATGATTTGGTGATTGTTGATTCGGTACAGACTATTTCCTTGAGTGAAATTTCTTCGGCGCCGGGTTCGGTTAGCCAAATCACTAATTCTTCAAATGTAATTATTCGTGCGGCTAAGTCTTCTGGCACAGCAGTTATTTTGGTTGGTCACGTCACCAAAGAAGGTTCGATTGCTGGGCCGAAGATATTAGAGCATCTGGTGGATGTTGTGCTGAATTTTGAAGGGGATCGTTATGGTGGTTTTCGAATTGTTCGAGCACAGAAAAATCGCTATGGTTCGACTAACGAGGCAGCAATTTTTGAGATGGACGATCAGGGTCTAAGAATTGTTAAGAATCCGTCAGCAGAACTTTTGGCGGAGCGGCGGAATTTAGATGGCTCAATTGTGCTGGCGACTATGGAGGGTGCACGGCCACTGTTAGTTGAGATCCAAGCGCTGGTGAATCCGACAAATTTTGGCTATCCTAAGCGCACGGCAAGCGGCTTTGATTTGAATCGGCTGAATCTGTTGGTGGCAGTTTTAGAAAAGCGTACAAAATTGAAATTGGCGGATAAGGACATTTACGTCAATGTAGTTGGTGGATTAAAATTGAACGATCCAGCGGCGGATTTGGCGGTAGCCATGGCAATTGCTAGCGCTAGCGCTGGTCGGAGTTTAGATGAGGGGGCTGTGGTGTTTGGCGAAATTGGTTTGGGCGGCGAAGTTCGCTCAGCGATCAATTGGCAGGCTCGAATCAAGGAAGCAAAGAAATTAGGTTTCACTTACGCGATTGCTCCAAAAGTTCATAAAGATAAATTTATAAAAGGCGTCAGTGATATGCGACAGGCGTTGATTGACTATTTACAGTAAGAAAGAGGAAAAAATGAAAGATTTTTACAGTTTAATAATAATTATAATGTTGCTTGGACTTGCTGCTGAGATTTATTTTTTGGCAAAGCCGCGGCGCAATTCTTATGTCGGCGAGACTTCAATGTTGGTTGATACATCAGTATTGATGGACGGGCGAGTAATTGCGCTGGCAAAGACGGGATTCTTGCTCGGTAAGGTGATTGTTCCGAGGAGTGTGTTGTCTGAGTTGCAATTATTGGCCGATGGCGCAGACCACGATAAACGGGAAAGGGCACGGTTCGGCATGGATGTTGTGAAAGAACTTAAGGACATCTTGAAATTGTCATTTGAGTTGTATGACGACAATGAGAGTGTACCAGAGGGTGTTGATTCTCGACTGCTGAAATTAGCTAAGGAGATGGATGCAGCAGTGCTAACGCTTGATTATAACCTAAATAAGGTGGCGCAAGTTGACGGAGTTAAGGTACTTAATATCAATGAGCTGGCAAAGAGTCTGAGGATGAGCTACCTACCTGGTGATGAATTGGATTTGGAGTTGTCACAAAAGGGTCAAGATACTCATCAGGCGGTCGGCTATCTGAAGGATGGCACGATGGTGGTGGTTGAGAACGCTAAGCGATACATTGGTCAGACGAAGAAGATTGAGATTATCCGAAGCTTGCAGACTGACGCCGGTAAAATGATGTTTGCTAAGCTTACTGTCGAACCAAAGAAGCCTGTAAAGCAAAAGTCTAGTGTGCCTAAAAAACGTACAAATGGTCGTTCAAAAACATCAGCCCAGCACGAGGCTGAGCTGATTAATTTAGTTAATAAGCAGTAAGTGTCTAGCTGTCTTTTGACTTGAAGCTACTACTTGAAGTTGCGGTGTAGTATGCCGAATCCCGAACTGTTACAGAAACGGTGTGTGTTCCTGATGCCTCAATCTCTACTGTCGCAGACTGCTTACCGCTGGAGCTGATTTCTGCGCTCTTAATACTCTTGCCGTCAACGCTAATTTCTATTGCGGCCAGCCCCCAGGTTCCTGCCGTAACGTCAACGTTTATGATGTATTTTTTACCGCTACCAGTGACAGACACTGCTCCAATTTGAGGCTTGGCATCGTCACACTTGTGGACGTCGTCCTCTGCATTGGCGTCATATCCTGAAGGTACGCTGAGAGACTCTTTCTTTGTCAGCGGATCGATAACCTTAGTTACCTCAATTTCTTCTTTAGCGCCATCTGGAGTACAGCTGGTGGCTTTCTTCTTAGAGACCTTATCGAATGTAATTTTCTCTGTAGATTGGCCTTGTTTCTTGTCCCACCATGATGGGTAAAGTTCGCCATTAACATTCTGGATGCCGTTTGGACGCTCGTACCATTGTCCAGACTTCCATTTGCCTTCTTTGGCGTAAACTTGGGTGTGGGCAAATGACATGACATTTCTAACCACCGGCATGCCAAAGTTTGATGCTGATGTACCGATGACGCTAGTGTCAGAGTTACCTAGCCAGATTCCCATGACGAGAGCTGGGCTATAGTTAACAATCCATAAATCTTTTGGTTGAGAGCCTTTGTCAGATGTACCAGTTTTGGATGAAGTTCGGACGCCATTTACGCCCATCCAGCCGTGAAGTCCGGTGGTCCTGTCGGATAGGATGTCGTTTACAATATAAGCTGACTGCGAGTCGAGAACTTGCTTGCCGTCGTCCTTCCATTTCTTCAATGTCTCGCCTTGGCTATTTTTTACTTCAATAACGCTTGAACTATTTTTCTGGACACCCATACGTGCCAGAGTACCGTAAGCATTGACCAGCTCTGTTTGTTTGGTACCGCAGGCACCAATTGATGCACCAAGTCCGTAGCCGCCTGCATTTTCCTCTTGGCGACAGTAATTATGATTTCCCATCTTGCGAATTCCTTCAACGACCGGTTTGGCTGAGCCGTTACCGATAATGTAAGCTGCCTTGACCGCTGGAATATTTCGTGAGAAGGCGAGGGCTTTGCGGATGTTTATGGCGCCCATAAATTTTCCGTCCCAGTTGCGTAGTTTTGCGCCGTAAATACTGTCGATATTGTCGTCGCTTAGTACTGTGCCGCTGCCATAGCCCTGTTTGTTGTCATGCTTCTCAAATAGTTGAGCAAAAACGAGAGACTTAATGGTTGATCCTGGCTGAATATAAGATGTGGCTGCATTATCTTGCCCGTAACCGGCGTGATTAAAGTCGCGACTGCCAACTAATGCGACGATTTGTCCAGTTTGCACGTCTTCAATGGTTGCCGCACCGTTACTAATTCTGACAGAATCTGGTCGTCCAGTAGCAAAGAAGGACTTCATCTCTGTCTCTAGCTTTTCCTGAATACGCCAATCAAGGGTGGTTTTAATTGTTAGTCCGCCACGTCCAACGACCGATTCACCAAGCTCTTTACTGAGTTGATTGCGAACCATCAGTAGAAAATGAGGCGCCTTAATGTTTTCTAGCTGTTCTGTCTGAGGTTTGATGGTGCTTAGAATATCAACTTTTTTAGCTTTTTCGGCTTCATCTTTAGAAATGACACCTTGCTCAGCCATATAATCCAAGGTGGTGTGTTGGCGGGCAATTAGCGCTTTATGTCCGGCGGTATTATACGGGTTATAGTAGGTTGGATTTTGTGGGATACTGGCAATCAGTGCTGCTTCTGCTAGTGTCAAATCTTTGGCGTGTTTGCCGAAATATGTTTGCGCAGCAGATTCTGCACCGTTACGTCGACCGCCGTATGGAGATTCGTTTAGATACAGAGATAAGATTTGATCTTTGCTATACATGCGTTCAACTTCAATTGCTAGAATGATTTCCTTAATCTTACGAGGAACACCGCTAATTGAACGGTCGCCAGCTTCGTCAGCGAAGAAGACTTGCTTGACAAGCTGCTGGGTCAGAGTTGACCCGCCTTGGACTTGGCGTCGTGAAGCAGTTGAGAGCATAGCGCGCATCATGCCACTTAGGCTAATGCCGTGGTGCTTATAGAAATCGCGATCCTCAATTGCGACGGTGGCCTTTTTCAAATAGTCGCTAATCTGATCGGCCTCGACGACCAATTGATAATTTCCTGTACCTTTGTCTTCCCAGAGTAAGTTATCATTACGGTCGTAATATTTGGTAACGGTAGTTTGGACGCGTTTAGCCAGCTCGCCAGGACGGATTTTATCAAGATCTTTACGGAAATAAGCAAACATACCACCGATAAGCAGTAGCATCAACAGGACGCTAACGCCAAGAATCTTCAATGCCATCAACCCGCCGCGCTTAGAAAACCAATACTTAGCGACTCGTTTCGGGTGTAGGCGGTAAAAGAATCGCTTGACGGGGTGTTTTGGTAAAGTTGCCAAATATTCTGCCCGCTCACGTGCGTCTTTGTCCTTTTTTGTTCGATGTTTTTGCGCCAAATTGGCATATAAATTCATCCGTTTTGACGGAGACTTCTTATTGCTTGAGCCGTGTCCGGCGGTGCTAATCGTAGTTTTCCTCTTCACAATCCTATTATATCACGCATATGTTTCGCTTCAATTATAAAATTGCTATACTAAATATATAGAAAAGGAGCGATATGAAGTTATCAGAGGAATTACAGTGGCGCGGATTTGTCAATCAAATGACATTCGACGATATTAGCAAAGTTGATACGCCGCGCAAATTCTATTTTGGCGTTGATCCAAGCGCTGATAGTATGCAGATTGGTAATTTAGCAGCAGCAATGATGGTGCGGCTATTTATGGAATATGGTCACGAAGCTTATCTGCTAGTAGGCGGGGCGACTGGTATGATTGGCGACCCGGACGGCAGGAAAGACGAGCGTGAAATTCGCAATGCTGATACGGTGGCGCATAACGTGGAGTGCATCTCGGCGCAGTACAGGCGCGTCTTTGAGGGGCGTGACTTTCATCTGGTTAATAATGCTGATTGGTTCCGTAATATAAACTACATCGATTTCCTGTATAAAGTCGGCAAGCATATGTCAATGACGCAGCTGCTTGATCGTGAGTTTGTTCAAGCGCGCATCGGCGAGGGTGGCAGTGGTATTAGCTATGCTGAATTTAGCTACTCATTAATGCAGGGCTATGACTTCTTGCACTTATTCCGAGAGCACGGTGTTACGCTACAGGTGTGCGGTGCTGATCAGTGGGGAAACTCGACGACTGGCGTTAGCCTTATCCGTAAATTAGAGGGCGGCGAAGCGCACGTTTACTCAGTGCCGTTGGTCATCAATAAAGCAACTGGCCGTAAGTTTGGCAAGTCTGAGGGCGGTGCAATTTGGCTTGACGAAAATAAAACCAGCGTATATAAGTTTTATCAATTCTGGCTAAATGTTGATGATAACGGTGTAATCGAGTACATGAAGATTTTCACCATGCTTGATCGCGACACCATTGAAGCCATCGCTGAGAACCACGCCGTCAATCCAGGTGCGCGCTCGGCCCAGAAAGTCTTGGCGCGCGAAGTCACCGACATCGTCCATGGCGCTAATCGGCGCGAATCAGTGGAACGGGTGACTGAAGTGTTGTTTGGTGGCGGTGATTTTCGGCAATTGTCAGACGATGATTTGGATGCTTTGGCTCAGGAAATTCCGCGCGTCGATGTCGGCGTCGGCGTTATTGAAGCGTTGGTGGTCTCTGGCGCGGTCAGCTCCAACGGCGAAGCAAAACGCCTATTGAAATCTGGCGCTATCAGCCTCAACGGCGAAAAAATAACCGAAGACCAAGCTGTCAACACTACGTCGCTACTGAAAAAAGGTAAAAATACATTTGTGTTAATTATGGAGGGAGAAGAGTGAAAAAAATTATCGGGTTTGATCTGGACGACACGCTAGCTATTACCAAGTCGCCAATCAGTGATCGCATGGCTGGCATTCTTAGCCGGTTGCTTGAAAAATACGATGTGTGCGTAATTACTGGCGGCACATTCCAGCAGATTAAAAAGCAGGTGATTGATCGGCTTAATGTTCAGCCTGAATTGCTTCAAAGATTTCATGCAATGCCGACTTGCGGCACTAGATACTATCGATTTGACGCTGCTGATAATGAATGGAAGATGCAGTACGCGAATGATTTATCCGATGAACAAAAAGCTCAAATAACTACAGCACTGGAAGAAGTTGCCAGGGAGATGGGTATTTGGTGCGATAATCCTGCGGGTGAAATTATTGAAGATCGCCACAGCCAGATTACCATGTCGGCACTGGGCCAGCAGGCGACCCCAGAGGATAAGTATGCCTGGGCGGAAAAGTATAAAGATATTCGTCCGGTGTATCGCGATAAAGTGGCAGAGAAGTTGCCTGGTCTTGAGGTGAGGATTGGCGGTACGACCAGCACTGATATTACGCTGCCAGGAATTGATAA
>ERZ773062.881-NODE-881-length-13781-cov-20.805552_pt1 | contig 13781 bp, 8 predicted proteins | sample MGYA00580626_ERZ773062 | MGnify/ENA primary metagenome ERZ773062 (study PRJEB29015, sample SAMEA2738003) | human oral metagenome | biome: human oral; feature: human-associated habitat; material: dental | place: China | collected 2058 ...
CTCCTGCCACGCCGCGAAGGTCTGGGGCGCACCCATGGCGGAAATCAGCGTGCCGATCGCATCCGAATCGCGCACGGATACGCGGTCGGTGCCGCGCACCTCCTTGGAGCGGGAGGCCGCGCCGAGCTTGCGCGCGCACCCGACCATAGCGAGGGCGACCTCGGGGCCGGGGCACGTGATCTCGAGAGAGGAGGATCGTCCGGGCTCCATGAGGGAACCGCGGGCGAGGAACGCGCCGCGCCAGATCGCGGCGGCCTGAGCGGTACCGGAGGCCACGAGAACCGGAGGCAACCCGCGCACGGGCCGACGCATGGAGTCAACAAGGCCGGTGAGGCGTGCGAGTTCGTCGGCCTTGTGAACGACGCGCACGACGTAGCGCTTGCCGCGACGCAGGGACGAACCGGACACCACGACGACCGTAGACTCGGCGTTGTACAGCGCCTGGAGGTAGGTACGCAGGCGGCGAGCAGCGACGGGCGAGTCGAGCTCGGCCTCGACGAGGATGCGGCCGCCCACGAGGTGTAGTCCTCCCGCAAAACGCAACGTCGCGCTCACCTCGGCGGCGACCTCGGACGGCGTCGTGATGACCGCGCGCGCCAGCTCGTCCTTCATGTCAGATGTCAGGGACACGGATTCTCCAGGTATGTGATGTCGTTTGTCAGCAGGCAACAGGTTCTAAGGTAACCACGTTTCGGGCTGTCCGACCTCGCCGAGGAAGCCGTCAAATGCGTCACGCAGCGCCGCCGCTAGGCGCAGCGGGTCATGATGCGGCGCACCGTCGCCCGTGCGAACCTGCCGTAGGAGGACGCGCGCACCGATCTCCTCGGCCGCGACGATGAGGTCGTCGATGTCGTCGCAGGCCGTCGGGTCGGCGACGACCACGTCGAGCTTGAGCATGGGCGCGTATTCACGCAGCACGCGCACATGATCGGCGGTCGACATCAGGTCGGTTTCGCCGCGCTGACGCGCCAGGTTGAGCACGAGCGCACGGTGAGCGTCGGTCGTGGCGAGCGCACGGTTGATCTCGGGGACGAGCAGGTGTGGAATGACGGAGGTGTACCAGGAGCCGGGACCCAAGACGACCCAGTCGGCCTCAGAGATCGCCTCGGTGACGGCGGAGGGCACCTGCGGGGCCTCAGGCGTGATACGCACGTGCTCGACGGTGCCGGGGGCGACGGCGACCTTAGACTGACCGGACACGACGTAGCGGCGGCCGCCGTCATTCATGTCCGCCTCAATGTCTATCGGCGTCGTCGACATGGGCAGAACGCGTCCCTGGGCTCCGAGGAGACGGCCCACCCAGTCGAGGCCCTCGACCGGATCGTCAAGGAGTTGCCACAGGCCGGAGATCAGCAGGTTGCCGAGAGCGTGTCCGTTGAGGGGACCGCTCGTATCCAGACGCAGCTGCATGACGTCGCGCCACGTCAAACCCCACTCGGATTCCTCGCAGAGCGAGGCCAAGGCCATGCGCAGGTCGCCCGGAGGCAGGATCGGCATCTCCTGGCGCAGACGGCCGGAGCTGCCCCCATCATCGGCGACGGTGACGACGGCGGTGAGCGCACGGGTAATGTGGCGCAGCGCCCGCAGTGTCGCGGACAGGCCGTGGCCGCCGCCCAGGGCGACGATGTTCTGGCCGGATTCTCCGCGTTGAACCCAGCCGGCTGCATCAAGATAAGGCATCAGTCTCTCCCAATGTCACGGTGCATGACGCGAACCGTATATCCGTGTGTGCGCAAGCGTTGCGCAATCGCCTCAGAAGACGCGACGGAACGGTGCTTTCCGCCCGTGCATCCGACGGCGATCGTGACGAACGGCTTCAATTCTGCCAGATAGCCGCTGAGCATGGGGGCCAGAAGGTCGGCGTATCCGAGAGCAAATTCGCGCGCGCCCGGCTGAGAGAGCACGTAGTCGGCGACGGCCTCGTCCTTACCCGTGAGGTGTCGCAGCTCATCCACCCAGTACGGGTTCTTCAGGAAACGCACGTCGACGACGTGATCGGCGTCGAGAGGTAGACCGTGCTTGAAGCCGAAGGACTCGACCGTGACCTGCAGGGGGCGTTCCTCCCCCGCCACGATGTCGCGGATACGACGGGTGAGGTCGTGGACGCTCATCGTGGAGGTGTCGATGACTTCGTCGGCTGCGCGGCGCAGGGGCGCGAGCAGGCGCATCTCGGCTTTGATGCCGTCCATGAGGGTCCCGGCACCCTGGAGGGGGTGGGGGCGACGGTTGGATTCGTAGCGGCGCACGAGGGTCTCGGGGCTGGCCTCGAGGAAGATGACGCGATAGACGATGCCCGCGCCCTTGAGCTGCTCGAGGGTTGCATCGAGCGTGCGGAAAAAGGTTCGCGAGCGCACGTCGACGCCAACCGCAAGGCGATGCACGCCCGCGGCCGGATCGTTCGACATCATGCCGACCAACGCAGGCAACATCGTCGGCGGCAAGTTGTCGACGACGTACCAGTCGAGGTCTTCGAGCGCGCGGGCGGCGCCGGTGCGGCCCGCTCCCGAGTAGCCGGTGATGATGAGGACCTCGTTGGAGGCGCGCGGCTCGTACTTGACCCGGACCATGTCGCGCACGGCGATGCCCTCAGGAACCGTGGGCGGGTTCTCTTCCCTCATAGACGAGGCCTGGGCCTCGGGCGCATCGCAAGCGTCCGTGGGCGTGTGGTCGGGCATGGCGTCCTCCTGACGGGTCGGGTGCTGGGAGCGGTTAGGCGAAAGGCGCGGGGGCCTCGTCGACGGTGATGCCGGCGGCAGCGCGCCTGGCGATAACTCGCGCTTCCTTCGGCGTGCTTGCGGTCGCGGCAACGACGCCAACGCGCCTGCCGGCGCGGCTCACGGGCTTACCGAACAGACGCACAATGTCGGCTGATCCGAGGGCGTGCGAGACACCGTTGTAGACGGGGGCATCGACGGCGCTTGTCGACTTGATGACGGCGGACGCGCCCGGCGTGGACTGCGCAGTGGAGACGGGCAGGCCGAGAATCGCTCGGGCGTGGAGCTCGAACTCGGACTGGTTTTGGGTCACCATCGTCACCATGCCCGTGTCGTGGGGGCGCGGCGAGAGCTCGGAGAACCAGACCTCGTCGCCACGGACGAAAAACTCGACGCCGAAGATACCCAGGCACGGGCCGTTGCCAGCCTGTGCGAGGGCATCGGTGACGGCCTTGGCCATATCTTGCGCCGTGCCGATAGCAGCCTCACTCATGGCCATCGGCTGCCAGGATTCGACGTAGTCTCCGCCCTCCTGGCGGTGACCGATGGGTGCGCAGAAACTCGTCGTGACCGTGCCGGAGGCACCGTCCCACGAGCGCACGGTCAGCAGGGTGATCTCGTAGTCGAAGTCAACACCCTCTTCGACGATGACGACGCCGGTCGCGGCGCGCGCGTCTTCCTGCGCGTGCGCCCAGGCGGAGGCTGCCTGCTCGGGGCCGGTCACGCGGGACTGTCCGTGCCCGGACGACGACATCGTGGGCTTGACGAAGGCAGGATAACCGACCTCGTCGAGCGCGGCAGCCAGTTCAGCCTCGCTACGGGCGAAGCGGAACGCGCTGGTGCGCACCCCGGGCACGGATGCGGCAAGGGTGCGGATGCGTTGGCGGTCCATCGTTGCCTGGACGGCGAAGGCGTTGGGGACGACGCGCACGCCGCGCTCCTCGTCAACACTCAGACAGTCGGTCGCGATCGCCTCGACCTCGGGGACGATGATGTCGACGTTCACGGCGTCGAGAACCTCGCGCAGAGCCTGTGGGTCGCTCATGTCGAAGACACGGGATTCGTCAGCAACCTGCATGGCGGGAGCGTTCGGGTAAGAGTCGCAGGCGATGACAGTGCATCCGTAGCGCTGCAGGGCGATCGTCACTTCCTTGCCGAGTTCGCCCGATCCGAGCAGCAGAACGCGTGCCGGCAGTGGCACCGGAAGCATCGTTGTCATGGTGTGTCCTCCCTAGACGATGTCGCTAGCCTATCGTGGATCGTCTCCGCGAGGCTGACTCCCACGCCCTTGACCGCGGCGATCTCGTCGACGGAGGCCTGGCGAATCCGCTTCACCGAGCCGAAATGCTTGAGCAGCGCCCCCTGGCGTGCGGGTCCAAGCCCTGGAATGGAGTCCAGGACCGAACGGCGCTGAGCCTTCGAGCGGCGCTTGCGGTGCTTCGTGATGGCGAAGCGGTGGGACTCGTCGCGCAGGTACTGCAGGAGGTACAGCGCCTCAGAAGTGCGCGGCAAAATGAGCGGGAAGTCATCGCCGGGGATCCACACCTCTTCGAGACGCTTGGCCAGACCCACGACGGGAACGTCCGCACCCACCGCGTCCAGGGCAGCGCGGGCTGCGTTGACCTGGGGCAGGCCACCGTCGACGACCACCAGATCGGGCCGGTATGAGAAACGCTTGGGGCGTCCCGTCATCGCATCGATCGGTCCCGAGGCGTAGGCAACGCCATCCTCGTCCTCACCGTCGACGCCGGCCTCCTCGGCGAGCAGGCGCGAGAAGCGCCGAGTGAGGACCTCATTCATGGCACTCGTGTCGTCGGGGGTGCCGTTCCCGTCCTCGCCACGGATGTTGTAGGTACGGTAGGCGTCCTTGCGCGGGATGCCGTCCTCGAACACCACCATTGAGGCAACCTGATTCTCGCCGCCCGTATGCGAGACGTCGTAGCACTCGATGCGCAGGGGCGCGCCCGGCAGGTCGAGGTTCTCGGCGAGCTGCTCCAGCGCCTTCGAGCGCGCCGTGATGTCGCCGGCGCGCTTCGTGCGGTGCAGGGCAAGGGCCTGCCGGGCGTTCTCCGTGACCGTCTCCATGATCTGTGCCTTCGGGCCGCGCTTGGGCACGTGGATCGACACGGAGGCGCCGCGAATCTCGGCGAGCCAGCGCCCGATCGTCTCCTTTTCCTCGGGTTCGACGGAGACGAGCACCTCGCGCGGGATCGCGGAGGTCGGCGTGTGCGCGACGTCGTCCACGCTCACTGCTGCCACCTTTGCCGTCTTCCCCGTCCCGGCCTCGTCCGGCGATGCCGAGGAATAGACCTGCTCAAGAAGGCGAGCCATCAGGGCCGCGTCATCCGCCCCGTCCACGCGCTCAATCACCCAACCGCGTGTGCCTCGGATGCGTCCGCCGCGCACATGGAAGACGTGAACGGCCGCGTCCAGGTCGTCGCTAACGAGGGAGAACACGTCCGCGTCGGAGCCGTCGTCAAGCACGACCGCGTTTCGCTCCAGCACGGTACGCAGCGCCTTGACGTCGTCACGCAGCTTCGCCGCACGCTCGAAGTTCAGTTCCATCGACGCCTGGCGCATCTGCTCCTCAAGGTCACGGATCACCGGTCCCGTTCGCCCCTCCATGAACTGGCACAGGCCCTCGGCGAGCTCGCGATGCTCCTCCATCGAAATACGCCCCACGCAGGGAGCCGCACACTTGTCGATGTATCCAAGCAGGCAGGGGCGTCCCTGAGCCTTCGCACGCTGGAACACTCCCGCCGAGCACGAGCGCATTGGGAAGACTCGCAGCAGCTGATCGATCGTCTCTCGAATCGCCCACACCTGAGTGTATGGGCCGAAGTAGCGCGACACCGCCCGCTTACGCTCACGTGTCACCTGGACGCGCGGGTAGCGCTCCCCCATCGACACCGCCAGGTAGGGGTAGGACTTGTCGTCCTTAAACATGACGTTGAAACGCGGATTGAATTCCTTAATCCACGTGAATTCCAGCGTCAGGGCCTCCACCTCGGAACGCACGACGGTCCACTGCACGGCACTCGCGGTCGTCACCATCTGCTGGGTGCGCGGGTGCAGGTTCGCCAGGTCCTGGAAGTAGTTGGTGAGGCGGTTGCGCAGGTTCTTCGCTTTGCCTACGTAGATGACGCGGCCGCGCGGGTCTGAGAATCGGTAGACGCCCGGAGAGGTGGGAATGTCTCCCGTGCGGGGTCGGTACGTCGAAGGATCTGCCACGTTCCCAGGGTACGAGGCCTGGGCAGGGAGTGCCCGACGCTCACCTTGGGCGTGCGCTATGTCATGAATCCATCAAAAACTAGAACCAACACACGCAGACACCACCCGTGGGCATATACTGGACTTGGTTGCGAATTGACCGATTCTTGACCATTGAGTAGATATCACTCCCGCAAAGAAGGACGTTCATGTTCACCTCCGCCCAAGAGGTCGCAGACTTTATCTCCGAGCAGAACATTGAACTCGTCGACGTGCGCTTCTGCGACGTCCCCGGTGTTCAGCAGCACTTTACGATCCCGGTGAGCGAATTCCTGGACGCCGCTTTGTCGGACGGCCTCATGTTCGACGGCTCCTCGGTGCGCGGTTTCACCGCCATCCACGAGTCCGACATGAAGCTCGTCCCGGACATCTCCTCCGCCTTCGTAGATCCTTTCCGTGATCGCAAGACTCTCGTCGTCAACTTCTCGATCGTCGACCCCTTCACGGACGAGCCTTTCTCCCGCGACCCGCGTCAAGTGGCCGCAAAGGCCGAGGCCTACCTGCGTTCGACCGGCATCGCCGATGAGTGCTTCATTGGTGCTGAGGCCGAGTTCTACCTCTTCGACGACGTGCGCTACCAGGTCACGCCACACAACACCTTCTTCTCCGTCGACTCCCCCGAGGCATACTGGAACACCGGACGCGTCGAGGAGGGCGGCAACATGGGCTATAAGGTGCCCATCAAGGGAGGCTACTTCCCCGTCTCCCCCGCCGACAAGTACGCGGACGTGCGCGACGAAATGAGCCGACTCCTCGAGGAGGTCGGCCTAACGATCGAGCGCGCCCACCACGAGGTCGGTTCGGGCGGCCAGCAGGAGATCAACTACCGCTTCGCAACCCTACAGACCGCGGCCGACGACATGATGAAGTTCAAGTACGTCATCAAGAACTCCGCTCTCGAGTTCGGACATACAGCAACCTTCATGCCCAAGCCCCTGTTCGGCGACAACGGCTCGGGCATGCACACGCACATCTCGCTGTGGAAGAACGGCGAGCCTCTGTTCTATGACGAGCGCGGCTACGGCTCCCTGTCCGACACGGCCCGCTGGTTCATCGGCGGGCTGCTCGAGCACGCACCCGCGCTCCTCGCCTTCACGAACCCGTCGGTGAACTCCTTCCGACGCCTCGTTCCCGGCTTCGAGGCCCCGATCAACCTCGTGTATTCGGCGCGAAACCGCTCCGCGTGCATCCGCATCCCCGTGACGGGCACGTCCCCGAAGGCCAAGCGTGTGGAATACCGCGTGCCGGACCCGAGTGCGAACCCCTACCTGGCTTTCTCCGCCTGCCTGATGGCAGGCATCGACGGCATCAAGCGCCGCATCGAGCCGGCTGCGCCGATCGACAAGGACCTCTACGAGCTCCCCCCCACCGAGTACCTGGACATCGCGAAGCTGCCGAGCTCGCTCGAGGCTGCCCTCGACGCGCTGCGCGAGGACCACGAGTTCCTCACTGAGGGCGACGTCTTCACGCAGGACCTCATCGACACGTGGCTCGAGTACAAGGAGACCAACGAGGTCGCCCCCATGCGCGCTTACCCGCACCCCTACGAGTACCAGATGTACTACGACCTGTGATCTAGTCGTCACTCAGTGGCCCCCACCCCGGTTAAGGGGCGGGGGCCACTACATACCCAGTAGACTCTCATCGAACCTGTTGTTCAGCCTTTGAACCGATATCCCGGAGGACACGATGAAGCGGATGCGCGATGGCTCGTACACGATCAAGCCAACCTACAAGGTTGGCGAACACGACATCGTGCCCGACATGCTCGCCAAGCGAGCGCTCCTGCACCCCGGACAGGTTGCGGTCGAACAGCGCTCTTCCGTGGGCTCCACCCGCTCGCTAACCGCGAGCGAGCTTCAGCGTCAGGTCGAGTACACAGCCTGCGGCCTCATCGGCCTTGGCGTCCAGCCAGCAGACGCAGTCGCGATCCTCGCCCCGACCTCGTACGAATGGCTTCTCCTGGACCTCGCTCTCCTGTCCATCGGCGCGATCACCGTCCCGATCTACGAATCGGACTCCGCCGCCCAGATCCAGCACATCCTCACCGACGCCCACGTTACCCGGGTCTTCACCGCCACGACCCAGCAGGCCGAACTCGTGCATTCCGTCGCCCCCGAGTACACGGTTTCGGTCGATTCCTTCGACCGCGGAGCCCAGCGCCTGATCGCCCGCGCCGCCACCGGCATCACCATCGAGAACGTCCAGCAGCGCCGAGCGGCCATCTCCTCCTCGGATATCGCCACCATCATCTACACCTCGGGAACGACCGGGAACCCCAAGGGCGTAGCCCTCACCCACGCGAACTTCGTGGCCACCGCGCTCGGCGCACGCCAGATCCTCAGCGAGGTCATCGACTCCCCCGAGACCCGCCTGCTCCTCTTCCTACCCGTTGCCCACGTCCTCGCGCGCCTCGTCATGCACGTGATTCTCTCCGGGCAGGGCGTACTCGGCTTCTCCCCCAGCATCAAGAACCTGCTGCCGGACATCCAGGCCTTCAAGCCCTCCGTGCTGCTCGTCGTGCCACGCGTCCTCGAAAAGGTCTATAACGCTGCATCCTCCAAGGCGGGCGGCGGCTTCAAGGGCCGTATGTTCTCGTGGAGCGCCAAGCAGGCACGGACCTTCTCCATGGCCTCCGAGAAGACCTTCGGCCCCGGCATGTTGAAGAAGATGCGTCACGGCATCGCCGACGCGCTCGTCCTCAAGAAGATCCGCTCCGTCCTGGGCCCCAACCTGCGTTACATCGTCTCGGGCGGCGCACCCCTGGCCACCGACCTCGCTCACTTCTACGCCGGTATGGGTATCACGCTCATCCAGGGTTACGGCCTGTCAGAAACGACCGGCCCGATCGCAGTCCAGCACATCGGCAAGAATCCCGTCGGCGGCGTGGGCATGCCCCTGCCCGGAAACTTCATCAAGATCGCCAAGGACGGCGAGATTCTCGTACGCGGCCAGTCCGTCATGCCCGGCTACTACCACCTCCCCGAACAGACCGCAGAGGTCATGCCCGACGGAACGTGGTTCCACACGGGTGACCTGGGTTCAATCGACCGCAAGGGCCAGCTGACCATCACGGGGCGCAAGAAGGAACTCATCGTCACCGCCGGCGGCAAGAATGTCTCTCCCGAGGTGCTCGAAGACTCCCTGGCCACGCACCCGCTCATCGCCAACGTCATCGTCGTCGGCGACCAGCGCCCCTACGTCGGAGCCCTGTTCACCCTTGACGCCGACATGCTGCCCGATTGGCTCACCAAGCACGGCCTACCCCAGTGCTCCCCTACCGAAGCCGCCGAGCTGCCCGCCGTGCGCGACTCCCTCGAGAAGGCCGTCGAACGCGCCAACAGGGCCGTCTCCCGCGCCGAGTCAATCCGTAAGTTCCGCATCATCGACGCTACCTTCACCGTCGAAAACGGGTACGTCACGCCGTCGATGAAACTGCGCCGCCGCAAGGTCATCACCGACTACGCCTACGAGGTCGATGCCCTGTACGGCGGCCCGGTCTCCGCCGAGGAGCCCAAGAAGGGCGGGTTCTTCCGCCGCTTGAAGAAGAACTGATCCCGGCACGCTCAGCACACAACGCCCACCCCACGAAAGGACCGCAATGACGGTACGCAGGCTCGCGGATGGCTCATGGGAGTCCATCGCAACGCGAGAAGCCACCGAGGATATGAACCTGCCCAAGATGCTCCACCAGCGTGTAGCAGCTCACCCCGGGCAGGTCGCGATTGAACGCCGCTCCAACGTCGGCGCATGGCGTAGTGTCACCATGGAGACATTCCTCGGCGAGGTCGACTCGATCGCACGTGGACTCATTGGCATCGGACTCGAGCCCGGCGACCATCTGGCGATCCTGGCCCCAACCTCGTATGAGTGGGCGCTCATCGATGTGGCGGCGCTGTCCTGCGGCGCGGTCACCGTACCCATCTACGAGACGGATTCTGCCTCGCAGATCGCGCACATCCTGGCTGACGCCGACGTGCGCATCGTCATCACTGCGACGACGCAGCAGGCCGAGCTGGTCGAGTCCGTGCGCACCGAAAGCGTGCGCCACATTCTCTCCCTTGACCGCGGCGCGCAGCGCGTCCTGACGGGCGCCGCACAGGGAGTGACGGTCGAGCAGGTGCGCGAGCGTACCGATGCCGTCAAGCTCACCGACGAGGCAACGGTCATTTACACCTCGGGAACCACCGGCATGCCCAAGGGTGTCGTCCTCACGCACGGCAACTTTATCTCGCCCATGCTGCAGGCCTACGACTTCCTTCCCCTGCTAATTAACGACCCGAAATCGCGCTCCCTACTCTTCCTGCCTGTCGCTCACGTGCTCGCACGATTCGTCATGTACTGCCTGCTCGCCGGGCAGGGAGTCACCGCTTTCTCCCCCGACACACGCAACCTCGTCGACGACATCGCGACCTTCAAGCCGACGATGCTCCTCGTGGTACCGCGCGTCATGGAAAAGGTCTACAACGCTGCCGCCGCGAAGGCCGGTGGCGGCATGAAGGGCCGCATGTTCTCGTGGGCCGCCAAGCAGGCGCGCGCCCTGTCCATGGCCAGCGCCTACGTGGACTCTCCGCTACCCGAGTCCGCCGTCGCGGGCCCCGGACCCGACACGACGCCCATCCCCGACGCCTCCGCGATGCCCTCCCCCGGGCCATCCGCAGCGCTCAAGCTGCGCGGCCGCATCGCCGACGCCCTCGTCCTCTCGAAGGTGCGCGCAATCCTGGGCCCGAACCTGCACACCATCATCTCCGGTGGCGCTCCCCTGGCTCTCGACCTGGCGAATTTCTATCGCGGTTTGGGTATCACGCTCCTACAGGGCTACGGCCTGTCTGAGACGACCGGCCCGATCTCCGTGGAGACCCCGCAGGATTTCCCACCGGACTCGGTGGGCTTCCCCTGGCCCGGTAACCGCATGAAGATCGCCCCCGACGGCGAGTTGCTCGTCCAGGGCATTTCCGTATCGAGGGGCTACCACAACCTGCCGGAAGCGACGTCCGAGGCCTACGTTGACGGCTGGTTCAAGACAGGTGACCTCGCCTCCATCGACGACCGTGGCCACCTGCGCATCACGGGGCGCAAGAAGGAACTCATCGTCACCGCGGGGGGAAAGAACGTCTCCCCCGAGATCCTCGAAGAGTCCCTGTCAACACACCCTCTCATCGCGAACATCATCGTGGTCGGTGACAACCGCCCCTATATCGGCGCGCTCATCGCGCTCGACACGGAGATGCTGCCCGAGTGGCTCTCGACGCACGGCCTGCCCGTCGTCGACGCGGCGCAAGCCGCGAATCTGCCCGAGGTACGCGACTCGCTCGAGAAGGCGATCGCTCGGGCCAACAAGGCCGTCTCGCGCGCCGAGTCTATCCGCCGCTACCGCATTGTCAATGCGGCGTTCACCGTGGAGAACGGTTACATGACTCCCTCGCTGAAGCTCAAGCGTCGCCGTGTCCTGGCCGACTACGCCGACGAGGTTGAGGCCCTGTACGCGTCGGGTGAGGCCGCGAAGAACCAGGAGTAACCCGGGCTATCCGCGCTCGTCGCACAGACCAAGCGGCCCCCGCCTCGTTCACAAGTGAGGTGGGGGCCGCTTCGCACCTCCCGTTCTGGAGCGCTCATTCGGGGGCGGTGTTGCGTCCCAGGACAAAGGCTGCGAAGACAGCGAGCAGGAAGATCGCTCCCAAGACAGGCACCGGAATCCAGAGAAGCATACGCCGCGCGATTTCGAGGGCGGCGAACGCGGCCACGCCAACCGTCAGCAACAGGTGAAATGCACGCGACCACACGAAGCCGTGGGACCCCGTGCGCCACAGGGACACGAGGGTCGCGACCAGGAAGACGGCGACGACCGCATAAATCGCGACGACCGTTCCGAGCTGCCACACGTGGCGAGCCTCGGCATGGGCAAGCACGCTCAGGCACAGGTTACCGAGACTCGCGACGAAACCGCAGCCCAAGCCGTAGACCCGGGGCCGACCAGCGCTTCGGGCAACGAGTGCCTTGAGAGTTAAGCCGCCGGACACCACCATGAGCGCGACCACGACGAGGTGGAGCCATGCGGGCCAGAAGTAGTAAAAGCCGTACAGACCGTATGCGGGAGTCGTGAGATACATACTAACCATCACTTCTGACCATTGGCGGTGTCTCGCTCGGCCTCCTTCGCAAGGACCTCTGCGAGGTAGCGGCCGGTGAAGGATTCCTCGACCGTGGCGACCTCTTCGGGCGTCCCCTGCGCGACGACCGTGCCGCCGCCGGCGCCGCCCTCCGGACCCATGTCGATGATCCAGTCAGCGCTCTTGATGACGTCAAGGTTGTGCTCAATGACGATCACGGTGTTGCCCTTGTCAGCGAGTGACTGGAGGACCAGGAGCAGCTTGCGGATGTCCTCGGAGTGCAGGCCCGTCGTGGGCTCGTCGAGCACGTAGACCGTGCGGCCGGTCGAGCGTCGCTGCAGCTCGGAGGCCAGCTTCACGCGCTGAGCCTCGCCACCCGACAGGGTCGTCGCGCTCTGGCCGAGGCGGACGTATCCCAGTCCGACCTCGACGAGAGTGTTGAGGTGGCGGGCGATGCGCGAGATCGGCGCGAAGAACTGTGCGGCCTCCGCGATCGGCATGTTGAGCACGTCAGCGACGGTCTTGCCCTTGTACTCAACCTCGAGAGTCTCACGGTTGTAGCGGGCGCCATGGCAGACCTCGCAGGGGACGTACACGTCAGGCAGGAAGTTCATCTCGATCTTCAAGGTGCCGTCGCCCTTGCAGGACTCGCAGCGCCCACCCTTGACGTTGAAGGAGAAACGGCCCGGGCCGTAGCCACGAACCTTCGCCTCCTGCGTCTCGGCGAAGAGTTTACGGATCTGGTCCCATACGCCCGTGTAGGTCGCCGGGTTGGAGCGGGGTGTTCGGCCGATCGGGCTCTGGTCCACGTGTACGACCTTGTCGAGCTGTTCGATGCCCGTGATCGTGCGGTGACGTCCGGGCACCATGCGTGCTCCGTTGAGGCGCGAGGCCAGGGTGCGGTAGAGAATCCCGTTGACGAGGGTGGACTTGCCCGATCCGGAGACCCCGGTCACGGCCGTGAGGATGCCCAGAGGGAAGGAGACATCGACGTTCTTCAGGTTGTTTTCGCGCGCGCCCTTGACTGTGACGACGCGTTTCTTATCGATTGGTCTGCGAGTCGGGGGCAGGACGATACGGCGCTTGCCAGACAGGTACTGGCCGGTCAGCGACTTGCGGTTGGTGAGCAGCTCAGACAGCGGACCCGAGTGTACGACCCAGCCGCCGGTTTCTCCCGCACCGGGTCCAATGTCGACGATCCAGTCGGCGGCCTCCATCGTCTCCTCGTCGTGCTCGACAACGATGAGTGTGTTGCCGAGGTCCCGAAGGCGCTCAAGCGTGGCGATGAGCTTGCGGTTGTCGCGCTGGTGCAGGCCGATCGACGGCTCGTCAAGGACGTAGAGGACGCCGACGAGGCCGGAGCCGATCTGCGTGGCCAGGCGGATACGCTGTGCCTCGCCACCCGACAGAGTGCCGGCACCGCGCGACAGCGTCAGGTAGGTGAGTCCAACGTCAACGAGAAAGGCGAGACGAGCCTCGATCTCGGTGAGGATCGGCGCGGCGATCGAGCGTGCGCGCTGCTCGAGCTCGACGTCGGCGAGGAAGGCGCGCGCATCCGCGATAGACATGTCGGAGAGCTCGGCGATCGATTTATCGCCGATGCGCACGGCCAGCACCTCCGGGCGCAGGCGGGCACCGTGGCACGTCGGGCACGGGATCTCGCGCATGTAGGAGTCGAGCTTTTCGG
>ERZ773062.885-NODE-885-length-13715-cov-11.896852_pt1 | contig 13715 bp, 10 predicted proteins | sample MGYA00580626_ERZ773062 | MGnify/ENA primary metagenome ERZ773062 (study PRJEB29015, sample SAMEA2738003) | human oral metagenome | biome: human oral; feature: human-associated habitat; material: dental | place: China | collected 2058 ...
ACAGAGCGCCTGAATAGGCTTTTATGAGTGTCCAAGATTTGGGGGCCAGTTCAAATTTCAGACGACCTTTTGATCAGACGGGCGGTTTATTTGTTTTCTGCTTCTTCAAAACCGACGACTTCCAAGCCGAAGCCGGTCAGGCCGGTGAAGGCGGAAGGCTGGCCTAACACGCGCAGTTTGCCGACGTTGAGACCGACGAGGATTTGCGCGCCGATGCCGTAGCTTTTGCTGTCCCATTTGTAGGCTTGGTTTGCGCCTTTGGGCAGGGTGCGGTCGAGCAGGGTGGCGCCGTCTTCGGTGCGGTGCAGGAGGATGACGACGCCGCTTTCGGCTTGCTGGATGCGCTCAAGGGCTTTGGGCAGCGACCAGGAATGGCGCGGGTTGGCTTGGATGAAATCCATGACGCTGAAGGGTTCGTGAACGCGGACGAGGGTTTCGGTGTCGGCGGTGGGTTTGCCTTTGACGAGGGCAAGGTGGGTTTCGCCGGAGAGCTTGTCAACGTAAACGTGTTGCTGGAACTCGCCCCACGGGGTTTGTACGGGCGAATCGCCCATTTCTTCGAGCAGGCTTTCGGTGCGGCTGCGGTATTCGATGAGGTCGGTAATCGTACCGATTTTGAGGCTGTGTTCTTCGGCGAACTTCATCAGCTCGGGCATACGCGCCATGGTGCCGTCGTCGTTGATGATTTCGCAGATGACGGCGGCGGGGATGAGCCCATTCATTTGTGCCAAGTCGACACCGGCTTCGGTGTGTCCGGCGCGTACTAGGACGCCACCTTTTTGCGCACGCAGGGGGAAGATGTGGCCGGGTTGGACGATGTCTTCGGGTTTGGCGGTCGGGGAGACGGCGGTTTGGATGGTCAGGGCGCGGTCGGCGGCGGAAATGCCGGTGGTGATGCCTTGCGCCGCTTCGATGGAAACGGTGAAGTTGGTGCCGTATTGCGCGCCGTTTTTCTGGGTCATCATGGGCAGGCCGAGCCGCTCGACCATGCTGTCTTCCATCGGCAGGCAAACCAGTCCGCGCGCGTGCTTGATCATGAAGTTGATGGCTTCGGGGGTGACGAACTGCGCCGCCATCAGCAAATCGCCTTCGTTTTCGCGGTCTTCCGCGTCGGTGATGATGACCATTTTGCCGGCTTTGATGTCGGCGAGGATTTCGGGGATGGAGGAAATGTGGGGCATGGTGCGTCTTTCTTGATGGTCGGGTTGGACCGGGGCGTGTTCTTGATCCAGCCACATGGCGGGCATTTGCGCCGCCTGTTCGATTTTGCGGGCTTTTTTCTCGCCGAAGGATTTGTTTTTCAGAAGGGCGGACAATTCGCCTTGGTTGATGGCGATGGCTTCGGCAAAACGGGTTTGCTGGCCGCCGTATTTGTCCGCTATCCATTGCCGCAGGTTGCGGCGGCGCAGGTCGGTGGTGTTCATAATGTATTGCGTGGCTGAAAGGATGTAGGCGATTGTAGTCTTGTATTTACCAAAAGGCAAACTGTGTTTAACGGCAGATTTTTATTACTTTTTGGTAATGTTTTGACGGAAGGTCGTCTGAAAAACAAAATTGGTTTTTCAGACGACCTTTGCTTGAAATCTGAACATTTGAAAGAATATGGGCGTTAAGTTTAACGAAATAGAAAAGGGTTTAACCTGATGAAAATGGTTTACCGACTGATTTTAATATCTGTTTTTTGCGCAGTCGCAGCGGCGGGCGGCTGGTTTTATGCCCAGCACCGCAACGACAATGCCCATGAAGCGATTTCGCGCGAAGGCGTTTTGATGCAGATTAAGCAGATGAACCGCTTGGAAAGCACTGCTTTTTACATCGATACCATCATCCACACCGAGAAAAAAGGCGATTGGCGCAGATTGTGGCAGGACGCGCAAAGCGGTCTGTTTATCGTGCGCGGCAAAGTGTTGGCGGGCTTGGATTTGGACAAACTTCACGCCGACAACGTCAATATCGTGGACGGCAAAGTCCTCATCAGTCTGCCACCCGTAGAAATCCTCAGCGTCGATTTGGAAAATATCGAGGTTTACGACATCCAAACCGGCTCGTTCAACCTTTTGCCGGTGGATAAGGCGGTGTTCAAAACCGTGCAGGAAGAAGCCAAAAAGCAAGTCCTCGCCAGCGCGTGTAAAGCCCAGATTTTGGATCACGCCAACCGCCAAGCGCAAACGCAGCTTGAAAACCTGTTTGCCCTGACGCAGACGCAGGTATCGGTTTATCCGGCGGCTGTGGGGCAGTGCAATTGAACCCGAAATGACGTTTGACAGCATAATATTGCGCGTGGGTAACCAAAAGTGTATTTGGATTTGCATACCTTTTCCCAATAGGGTATTTCGGTAGGCGCGACTTTTTGAGAAAATACATTGCCTTTTGCAAGGTAATTTGAAGAATTCATTTTTTACATAATAAACAAATTTAAAGGAACACTGGTGAAACGTGTCTTTCTGTTTCTCGTAACCAATATCGCCGTTTTAGTCGTTATCCGGATTGTTTTGGCAGTCCTCGGCATCAACAGTACGGACCAAGTCGGCAGCTTGCTGGCGTATTCTGCCGTCGTCGGCTTTACCGGTTCGATTATTTCTCTGCTCATGTCCAAAACCATCGCTAAAAACTCGGTGGGTGCGGAAGTTATCGTTCAGCCGCGCAGCGAAGAAGAGGCATGGCTTTTGTCAACTGTTGAAGCGCAGGCCCGTCAATGGAGTCTTAAAACTCCCGAAGTGGCGATTTATCATTCTCCCGAACCGAATGCTTTTGCAACCGGTGCGACACGCAACAGCTCTTTAGTCGCCGTCAGTACCGGCCTTCTCGATCATATGACCCGGGACGAGGTCGAAGCGGTTTTGGCGCACGAGATGGCGCACGTCGGCAACGGTGATATGGTTACGTTGACGCTGATACAGGGTGTCGTCAATACGTTTGTGGTTTTCTTGGCACGCGTTGTTTCCGGCATGATTGCCCGAAATAACGACGGCAGCACTTCCCAAGGCACATATTTTATGGTGAGCATGGTGTTGCAGATTGTGTTCGGCTTTTTGGCAAGTATTATCGTCATGTGGTTCAGCCGTCAGCGCGAATACCGTGCGGATGCGGGTGCCGCCAAATTGGTCGGTGCGCATAAAATGATTGCCGCGCTGCAACGTTTGAAAGGCAGCACGAGCGATTTGCCCGAGCAGATGAATGCGATGGGGATTGCCAGTGATGCCAAAGATTCCCTGCTGAGTACGCACCCTTCTTTGGATAACCGCATTGCGCGCTTGAAAAATCTGTAATACAAAAAAACAAAAGGTCGTCTGAAACTAAATTTGGTTTCAGACGACCTTTTCTCATGAGTGTTCCGGATAGACGGCCGCAGTATGGGGGCGATACAATAGCATCCCTTTTCAGAGAGCTATAACAATGAACATCTTGATTTCCAATGACGACGGGTACTCTTCGCAGGGCATAGCCATTTTAGCGAGGGTGGCGGCGGAGTTCGCCAATGTCCGCATCGTTGCTCCAGAGCGCGACCGAAGCGGCGTCAGCAATTCTTTGACGCTCAACCGCCCTTTGCAAATGAAGCAGGCGGCAAACGGGTTTTATTATGTTGACGGTACGCCCACCGACTGTATTCATGTGGGTTGCCATGTGCTTTCGGATTTTAAACCCGATTTGGTTCTTTCAGGCATCAATAATGGTGCGAATATGGGGGACGATACGCTTTATTCGGGAACGGTTGCCGCAGCGACGGAAGCTTTCCTGATGGGCATTCCTGCCGTTGCGTTGTCTTTGAACGATACGCGGGGGCGTTATTGGCAGACGGCAGAACAGGCGGCTTGGATGATATTGGAGCGGTTGTTGAAAAATCCGCCTAAAACGCCTGTCCTTTGGAACATCAATATTCCCGCCGTACCGCCGGATGCGGTGCAAGGTATCAAAACAACGCGGTTGGGGCGGCGGCATCATGAGCAAAGCGTTATCCCGATGAAGAATCCCCGCGGTGAGTCTATTTATTGGATAGGCCCCGTCGGCGATATTTCCGACCGGGAGCAAGGTACGGATTTCGGGGAATGTGAATCAGGCTTTATCACGGTTACACCGCTGCAAATCGATTTGACTTCCTACCGCCATATGGATGTAGTCAGCGGATTTTGGCAGGACGGTAAAGAGGGATAAGCACACAGATTTCTGTTTTTTGTCGAATGTTTTCAGACGACCTTTTTGTTCTGAAGCAGGCGCGGCAAGCCGATTTTAACAGTCCCTAACCGCCCCGATACTTGAGGGGCGGGCTTATTTTTATTATGATATGCACCAATCAAGACAATAACCCCGATATAAAGGTCATCGATTATGTTGAAAAAAACCGCATTTTATGCCGCTTTCGCCCTGACATTGGGCGCATGTACCAGCCAGCAACCCGCCCCCGTCATCGTCGGTAATGCCGGTTCCGGTACTTCTTCCAATCCTTATGGTGCGACCCCTTACGGCACAAATGCGCCGGCAGCCAACGATGCCCCTTATACTCCTCCTTCCGCTCCCGCTGTCAACAGCAGCTATACGCCTCCTGTTTCCGGTGGTGCCTATGTTCCGTCCTATGCTCCGGTTGACATCAATGCATCAACGCATACTGTCGTTCGTGGCGATACCGTTTACAATATTTCCAAACGCTACCATATTACCCAAGACAATCTGCGTGAATGGAATGGTTTGACTGACAACAACATCAGCATCGGACAAAATCTGCGCGTCAAACCGGCCGGTTATACTGCCCCTGCTTCGACTGCGGCAGCCAAACCGTCATATTCTGCACCTGCACCCGTTGCCAAGCCTGCTCCTGCACCTCTCAATACGCCGACAGTTGCTACCGGTGCAACCCGTACAGTCAGCGGCATCACATGGCAACGTCCGACCAACGGTAACCTCCTTGCCAACTTTGGCGGCAGCAATAAAGGCGTGGACATCGGCGGTAATGCTGGTCAGCCCGTCGTAGCTGCTGCAGACGGTAAAGTGGTTTATGCAGGCTCGGGTTTGCGCGGTTATGGTAACCTTGTCATCATCCAACATAACTCCTCATTCTTGAGCGCATACGGACACAACCAACGTCTGCTCGTCAATGAAGGACAAAATGTCAAACGAGGACAAACCATTGCACAAATGGGTAATACCGATGCCAACCGTACCCAACTTCACTTCGAAGTCCGTCAAAACGGCAAACCGGTCAATCCTGCCACTTATATTGCATTCTGATGAACAAATTGAAGGCCGCCCGATTATTCGGGCGGCCTTTTAAATTAAATCCGTTAGGTCTCCCTGTTTCAGCAATGATTGTACCTGTGCTGGTAATTTATCAAGGGGGCTGTTTGAGTAGAACTTTATACCGATATGCTGCCCTAAATATTGGTTTTCAATAATATATACTGTGAAAACAGCCGCATGTTCTCAGTCTTTGAAAATGTAAAAATGGAAAAGGAACGATGATGAAACAATATACCTTAGATCCCAAAGCCCTGTTGGGCGGTGTGATCAGCAGTGATGCCGATCAGGAAATCGTCCAGCTTTCTTTGCAGAAAGACAATGAAATTCCGCCCTATGAAGCCGATGCGATTATTTTGTTGATCGTGTTGAACGGTAGTGCGCAAATCTCGACGTCGTCTGAAACTTTACATACCGAAGGCCTGCAAATTGTCCGGCTCGGACCCGGCGAGACACATAGCATCCGTGCGCTTGAAGATTATACGAATATCTTGGTAATCAAGCAGTTGACTTACGTTGCGGGCTTAAACAAAAAATTGCGTTTCGGAAAATGTTGCCTGTGAAATTTTTGCAGTATGGCGGTACTGCCGCGGTAAGTTTGGTGATTTCCATAAAGAACCAGATAGTAGGCGATGTACTGTACAAAGGTCGTCTGAAGAACAGATAAAGTTTTCAGACGACCTTCATCCATAGCGTTTAAACAGGAATCCCCATGCGTACCCTGAAAAACATTCTGACCCTGATGCTCAAAGAGTTCCGCAGCGTGCTGACTGATCCGGTGCTGATGGTGCTGATTGGGTATATCTTCACCGCCACGATTTATCAGATGGCGCAGGTGGGCGCGGATTTGAAAAATGCCACCGTTGGCATCATCGACCAAGACCGTTCGGTCTTGTCCATGCGTATCCGCGATGCCGTGCAGCATCCGTTTTTCAAACCGGTAGAGGACGTGCGGCGTGAGGATTCGGACGAATTGATGGATAAGGGCGAGTTCACCTTTATTTTGGAAGTGCCGCCCAATTTTCAGCGCGACATGGCGGCGGGGCGGAATCCTGATTTGCAGCTTTTGGTTGATGCGACGTCGATGACGCAGGCGGGGGTGGGCGCGTCTTATCTTTCGCAAATTATCAACCGCGAAATTTACGAATTCACCGGCGTGACGCGGCCGGAGTTAATCAGCCCCGTCATCAATACTTATTACAATCCCAACGGCGAGAGCGCGTGGTTCATGCCGACTTCGCAAATCGGATCGATGTCGTGTATGTTGCTGATTTTATTGACGGGGGCGGCGGTTATCCGCGAACGCGAACGCGGTACAATCGAGCATCTGCTGGTGATGCCGGTCAATGCGTTCGAACTGATGATGGGCAAAGTGCTGGCAAATGCCGCCGTGATTTGGGTGGCTGCGTTGTCGTCGTTGTGGTTTATCGTGCATTTGAGCATAGGCGTGCCGCTCATCGGCTCGGTGCCGCTTTATGCGGTAGGGCTGGCGTTGTTCCTGTTTTCGGTGGCGTCGCTGGGCATCATGATTGCCACGTTCGCATCGACGATGGGACAGTTTGGTATGCTGATGCTGCCGGTGTATATCGTGATGAACTTGTTTGCCGGCGGCGCATCCCCGCGCAGCAACATGCCGCACGCTGCGCAACTGATCAGCGAATATTGGCCGCTGACGCAGTTCGTCAAATTTTCGCAAGACATCCTGTTCCGCGGCGCGGGGATTGAAATCGTCTGGGGGCATATGCTGATTATGGGTTGTATCGGCGTAGGATTCTTGTGGCTGGCATTGCTTCGGTTTCAAGGGATGTTGGAGAGGCAGGGTTGATGATGTTTTCCTGCCGAGGATCGCTAAAAAGCAAACCTGACGGTTCGTTGCCTTCTCCCTAACCCTCTCCCACGGGGAGAGGGGATTGAGGATGCTGAAACCCAACCGTGTTTGGGATTTCCAGCCAATTTTGTCCCCTCTCTCCGTGGGAGAGGGGATTGAGGATACTGAAACCTAGCCATTTTTGAATTTCCAGCGAATCTTATCCACTCTCCGTGGGAGAAGGGATTGAGAATATTGAAACCCTACCGCTTTTGAGGTTTCGACTAATTTGTTCCCTCTCCCCGTGGGAGAGGGGTTAAGGAGAGGGCGGTAAGCCGCAGGCTTACATTTAGGTTTCTAGGTTTCGCAAAAATCTTCTGAAAGGTCGTCTGAGAGATCGTCCCGTCAAGAGGCTGCACACTCTGAAAACGAGCGAAGCAAATTTCGCCAACACGGAACGCTAAAACCTTTTCAAAAAGGAAAATACGATGAAATTCAATCAAATCCATTTATTGTGTATTGCCGCAGCCTTGGCGCTTGCTGCCTGCAAAAATACTGAAGTTCCGTTAAACAGTCAGGTTCAATTACCCCAGGCGTTTACGCAGGATGCGGCGGCAAAGGGCGATGCGGACATCGGGGCGTGGTGGCAGCAGTGGAACGATCCGGTGTTAAGCGGATTAATCGCGCAGGGTTTGGCGCAGGGGCATGATGTGAAAATCGCCGTCAGCCGTCTGAACGAAGCCCGTGCCGTGGCGGGGGCGGCGCGTGCCGATTTGGGGCCGACCGTCGGACTGAGCGGCAAGGTGGGGGCGAATTACAGCAAAATGGATAACCCGCTCGACAGCAATGCCAGGGCGTTGCTCTCGCGTTATCCGCAGGCCTCGTCTTTAAACGGCGATACCATCGAGTCCACAGGCACCAGCATGTACGGCGGACTGACCGCTTCGTGGGAGCCGGATATTTTCGGCAAGAAACGCAGCGATGCCGATGCCGCCCGCTATGCCGCGCTGGGGCAGCAGGAATTGGCATACGGCGCGCAAATGCTGGTGGCGGGCGATATTGCCGACAATTATTTCAAAGCGCGTGCGGCGCAAGGCCGTCTGAAAACCGCCGACCAAACCGTTGTCACCTTGCGGCGGATGGTGCGCTATATCGAAGGGCGGTTTAAGGCGGGACATGTCAGCGGCTATGAAGTGAACGAGGCGAAAGTGCAACTGACCGCAGCGGAAGCCAAACGCGCTACGATAGGGGCGGAATACGCCGCTTATGTGCGCAGTATCGCCGTGTTGACCGGCAACGTGCCGCAGACGTTTACACTGCCAGAATCGTCTGTTGATGCGTTGGCGCACCAACCCTCCGCACCAAGCGGGCAGACGCCGCAAGGCTTGCTGGAACGCCGACCCGACCTGCGCGCGCAGGCGGCGCAAGTCAATGCCTATGCCGCCAAATTCGCCAGTGCCAAAGCCGATTTGCTGCCGCGCTTCACCATCAGTTTTATGGGGCAGGGCGGACGCATCGGTGTGGACGGCGACCGTTCGTTGACCGGCTGGGCAAGCTTGTTGTCGGTGGGCATACAGACGCCATTGTTCACCAACGGCCGCATCAAAGCCAATATCAAAGCCGCCGACGCTCGCCTTCAGACGGCATTGCTGGAATACGACAAACGGCTCCTGACCGCGCTGGGCGAAGTCGATAGTGCATATCAAGGCGTGGAATCGCTAAGCCGTCAAACCGAGTTGCTGCAAACCGCCCATAATCAAGCGGCTCGCCACGCGTCAGATACGGAAAAAATGTTCCGCAACGGCTACAAAACGCTGGATGTCGCCCTCAAAGCCCACATCTCTGAAGAACAAATGCAGGAAAACCTAATCGCAGCGCGGCTGGCAAGGGCGCAGATGCTGGTGTCGCTGTATAAGGCATTGGGCGGTGGTTGGTCGAAATAAAGAAGCAAAAAGGTCGTCTGAAAAATTTCAGACGACCTTTTCAAGCTGATGACTATTGTTCTCTATCCGGCAACAGTATATTCAAAATAATGGCCAATATTGCGCACAAGCCCACTCCGGCAAAGCTCAACGTACCGATTTTGATGACCATGCCGCCGATACCTGTCGTCAACACTGAGCTGACGATAACCAGATTTTTAGGCAGCATCAAATCAACCTTCGAATCAATCAGCGTTTTCACACCCAAAGATGCAATCGTACCGAACAAAAGCAGCATAATGCCGCCCATGACAGGCATCGGGATGGAAGCCAAAAACGCATTGAATTTACCGAAAAACGCCATTGCAATGGCAAAAATCGCCGCCCAAGTCATGATGACAGGATTGCTGTTTTTCGTAATCATCACCGCGCCTGTAACCTCGCCGTAAGTCGTTACCGGCGGTCCACCGATCAAACCGGCTACGCATACGCCCAAGCCGTCGCCCGCCAGCGTCTTATCCAAACCCGGATTTTTCGTATAGTTTTGACCGGTAACATTTCCAATAGCCATGATACCGCCGATATGCTCGATGGCAGGTGCAATCGCCACCGGCAGCATAAACAGCGCAGCCTGCCAGTTGACTTGCGGCGTTTCAAAATGAGGCACCGCAAACCAAGGCGCATTGACGATGGCGGCAGTATCTACTAAGCCCATTATCAAAGCCAATGTGTAGCCCGAGGCCACACCGATCAAAATCGGCACCAGTTTCATCATGCGGCTGCCGAAAACCGACACCACGACCGTTACCGCAAAAGTAAAGCCCGACAAAATCAACGAGTCTGCATAATCAATTACCTGTTTGCCGTCAGCCTGCCCCATAGCCATACTGCTTGCCGCAGCGGCTACCGACAAACCGATCACCATAATCACCGGTCCGATGACTACCGGCGGCAGCAAGCGGTGAACCGCCGCCAGCCCGCGCCACCTGATTAAACCCGCGAACACAAAATACATAAAGCCGGCCGCAAACAGACCGAACATCGTTGAAGGCAGACCCCATTCACCAATCGAATAAATAATCGGTGCGATAAAAGCAAATGAAGAACCTAAAAAAATCGGCACCTTACGCCGAGTAACCAATTGAAACAGCAACGTCCCAATCCCAGCGCCCAACAATGCCAGTGCAGGGTTCAACCCCGTCAGAAGCGGCACAAGCACCATCGCACCGAACGCCACAAACAAAATCTGCGCGCCCGAAACCACCAATTTAAGCTGATTCATCCGAAACCTCGTATATTCGATTCAAACGGCGGGAATTATACTGTCTCGGCAGCCGGATGAATATTAATTTAACGCGGATTGGAGGTAAAACAGATTGGTAAAGATGGCAATGGGTGCAAGATGGGTAATCTGTTGTTTAGCAACAATACGCTTCGCAGATTGAGCTTTAGTAGCGGTTTCACACGAACACTTAGTAAAAAATCAAAAGGCCGTCTGAAAACTTTCTTCAGACGACCTTTTGGATTTCTGTAGCTGGGTTTGCCGCACATCAAGCAAGAATCTTAGTCTAAGTTACCATTTATCAGGATAAAGGCACTGAGGATAAAGGTACCTGATACGGATAAAAACCGTCAGAAAACTGATAGGCAAATTCGGTGTTTAACCATAATTTAACTTTTAAAAAACATCGTATTGAATACTATTAGCTATTTGAAACCTATAGGTCGTCTGAAAAGTTTTCAGACGGCCTTTGATAGTATTTACAGTTGTAATGATACGTTTATCTGAGTTAAATACCGTTTATTTGAAATGGGTTGCAAATTTATGATTATGTGGTATTTTATTATCTTCGTAATCCTTAATTATCCGATGTTTTCATCATGAAGTTGATCAATATTTGTTGCAAATTGTACTTATTTCAATTCCATCAGAATTAAAGCCAATTATTATATAAATTAAGATAAATATTATTATTTCTAAATAATCTATACTAGGATATTTTATGAGTAGAAAAAATATTTATAAAATTATTGAATTATCTCTACTAATTCTTAGATTAAATAAATATTATTTTATGGTTTTTATAATTTTACTGTCATTCATTTTTCTTTTTGCTGAAAATCTTGAATCAACTCAATCAGTAGTTCCATTTGTTAGTATATTTACTAATGGGAGTATTTCTACTGCTCTAGTTAGTACTACATTGCAATTTACATTTTTCTCAGGAATAGCACTTTTTATTCTAAATATTTTTCCCAATATCATTTTATTTATCCTTTATTCTAAGGAAAAGACAAGAATTATTGATTACTTACATAATAAAAATAAAATACTTGTAAATTTTATGGGGTATTATTCCCTGGTTCCTTTTGTAATGGAAGAACATATTAAAAGGCATTCTTCTATTTTTTGGAAATTAGCAATATTATTTATGCACGGTCTAGCAAATTTTACCTTAATTTATTTTTTATTTAGGTGGGAATTTTTGGGTTTACGCAGTTTGCCAAGGTTAGTAGAGCTTATTTCTAATAACATTTTGTATTTGTTTATTTTTAATATAGTATTATTTATTTTAATAAGTACTCTATTTTTAGGTTTTTGTTTTATATGTATGCTATCTATCAGGTCAATTATTTATCAGGAAAGGAATGGTAAAATATGAGTAAAGACTGTAATTCTAAATATGCTGACAGAAGTGAAGCAAATGATCTTATTGCTGCTGGTTTATCCAGTGCAGACACTGGATTTAAAAATTTCATTGCTAAGCTTGGCGGGTTTGGATCATCAAATTTACCAGCAGTAGCGAAGCAATTTGGTTATTTCGGTACGATTATTTCTGCAAGTCAAGTAGTTGGTGAGGCATATAAAGGCAATTATGCGCAGTCATTTATTGAGTTTACTTCTGCTGTTGGAGCCACTGTTGGTGCTGCTGTAGGAGCTTGGGTTGGTTCCCCTACGGGACCGGGTGCGATTGTAACCTCTGGGGTTGGGTCTTATTATGGTGCTGGATGGGGTAGAGATGCTGGAGAATTTTTAGTTGACCAATATAAAATATTGACAGGTAAATATCAATGGACTTGTCCCCAGGAGTTTGAGCCGTGGAAGCATGATATTAACCGCGATGGCAAGTACCACATTTACGATCCGCTTACCCTAGACCTAGACGGCGACGGTATCGAAACCGTTTCCCACAACGGCTACAAAGGCGCATTGTTCGACCATGACGGCGACGGTATCCGTACGGCTTCAGGCTGGGTTGCTTCAGACGACGGTTTGTTGGTTGTTGACCGCAACGGCGACGGCATCATCAATGACGGCAAGGAGCTTTTCGGCGACAGTTCCGTCCTGAAAGACGGCACGAAGGCGGCGCACGGCTATGCGGCTTTGGCGGAATATGATTCTAATGGCGACGGTGTGGTCGATGCCAAAGATGCTGATTTTGACAAATTGCGCGTATGGCGCGATTTGAATCAAGATGGTGTCAGCCAAAAAGATGAGTTGTTCACGCTGGAAGAAGTCGGCGTACAGTCTCTGAATGTTGCATATCAAGATACCAATCAAAATCTTGGCAATGGTAACCGTCTGGCGCAGGAAGGCAGCTATACCGGCAAAGACGGCAATGTGCGCAAAATGGGCGATTTGTTGTTTGGCAACAATACGCTTTATAGCCGTTATAGCCAATCCGTCAATCTGACCGACGAACAGCGTGCGGCTGCAAACCTGCAAGGCATCGGCCGTTTGCGCAATTTGCGCGAAGCGGCAGCCCTTTCGCCCGCACTTGCCGCAGCATTGCAGGCATATACCAAAGCGGAAACCAAGGCGCAGCAAAAAGCCCTCTTGGATGATCTGGTTGACAAATGGGCGCAAACTGATCCGAATTACAGCGTCGGCGCACGTTTCTCCGCCCCCATGCTGCGTACTGCGAACGAAGGTGTCGCATTGACTCCGGGACAGGAAAAGGCAATGCTGATGGTAGGCAGCGTTTCAGACGAGTACAAAGAAAAACTGCACGAATTACGTACGAAAATTGCAGCATTGGACGCATTCTCGGGTGAAAAATCCAGTGTCATCTATGTGCAAAGCAAAGAGCAGATGGAAAGCTTCCTCAAAACCGTACGCGAAACTTACGGCAAGCTGACAGACAACGTTTATGAAAACCTGCTCTTCCAAACCCGTTTACAACCGTATTTGAACAAAATCGGACTGAAGCTGGAAAACGGCGAATTCAAACTCGATTTCACTGATGTCGCTGCTCTCTTTGGTGAAGTGTACGCCCGCAGCCCCGAAAAAGCCTTTGTGGATTTGGGCGAATTTTTAGCGTACAGCAAAATCAGTTCGGGTGATAACGCATTTACCGAGCTCTCATCGCTGATGGCGCAATATTCGCTGGATGCTGTAAACAGTGGTACATTCGAACAATATGCCGAAGCCTTGGGCAAAGAAGCGATGGAAAAACTCGGCCATAAAACCGGTACGGAAAAAGACGATACGCTTTATGGCAACGAACTTGCCAACTTTATTACAGGCGGCGCGGGGGATGATGCAATCAGTGGCTATGGTGGTAATGACATACTGCATGGCGGAGCAGGTAATGACACATTACAAGGTGGTGCAGGTAAAGATACCTTGGCAGGCGGAGCCGGAGACGACAGACTGTACGGCGGCGGCAGCGAAGCCGACACCTATGTCTTCGAAAAAGGCCACGGCAAGGATGTGGTTTCCGACAGCGCTTACCAGGCAGCTCATACTGATACCC